>Ga0180438_10000718_pt1 | contig 61206 bp, 54 predicted proteins | sample SS_ome_12_FD_132455 | JGI IMG/M metagenome (GOLD analysis project Ga0180438, IMG submission 132455) | Hypersaline lake sediment archaeal communities from the Salton Sea, California, USA - SS_3_D_2 metaG | ecosystem: Environmental > Aquatic > Non-marine Saline and Alkaline > Hypersaline >... | reverse complement strand
GGGCTGGTCGAGGCCATATTTTGCCCGCAAACGGGCAATATCGTCCTTTGTCAAAGAAGAGTCGACCGTGTAAGCCGCCAATGGATCACCCGTTGCCTGAATAATCGCGAAACCGACGATCGATACAATCATAATGATAGGTACGGCCTGAATGAGCCGACGAATGATATAGGCAGTCACTTTTAACCTCCAAGATCCTTGCGTCATCGGGCCTTATGAGATCGATAGTGTAATATTTCCTTTCTTTCTCTACCCCCGATGGCAAGGGTTTGGACCTCCGAGGAAGCCCTGGCTGTTCACGGCCAAGGGTCCTCGGAGGTCTCAAGCTAGCTCAAGATCACTTCCACGACCATTCGTGGGAGTTCCCCGCCAAGCTGGTGAATGGGCGGTTCTCAAAGTTCTCCAGATTGGCGTTGATGGCCGTCTCGCTTACGGTACGGTAAAGGTGGATGGAGTAGGCATCGTCGTGAATGAGCTCCTGGGCCTTCCACAGAAGCTCCTTGCGCTTCGCGGCGTCCAGCTCTGTCTGCTGAGCGAGGAGGAGCGCATCCACTTCGGGATTGCAGTAGCGCATCCACTGCGCGCCACCCGGGTTTTCATCGGAGGCGATCTCGCTGCACAGGAACCGCTGCGAAGCTTCCGGCTCAGGGGTCCGGATCGAGTCTGCCCAGCCAGCCATCTCATAGTCGCCGTGGGACCAACCACCACCCTGGCCCCAGGTTGTGAACAGGATCGACGAGCGGCGGTTCTCGATCGTCATCTCGACGCCGATGTCTTTGTACATCTGCTGGACCACGAGCTGAACGTTCTCGCGGCGCGTGCTCTCGGTCGTCGTGGTGTGGACGAAACTGAAAGGCGTGCCATCTGCGATATCGCCGTATCCCACGCCATGGGCCTCGCGGATGCCGTCGCCGTCCTCATCCCGCCAGCCCACCTCGTCGAGCAACTGCTCGGCCAGCTCTGGGTCGTACTCATAGTCTACCAGCTCGGTGTTGACGTAAGGGTTGCCGTTCCACTCGCTGGGGTAGGGGATGATCGCCGGCACTTCCAGAACCTTGTCGATGATCATTTTCTTGTCGATGGCGTGATGCAGGGCCAGGCGCACGTTCCGGTTCTGAAAGATGGCCGTCTCGGGATTCATGTGATAGCGCTCGGAACCAACCCCACCACCGATCGGCGGGACGAGCTGGATGATGCCGTCGGCTGCGAGTTCCCTGAGTCGAGGCATATAGTCTGACGGTGTGGACCAGGTGACATCGACTTCGCCCGCCTCCAGCGCGGCCACCAGAGCCTCCGTGCTGGGGATGACGCGCCAGATCAGGCGGTCGATCTTGGGCCGGCCTCGCCAGTAGTCGTCAAAGGCCTCGAACTCGACGTACTCGTCTGGTTTCCACTCGACGACCTTCCAGGGACCGGTGCCGATGGGTTGCCGCATGGCCTCAGATTCCTCCAGGCCAGGTGAGTTCTCCTCAAGGACCTGTCTGGGGAAAACATAGTCGAAGAGATTGGGCCAGGACGCAAAGGGCTCCATGAAATTGATCTTGAGCGTCAGTTCGTCTGGCGTCTCGATCGACTCGATCTTGTCGTAGCCATTGCGGGTGATGGGCATGTTGTCCGGGTCCATGATCGCTTCCCAGGTGGCCTTGTAGTCGTCTGCCGTCACCGGTGTGCCATCGTGAAACGTCATACCCTCCCGGAGATGGTAAATGATGCTCGTGCCTACGATGCCGCCGTTCTCCGCTGAGGGAACTTCTGTGGCACCCTCCGGGATCCAGTTGCCTTCCCTGTCGAGCCACAGCAGTCCGCGCTGCGCCATCTTGGAGCAGATGAGCGAGTTTCCACCCTGGGTGTACATGAGGTTGAGGAACTCGAGCGATTGGGCATCCCCGACGATCACAGTTGTCGGCTCTTTTGGCTCGGGAGTGGCCGTGACCACTTTTTCCACAACCGTCGTGACCACCTTTTCTACAACCTTGGTCACTTCTTTCTCGACGACCTCGGGTGTTCCCTCGACGATAACCGTCTCCTTGACGGTTTCTTTCACGATTTGGGTCACCACCTTCTCCACCACTTCGGGTGTTGGAGTGGCACAGGCTGCGAGCAGAGAGGCAACCATGATCAAACTGAACAGTAAACCTAGGCGTTTCATTTGTACTCCTCCTGCAATTTGCGAATCGTAAGAAACTTGATCCTACCCATGTTGACTCAGAACTTCTGATCGTACGATATCCTCACCTCCTTCGCATCATCTTACCCGCCTTCAGTAGCGGATTTGACCATATATCCTATCCATAGTGACACACAGCTTTGAATTGTCCGATGTTCCACCTCCCTTCCTATCACTCACTCAATCATTTTAGGCAACACAAACGGCCGATCTCGGCTACTTTTTCGTGCGAAACCCTTGGCGGTCAGTTACACAATCTACATCAGGACGGGAAATATAAGATTACTCCTCCTGATACTCGTCGATGAGCTCATCTTGGGGCACTGTATGAAAGGCAATGACAGCCCAGTCATCTTTGCCAGCAATGGGCTGATGCCAGATACGTTCCGCCACGGACGCCCACCTTTTATCAATCCCAGCACTCGGTTCGTTGGTGATGAAATGTGACCGCCAAGCTGTTGCCTCGAGCGTTCGAATTTCACCCGCACCTCGGTACGACAAGACGCGCTGATGACTATTGGGATGTCTCTCCCTCTTCGACTTGGCTCGAGCCCGAAGGACGAAAACCCTGCTGGATTGTATGACTTTCGGCAACCCCTCACCGTAAACGTCCAGGGGCACCGCCACGGACACTGACACGGCTTCCGGATTTTGGGCAAGCTCCTCCTGAGCCTCACGGACCGCTGCCTCGAGGACTTTGGCCACACGAGGCTGCCGAACTATGGTGTCGAGTGTTTCGATAGTCTTTCTCTCTTCTGCATCCATAACGCAATCCCACCTGATTCTGTCTACAGCGAATCCTTGACGATCTCTCCATTCTTCATGATCAGGCGCAGCCGCGAGCGATCTTGAAGGATACGGACATCTTTTAGAGGATCGCCGTCAACCACCAACAGGTCGGCCAGCATACCTTCGCGCAACAGGCCCACCTCGGACCCGAGCCCCATGCACTGAGCACCCATGCTTGTGGCCGCCACAATCGCCTGCATGGGCGTCATGCCTGCTTCCACCAGGTAGGCCAGCTCACCGGCATTCTGCCCATGGCCAAAGCCACCTGCGTCCGTGCCCAGGGCGATCTTGACGCCAGCGGTCAACGCCTTCTGAAAACTCGTCGCTTGCTGCTCCAGCAGGGCGCGCGCCTTGCGCGGCATGTATTCGGGCAATGGGCAAGGGTCTTGTTCGCCTAGCTCGACTATTTTGCGAAGGACGGTGAACGTCGGGACCAACCACGTCCCCTGGCGCACCATCTGTTCGATCAGGTCGTCGTCCAGTGCCGCACCGTGCTCGATACTGTCCACGCCTGCTTCCAGGCAGATCTTGACCCCTTCACCGCCGTAGGCATGGCTCATGACCGGTTTGCCTGCCGCGTGTGCAGTTTCCACGATCACCCGTACCTCTTCTAGGGAAAACTGGCGGATCAGCGGCCCTCCGGTCGGCGTCCCCACGCCACCGGTCGTACAGATCTTGATCCAATCGGCACCCGCGCGAACCATCTCGCGCGTCTTTCGACGACACCCGTCGGATCCATCACAAATGCTATCCGGGACGCCCGGCAGGCGGGGAAAGTCCGAATCAACGCCTGCCGGCTCGGTGTGATCGTTGTGCCCGCCGAATTGTGACAGAATATTCACGCTGATCCTCAGCCGTGGCCCAGGAATGAGTCCCTGCTCCACGGCTAACTTCATACCCAGGTCAACGCCCCCGGCATCTCGAATAGACGTGAATCCCCCAAGCAACGTGTCGTGGAACGTCTGGGCGGTCTTTATGACCGCCAGGCTGGGCGGGATCGCTGCCCGTACCACCATGCCACCCCCCAGGTTCGCCAGGTGGTCGTGGCAGTCGGCCATCCCAGGCATGAGGGTCATCCCCTGCAGGTCGATCCGCCTCGCCCCTTCTGGGCAGGGCAACTGAGACTGCGGCGCGACGGCCTCGATGCGCGGGCCGCAGATGACCATGGCATGTGGCACATCGCGTACAGGCTGCCCGCTGCCGTCAATCAGGCGAGCGTTGCTCAGATAATGCAGTTCTTTGTTCATTTCTCACTCTCCTCAGGCCGGTCGGGCGCCCACCGGTCAGTGCCCCTCCAGCATCTGGAAGTCGTGCAGACCCTGGAATGAAAAGTGACCGGCCATCAACCCGCCGTCAACCAGGTAGAGTTGGCCGGTGATCCAGTCGGCGTCGGGCGACGCCAAAAAGAGGACAGCCTTGGCAATGTCGGACGGCTGGCCCATGCGGCCTAACGGCACCTCCTGCAGATAGCGCGTTCTGTAGGCTTCGGACAAGTTCTCCTCCTCACGCTGGGCCGGTACATCAATCAGGCCGGGCGCCACCGCGTTGACATTGATCTGGTACTGGGCCAGCTCCATCGCCAGCACCTTGGTCAGCAGAGTCAGGCCGGCCTTGGCGGCACAGTGCGCCCCACCCTTCACGCGCCCCATCACTGCCGAAACGGAGGAGATATTGACCATCTTGCCTGGCCCGCCGCGCTGGATCATATGGCGTGCCACATGTTTCGAGGTCAGGAAGGGACCGGTCAGTTGCACGGCCAGTTGGCGGTCCCAAGCCTCACGGTTCATGTCCACCAGCCGTTGGTGAACGACGATCCCAGCATTGTTGACCAGGATGTCGATCTGTCCCCATTCATCCAACACCGTGCCAACCATCCGCTCTACCCGTGGCTCATCTGCGACATCCACCGGCACAGAGATCGCTTGACCGCCGGCCGCTCTGATTTCGGCTACGGCGCGAGCGCCAGAGGCGGCGTTGATGTCAGCGATCACGACCCGCGCGCCTTCGGCGGCAAAGGCGTGGGCAATGCCTAACCCGATGCCGTTTCCGGCGCCCGTCACGATCGCAACTTGATTTCCAAAACGCATGATATCCTCCCAGGTTCGTCTCGTGGAGCAAAGTTGATCGACCCCTATAGCATTCAAATTACCAACCGCACGACATCCTCGACAGGGAGCCGGTAGGGAGGCTGCAGGTGATAGGCCGGATAGCCCAATGCGATCAGAAGGAACGGTGTGATCTCCTTGGGGATGGGCAAGGCCCCCTTCAGCGCCTGCGGATCAAAGCCGACGGCACAGCACGACCCCAGCCCAAAGTGGGTGGCAGCCAGCAGCATATTCTGCACGCAGCCCATGCAGTCGAGGAGGGTCAAGAGCTCTCGGCCTTTTTTCCCATAGCGAGCGGTCATGCGTTTGACCTCATAACACACGACGACGATCACCGGCGCGGCCATCATCCACTCCTGGGTATTCACACCGGCCCGGGCTGTGCTGCCAGCGTCGGTCGTGTCCACCACTTTTCGCCGTGCCTCGCGATCCCTGACGACGACGAACTCCCATGCCTGCATGTTGCCGGCTGAGGGCGCCCACATGCCTGCCTCGATGATCTGCCTGACCAACTCGTCCGGCACAGGCTTGTCCGCAAAGCTGCGCACACTTCGCCGCTGGTGAATAGCTTCCAAAACGTCCATGATGTTCTGCCCCCTGTTCCTCCACTACCACTTTTCGTAATGCAAATAGTCTTCGAGCGGTAGACGGGGCCTTGGTCTCGCCTCGACCTCAGAGTACCCCACAACGATCATGATGAGCGGTCGAACGTGACGGGGTAGCTCCAATAACTCGGCCACCCGGTGGGGATCGAATTCACGGATCAGGCAGCTCTTTACCCCGTGTTCCAGGGCGGCCAGCCGCATGGTCTGGATCGCCGCCCCGGTGTCCTGAACGCCAAAAAACTTTTCGCCCATCTCCCCAAAACGGGCTTTGGCCCGCGTAAGGTCGAGACATACCACCAGGATGACCGGCGCCTGAGCTACCCACTCGCGACGCTCATGCCCGCCGGCTCCCGGCCGGAGATGAGAATCCAACAAGGTCTCTACGACAGCCGCCTTCTGCCTATGGTCGCGAATGGCGATGATCTCCCAGGGCTGAGCATTGGCTGCTGATGGGGCCCATGATGCCGCCTCCACGATGGCACCCAGCAGAGCGCCGTCAATCTCCCGCTCCTCGAACTCACTGACGCAGCCAACGCGCTTCAATTGGTCAACGATCGACATAAGCTGATACCTCCTAATCGCGGGGGCTTTGCTACTACCGCCGCTCGACCATCACCTTGCCACCCTTCATCACGATCCCAATGCTTTCCTTCTTCTGGAGAAGCTTGACGTCCGTGGAGGGATCGCCCGCCACGATCAACAGGTCGGCGTACTTGCCGGCCTCGATGGTCCCGACCTGGCTACCCATACCCAGGGCCTCCGCTGCTGTTTTGGTGCCAGCCACGATGGCCTGCATCGGCGTCATGCCTGCCAGAACCAGCAACTCCAACTCATAGGCATTGCCCCCGTGAGGGCACAAGTAATAGCCAGCATCGGTCCCCAAGGCCACCTTGACGCCGGCCTGCAACACTTTCCAAAAGTTCTCAAACTTTATGTCCAGGTTACGCTGCCGCCAGCGCCACAAGACGGCCGGCTCAGTCTCGGGCTTCTCCCTGGTACGCGCTGGCATGCTAGTTGAGAAGGTGGGAACATAGAAGGTGCCTCGCTCGGCCATCAACTCGATATGTTCATCCGTCAGCACCCCATGCTCGATGGTGTCTACACCTCCCAGAATGGCAGCGCGTTGCCCGCGGCCACCAGAGTTGTGGGCCGCCACAGTCTTCCCCGCCCAGTGAGTCTCCTCACAGACGGCCTTGATCTCCTCCAGCGTCATCTCCTGCCTGTAAGGCCTCTCTGGGTCCTCCTCACTGTAGCCGCCTGCCTCCCACCTTGGCAGGTTAGACACAGAGGTGGCACTAAGCTTGATACAATCGGCGCCCATCTTGAGCTGCGTGCGAGCTGCTCCCCGGGCTTCATCTGGAGAATTAAAGAGGGCCAGTCCAGTGACGCTCACGTGAGGAGCAAGAGAGGGATCGCTGTGACCACCGGTCACGGAAAGAGGTACGCCACTCACTCGCAGGCGCGGTCCTTCTACCAGGCCCTCGTTGATGGCGTTCCGTAGAGCAACGTCCACGTAAGCGGACGAACCCAGACTGCGCAGGGTGGTGAACCCGGCCTCGAGGCTCGCCTGTCCGTTCACGTAACCTCTCAGGACCCGAGTGCCCATCAATTCCTGGACCACACGCTCAACAAACGATCCATGCCCGCCACTGCCAGGCATGTCGATGTGCACGTGAGCATCGATCATGCCCGGCATGACCGTCTTGTCGGTAGCGTCGATGACCTGTGCCTCATCAGGCCATTCCATGGCTTCCGCTCTGCCTACCTGAACGATCTTTTCGCCCTCCACGACGACCAGTACGTCCGATACCGGCTCGCCACCTCGACCATCAATCAATCTCCCAGCCTTTATGACGAGTGTCATGCCTGTATTCTCCTTGACTAAATCGCTCTAGTTTTCACTGCCAGGACTCGTTGTGGATGATGCACCACAATGTACCGCTGGCAGTTTCACGACATGGATGACGAGTATTATCCGCCCTCCCCTCCCGTACTCGATCCTAGGCCCTTACAGATCGGCTCTCACCAGGGCTCAGAACGATTGCCCTTTTCCAAGGCGACAGCACTCCCTTTCCTGGCGACGCAAAACCGATACCTAGTCCCGGGTAGTGCGGTGAGGCCCCCGAATGGAGAGCTTGCCTGCGCTGTAACCACCGTCCACCAGCACGTGTTGGCCGGTGATGAACTTGGCCTTGTCCGAAGCCATAAAGAGCACCATATGGGCAATCTCCTCGGGTCGGCCAAGACGGTTCAAGGGCACTTGATGCAAAAAGACCTCGACATACTCGGGTTCGGCCCCACCATGGCGAGACACTGGCGCTACATCGGTCAGGCCTGGGCTGACGCAATTGACGGTGATCTGGTGCTTGCCCAACTCCAAGGCCATCACCTTGGTGAGCATCACGACGCCAGCCTTGGAAACACAGTGCGGCGCTGCGTGGATTCGCGCGTTGCTGGCCGCCGTGGAACCAATGTTGACGATCCGGCCGCCTCCCCCCTGCTTGATCATTTGGCGGGCCGCTGCTCGCGAGCAGAGGAAGGGCCCTTTCAACTGGACATCCACCTGATAGTCCCAGTCATCGTCGGTGAGGTCCACGACCTCTTTGTGGACACCAACGCCGGCATTATTGACAAAGATGTCCAGACGACCATAAGCCTTGAGCACCGATGCCATCATGGCATCCACCTGATCGGACTTGGAGACGTCGGTGATACACACCAACACTTCCCCACCCTTGGCTTGCAGGTTCTTTGCCACCATATGAGCCCACTCCTGGTCCACGTCAACGATGACACCCCTGGCCCCCTCCTGCACAAAAGCGGTGATGATGGCCCGGCCGATCCCGGAGGCTGCACCAGTGACCACGGCGACCTTGCCCTCAAATCGTTTCTCGTTCATATTTCATCTCCTTTGACTTCAAACTCTGAGCCGGGGATCCAGGGCGTCCCGCAGGCCGTCCCCCAGCATATTAATAGACAGAACCGTAATCATGATCGCCAGGCCGGGAAAGGTGGTCACCCACCAGCCCTGGCGAAGCCATTGACGCCCATGATTAAGCATGGCTCCCCACTCTGGCGTCGGCGGCTGGGCTCCCAACCCCAGGAAGCTGAGGGCTGACCCAGTGATGATGGCCCGCGCGATGCCTAGAGTTGACAAAACGATGATAGGGGCCATCGCATTGGGCAAGATATGGCGGAACATGATGGCCAGATCACGGCAGCCGATCACCCGCGCGGCGTCAACGTACAGGTTCTCCTTGATAACCAGGACAGAACCGCGCACGACACGGGTATATCCCGGAATGGCCGAGATGCCCACGGCGATCATGGCGTTGGTAAGGCTGAAACCCAGCCCGGCCACGATGCCCATCGCCAGCAGGAGACCGGGAAAGGCAAGCATGACATCAATGATGCGCATGACGACCATATCTAGCCAGCCCCCAAAATACCCACTTTGAAGACCCAGGACGGTACCAAAAAAGGCAGCGATGGCCACAGAGACAAACCCCAACTGTAAGGAAATACGCGAACCATAGATCACCCGGCTATAGATATCTCGCCCCAGGACATCGGTACCCATGAGGTGCTCAGATGAAGGCGGTAGCAGGCTCTCCTCAAAAACCGCGTCGATGGGATTGTGTGTCGCGACAAGGGGGGCAAAAACCGATATCAAGCTGATGAGTACCAGAATGATCAGACCAAGGATAGCTCCTTTGTTGCGCTGCAATCGACGAAAGGCCTCCGCTATCCTGTTCTCTTGTTTCGCTTCCATGCCTAGTGAGAGAGTGCCAGATATTCTATCTGATTTTTCCATGATGTGTCCCTTTATGGTCACCCCAGGATCCTATTCATAGCGGATACGGGGGTCAAACCACGCGTACGAGATATCGACCAGAAGATTTGCCAAGACATAAAAGATGGAAGTCACCAGGATACAGGCCTGAACCAGGGGAAAATCCTTCCGAACAATCGCGCTGACCGTTAGCTGTCCTAGCCCCTGGCGGGCGAAAATAGTCTCCGTCAGAACCGCGCCACTGAGCAGGCTGCCCAGCTGTAGGCCGACGATGGTGATGGTAGGGATCAGGGCGTTCTTCAGGGCGTGGCGGACGATAACGGTCTGTTCTCGCAGCCCTTTGGCACGGGCAGTGACCATATATTCCTGGCGTAGCACTTCTAACATGCTGGAGCGCACGAGGCGTGCGATAGACGCGGCGGGCAGGGTGCCCAAAGTCACGGCCGGCAACACCAGCGACCTGGGGCTTCCCTGTCCCAGGGCCGGAAACCAGCGCAGATTAACGGCAAAGACAAGAATCAATAGCAGTCCCAACCAAAAGATGGGCATAGAAACACCAACCATCGCTACCGCCATGCTCACCGTGTCAATCCAAGAATTCTGGCGGATGGCCGACAGGATGCCCAGCGTCATGCCCAGAGCGATAGCCACGGTCATGCCGGCGACAGCCAATTCTATCGTCCTGGGTAGCTGCTCCATGACCTCTTCCAACACGGGGCGGTTGCTCACAAAAGAGCGTCCCAGGTCACCTCGCACAGCGCCGGAGAGGAACTTGACGTATCGAATAGGAAAGGGTTTGTTGAGCCCTAACTGCTCACGCAGTGCCTCTTTCTGCTCTGGGCTGGCGGTCACCTCGTCCAGAAGCATATCCGCCACATCGCCCGGCATGAGGGACATCATAGCAAAGACGAAAAACGATGCGCCGATGATGACAGGCACTGCTGCCATGAGCCGTGTGACAATGACCTTCAGCATGAGGCATCTCCTTGATTGGAGGTAAGGAAGAGGATCATGCCTCTCCCTCACCTCCATCCCAGAGCCTACTTCCAGGGCCTACTTTTCGATATACGCGTCATGATAAAACGGAACCTGCTTTGGCATGACGAGGTCCTTCAGGCTGCTCTTGGCTCCCCAGAAGACAACCCGGTTGTTGACCGGCACAATGGCCGCATCCTTCATGATCTGCTCCTGGGCCTTGTAGTACGACTCGCAACGCTGCTCGAGGTCTCCCGTCTGCGCGCCCTTGTCCAGGTACACGTCCACCTCAGCATTCCGGTAGTAAGCCCGGTTGAATCCGCCTTCCACGGCACCTTTGGAGTGAAAGAGAATGCGCAGGATGTCTGGGTCATCCCTCTCATACCACATGAAATTCATGCCCTGTTTCGCATCGTGGACGGCAGAAAAGTAGGCGTCGCGCTCCAGGCCATAGAGGACCAGATCGATGCCTGCTTGCCGCATCTGCGCCTGAACGGCCTCCGCCAACTGCGTCCAACCGGTCAGCCCGGCGTTCCAGTAGAAGTCGATAGCCAGAGGCTTGCCATCCATCTCTACGATGCCATCCCCGTCGGTATCTTTGAATCCGGCGTCGGCCAGTATCTGTTTGGCTTTGTCCAGATCGTGAGGATAGAGATCCTCTACACCCTTCCAATAGCAAGGCGTCGTCGGGCTGACGGGGCCGTAAGCCGGGTCGTACAGGCCAGTGTAGAGTATGTTGTTGATGGCCACCTGGTTGACAGCATAGTTCATGGCCTGGCGCACTTCCATCATACTCCCCGGCCATTTATCGTGGTTGATTTGCAGGATCATCCCGTTGCCAGCCGGGATATGTTTTAGAATCTGGTATCCAGGATCGCTCCAGAATCGTGGCACCTCCGGGGCAGGCACGGATTCAATGATGTCCGCCTCGCCTGTTTCCAGGGCCGCCAAGCGTGTCTGATTGTCCGTGATGAAACGGAAGGTGATCTGTTCCAGATAGGCTGGGCCTTTATTCTCAATGAAGGGAGGTGCCCACTTGTAGTCGGGGTTTCGCTCTACAGTCACGTGGCTGCCCGAAACCCACTCGACGAACTTGAAGGGACCCGTCCCTACGGGATTGCGGCCGAAATCCTCACCCCACTTTTCGACGGCCGGGGGAGACACGGGGGCCAGCCACATTGTGGTAATCGCCGTCATAAAGGGGGCGAAAGGTTCCTTGTAGTTCACCCGCACCGTGTATTCATCCAGAACTTCTACGGAATCGAGCTTTTCGGCCTCCATGTAAGCATAGGCCGCCCAGGCTCGAGCCTCTGGATCCATGACACGCTCGAAGGAGAACCTGACCGCCTCAGCGTTGAAGGGGGTCCCATCGTGGAACTTGACGTCCTTACGCAGGTGGAAAGTATAGGTCATGGCGTCATCGGCATATTCCCACGACTCGGCCAAGCCGGGCTGGAAGTTGCCATCAGGCCCTATGTAAACCAGGGTATCATAGAGGGTGGCGTTGATCAAGCCAGCCCAGGACGAGCTGCCGCGCTGTGGGTAAAGCATGTCTGGCTCGGCACCTATAGCGACGACGATCTTGCCTCCTTTTGGCTCAGGGGTAGCTGTGACCACTTTCTCGACGACCTGAGGCGTCCCCTCCACGATGACCGTCTCCTTGACGACCTCTTTGACGACCTCAGGCGTCGGCGTGGCACAGGCCGCCAGCAAAGAGGCGATCACGATCAGGCTGAACAGTAAACCCAAGTGTTTCATTTGTATACCTCCTATGGTCTGCAATTAGCAGCGGATTTGACTCTATCTGAGTTGGTACAGAACGTCAAATGGCGCTATATTCTCACCTCCTTCCACTTTGCTACAAGGGCACCCTGCCTTAGCTCGGGGATGCTACGTATCATCTTCCACATAGATTGCCAGATCCGGGCAGCCTATCTCACACAGCTTGCATCCCACACAATCCTCAGCGTCATAGACTTCCGCAACGCTGTACCCCTTTTGATTACGCTTATCCGAGAGTTTCAAGACTGCCCGCGGACAATAAAAGATGCACAGACCACAGCCTTTACAAACCTCCACATCAATGGTTATCCTCATCGCCATCACACTCCAAGCTTCGCAATAATTCGTGGCATCTCTGAGGGGCGATAGGCGATCAGCGCACCGGCATTCTCCAAAGCCTTGATCTTGCTCGCGGCTGTGCCTTCTTTCCCTTCAATAATTGCCCCTGCGTGCCCCATCTGAGCCCCCTCCGGTGCGGCTCGGCCAACAATGAGGGCAATGACCGGTTTGTCCATAGTCCCTTCTATGAACGCCGCCGCCTCCTGCTCCATTGTCCCGCCAACTTCGCCCAACAGAACGACGCACCTGGTCTCCGGGTCGTCCTGAAACATCCTCAACACGGCCACCTGCGACAGCCCCCAAAATGGCCCTCCGCCAATGCCGACCACGGTTGATTGGCCAATGCCGTGTTCTGTTAGCGTCTTGCATACCTCGTACGACAGCGCCCCGCTCTTGGAGAGCACGCCCACGTGACCTTCAGACAGCACACGATTGGGATGGACGCCCAGCTTGCATTTGCCTGGCGAAACCAGGCCAGGTGTATCCGGCCCTACAACCGTCGTACCCTTGGCCGCCGCATAGTTGATGACGGTTAGCATGTCCTGATCCGGAATGCCCTCCGCCGTTAACACCAGTAGAGGAATGCCAGCATCAATGACCTCGAGGGCGGCGTCTTTGGCAAACCGGGCAGGAACAAAGCCGAATGCGGCATCGATCTCATGATCGGCCGTTGCCTCTTCGACAAAGTCATAGACAGGGATGCCGTGCACCTTTCTACCACTCTTCCCCGGCGTGACACCGGCCACAACGTGGGTGCCATAGTCTTGCATGATCCTGGTCTGAAAGGAACCGACCGTCCCCGTAATGCCCTGTATAAGCACTCGGGTCGTTTCATCAATCAGTATCGCCATCGCTACTTCGCCTCCGCCAGGGCCACGACGCTTCGAACCGCTTCGGCAAGATCGTCAAACGTGTCGACGCCAACTTTGCGGAGCGTCGCTTTGCCCACCTCTTCTTGGGTGCCACACATGCGAATGACCATCGGCACAGAGGCGTCATTCTGCTTGACATAGTGGACGATGCCATCCGCCATCTCGTCCATGCGCGTCAGCCCGCCAATCAGGGTGATGAGCAAAGCCCTAACCTCAGGGTTAGCCAGCACCACTTCGATAGACTGGCACATGACCTCAGCGTCAGCCAATCCACCCATTTCGCAAAAGTTCGCCGGACGGCCTCCGGCATCTTGAATCAAGTCCAGGGTCAACATGCCCGTCCCGGCCCCGTCGGCGATCAGACCGATATCTCCATCAAGAAGGACGTAGGTGATGTCCCTCTCTTTTGCCAGTTGTTCTGCCGGGGAAAGCTCTTTTCTGTCCAGCTCGTCTTGTTCTTTGCGAAGCGAAGCGAATAGATCGGGATGGCGAGAGGCTGCTTTGTCATCGAGAATCACCTTGGCGTCCAACGCCATCAGACCACCCGGCGTTTCAGCCAAAGGATTGATCTCGACAAGGGTTGCATCGTATGCTTGAAGCATCGCGTACAACTGCCGGAGGATGGCTCCAAAGCCCGCCAGGTCAGCTATCCCCATGGCCCTGGCCAGATAGCGGATCGTGTAGGGCTGCAACCCGATGAAGGGGTCAATAGGCTTTTCTACAATCTGCTCTGGATTTTGCCGGGCCACTTGCTCGATGTCGACGCCGCCAGCAGCACTGGCCATCACCATGGGCCGGTTGGCATGTTTGTCGAAAAGCAGAGCCAGGTAAATCTCCCGGATAACCTCAGTTTTCTCCTCAGCCAATATCGCCTGCACGGAATGGCCCTTGATCTCGCTTTTGAAGAGCTCTCTTACTGTGGCAGCCGCTTCCTCCACCTGTTCGACCACCCGAATACCGCCCGCCTTGCCCCGTCCTCCGACCGGGACCTGGGCTTTGAGCACAGCAGGCAACCTCAGCTCGACCAGATCCGCTGGCGACGTGATGAGCACACTCTTGGGGAGTGGAATGCCATGTTTGGCAAAGATCCTTTTGGCCTGGAATTCGAGGAGACGCATCTGTCAGACCTCCACCGTCACGTTCTGCTCCTTGGCCAGCGCGATGCCACGTTCTGCCGCTTCAAGATTCATCTTCAGGAAATTTTGTTGCACATTGCCACGAATCGTCTCGTACAGGTCGTCTTCCGATACCAAGCCGGTTGCTTGCTGCAGAAAACCCAACATGACCATGTTGGCGATAATCCGTGGTCCGATCTCGCTCGCCATCTGGGTCGCCGGTACGCGTACAATCTTGATGTCCGAGCGCTCTGGTTTCTCAACCAGCTCCGGGTCAAGGATCAACGTGCCACCTGCTCTCAAGCGACCCAGGTATCGGTCGAGAGCCAACTGCGACATGGCGACGAGGATATCGACTTGATCTGCCAGAGGAGAGTGGATAGGCCCTTCAGAGAGGATCAACTCGGCCTGGCATTCCCCACCGCGCGCTTCAGAGCCGTAGGATTGCGTCTGTACGGCGTTGAGACCAGCCCGCTCAACGGCTGCTGTCCCCAAGATAACCGACGACAACACAATCCCTTGCCCACCAAATCCGCAGAACTGTAAAGTGACGCGGTTGTGGCGCATCATTCGTCCCCCCCTGGCCAATAGATTGAACTGCCTTCAAAGACCGGCTCGAGTTTCTCGACAAAGGTCCCAAGGACAAACTTGTCCGCCAGTTCTTTCTCAGACAGCTTGCTTGCCTCTCTCATCGTGACGGAATGATCGGCGATCCATTGGACACCTTGGACGGGATCGCCTGTGCCAATGGCTCGACGTCCAAAATGGGTCGGGCACTGTGTGATAATCTCCAGCAAAGCAAACCCCTTGTGCCGCACCGCCTTCTTGATGGCGTTGACGGCCTGGCGAGGCCGGTAGGTGGTCCAACGGCCCACAAAGGTGGCACCAGCTGCAACGGCCAGTTTACACAAGTCAAAAGGCTGTTCGCGATTGCCATATGGCGTCGTCACTGTGGTGAGGCCTTGAAACGTCGTGGGCGCCACTTGACCGCCAGTCATTGCAAAGTTGAGATTGTTGACCACGATCATGGTCACATCCAGGTTTCGACGCGCGGCTTGAATAAGGTGATTACCGCCAATGGCCGCCGCGTCGCCATCTCCAGAAAAGATCACCACTTCCAACTGTGGATTGTGTAGCTTGATGCCGGTGGCCCAGGGAAGCGTTCGGCCATGGACGCCATGCAGCGCTTCAGCGTGGAGATATACCGGGATTCTCGCCGCACAGCCCACCCCACCGATGGCCACCAGATTGTCAAAGTCCAGACCGATCTCGTCGGCCGCCTGGACAAAGTAGTTCAGCACCTGAGCCGCGCCACACCCCGAGCAAAAAAAGTGCGGCAGGCTGTCTTTGCGCAAGTACTTTCGCATTGGGTTCGTCTTCACTGATCTTCCTCCCCAATCAACCATATTCTGCACTCCATCAACCTAGTCTTTAGTCCTTCGTTACCTTGATACCCCCACTCGTCAATCGCCGCAAGTATCTCACCAGCCGTATGGATCAAACCTTGGAACTCCTTCTCAGGGACCGGCCAGACCGTTGCCAATTTTAGCAAACCCAGCGCATGGCTATTGGGAGCGGTAATTGTATGGGACAAGGATTGTCACCACCACGATCCCGAGCAGGCCCATGAACACGCTGGTCAAAAAGATCACCCCACTCCGAGGGACGGCCTGGAGCACAAAGAGATTAGACCCAATAAGCTCCCACAAAGAAAAGTAGCCTCCCAAGAACGACCACCAGATAAAGGTCCACACACCAGCAAATATCAGTGCAGCCAGGCTCGATGCAAAGATCAGCGATCGGACAGCCCGATCACTGACCAGAGCAAGCAGGGCACCGCAAACGAGAGCAACTAGACTCAGCGATGCCAAGTCGGCTCGCCACAGGGCAACATCTCGCACTTCGGTGACGGCGACTGTGCCCACATAGGTCACCACTATCGCGACAGCAACAGTGGTGGCCCATTGCCTCAGCCTCAGCATCATGACCTTACTCCTCATACCACGCTTGCAAGCGAAGGAAATCTGCCTCATGCGCATGTGGTAGGTAAGCGGTGAAATTGGTCATGACGTGCCAAGACATGGAGCCCGACCGTTGTACACGCCTGACGATATCCATCTGTGCGGAGTAAATGTACACGGTGAATTCCAACATTAGGTACTGCCTTGGACCCAAAAATTGCTTAATGCTCTGAGCCTGTTGGCGAGCTGCACGGCTTACATTGGGATCCGTACCTGAATACATGCTGTAGCTCGTGCCAATCAGCTCTTTGTTGAGGTAGAGATCAAAGAAATACCTCTCCAGTTCAACCTCCAAAGGAGAGTCATTTTGTACTCTGAAACGAATGACAGCCCGTGGGTTGTCATCATCTATGACCTCCAAGCTGGCAATCTCCAAACGTAAACCGCGTGCGCTCTCGATTGCCGCGACATAGTTGGATACATCCGTCACAAGAGCAAACAGAGAAACCAAAGCCATCAAGAGGAGCGCAGTAGCTGCCAGGCCGTACACAACTCTACGAGCCCTATGCTCAGGTTCATCCGCTGATCCCCCCGCCTGGGCATACTGAATGGATTCTCTCTCTTCAGATCCTTTGCCAGTCACGTCGTTTCCCAAGCTCGTTTCCTTCAGGATGATTCTACAGCATGAGAATACATGGGAAAAACTGCTTTCCTCGGATCAACGCTAATACAACCGGTCTTTATCCAACACATTGCGCAAGGGCTCATTGGCCAGGTAGCGCTGCAGGTTGTCACAAAAGAGATGGGTCAGTTCTCTGTTCTCGCTGTCGACATTGCTGCCCGAGTGCGGACAGAGAAGGACATGGGGCATGTCCCACAATGGACTCCCGGCAGGCAGTGGCTCGGCCGCCGTGACATCCAACGCAGCGCCTCCCAGCCCTCCCGACTGCAAGGCGCAAATGAGCGCTGGTTCGTCTACGATGACGCCACGTGCAATGTTGATCAGCACGGCATCCGGCTTCATGGCTGCCAGTTCTGATTTGCCGATCAGTCCTTCTGTTTCTGGGGTGTGAGGGCAACTGATCACGACAAAGTCGGCCTGAGCCAGCATGGGGTGCAAGTCCGTCCAGGGATAGAGGCGCTCAACACCGAGGTCGCCAGGTTTCACCCCTTCGGTGGTGCGCTTGGTGCCGATAACGCGCATCCCGAAGCAGCGAGCCAAACGGGACACCTCACGGCCGATGCTACCCAGGCCAACAACCGCCAGTGTCTTGCCTGGCAACTCGCTGCCGGTATAGCGTTCCCAATGCTTGTGTTTCTTTTCGTCCGCCATGCGGAAGGCCTTCTTGACAAACATGAGCATGGCCATCAGCGTGAATTCCGCCAGGGCGGTGGCATGAATGCCGCTGGCAGTGGTGATAACCACCCCGGATTCTGTCAGACCTGTGCTCTTGGCCCACTGGCCAACGCCTGCACTGGTACTCTGTATCCATTTGAGACGCGGCGCCAGTTGCAGGAGGTCAACCCAATGGCTCCGGTCAAAGCCAAACAGCACTTCAACCTGAGCCAACATGTCTTGCCAGCGCGCCTCCTGCTCTGGCGTGCGGTGTATGGGCCCGCCGTGATCGCATGGGAAACGTGGGCGCCCCACCAGGCCCGGCTCGTAGAGCACTTTGATCCGTGGATCGACGCTCCAAACCTGGTTGACGTATTCCGCTGCAAGCTCGAATGTGATCAAAACCGTAACGTGATCTGGCATGCCGCGCCCGCCCCTGGTGCAATGACTAATACAACCGCTCTGTATCCAGCACGTTGCGCAGGGGCTCGCCTGCCAGGTAGTGGCGCAGGTTATCACACAAGAGTTCCGTCAGCTTGGCATTCTCACTGTCGGCGGCGCTGGCCGAGTGCGGACAGATGATCACGTTGGGCATATCCCACAACGGACTTTCCGCGGGCAGTGGCTCCACGGCAAAGACGTCCGCCGCCATGCCCCGCAAGTGTCCCGACTGCAAGGCACGAATGACGGCCGGCTCATCCCAGATGGTGCCGCGTGCGACGTTGATCAGCACCGCACCCGGTTTCATGGCTGCAATCTCGGCCTCGCCAATCAGCCCCTCCGTCTCTGGCGTGTGCGGCACAGAGAGGACAACGAAATCAGCCCGAGCCAGCATGGGATAAAGATCTGTCCAGGGATAGAGGCGTTCCACGCCGAGGGAGGTCGGTTCAAAGCCCTCGATAGTGCGCTTGGTGCCGATGACGCGCATCCCCAGGCAGCGAGCCAGCCGGGCCACTTGCCGCCCGCCGCTGCCTAGACTGATCACGGCCAGCGTCTTGCCCCGCAACTCGGTCCCGGCATAGCGCTCCCAATGCTTTCGTTCTTTCTCGGCCGCCATGCGAAAGGCGTCCTTGACAAACATGAGCATGGCCATCAGACAGAACTCGGCCAGGGGGCCGGAGTGAACCCCTCCGGCCGTGGTAAACACGAGGTCGCTCTTGTCCCAACCGAACTTTTTGACGGCCTGGCCGATCCCGGTGCTGGTGCCCTGTATCCATTTGAGACGCGGTGCAAACTGCAAAAGGTCGTACAGGTGGGTGTAATCAAAACCGAACATCACTTCCGCCTGGGCGAGCAATTCTTGCCAGCGGGCTTCTTGAACCGGCGTGCGCTCGACGGGTGCCGAGTGGTCGGTGGCGTAGCGCAGTTCCCCCAGCAATTCGGGTTCATAGAGCACCTCGATCCGTGGGTCCACACCTCGGATTCGATTCACGTATTCTGCTGCCAGACGGTAGGTGATCAGAACCTTGACCTGATTGTTTGACATGGGATTGTATCGCCATTCGTTCGGAAAGATTTTCCGAACGGTCCAGCATCCTCTCTATTGAAATCTATGGATTGTCATGGGGTTCAAAGGCCAGCGCTCGGGCTGGATTCTCGACCAGAAAGCGGTGGATGAGTGCCTCGTCGAAACCGGCCTCGCGCAACCGGGGGACAAAATCGTGCAACACGTGATCGTAGCCCGGCCCTCCTTTGACTTTTAGCTCGACCTCACGACAGCGATCAGAGGAGAGCATCAGGTGCTCCGCGTACCCCTTGTCGACCAACTGGCGCAGCAAGTCGATGCGGGTCTCGTCGAGCAGCCAATGGGTCTTGCCAATGACGTCAAACTGCACATAGGTCCCATGTTGGGCCAGGGCAATCAGTTGGCGGATGTCAGCGTTCTCGTCCGTGTGGCCGATAATGACCCGCGTCGGATCTACCCCCTCCGATTCAAAGATATTCAGGTGTTGCATGCCTACGTTGCCGCCCTCCACCTCGAAGCGGGCAGAAGCCGAGGTGTGAGTGGTAATGGCTACACCGGTGCGCACTTGGGCACGGGCCACAGCGCGGGCACATTTTTCCTCCGGCCCTTCGATGATCGGGCGGCTGATGCCCGATTTAAGCAGACCCGTACGAATGTCCGTGCCATCGGCACCGAGCGTGATCTCCTGGACGAGAACCTCCTCCAATTCCGCGATACTGGCATCGGCCACGAATTCGGGGTGGCAGTCCTCGACGTAGAATCCAGAGGTGGCAACCACTTGAACGCCAGAACGCTCCGAAATCTCTTTGAGAACCGCGACATCCCTGCCCCAACCATGAACTGTCATCTCGGCAATAGCGCGACCGCCTGCGGCGTAGAAATCCGCCAGTTCCGCCACGACCCTGTCAGGGTCCCTCATGACCATCTTGGGATAGGACCCTGGGAAATCCAGCCCGGAGCGACAGAGGCGCTGATCGCAGTAGAGATGCTCGTGGGTAGCCGTCACCCCCAGCGCTTGCGAGGCAATGTCTCCGCGTACGGTTCGGATGATTTTCATGAGCGCACCCCCTCCAGCATCTCGATCACCTGTTGTGTGGTACGGATGCGGATAAGCGGACCCACGATGCCGGTCTTGGTGTGCTCGTGCCACTCCAACGTTTCGCTGGCCGAAGCATCCCACACCCAAACCACGCCAAAGTCGCGGTCGGCGGCTTCTCTGGCTGTGGGGGCGACGGACACATTGGCCAGCATCCCGGCCAGAACGATCGTATCGGCCTGGGCTTCTCGCAGCACCGACAGCAGGTCGGTCCCGGCAAAGGGGCTGTAAGTCCCTCGGGGCAACACCAGATCTTCTGTTGCGGGCGCAACCTCCGGGCGGATATCCGCGCTCGGCGAGCCCACGGGGATCGGCAACCCGCTCACCTTCAACTGACGCAACAGGTCGCTGCGATCGGGCTGCTGGGCATTGAGAACGGTGTACATCACTCGCAGACCATGCCTACGGCAGGCCGCCAGCAGGCGTGGCATGTTGCGCATAGCGGCGTCGACCTGGGCATAGTACTCATCGAACTCGCGAGTAATGCCTCGCTCGGCAGCTACCAGGCCCAGCCCCTGATCCCGGCTGGTGGTAAAGTGCTGCGCGTCCATCAGCAGCAGCACGGCATTCTCTTTGGTCAACTTGAAAGGCGGTGTGGGCCTGGACAGCATCTTGTAGGGTACTCGCGGTTTCATGGTTATCCCTCCTGCCTCGCACCTGCAAAATTGTACACCAGGTCCACCAGATACTTCTCTAGGTCAGCCAGGCCAGCTACCTTGCCGTCACCTTCAATGACCATGTACTCATTCACGTTCCCACGACCACCGCCACCGACGGCGCTGCCGCGGATGCACGGCACACCGAAAGCGTTGGGCACCGCCGTCCAGGGACCACCTCCAGCTTGGATGGGCCAAATCTCCGTGTCGACATTCCAGTCTTGCAGCGTCTTGAGCACGGCCTGTACGCCTGCGTCGGAGACTGGGGTCTGAGAGTGGCTAAAGGCCGCGTAGACCTCGACTTTGATATCAGAGAAACCGTGCCTGTCCAGATGCTGCCGCAGATAGCCGATGATCTCTTGTGGTGAGAGATCCACGACCATACGTATGTCCAGGGTAGCCGTCGCCCGGGCAGGAACGATGTACGGGATGGTGGCCGTCTCTGGCCCCAGGAAGCCGCTGCGCAGTCCGGCGATGTTGAAGGTGGGCCCGTACAGGTAGTTGATCAGCGGGTCCATGCCCGCCATGCCGCCTGCCACGTGGGAAACGTTCTTGGCCCCACCCAGCGGGAGGACGTCCCGCCAGTCTTGACCCCGGTTGCGGGAAGCCAGTTCTTCCAGCAGGTCTCGCTCTTTGGCGCTGAGCGGCTTGCGGTCATGCCACAGCTCTTTGAGCCCCTCCACCTCACAGCCCAGCCCTTCGTCATCTGTCAGCGTGGAGAGCGCCTGGGCCAGGCGGAACGGTGGGCAATCGACCAGCGAAGCAACCGAGCTGTGCACTGTGTTGACCGGTCCCCTGCCCCACGACTCGCCACTGGCGGTCAGTTCTACCACCACCATGCCCTTTAGCCCCAGACCCACCGACACTGTGCCGCCCGGCGTCTGCGCGCAAGCCGGGCAAAAGCTGGCATCCACGTTCTTGAGTCGATCGGCATACCGCTCTACAAAGCCGGCGTAACTGGGGCTGCCCATGATCTCCTCGCCCTCGGCCAGGAACATGATGTTCATCGGCAGGGTGCCCTCGACGGCAATGATCGCCGATAGGGCGTTGAGCCAGGCTACGTACGGGCCCTTGGCACCCATTGCCCCCCGGCCCACGAGTACCTTGGGGTAAGGTCCCATGGGCACCAGCTCCGCCCCCCAGGGGTCATAGTTCCAGCCTTTGGGCTGCACGGTGCGGGTGTCGATCATGCAATAGTTGTGCACCGTGGTTGGTGCGCCGGCATCGTAATAGGCCCACACGCCGGGGTGGTAGCGGCCTTCGATGACCTCCACCTCTTGGCAGCCCAGGTTGCGGTACGATTCGGCCACCATTTCTGCAGCTTTGCGCGTGCCCAGGTTATCCCAACTGACACTGGGCTGCCGCACCCACTTTTGGATGTGGGCGATATGTTCGTCCAGATGTTCGTCGATGTAGCGATGGATGGCTTCACGGTTCACTTCAAAGTCCCTTCTTCTGCCATTGGAAGCGAAAAAGCATAGCTCCAACGATGCAAGTTGGGCGACATTCTGCGGAGCCAGCACACGCAGCAGGAGGGTTAGTCGCGCTGGGCGACGATCTTACCGCCCTTTATCACCATCTTGATGCGATCCGTGTCTCTCAGAATGCAGATGTCTTTTAGGGGATCGCCGTCAACGATCAGAATATCGGCCAGCTTGTCCGGCTCTATTGAACCCACCAGGTCCGCCATGTCCAGCAGGTCGGCACCCACACTGGTGGCCGATACGATGGCCTCCATCGGTGTCATACCAGCTCTGACGAGTTCCTCCAACTCACGGGCGTTCTCGCCGTGGCAGACTCGGGCGCCAGCGTCGGTGCCCGCAGCGATCTTGACCCCTGCCCTACGCGCTTTTTCCAGACTGCGAGCCTTGACGTCCATGGCCCTGGTCAGGTAGCCCCACCTCTCGTCTGGATATTTCAGCGCCTCCTGGCCCATCTCCAACGCCTTGGCCACGACGATGAAGGTCGGTACATAGAACGTGCCATGCTCGGCCATCAGGTCGACCTGTTCATCGGTCAGCCAGTGTCCATGCTCCAGCGAATCGACCCCAGCCAAAATGGCATCTGTAATCCCCTGCCCGCCCGAGGTGTGGGCAGCGACTTTGAGGTGGGCTTTATGCGCTTCGTCGCACACGGCCTTCATCTCCTCGAAGGTCATCTCTTGCCAGAACGGTTCGTCGGGCGTGTGCCGGTTCCTGTGCGCGCTGCTGCAGGCGTTGATCTTGATGCAGTCTGCGCCCATCTTGATCTGGTAGCGGGCCGCGCGCCGAAATGCCCACGGTGAATCGGCGACGCCCGTACGGCCTGCGACCGTCACCCCCGGCCGCCACTTCCCATCCATGTGCCCATCGGTGATGCTCAACCCTTGCCCGCAGGCCCGCATGCGCGGCCCCGCCACCAGTCCACTGTCGATCGCATCGCGCAGCGCCACGGCGGTGTAACCAGCCGCTCCCATGTCGCGGATGGTGGTCGCACCCGCCATCAGGTCTTGCTTGGCCAGGACGTAGCTCCTCAAGGCCGTCGTCTCGATCAACTCTGTTACTCTTGCCAACCCCCTGGCAGCAGCGCTCTGAAAGCCTCCCCCGCTGTTGACATGCACGTGCGCATCGATCAGGCCAGGCATAACAGTCTTGTCCGATGCGTCGATGACCTGTGCATCGGCTGGGGGCAGAATAGCTTCTGCCTTGCCCACCCGCACAATCTTGTCCCCTTCGATCAGGATAAGCACATCTTCTGAAGGGGCCTTTCCCGTGCCGTCGATCAACTTTCCCGCTTTTATAACGAGCATTCGTTCCTCCCCAAGGCTTCTCGCCTGATGCTATCCGCGCTGGATGACGACTTGGCCACCTTTCATCACGACTTTTATCCGGTCGATATCCTGCAGGACGCTCACATCTGTCAGTGGATCGCCATCAACGATCAGCAGATCGGCGAACTTGCCGGCCTCTATGGTGTCCACCAGGTCGGCCATGTCGAGGTGGTCAGCGCCGACGCTCGTAGCCGACATGACGGCCTCCATCGGCGACAAGCCACCCTCCACGAGGGCTGCCAATTCGATCGCGTTCTCACCGTGTGCGGCGCGAAAGCCAGCATCGGTGCCCACGGCGATCTTGGCCCCTGCCTTGCGCACCCTTTCCAGGCTGCGCCACTTGGCCTCCATGGCCCGATGGATGTAACTCCACGAGTGGTCGGTAGCTCCCAATGCGCTCTGGCCGATCTTGAGCGTGCTCAACATGACAGTGAACGTCGGCACATAGAACGTGCCGTGCTCGGCCATCAGGCCAGCTTGTTCATCGGTGATCCAGTGTGCGTGCTCCAGCGAGTCAACGCCAGCCAGAATCGCATCGGTAATGCCTTGCCCGCCTGCAGTGTGGGCAAATACCCTGAGATGGGCCTTGTGCGCCTCGTCGCATACGGCTTTCATCTCATCAAAGGTCATCTCTTGGTAATAAGGCTCGTCAGGCTTGCGTGGATTTTTGTGCCCACTGCTGCACGCGTTGATCTTGATGCAGTCTGCGCCCATCTTGATCTGGTGCCGGGTTGCCTGCCGGAATTCCCACGGCGAGTCGGCCACGCCGGTGCGGCCCGCAACCGTGACCTCCGGTCGCCACCGGGTCTGATCCATGTGACCGCCGGTGATGCACAACCCTTGCCCGCAGGCCCGCATGCGGGGCCCTTCCACCAGCCTGCTGTCGATCGCATCGCGCAGCGCTATAGCCACGTAGCCAGGCGAGCTCATATCGGCAATGGCCGTAAAGCCTGCCATCAGATCCTGTTGGGCATGAACATAGCTTTTGAGGGTGGTGGTCTCTATCAGTTGCGTTACCCCTGCCAGCCTTGCGGAGACAACGTCTTGAACGCCACCCGTGCCTTGAACGTGCACGTGGCCATCGATCATGCCGGGCATGACAATCTTGTCCGAGGCATCGATGACCTGCGCGTCAGGCGGAATGGGAATAGCTTTCATCTCACCCACCTGGGTGATCTTTTCACCCTCCACGAGGATGACCACATCTTTCAGTGGTGCGGCACCGGTCCCGTCGATCAGTTTTCCTGCTGTGATGGCAACCATCGCGCTTCCTCAACTCCCTCAACATTTGCTCAGGTGTAGAGGCTGGGCACTAGTCGCGTTGGGTGACGACTTGCCCACCCTTGATAACTGTTTTGATGCGATCGATATCCTGCAGAATGCAGACATCCTGCAGCGGATCGCCGTCAACAATCACGATGTCGGCAAACTTGCCCGGCTGTAGTGAACCTACCAGGTCGGCCATGTCGAGGTGGTCGGCGCCCACGCTCGTGGCCGTCATGATGGCCTCCATCGGCGTCATGCCGCCCTCCACAAAGGCCTCCAATTCGCGGGCGTTGTCCCCGTGGCAAACCACGAATCCGGCGTCGGTTCCCAGAGCGATCTTGGCGCCTGCTTTGTAAACTCTTTCCAGGCTCTGGTACTTGACATCAATGGCCTTTTCCAGGTATCCTCGCTCGCCCGTGATGCCCTGGGCTTCCCGGAGCTCCAATCCCCTGATGACCACGGTAAACGTCGGCACGTAGAACACGCCGTGCTCGGCCATCAAGTCGGCCTGCTCGTCGGTGATCCAGTGGGCGTGCTCCAGCGAGTCAACGCCGGCCAGGATGGCATCGGTGATACCCTGCCCGCCCGAACTGTGGCAGAATACCCTGAGATGGGCCTTGTGGGCCTCGTCGCACACGGCTTTGATCTCTTCATAGGTCATCTCTTGCCAGAACGGTTCCTCGGGCGTGTGCCGGTTGGGGTGTGCGCCGCTGCAAATGTTGATCTTGATGCAATCCGCACCCATCTTGATCTGGTGACGGGTGGCCCGGCGGAATTCCCATGGTGAGTCAACCACGCCCGTACGATCCGAGAATGAGATCTCTGGCCGCCACCGGGTGCCGTCCATGTGCCCGCCGGTGATGCACAGCCCTTGCCCGCAGGCCCGAAGGCGCGGTCCTTCCACCAACCCATCGTTGATCGCATCGCGCAGCGCGATACCCACATAGCCCCGCGCGCTCATATCGGCGATGGTCGTAAAGCCCGCTGCCAGGTCCTGCTTGGCATGGACATAGCTCTTTAGCGTGGTCGTCTCGGTCAACTCTGTGACCTGTGCCAATCTCGAAACAGCACGGTCGATGGCTCCGCCCTGGCCTTGGACGTGCACGTGGCCGTCGATCATGCCGGGCATGACGGCCTTGTCCGAAGCATCGATGACTTGAGCATCGGGTGGAATGGCCACCGTTCCTGCCTTGCCAACCTGGACGATCTTTTCCCCTTCCATGAGAACGACAGCGTCCTGCAAGGATGCAGCACCAGTCCCATCGATCAGTTTTCCTGCTTTTACGGCGATCATCGGTTCATCTCCTTGTGTGATGAATGTTGTTGCGGGTCAAGTGTGGAGGCTAGCCAAAGGCGGATCGGTTGTCGACACGCTGGCCGTCCAGCCACACCCGACGTACGTCCTTTAAGGCACAGATGTCTTGCATCGGGTTGCCGCCCACGACGAGCAAATCGGCCTTTTTGCCCGGCTCGAGGCTACCGATCCGATCTCCCCACCCCAGGACATCGGCGGCGGTACCCGTGGCGGCCGTCAGGGCTTCGGGCGCGCTCATGCCTGCTGCCACCATGGCGTCGAGCTCCAAATAGTTCTCTCCAAAGGCCGACCACCCCCACCCAGAGTCCGAGCCACACATGAGTCGCACTCCCAGGCGATGGAGGTGACAGAAGTTATTCGCCACTTTTTCATAGCGCGCCTGCCAGCTCTCAAACGCGGCCTGTCGCTCGCCAGCCGGGAGCCGGCTGATGACCCGCTCATCGCCCCGGTTGCGGTTTGTCTGCAAGGTAGGGTTTACAAAGACGCCCTGCTCCAGAATTCGGCGCCCCAGGCCTTCGTCAAAATCGTTGCGGCCATCTGGCGTTTGAAAGTGGCAGTGCAAGATCACATCGAAACCGGCATCGAGCGCCCATTGGGTCGCCAGGATAGCTCCAGAATGGCCAAATACCTTGCGGGTACGTGCGTGAGCCTCTTCTACTATGGCGCGCAGCTCAGGGAGAGAGTAGGCCGGCCGGCGGGTATCGGTACCTGGCGTGCCCCCTCCCGTCACCATGACCTTGATCAGGTCGGCGCCTTCTTTGCAAAGCTGGCGAACCGCATGGCGCAGACCATCGCCGCCGTCCACTTCGCTACCAAGCATCCAACCGTGGCCGCCGGTGATGGTCAGAGGACGGCCGCTGAGATAGAGGCGTGGGCCAACGACGATCTTTTTCTGTATGGCTTCCCGCAATCGAAAAGTGACCATCCCCTTGGCGCCCATGTCTGCCACCGTGGTAAAGCCAGCCTGCAAACATCGCCAGGCATTGCGGGCGGCGACCAGAAGTAGAATCTCGTCGGGGTTCTGGCTATGCTCCCAGGCAGGCAACCCGTCGCCCTGCATGATGAGATGTGTGTGCATATCGATCAGCCCAGGCAGGAGCGTGCAGCCTTCAAAGTGCTCCTCAACGAGGTCGGCGGAAGTAAACTGCGACAACAACTCGGCCCGCGGCCCAACTGCCGCGATCCGATCCTCTGTCAAAACGACGCCACTATCCTGTAGGTCCTGGCCTTTGCCGTCGAATAGACGGCTGGCGCTTATCAAATGGCGTGTGTGCTTGCTCTGTGTAGCCACCTCGCTACTCCTTTGTTCTCTTTACAACGGCAACGACTCATTTTGCAGGCTACTTGCCCTTCATCCACGGGTCGAAGGCATCCCGCAGCCCGTCTCCCAACACATTGATCGAGATGACGGTGGCCATGATGGCCAGGCCAGGAAAAGTAGCCAGCCACCAGGCAGTGCGAATAAAGCTGCGCGATTCGGACAGCATCAGGCCCCACTCCGGCGTGGGAGGCTTGGCGCCCATGCCCAGAAAGTTCAGGCTCGCACTGGCCAGGATGGCTGTGGCGATGCGCAAGGTCGCGTAGACTAGAATTGGGGCCATGATGTTGGGGATGAGGTGGCGGCGGATGATGGCCAGATCACTGCAGCCTATCGCACGGGCGGCCAGCACATAGTCGTTTTCCCTGGCACTCAGAACGCCACCCCGGATAAGACGCGTAAAAGCGGGGATGGAAGATACCCCTACGGCGATCATCAGGTTGGGTATGCTGATCCCCAGCACAGCCACGATGGTCATGGCCAACAGAATGCCGGGAAAGGCCATCATGATGTCGATCAAACGGCCGATCGCTTCGTCAGCCCAGCCGCCAAAGTAGCCCGCCACCGAGCCGACGACCAGACCGGCCCATAGGCCGATGCCCACACTGATCAGACCCACCTGCAGCGAGAGCCGCCCCCCGTACAGGATCCGGGTCAATTGATCGCGGCCGAATCCATCGGTGCCAAGGAGATGCCGCGCCGAGGGGCCTTGTAGGGCTTCGGTCGGAGACATTTTTGCAGGATCATAAGGAGTCATGACGGGGGCAAGGATCACCAGCAAGATAGTGATAACCAACACAGCGAGACCAAGCATAGGTATGGGCTTGCGGGCCAGGCTGCGCAGCGCCAGGAGGGTCATGCTGGCTCCCTGCTTTGCGCTCTGACCTTCCATCGCCGTTATGGGAGCGGCAGTTGGCTTGACGGCCATTGACATTCCCTTCCTTTCTTTTCTAATCAAACGCGCCCCTCAATGATAGCGAACGCGCGGATCGAGCCAGGCGTAGGACATATCCACCAGGAAATTCGCGATCACATAGATGACCGCGGTGAAGAGGATCGTGCCCTGGATCAATGGAAAATCCTTCTGCACCACTGCGGTGACGGCCAGCTTGCCAATACCAGGGCGAGCAAAGACCGTCTCGATGATGGTCGCACCGCTGAGCATGCTGCCAAACTGCAGGCCGACGATGGTCACCACCGGAATGAGCGCGTTCTTGAGTGCGTGGCGCAGGATCACCGCTCTCTCGGTCAGGCCTTTGGCGCGGGCGGTGCGCACATAGTCCTCGTGAACGACCTCGACGAGGCTGGAGCGCATCAGGCGGGCGACAGAGGCCGAGGAGCGAAATCCCAGCGCCACGGCGGGCAGGATGAGCGACTTGAGCTGCATGGGCGGCCCGACGGCGGGCAGGAGTCTCAGTTGAAGGGCAAAGATAAGCAAGAGCATGATGCCAAACCAAAAGTTGGGCATCGAAATGCTGGCCACGGCCAGCGTCATCGTTGCGCCATCGATCCAGGTATCGCGGTTGATGGCGGCAATGATGCCCAGCACGAGGCCGAGCGCCACCGACACGCCCAGGCCAGCCATGGCGAGTACGAAGGTATAGGGAATGTTGTCTATGATCGTGTCGACAACCGGCGCCTGGCTGCGGAAGGACTTGCCCAGATCGCCGTGCAGAGCCCGCCAGATGAACCTGCCATACTGCACATAGAGTGGTTGATCGAGCCCCAGTTCATGGCGCATGTTCTCGTACTGTTCCGCGGTGATATCCGTGTTGGAACTGGGCGCTTGCTGCCCGGCATGCTCCGTCAGCATCATCAGGACTGGGTCGCCGGGCAGAAAGTGGAGCATAAGAAAGACCGCCAGGCTCACCCCAAGGAGGGTGGGCACGGCCAGCAGCGCGCGACGTAGGATATATCTCGTCATCTGACACCTCGCCAATGGGTTTCATCATAGGGCTCATTGGGTGGGGAGAATCCCCCCACCCAATGAAACCCGATTGGCCTACTTTTCCAGCCAGGCTTCATGCATCAACGGCGTCGCACCCACCGGCGGGACATGGTAACCCTTCAGGTAGGGGCGGAACACCCTGTAGCGCAACTGGCTGTAGATTGGAATGTGCGGCGCTAACTCAACAATCTTTTTCTGAAACTCCTGGTAGATCTCTTTCCGCTTCTCCGGGTCCGTCTCCTCGTCGCCTGCTTCGATCAAGGCGTCGATCTCGGGGTCGGAGAGCTTCCAGCGGTTAAAGAGACCACCCGTTGTGATCGAGTCGGTGTGGAAAAGGCGTGCCGCCGAGCCGGGATCGAAGGCACTCCACCCCAGGCGGGCCATCTCGTAGTCGTTGTCGGCGTAGCGCTTGGCGGACGACTCGTAAGCCACGGCCTCCACGACGTCGTCGATGCCGACCTCTCTGAAAGCGGCCTGGACGAACTCGGCCGGTTTTTCGCTCCGGTAACCGGTGGACGTGACGTGGCGGATGCGCAGCGGCGTGCCGTCTTCGATGCCTTCGACGCCGTGGGCCTCGCGGATGCCGTCGCCGTCCTCGTCCCGCCAGCCAGCCTCTTCGAGGATCTGCTTGGCCTTCTCCGGGTCGTAGGGCCAATAGTCCTCCACGCCCTCCCAGTAGGCCCATGAGCCCTCACCGAACGGGCCAGCGGCAGCCGGCGGAAAGGCGCCGAAGAAGAGGAGTTCGACCATCGTCTTGGTGTCCACGGCCATGATCATCGCCTGGCGCACAGCCAACTGATTGGTCGGTGGGACCGACATATTGATGTTCAATACCTGCGGCAGGCCGCCAACCGGGTGAGCCTTGATGACGAATTCAGGGTCGGCGATCAAGCGCGGATATTCCTCCATCGGCAGCTCGTCCATGATGTCGATCTCGCCCGTCTCCAGGGCGATGAGGCGCGTCGTTTCGTCGGTGATCGACTTGAACGTGAGGGTGTCCAGGTAGGATGGCCCCTGATGGTTGGCAAAATCGGGTGCCCAGTTGTAATCGGGGTTGCGCTCGAACACCACCGTTCCTGCGTCCGGCCAGTCGCGGATGCGAAAGGCTCCGGTGGCCTTGACGTTGATGCCCCACTGGTCGCCGTATTTTGCCCAGCCTGTCGGAGAAGAGGGACTCTGATTGGACAGCGTATCCATAAAGAGCGGCGTTTTCTTTGTCAGGAAGATCTTGGCGGTGTAATCGTCCACCACCTCGGCGTGATCAAAGTTGGCCATGCTGGCCGCCTGCAACGACTTGGCCTCGGGGTCGACGATGCGTTCAAAGTGAAGCTTGACCGCTTCGGCGTTCAGCGGCGTGCCGTCGTGGAACACGATGTCGTCGCGCAGATAGAGGGTGAACTCGTCCCAATTGGGCGAAACCTCCCACCGTTTGGCCAGACCCGGACGAAAGTCGTTGGCCTCATACTGCCAGATCAGGGGATCGGTGATCATGGTTGATAGAATGCCAGTGGTATACGACGCATGGATGGCAGGGTCGAGCTGCAGCAATGAGGTTTCGCTGATCGCAGATCCCCATACCACGTCGCCGCCCACGATGCCAGGGCCTCCGGGTCCTGCCGCCGTCGGCACCGCCGTTGGGGCCGAGGTCGCGGCGGCCTTTGTGGCGGCCGTCGTAGCCGTAGGTCCGGCTGACGGCGCGGATGTGGGTTCGGCGGCCTTGCAGCCGGCCAGGGTCAGAGCTGCCAGGGCGCCGCCAAACTTCAGCAGATCGCGCCGGCTGATGATCGTGCCTATATATTCATTCTTTTTCGTAGCCATTGCTTGTTTCCTCCTCTTGTACCTCGATTGTCTTTGATCGTTCTCGAGTGAGTCGCAAGCCCTTGATTCTCCATGCGCCTCCTCTCTAGCAAGGTCCCTGCGTTACATGCGCAGGCTGATAGATCTATTCAGTTTCGCTGCACCTCCTTTCTTCAGTATGAAATGAAACGGTGCTACACGTGCGGGCTGACGGGTTACTCACCTAGAGAGTCTCGATCAAGTGTTCGGTCTAGCCCGCAGATACTGTCCGTCAATAGTCCTCAGGTGTTTTGACCACTCCCCACTCCACAATTTCCTCGAGTATCTCACCGGGGGTATGAACCAGGCCACGGTTCTTGGTCACGCTAACCACGTCACATAACCCTCCACAGACACGCTCTACCTCGCGCACGTATCGGCCTATATTCATCTCGACCACCAGAATCGTCGGCCGCCGCTTTACCAGTGCGAGAATCTCTTTTTCAGGGACTGGCCAGACCGTGGCCAATTTCAGCAGACCAGCTTTGATGCCTTTCACTCGGGCTTGCTCGACAGCATCCAGCGCCGGCCGGCACTCACTACCATAGGCGATCACAGCAACTTGCGCATCATCGAGGAAAAAACTCTCTGTTTGTACGACGTCGTCGTAATGGGATGTGATCTTGCCTGTAATCCGCGCGTACAGGGATTCAAAGACATCTGGGTCCCAATGGATACTCCCACCTTCGTCGTGAGGGTTTAGGGAATGGAGGATGCGGTAACCGTCACCAAAGTCGGGCAGTGGCGGCACACCGTTCGAACCCGCTTTGAAAGGCAGGAACTCTTCCGGTGGGACGCCGGGCTTCTGGCGGTTGATGATGTCAATATCGCCTGGCTGTGGAATGACCACCTTTTCGCGCATCAGTGCGATCGTCGTGTCCGACATGACAATCACGGGCGTGCGATACTTTTCAGCCAGATTGAAAGCTCGGATGGTATCATCAAACAATTCTTGAACAGACGAAGGCGCCAGTACGATCATCTCATGGTCGCCACTCGCGCCCCAACGCATCTGCATGACATCCGCTTGCGTCGCATAATTCTCTCCACGACACCGCTGGACGTCCACGATAACACACGGAATCTCCGATGCGACGGCATAGCCGATCCCTTCCTGCATATAGTTGAATCCCGCACTGGCGGTAGCCGTCATCGCCTTGGCGCCAGCGAGAGAGGCTCCGGTGACAGCATAGATGGAGCACAGCTCATCCTCGCTCTGGAGGAATTTACCACCGACCCGGGGCATCCGCTGTGCCATACGCTCCGAGATCTCGTTTGCCGGCGTGATAGGATACCCTGCAAAAAAGTTGCAACCTGCAGCGAGAGCGCCCTCAACCACTGCGAAATTGCCAAGCATGAAATGGGTTCCCGTCAAAACTCGCTCGTCTTTGGCTTGGCGCGTCATGTCCGACTCCTCACATACGTCTCTTGATAAACGTCTCCATACGATCAAAGGCCTCGACAATGTTCTCTTTGGAGGTGGAATAACACAGCCGCAGGAACCCTTCCCCGCACTGACCAAAGGCCGAACCGGGTACCGTGGCGACGTGGGCCTCCTCAAGCAGTTCCGTTGCAAACTCGAGCGACGGCCTGTCCAACGTATAGGATGGGAAACAGTAGAATGCCCCGTGCGGAGCCACGCATTCAAAGAATTCGGAGCGATCCAAAAGTTCCACCATCAGGTCGCACCTGGCCTTATAGCCGGCCACCATTTGCTCCGACGCACGCTGTGCCGCGTCGCTCGTCAGAGCTTCAGTCGCGCCAGCCTGAGCGAAGGCGGTGACACAAGTTGCCGAGTGCTGGTAAATTTTGATCATGCCGTCGAGGACTTGTTTGGGGCCTGTCAGGTAACCCAACCGCCAGCCAGTCATGGCGTAGGTCTTGGAGAAGCTATTGACCGTCACCACGTTGTCGAACTCTGAGGCTGGACTGTAGTGCTTCCCGTCGTAAAGCAGAGCCTCGTAGCACTCATCAGACAGTATCAGCGCGCCGTGATGTTGGGCGATCTCGGCAATACCACGCAGCGTCGAGGCGTCAAAGACAGCCCCGGTGGGATTGCAGGGCGTGTTGACCACGATGAATTTGACCGAATCATCCATCGCAGCCCCGATGGCATCCAAATCAGGTTGAAAACCATCCGCCTCAGCGCAGTCAACGGATACAACGCCCGCGCCGGCCAATTGGGCCATAGACTTGTAGGACACCCAGGCTGGCTCGATGACCATCACCCGGTCACCGGCCTCCAGAACTGCCTGAAAAGCCAAATAGAGCGCAAACTTGCCTCCTGGCGTGACAATGATGTCTTCGGGGCTGGCATCAATGCCATTCCCTCTCTTGAGCTTTTTGCCAATCTCCACTCTAAGCTCATAGTCCCCGGCCGTTGGCTCATACTTGGTTTTGCCCGCCCTCAAGGCCCTTGTAGCTGCGTCCTGGATATTCGGCGGGGTGTCAAAGCAGGGTTCTCCTCCGCCCAAGGATATGATGTCATCGATCCCGCTGCGTCGCATCCTCTTGACGATATTGTCAACTTCGTCAGTGGCCGAGAGTTCCAGATCGGCGACCTTTTGTGCCACCTTGTAGTCCACGATATAACCTCCTTGAAAAGTGAATGTTTCAGGCACTAAACTGACCCGCTACGTTCCTGAGATAGGCCGGCAATGGCTTGTCGTACCTCTCTGAGGGCAACGCGCGCCACCTCCACCTGTGGCACGCCCAGAAACCTGGCCGTAAAAGCGGCGAAATTGGACTGATCGTCGCCGGTGATCAAGAATTGATAGCTGGCAGGCTCCTCCCTGCGTGGTCTGAGCCCTCCTGCCTCTTCCAAGATCTGGCGTGCCTCGTGGACAACTTCTTCCGCCGGATCCACCACCGTGACCCCCTTGCCTGCAACCTCCTGGGCAATGTCGCGCACACAGGTCAGGTCCGTGCAGCCAAGAATGAGGGTATCGGCCCCAAAGTCTACCAGCGGTTCAAAGTATCTGTGCGCCAACTCGAGCAAATAAGGCCTATCATCAATCTGCCCCTTTTCCGCCAGACGCAACAGCGCGGGACAGGCTACGCCCAATACTTTTACATCCGGATCGCGCTCCAGGATGCGCCGATCATAGGCTTGACTGTCAATGGTTATGGCCGTCCCCCACACGCCAATGCGGCTGCCCTGGCTAGCCTCCAGTGCAGCGCGAACGCCTGGCGCGATCATGCCCAGCACGGGCAAGTCGGGGAAGGCACGTTGCGCTGCTTCTCGACCGGCCACGCTGGCCGTGTTGCAGGCAATAATCACCATCTTGACCCCTTGCCGGGCCAGATATCCGGTAATCTCGACAGCAAACTGCCGCACTTTTTCTACCGGGCGCGGGCCGTAGGGTTGGCGTGCCGTATCGCCTAGAAAAACGACGTCTTCATGCGGCAGCAGGCGGCGAACTTCCCGCAGGACCGCCAGGCCACCCAGTCCCGAGTCGAAAATACCAAGCGGTGCATTCGGATCCAAACTAACCATCATACCTAGCCCCCCATCTTGAGGATAACGCGCCTGTCACCGTCCGTATACTCATTCCTCATCTGCCGCTATGCTCTCAAGTGCTGTTAGGGTTCGCTCCATCCCGGCTTCCAGATGAGCGATCAATCGCTTACGGGAGAGTTCTGGATCGCGTGCCCGTAAAGCTTCCAATATGGCGCAGTGTTCGTCAACGATGGTCAGAACATCTTGCTCAGAGCCAATCGCTTCGACCAACCAACGGATTCGTATGGACCGATCCTCGACTTGCGCCGCCAGATGCAAGAACAGGTGATGATCCGTTGATTGCATGATCATTCTATGCATCTCAATATCAGATTCCCGGTGGGCATCGTAACGAGATTCCAGCGCATCCTGGCGAGCACTCTGTAAGGACCTTTCAATCGTGTCCAGCTCTTCTTCAGGTAGTACGAGAGCTGCCTTGCCAATCGCCCAACCTTCGAGCAAAACACGCATTTCCCACGCCTCGCGCACATCCGATGCGTCGATTCCGGCCACGCGGGGGTTCTCGTAGGGTTTCATCCTTACCAATCCATCGTGTGTTAACATGGCAAGCGCCTCACGCACCGGAGTGTGGCTCACGCCCAGTTCACTGGCCAGCCGATCTATCACAATGGGCTGGCCGGGGCGTAACCGGTTGGTCAGAATGAGCTTTTTGATCTGAGTGCCGATCTGCTCCCGCAGAGGGTCTCTCTGCACCTTTTCTATGCTTTCCCAGATGGATGTGCTGTCATGCATGACCATGATGTCCTTTCAACCAGGTTGGAGTCTCGCAAGATACCACATGCCTCAAATCCAAAGATGGCCCGAGTGTGGCACTGTAACACCTTCATGCAGGTAGGGCAAAATGACTGTGTGCCCAACTCCCCTGCCACTTGGCACCGCAGCAAGCCAGGCGTGTGACTATACCCTCTCCGGCCGGCCGCTATTGCGGGCCGACCGATAGAGGGCTTCGATCACCCGCATGTTGGCCGCCGCCTCGGCAGGCGGATAGCGAACAGGCCTATCGTGGCGCACGCAATCGGCGAAATGTTCCACCATGAGCTGGTACTCATCCACCCCGGGAACGGTATAGGTGGTCTCTTCCCAGCGGCCCGTGCGTTGAACGATGGTCGTATCCGCGGCGCGTGGCAGAAAGGCTACGGGTACGTCGAGACAGCTTTCCGTCCCTGCGACCTGATACACTTCCCGCCGCTCCATGTCGAGGGCGCAGTCAAACTGTGCAAACAGATCGTCGGCAAAGCGCAGCGTCCCCACCAACTGTTCATCCACCCCCGTCTCGCCCCAAGAGGCGTATGCCTGCACCTCCACCGGCTCCGCGCCAGCCAGGGTTCGGCAGACGTTGACACAGTAACACCCCACGTCCATCAGTGCGCCGCCGCCCAGCTCTGGCTGGAAACGAATGTTTGCCGGGTTCGTCAGCCGGAAGGTGAACGCAGCGCGGATGAAACGTACCGTGCCGATCGCCCCCTGTTGGATCAACTGGAGAACCTGCTCCGTCTGCGGATGGAAGCGGTACATGAACGCCTCCATCAACTTGACGCCGTTGCGGCGCGCGGCAACGTCCATGTCCACACATTCAGCCGCATTCAGCGCCAGAGGCTTTTCGCACAGAACGTGTTTGCCCGCTTCGGCTGCCTTGATCGTCCACTCTCGATGGAGGCTGTTGGGCAAGGGAATGTAGACAGCGTCGATGTCGTCGGCAGCCAGCAGCGCCTGATAGCTACCGTAGGCGCGGGGGATGCCCAATTCGGTGGCAAAGACACGCGCTTTCTCCTCGCTGCGGCTGGCAACGGCGACCACCTGGCCATTGCTGGAATGCTGGATCGCCGGAATGACCGCGGCGCGACCAATGTTTGCCGTGCCGAGCACGCCCCATTTCAATTTCCGTTCGACCATGACGCCTCCTTTCTTTGGCCATAGACGTGGATGGTTTACCAAGCGAACGTCAATCCGGGTAATTTGCCTGCCAGGCAAGCCGCGCCATCAAGTCGTCCGCGTAGAGGGTCACCTTTTCGGGAGCGAACTCGAAATCATACCCCTCGGCAGCGATGGTGTCTGCGATCGGGCCAGCGTCAAAGCGCAGGCCGCTGAAGCGGCTCGGTGGCTGGGAGGCAAGCCAGACGAACGCTTTGCCCAACACCACCGGGTCGGCCCAAGCGGCCTTCTGCTCGGCGGGCATGGCATCGAGTTCTGCCCAGGTCACGTCGGTCGGCTTGATCGGCTTGCCCGGCCCGACGGTGTTGATAGCTATGTGATAGGGCGCAGCCTCCAGAGCCAGGGCCTTGATGAATCCCTCCTGGCCGTGCTTGCCGGTGCAGTAGGTGACCTCATCTTTGTAGCCGCGCACACTGGAGCCGCTGGCGATGCCCATAACGTGCCCCCCACCCTGAGCTTTCATCACGTCCCAGGATGCCCGGACGGCGTTGAACATGCCGCCCAGGCTGACGTGCAATTGCCGCCACCACAACTCGGGTGACGTGTTCTCAAAGCGAATCAAGGGCATATAGACCGCGTTCTGTACCACCGCGTCCAACCGTCCCCAGCGCGCCACCACCTGGTCCACGGCTGCACAGAAGGCCTCCAGGTCGCTCACGTCCAGGTACAGAGACAAGACCTCGGAGCCGTCGGACTGCAAGTCGGCCTCGGAGCGGGCCAGTTCGTCGTCGTTGACGTCGCTGACGCATACCTTCGCCCCGGCCCTGCCCAGTGCCCGAGCGATGCCCCAGCCAAGGCCCCGAGCCGCGCCGGTGACCAGGGCTACTTTTCCTTCGAGCAGCATTCGATACTCTCCTTTTGAACTCAGCGTTTCATGTGCGGGTCCAGGGCGTCGCGCAGTCCATCGCCCAGGAGGTTTATCGACAGCACAGTGACCATAATCGCCACGCCAGGAAAAGTGGTGATCCACCAGGCATGACGCAGGTAATTGCGGCCACTGCTCAATATCAAGCCCCATTCAGGCGTGGGAGGTGTCGCCCCCAGGCCCAGAAAACTGAGGGCTGCGCCACTGATGATAGCCCCTGCCACGCCAAGGGTCGCCACAACGACGATCGGCCCCAGGATGTTGGGCAGAACGTGCCGCAGAATGATGCGGAAGGGACGACAGCCAATGGCAATGGCCGATTCGACAAATACCTCTTCCTTCGTTTTCAATACCATGCCGCGGGTCACCCGGGCGTAGGTCGGCGCGGCCGAAATGCCTACCGCCACCATCGCATTGAACAGGCTCGGCCCCAATATGGCGATAACCACTAGCGCCAATAGAATTCCTGGGAAGGCAAGTGTGATGTCGATCAAGCGCATGATGAGGTTGTCCAGGCGACCTCCATAATAGCCGGCCACTAGCCCGCTCGTCACCCCCATCAGCACAGCAATGGCCACCGAGACGATGCCCATCCGCAAGGAAATGCGACTACCAAAGACAAGGCGCGTGTAAATATCTCGCCCGAACGAGTCCGTACCAAACCAATACTTGGCGCTGGGAGACTGCAACCGTTCAGCAGCGACAATTTCGAAGGGATCGAAACGGGTGACGTGGGGCGCAAAGATGGCAGCCAGGATAAGGAGGAGAAGAATCGCTGCCCCGGTCATCGAACCGGGGTTCCCTGTCAAACGGCGAAGGGCATCCGCCCAGAGAGAACGTGCCCGTTCCTCCTTCTGTCCCCACGAAACTGCCGAGTGCACGGTTTGTGGAGGTTTGGTCGTTTCACTCATAACGGATCCTCGGATCGAGCACGGCATAAGAGATGTCAACCAAAATATTGGATACCATGATAGAGATGGCTAGCATCAGGGTCAGGCCCTGTATCAAGGTAATATCTTTGTTCAAAATCGACTCGACGTACATTCTGCCCAGCCCCAGGCGGGCAAAAATAGTTTCGGTGAGCACCGCGCCACTCAAAAGTCGTCCGAACTGCAGACCCAACACGGTGACAGCCGGGATGAGGGCGTTGCGCAAGGCGTGACGGATAATCACCCGTTTTTCGGACAAACCCTTGGCCCGCGCCGTGCGGACATAGTCTTCATTCATTACCTCTAACATGCTACTCCGTACCAAGCGGGCCAGAGTAGCCGAACTGAGCAGGCCCAAAGCAAAGGCCGGCAACACCAAGCGCTTGAGATCTCCGTGCCCCATGGGAGGGAACCATTTCAATCTGACGGAGAAGAAAAAGATCATTAACAGGCCCAGCCAGAACACTGGCATAGAGACCCCCACCAGCGCTAGACCCATCGACAAACTGTCCACCCAGGTATTGTGCTTGAGGGCCGCAAGAATGCCCAAGCTGACCCCCAGTAACGTGCTGATGGCCATAGAAGTCAACGAGAGTTCCAAGGTGGAAGGGAGAGCGTCCAAGATTTGCCCCGCCACCGGTTGATTGTTGAACAAGGAATTGCCCAGGTCGCCGCGCAGGGCATTCCACACGTATGATAGATACTGGATGTGGAGCGGACGGTCGAGCCCCATGTCGTGCCGCACCTGCTCCAGGAGTTCCGGCGAACTCTGGTGTTCTCCGAGGAAAATCTCGGCGGGGTCTCCGGGGACCAGTTGGAGCATCAAAAAAACCAGTATCGTCACTGCAAAGATGGTGGGGATCGTAACCAGCAACCGCTGAACTGCATAACGGGTCATAGTCATAAGGCCTGTCTAACCCCCTCTCTAGACACTGCAGTCCATTGCCGTGAGAATGTCATCCTGGTGGGCAGGTGCGCTCCCTTCGGGGGGCGCACCTGCCAGAAGAACGCTCTGCTGCGCCAGACTATTCGCTATAGTAAGACGCGCCAAAGTAGGGGAAGGCCCCTGCCAGGTAATAGACGACATTCTCCAGGTTAGCGTCGTGGGCATAGAGCAGCACGGGGTCGAGCCAGACCTCCATGTGCGCTTCGTCTTTGACCTTCTTCAGGATATCGCAGACGAGATCGGCCCGCTTCTCCACATCCGGCTCGCCAGCCTGGGCCTCGATCATGGCATCCATCTCAGGGTCGACATAGTTGTTGCGGTTCGTGCCACCGCCAACGTTGCTGCTGTGCAGCACCCCGCGCAACATCATGTCGGGGTCTACCGATACCTCCCACCAACCCTGGGTGTTGTGCTTACCAGAGCGCACCGCATCAAAGTAGCCGCTGCGGCTGAGGCCATTGAGCTCCATCTCAATGCCGACCTTGGCAAAGTTGTCCTTTATAAAGGCGGCCATTTCATCACTTGCAGCGTCAGCTCGATAGTAATGACCGACAACCAGCGGCTGTCCCCCCCGCTCGCGGATGCCATCGCCGTCTTCGTCCACCCAACCGGCCTCTTCCAGCACCTGCGCGGCCGCTTCCAAGTCGTAGGGGGCCATGTCGCAGGTCTCAGCGCAGTAACCGAACGCTGTGCTGGTGATGAGGGCACAAGCGGGTTTGCCAAAGCCATTGAAGACGGTGTCGATCATGCCCTGCTTGTCCATGGCCAACTGCATCGCCTTCCGCACAGCCAGTTCATCGGTCGGTGCAAGCTGGTGGTTGAACATCAAGGCATTGCCCATGCCAGCCTGGTCCATTTCGACGGTGGTAAAGTCAGCGTCATCCTTCAAGGCCTGGAAATCAACCTCGAGGACTTCGTCCAGGAAGTCGATTTCGCCCGTCAGCAGGGCCGCCGTCCGGGTCGCCGGTTCGGCGATGAACTTGAAGATGAGCTTGTCGACCTTAGCAGGACCGTCGAAGCCAAGCTCTTTTGGCCCCCAGTTGTAGTCAGGGTTGCGTACCATGACGACCTCGTTATCGAGGACCATGGACTCAAACATAAAGGGACCGGTGCCTACGAACTTGTGCATACCCCACGAGTAGCCGGCCTGTTCCACGGCTGTCGGGGAGACGGGGGTCAGATAGGGCTCAGAGACACTGTCCAAGAAGGGGGCGTAGGGCTTGGAGAACTTGACGATGATCTCATAGTCGTTGACGATCTCTGTCTCCAAGTACGGCCCGATCAAGCTAAGGCCCATCTGCGATTTTGTCTCCGGATCCACGATGCGATCAAAGGTGAATTTGACAGCCTCGGCGTTGAAAGGCGTGCCGTCGTGGAACGTGACATCGTCGCGCAGCTTGAAAGTGTATTCGGTCGCATCCTCATTGATCGACCATTCCGTAGCCAGGCCGGGCACGAACTTGCCCACTTCGACCTGCCAGATCAAGGGATCGGTCATAGGAAAGGTTATGCGTCCCACACGGGTAAAGGTGGTGATGTTGGGATCGAGGATGTCAAAGCCACTGGGCATACCAATGACGATGGTGCTCCCGGCAGCTGCGGCGGGCTCGGGCGTCGCGGTGATCACCTTCTCGATGATTTTGGTCACTTCCTTCTCCACCACCTGCGGCGTACCCTCCACGACGACGGTCTCTTTGACGGTCTCTTTTACGATTTGGGTGACGACCTTTTCAACTTCTCGGGTCACCTCTTTGACCTCGGCTGTTGGCGTGGCGCAGGCCGAGATAATCAGGCTGCCCGCGATCAACAGCACAAAGAGTCTTGTCCATGTCTGTTTCTTGTTGGCAATCATTTTCCCTCCTCCTCATGGATCTAGTTGCCAAATTCGATTGACACTGCCTTACCAAGAACCTATCCTGGCAAGATGGGTCTTTGCACCCTCCTCATCACCTCCTTTCCGCAAAGGACCTGTTGCAAACCGGCCACCGAATCAGCCTGGACTCTCTGCAGGTGTGGATGGGTGAGAGTGGCATTGCAGCGGGAGCCACAGCGTTCAGGCCAGGATTGCAATGATTTTCTCCCTACTATGGAGGTAAACGTGCAGAAAATCAAGTTGGACGGTGAGTTGTACGTTGCCGAGATGGACGTCCGCCACGATGACTTGGCGATCAGCGCACCAAAGGCAGGCTTACCCAGCGGTGCTCTCGATGGGACAGTGCCACGGCGTTAATGATCTCTTGCACCCGGGCACTCTGCGCGAAATTGCCCTGGTTGGTCTCGCCGCCGTCTACGATCTCCTGCATAAAGTTGTGTACGAGACCACCGTAGAACGCTGTGGGCCAGGGGTCATCTTTTTGGAAGCCAGGCGGGAAAAAGCGTTCTGCGATCTCTATGGGCACAAATTCCACTGCGTCAGGCTTGGCCCCGTGCAGTGTCTGGATGACGCCAAACTCTTCCACCAACCGGCAGATCAGCGCGCCTTCAGAGCCATAAATCCGGGCTTCGATGCCGGGATAGTTGCCCACGGTCACGTAACTGCTCTGCATCGAGTAGAGGGTCCCATTGGCGCACTCGCCGATAAACATGTCGGCATCATCTATGTTGATGCGCTCGCGCTCAGTGTCGAGGTTAGTGCGGCGGCGGTAGGGGACCATGTTAGCCAGGATACCTACCACTTGAGTAAGGTCGCTGCCTACAAGTTCCAGGCCGATGTCGATGGTCGGTGCCCCGTAACCTTCCAGCGACGAGACATGGATCCCCTCGCGCGTCAAATCGGTGCCCCGCTCCGGCTCCCCAACAGGCTTGGTCTTGTGGATCCTCTTGTCCATCGGATTGTCGGGGTCGAGCCACTGCGAGTTCTGCTCGTAGCCGTTAAAAACGAACGGCTGTCCGATGAATCCTTTGCGGACCAACTCGAACATGTACTGCACGGCTGGCGCGTAGCGGAAGGTGAGACCCACCTTGGTCTTGAGGCCCTTGGATTCGGCCAGCCGATGCGCGCGCCACACATCGTGGTAATCGTGGCATACGGGCTTTTCCACCAGGCAGTGCTTCCCTGCCTCCAGGGCGGCGAAGGTAAGATCCTGGTGATCGCCGCGGGTCACAATGTCCACGACGTCGATGTCGCTGCGGCGTAGGATCTTTTCGTAATCTGTTACGACCTCGGGAATATTAAACTGCTTGGCTTTAGCCTCTGCCAGTTCCCGGTCAAGGTCGCAGATCATGACCACATCACTGAGCGGCGAGCGGGTAAACCCTGGAAGGTGAGCAGAGCCCGACCAACGGCCCGCACCAATCACCCCCACTCGAAGTTTGTCTGCCATTTTATGCTCCTTTGCGTTAACTTTTTCCTTGGCAAAATCCCGAATATCGTGTTCATATATTAGCGGTTTCCCCGCCCAGTGACCCAATTGTAGCGAGGGTCGTCGTCGATAATCGGCCCACTGAAACGCACCCCCACCGAGGCGCCGCCGTCGACGCTGATGACCGCACCCGTGATGTAGCTGGCCGCCTCGGAGGCCAGGAAAAGCACCACGTTGACCACCTCTTCCGGCTCGCCAGGTCGGGCCAAGGGAAGGGTGGGGATGCGCGCCTCAAGGGCCTTGGCCATCACGGGGGGCAGAGGTTTGGGCTGGGTGTCGATCAGTCCGGGGCTGATCGTGTTGACCAGGATCTTGTGGGGTGCGAGCTCAATGGCCGCGACGCGAGTAAAGCTTTCGGTGGCCGCCCGGCTGGAGGCGTAGGCAGCTCCTCCCGGCGACCCGCGCCGGCTGGCAGCGGAAGAAAAGTTGATGATCCGCCCCCCATTCCCACCGGCGATCATGGCCCGTGCCACCGCCTGGGTCATCAGGAACGTACCGCGGCAGTTGACGGCATATACGGTGTCCCATACTTCGACCCGCTCTTCCAACAGCGCAGTGTGTGGCGCCACGGCGGCATTGTTCACACAGATGTCGAGCCGGCCGAAATGTTCCACGGCAGCAGCTACAATTTCGTTCGCCCCTGCGGGGGTGCTGACATCGGCAACTACTGCCACCACTGTCTCGCCATGGGGCGCGCACGTTTCGCCAAGACCGGTGGCCTCCCGGTCGGCTGCCACCACCTGCGCCCCTGCACGGACAAAAGCCCCCACCATGGCTCGCCCGATCCCGCGTGCCGCGCCCGTCACGATGGCAACGCGACCGCTAAAATCAAAGACAAGACTACCTGTTTCCATTGACTAATGCTCCAACGGCAGGTCAACCCAACGCCGCTCATGGAAAGAGAGCTCCACGGCGTTGATTGCCTCTTGCACCCACGCCCCATCCTCAAAGCCACCCTGGTTCCGCTCGCCACCCTCCACGATCTCGTCTATAAAGTCCCGGATCAGGTTGGCGTAGAAAAGTGTGCGCCATGACTCGCGCGGATGGCCGCCGGCCGGGTAGAACTTTTGCGGGATGTCGACCTGTTTGAACTCGACGTCGTCCGGCGTGGCGACTTTGATCGTCTCGGCGACGCCGAACTCTTCGACGAGGCGGCAGATGATGGCTCCTTTGCTGCCATAGATGCGCGCCTCCACACCCGGATAATTGCCGATGGTGACCAGACTCGATTGAATGGAACCAATCGCGCCGTTCGTGTACTCGCCGATAAAGATGTCGCCGTCATCCATATTGATGTGCGTCATGCGGCCCGTGTCACGCACCATCCTCTCGGGGATAAAGTTGCGCATCGTACCCACGACGCGGGCATAGTCGGCCCCAACCCACCAGTGGCCAATGTCGATAATCGGTGAGCCATACCCTTCCAGCGAGCGGGTCTGGATAGCCGATGGATCGAGCGGGCGGTCCATCAGCCAGCAAGGAGGCATGCGTGGCATTTGTCGTAGCGGGACCTGAGGATCGAGCCACTGCGAATTCTGCTCGTAGCCATCAAAGATGAACGGCGTGCCGACAAAGCCCTCGTCGATCAACGACTTGGCATACTGCATGCCGGGACTGTAGCGAAAGGTGAAGCCGAGCTTGGTCTTCAGCCCCTTGCTCTTGGCCAACTCTGCGGCGCGCAGGGTATCGCGATAATCGTAGGCCACCGGCTTTTCACACAGAACATGCTTGCCGGCCGCTAGCGCTGCCCAGGCGAGTTCCAAATGAGCACGTGTCGCGGTGACGACGTCAATCACGTCGATATCAGGCCGCGACACGACAGCTTGCCAGTCGTTCGTCCATTCGGGGATGCTAAAATGCTGGGCAAAGTCCCTGGCTCGCTCCTCTTCCACGTCACAGATGGCCACGATCTCGCAGCGCGAGTCGCGCTGCCAGCCAGGGATGTGGGCTGTTTCCGCCCACCTGCCCGCACCGAGCACGCCGACTCGCAGTTTGCTCCCCATGTCTTATCCCCCCTTATCCCTGCCGTTAGTCTACCGCTTCCTCACGCAATGCAGCGTCTATGAGAGCAACAGGCACCGAACCGTAGGACAGAAAGCGGTCGTGAAACTGTTTGAGGTCAAAGGCTGCCCCCTGCCGGGTTGCCAGGTCGTGCCGCAATCGATGAATCAGATCTGTACCGATCAGATACATCATCGCCGCGCCAGGGAACATGCTGTTCTTGACCGCCTCCCTGTAAGCCGCCTCCCGTCCCATGCCCGCACGCTGCTCGTACAGCGCCGCAGCCTCATCCAGCGTCATACGCCCAGTGTGCAACTGCACATCGACGACAGCTCGGGCAGACATCCGCAGCCGTGAATGGTAGCCTGAATAACGCTCCAGGGGTGTGAGGAATCCCGCCTCGCCCATCAAGTCGGTCGCGTAACAGGCCCATCCCTCCGCCATGGTTCCCGCGCAGAACATGGCAATACGAGACGCACAGTCGACAGCAGCCACCCGGCCAATTCGGGACGCCGCGCGGTAGGCGTGCCAATTCTGAACGTGATGGCCAATGCTCCCGTGATGCACGACGTGGTTCAGCTTGATCACACTGTCGTTGTGAGCTCGCAGCAGCCTCTCCTGTTCAGCTTCCGGCAGCGAGGCGTCTATCGGCGTCACGAGATAGTCATGAACCGGTGGCCGGCTAAAGGCGGCCGGCGCACGATAGAACAGGAAATACAGAAAGGGAGCCGCCTTGCGGGCCCAGATCGGTCGCGGCACGTAGCGGATCGGGAAATCGGGCCAGGTCAGTAACGCCCGGTCCTCGGCGGTGGCACGACAGGCTTCCCACAGCTCGGTATAGCGACCGTAGTAATCCTCGACCGTGGTGGGGTGCCGCTCTGCCAGTTGCGCCAGCGCGCCACGCCAGGCCAAAGCCCCAAAGTCGGCAGCGTGCGCCAGGAGATAGGCCTCTGCATCGGCCATCTGCGCCTCGGCATAGCGCACGATCTCGTCTGCGCCCATGTCCAGGAAATGTCCCCGGCGCATCATCAGATCGAAAGCAGGCGCCCCACAAGCATAATCTTGTGTGGAACGCGGGCGCAACTCGGTTTCCAGGTAATGCTGAAAGTCGGCAAAGGCAGCCACGGCCGTGTCGGCTGCACTCCGGAAATTGGGATCGGCGATCGGTTCGTCCTGGATGAGCCGGTCGACGCCACCCTTGAAAAAGGCCAGCGCCCCCGTACATTCCCGGATGGCCCGTTCAGTCCAGTCAAGAGGCGCCCGGCGAATGTTGGCCCGCCCCTGGCCCAACAGATCCGGAATCGCCTCCATCCGCTCGATAGCAGATACGACTCGCTGCTCGAGCGGGGCGAACGCAGTCAGAAAAAGAGATATGACACCGAAAATCGCCTCACCGGTGTAGAGGGATGGGTTTCCGCGATGGAAATGATGCGAGGCACACTCCCACTTTTGGATCTCGAGAAAGCCCTCGGCTAATTTGCGATCCAACGTTTCGGCCTCGTTCAGAGGCTCGGGCGGCAGTGCACCCAGATTATACAACAGGATGTCCATCTCTGCCAGTGTGTCGCCCGCGCCATGCTCCGAATAGTCAGGCAGGCACCCATCGTACTGGTGGACACCGATGAACGTAGCGTTGACCGGACGACGGCGATAGTAGGCGGTGAAAAAACCATCGAGCCAGGCATTGAAAGCAGGGGTTTGTGTGTCCATCGGCTAACGCTCCAACGGTAGGTCAACCCAACGCCGCTCATGGAACGAGAGTTCCACGGCGTTGATCGCTTCTTGCACCCACGCCCCATCCTCAAAGCCACCCTGGTTCCGCTCCCCACCCTCCAGGATCTCGTCTATAAAGTCCTTGATCAGGTTGGCGTAGAAAAGCGTACGCCATGACTCGCGCGGATGGCCGCCGGCCGGGTAGAACTTTTGCGGGATGTCAAGCTGTCTGAACTCGACGTCGTCCGGCGTGGCGACTTTGATCGTCTCGGCGACGCCGAACTCTTGGACGAGGCGGCAGATGATGGCCCCTTTGCTGCCATAGATGCGCGCCTCCACGCCCGGGTAATTGCCGATGGTGACAAAGCTCGTCTGGATAGAGCCGATGGCACCGTTGGTGTACTCGGCGAGGTAGATATCGCCGTCGTCAATGTTCATGCGCATCATACGGCCCGTCGCACGCACCACCCTGTCAGGGATAAAGTTGCGCATCGTACCCACGACGCGGGCATAGTCAGCGCCAACCCACCAATGGCTGATGTCGATGATCGGCGCCCCATATCCTTCCAAGGAAGAGGTTTGGAGGACTGACTGATCGGCGGTGTGATCCACCTGCCGCAATGGAACCTGAGGGTCGAGCCACTGCGAATTCTGCTCGTAGCCGTTGAATACGAACGGCGTACCGACAAAGCCCTCGTCGATCAACGACTTGGCATATTGCACGCCAGGGCTGTAGCGAAAGGTAAAGCCAAGCTTGGTCTTTAGTCCTTTGCTCTTGGCCAACCTGGCCGTGCGCAGCGTGTCGCGAAAATCATAGGCTACCGGCTTCTCGCACAAAACATGTTTACCGGCCTCGAGTGCCGCCCAGGAGAGTTCAAAATGGGTATGGGATGGGGTCACGACGTCAACCACGTCAATATCAGGCTGAGTGACAACCGCCTGCCAATCACTCGTCCACTTGGGGATGCCAAAGCGCTGGGCAAAGCCCCTCGCCCGCTCCTCTTCCACGTCGCAGATCGCCACGACTTTACAGCGTGGGTCGCGCTGCCAGCCGGGAATATGGGCCAATTCTGCCCACCTGCCCGCACCCAATACACCGATTCGTAGCTTGTTGCCCATCAACTCATTTTCCTTTCAGCCCGTTCTTCATGGGCTAAGCGTCTGGCAACGGTCCGGTCATTTCCAGGCCCAGGTCATCGTAAGCCAGATCCTTGCCCGTACAGCGACGAATCTTTTCTAACCAGGGGATGGAATTACCCGGCCGCCAGTAATGATCCCGCACGTGACCAATAGCGTCGGGTTTGTCAAAGATAGGCGAAAAGTGAGACCGCAAGAAAGCGTGGGTCTGTGACGCGATGAGATCGGCGATAAAGTAACTCTGGAGTCGGACCGGCCATGTCCAACGCGTCACGGCAGCGAAGGGCCGTGGCTGAAACGATGCGCCCAGGTAACGACGCGTGGTCTCGCCAAACACTTGGTTGAGATCCTGCGTCGGATCATCCCAGGCTGCCAGCTCGGCCATCACCGTGGCCGCGAGCCTGCGGTGGCGGTACATGCGCGGCAATTTGCGCGTCTCGCGGTAACGGTCGATTTCGGCGCCGGGCACCCCCATCTTGAGCAACCAGGAAGGATAATGCAGAAACTGCTCCATGAACATGGCCATACCCTCGACAAAGAGGCCGGACTCACGACGCAGGGTAAAAGGTTGATCGTTGTAGGCGCTGTGCAGGGCATGGCCATATTCGTGATAGGCGGTGTTATAGTACAACATTCCGTCGCCCTTGGAGATCATGACGCGAATGTCCTGGGGCGCACAAGACATACATTGGCCGCCAAAGGCACTGTCATACCAATACAGGCGGATGCCCAACGCGGCACTGTCGAGTCCAAGGGACGCCGCGCAAGCAAAGAGATTCTCCTGCAGTCGCTCTGCAGGAAAGTAGCAAAGGTCAACCCACGGGTCCCGGTCGAGCAAGTATTGAACATCCCACGGCTGCACCTCAGACAGTCCCTCTCTATCCGCCTGGCGCTGCAGATAACCGACAAACACAGGCTCGGTGACCGTTTCCATCTCGGTAAATCGATCCACGAGCCACTGGCGGCTGACGTCATCTGCCAACTGTAGTTTGAGGTCAGCGTAGGTGGAATAGCCAAGCTTCCTGGCACCCTCATTGCGCAACTGAAACATCTCTCGAGTGATGTCTTTCAGCTCTTCACCCAGTTCCTCAAATGCCACCCATGCCTTGCGCCTTATCTCCCGGTCAGCCTCATGGCGAAATATCCAGGTTTGCCGGGTATAAGAGACCTCCTGGCCGTCAACCTTGGGACGCCAACCGAGATAACGATCAGAGATGTGATTGACGATCTTGCGCAGATCTGGCTGCTGCTCGAGGCGAGCCAGTACGAAATCTCGATCCAGTACCTCAGCCCAACGCTTGACGTAGGGATCGCGTGCTTTGTCCTTCCACTCTTGGATAGTCTCGTGGTGAGAGGCGCTGTAAAGCAAATCGCTGGCCTGGTCAATGCGCTCTTGCGCATCCGAGTCATACGGCTCATGCCAGATCTTGGCCCAACTGAGTTGAGTTCGGGACTGATTGACGGTCTCAAAGTAACCGTCAAGGCGTTGCAGAAACTCTCGGAATCTGTCTTCGGTGTGGACTGCGGGCAAAGGAGCAAACTCAAACGCTGTCATTCGTCTTTTCTTCCCTTCCTTCTACCGGATAATGTAGAGCTGATCGATCGCACGGCAGGTGGTCAACTATCATGTCGCTTCATTCTTTCAACCGTGGGTCCAGTGCGTCTCGTAAGCCATCGCCAAGGATATAAAGACACAGGACTGTAAAAAAGATGGCCAGGCCAGGGGGAAAGATAAGGTAGGGAGCACGAAACAGATAGCTCAAAGAATTTTGGAGCATGCTGCCCCAACTAGGGTCAGGAGGTTGAACCCCCAAGCCCAAAAAACTCAGCGACGACTCGGACAGAATGGCTCCGGCGATGTCGATGTAGAGGACAACGATGATCGTAGATGACACGTTGGGCAGGATGTGCTGCAAAATGATACGCCGGTTGTCTGCGCCCACCACCTGAGCGGCCAGGATGTAATCCCTGGCTTTGACAGCCAAGACCCCGCCCCGGACGAGGCGTGCCACGCCCATCCAGCCGATTGAGCCGATGATCACGGCAATCATCGCCGGCGTGGGGCGAACAAAGGCGGCCAGGAGAATGAGCATGAAAATCGTTGGCACTGACAGGAGGGTATTGATGACCGCGTTGATCAGGTCATCGAGGAACCCGCCAAAGTACCCACTCACAGCACCCACGAAACCGCCGAAGGAGATGGCCACCATGGCGGCCAAGAGACCGATGCCCAGCGAGATGCGCGCGCCGTACAAAAGACGAGTCAACACATCGCGGCCCACATCATCCGTGCCCAGCCAATGGACCTTGCTGGGCAGTTGAAATCGCTTGGACAAATCAAGCAGATTGGGCTCGTGATGAGTGACATTTTCTGACAGCCAAGGTGCAGTGGCTGCCAGCAGGGCAAACACAATCAACACAACCATGGCAACGACTGCGGCCTTGTCCCGCCAGAAGCGGAGCAATGTCATGCGAACAAGGCTCTCAGTAGGTCGCATGCTCGCGTCGATGGTAGAGGTGCTCTTTGACGATTGTTGTCCAGTAGCTTCCATAGCCAATTGCTCCTCGTCACTCCAAGCGGATGCGGGGATCGACCCACGCGTAAGCAATGTCAGCCACCAAGTTGCCCACGATCACCAAAACGGCGCTAAAGAGGGTTGTTCCCATAAGCACTGGATAATCGCGTTGGAAAGCCCCATTGACGATGAGTCGTCCCATGCCAGGCCAGGCAAAGATCGTCTCGGTGAGCACCGCCCCGCCAAACAGCCAACGCAGGTTCATTCCCAGCACAGTGACCAGAGGTATAAGAGCGTTCCGCAGTGCATGGCGCATCAAGACAACGCGCTCCATCAAGCCCTTGGCTCTGGCGGTCCGGATATAATCTTGCCGGATCACCTCCAAGAGTTCTCCCCGCACGTATCGAGAAAAGTTGGCCACCCGTCCAAAGGAAAGTATGGTCGCTGGCAGTATCAGGTGCTTGAAGCGATCCCACAGGTCCCACGCTTCGGTGCCTGTGGACTTGATGCCACCGGTTGGCAGCCAGCGCAGCGTCACAGAAAAGATCCAGATCAGAATCAGGCCCAGCCAAAAGATGGGCACAGCATGGCCAGCCACGGCAAAGACGCGCGAAATGCCATCAAAGATGGTGCCTCGATAGATGGCCGACAGCACACCGATCAGAATACCAAAGACAAGAGCCAGCAGAAGAGAGGTGACCGTCAATTCCAGCGTCGCTGGGAGCCGAGCCGCGATCATGTCCTTTACTGGTTGACGGAACTTGAAGGAGCGGCCCAGGTCCAGGTGAATCAGCTTCCACATCCAGTCCCCGTACTGCACGTACCAGGGCCGATCCAGGCCCAAGTTGTGGAGGAGCATTTCCATCTCCTCCTGGCCCATCTCACCGGGATATTCCAGGGGATTGATGAAATTGCCCGGCGACGAGTACATCAGGATAAAAGAGAACAGGGTGATCAAAAACAGGACAGGTATGGATTGAACAAGTCGACGAACGACGAATTGTGTCAATCAGCACCTCCTCTCACCGAAACGAGCCCTCTGTGGTTGGGAGGTTTGGTGCTCCCCTCCCAACCACGAGGGCCGGTACCTAGAGGATAGTCAATCTAGCGCTGCACGAGATACCACTCGTGAGGCCACAGGGTAAAGGAAGCCAGCGTGTAGTTGCGAGGGCTGCCCTGACCCACGACAACTCGCGTGTTCACCACGCGAATCGTGGTGCCGCTGTAGAGCAGAAATCGGACCTGCTCCTCGGCGAGGAAATTCTGCATTTCAAAGTAATACTTTTTGCGCTCCTCCCGATCCGTGGTGGCTACGGCCTTCATGCCCATCTCGTCAAACTCTTCGCTGCAGAAAAAGAAAGCGTTGGTGCCACAGCCCCAGACGGTGGGGTTGTGGGGGTCGAGCGGTACGCACATGTTGACGGTGAAGGAGTCGTACTCTTTCTCGACAAAGGCCTTGTTCAGGAAGGTGGGCCAATCCAAAAGCTGGATGTCCATCTGTATTCCGATGTCCTTCAGCGACTGCTGGATCGTCTCATTGTAGCCAGGTGTGATGCTGGTATAACTGAGCAGGGAGAACTTGAAGGGTTCGCCGTCTTTTTCCACCACACCATCGCCGTCGGTATCTACCCAGCCCGCCTCGGCCAACAACTCTTTAGCCTTCTCCAGGTTCTGGCGGTACACGGGTTGGGTGTCCGGATTGTAGGCCCACGAATGCCGCAGGATGTAGGAATCGGTCACATAGCCGTGGCCTTCCAAGAGTTCCGCCACCATCTGCTCGCGCGGCAGAGAGTACATGATAGCCTGGCGCACCCGCTTGTCCTGGAAGCGCTCCTGGCTCAGGTTGGCGCCGATGGTGTAGAAACAGTCGGAGGGCATCTCGATGACCTGGAGGTGAGGGTCGCCTTGTACCTGCGGGATATCGCGGGCACCGATGCCAGAGATATCTACCTCACCGGTCTTGAGAGCGGCGACCAGGCTGGCCGAGTCGGGGACGATGCGGAACACGACAGAGTCGAGCCTGGGCCGGCCGAGGAAATAGTCCTCGTTGGCCACCAGCGTCATGTGATCTCCCCCCGCCCACTCTTTGAATTTGAAGGGTCCCGTGCCGACGGGATTGTTGAGGAAATCGGTCGCCAGGAGATCCTCGCCTTCCAGGAGATGCTTAGGTAGAATCTGGGCGCCGGTATTGGCCAGGAAAGTGATCAGCGGCGCATACGGCTGCTCCAGGACGACCTGGAAGGTGTACGTATCCAACACCTCTACCCCGGTGATCACATTCAGACGGCCGAGCAGAACCGATGAGTTGTAAGGGTCAATGAGCGCTTCGATAGAGAACTTGGCGTCCTCTGCCGTGAGCGGCTCACCATCGTGGAAACGCACATCATCGCGCAGGTTGAAGGTGTACGTCAGTTGGTCATCCGAGACTTCCCAGTCGGTGACGAGCCATGGGATGGGTACCAACTCCACCGGATCGATGCGGAACAGGCCATCATACATCAGGTACTGGGCGCTGGCCGAAGTGGAGTCGCGCGACAAGGTGGGGATGGTGGTGGCAAAGTCGGACGTCACGCCAAAGATAATCTCTCCGCCCGCTGCAGAAGGTGTCGGCGTCACGACCTTCTCCACCTCGACGACTTTGGTCACCTCTTTCTCGACGACTTGCGGCGTGCCCTCGATAATAACCGTCTCCTTGACAACCTCTTTCTGGACGACGGTCTCCTTCACCACCTGCGTGACCACCTTCTCGACAATTTCTGGGGTCGGCGTGGCGCACGCAGCCAGCAAAGACACGATCGTGATCAGACTAATGAGTAAACCCAGACGTTTCATTTGTTCTCCTCCTAGCTTCTCTGTTTCACGGATAGATTTGCTTCAAGACGAGGATACCAGTGTGCACACCCAAGAGCGTGTGCCGTTCCATCAATATGGTTTTGCGACGGTTTCACCTCCTTCCCAGACCTTGTCACCGGAGATGAAGACCTGTTCCACCCTGGCCTGCACCTTGAGAGGGTGATCGGAAAAGATCGAAAAATCGGCGTCCTTCCCCGGCTCGATGCTACCCACTCGATCGGCCACGCCGGCGATCTCTGCACCATTGATGGTCAGCATCCGTAGCACATCGTCCGGTGTCAAATCGGTGTAGCGCAGCAGGATGGCACCAAAGATTCGATGCTCCTTGATGCTCCGATCAGGGTGATCTGTCTGCAAGGATACCTTGATCCCTGCTTTGTGCAGGATAGCGGCACCGTGAGGCCCCCGCTGGGGGAACATCTTGTGACGTCGGGTGCCTGGACCGGGCCCATAGACCACCGGGATGCCCCGCTCTGCCAGTTGCTCGGCCACCAGGTGCGCCTCAAAGCCATGCTCCACGGTAAAGTCAAAGCCAAATTCGTCCTGGACGCGCATGATGGCCAGCAGTTCCACGGGAGTAAAGGAGTGGATACGGGCCGGCAGCTCCCGCCGCAGAACTTTGGCCAGCATCTCTTTGCCCAAGTCCTCTGCCACCTCTCCCTTCTCTCGCCGAACCATATAGTTCTGGGTCTCCGCCAAGGCATTCCGCAGCACCCCAGCGATCCCCATGTGACTGACCGGATAAGGGGGTCCCTGAGAGGGCCGATTGGTACCCTTGCGCCAGGCCATCTTCATGCCGGCTGGATTGCGCAGCACGCGCTCCTTCAAGCTCCTCCCGGCCGTCTTTATGACCAGGCTGGTGCCGCCGATCACGTTGGCACTGCCTGGCGTGGTGATGATGGTGGTAACGCCCCCTTCCAAGGCTTCGTCGAAGCCGGGATCGCGCAGATCCAAGGCGTCTATGCCCCGCACGTGGGGAGTCACCGGACTGGTCGTCTCGCTAAACCCACTCGCACCGATATGGGTATGCGCATCTATCAAGCCAGCGACAACGTGCTTGCCGGTGGCGTCAATGACTTTTGCATCGGAAGGGACTTGAAGCCCCCTGCCTACCGCGACGATCTTGCCATCCTCTATCAGAACCACACCGCCCTCGACCTCGCCTTGGGTGATGGTCAGCACCTTACCGCCTGTCACGGCTTTCATCTATGCATTCTCCTTTCCCTGGCGCAAGCTATCGACGACCACCTGGCCATCGGCGACCACCAGCCGGATACGCGTCATGGCCTCCAAGGGATCGCCATCATGGACCACCAAGTCAGCATCTTTCCCAACCTCGATAGACCCTACGCGGTCGGCCACACCCATGATTTCAGCGGCGTTGATGGTGATGGCCTTCAACGCTTCTTCAGGTACCATCCCTTCCCGTACCGCTTCACCAGCGATGATCGGCAAGAACTGGATAGGTTCCGTGGGATGGTCCGTCATCAGGGCCACCTTTACCCCTGCAGCGGCCAAGATCCCGGGCGTCTTCTGGGACAGATTCTGCAACTCTCGCATCGCTCTCGAACTTCGGGCACGGGTGATGGGACCTACCACGCAAGGAACCCCACTCTCTGCCAACGCCTCGACCACGAGATGCCCCTCGGTGGCATGTTCCAGGACAAGGTCTATCCCAAACTCCTGGCCGAGCCGTAGAACTGTCAGAATGTCGTCCGCTCGATGGACGTGTACGTGAGCAGGTATCTGGCGCGAAAGAACCAGGGAGAGCGCTTCGAGCTTCAGATCCCGGTCTCCTGAGCCATTCCCCCGGCCCTTGTCGCGATATTGCTGAGCTTCGTGCAACACCCCGCGTACCAGCCCGACGATCCCCATACGACTGTTGGGTCCAATGTTGCGGCTGGTAAGAAACTCTGCCACCGCGTCCCCAAAAGCCATCTTCATGCCGGCAGGCTCGCGCAAGATCTCCCTGCGTGCCATCTTCCCATGGGTTTTCATCACCACGCTCTGACCCGCAATGGGACTGATGGTTTGCCGCCACACCATCAGCTTGCCAGGGTGGATCATGACGGTCGTGGCACCAGCCTCGACTGCGTCCCCAAAGGCAATATCCTTCGGATCGACCGAATCAATCGCTCGCAGGTGAGCGTTAACCACGCCGGTGCTCTCGTTGGTGTCCGCCTCCCCCGCTAACTCTTGCCAGGACATGCCCATATGGGTGTGTGCATCAACAAAGCCTGGCGTCATCACCATGCCTCTGGCGTCAATCGTTTCGGCCTGATCAGGAATGCCCACGCCAGTCCCCACGGCCGCGATCTTGCCATTCTGAACCAGCACGGTTCCCCCGTCGATGGTTCTTCCTGGCCCACAAGTGTGTATTCGAGCGTTTACAACAGCCAACATCTCGTTTCCTCCTGGCATCGTGCGATAATAATACATCCTTGATTCAGAAACTCTGGGGCTATCCAGTCTACGATAGTCTGCCACACTCCGGCAGCACAGAACGGCGCTGGGGAAGCGATGAGCCTGAACGTTCAGAAGCACCTCAGGCCTTGGTGACACAGTGACCAGACAACAGTTGAAGGGGATGAGGGGAGGGTGGGATGTCAACAGCATAGAAGATAAATGAAAGAAGAATAGAACGTCAGTTGTCAACAGAATCGAGTCACATCACTGCCATGGCCAGAGTCAAACAAGCTGATGCGCTTCTTGCGTCGGAGGCGCCGGACTTGCATTCCAAGCACCTCTCTCTTGCACCGTCGTTCTCAACAGATCCAGTTCAATTCTTCACGTATCATGTCCTAGCCTATAGGATATATGATACATACTATATTATACGACGGTTTCGTCCTGCTGTCAAGCCCTCCGCGATTTTTTACCTTTGTATGTCGTCGTGTATGTGGTCAAGCTTGACCCGCAACCGTATGCCCTTGGGTCGCAGGATGGATCACATGAGGTTCGCCCCTGCACAGGAAATGGGGTATAATGGGAGGGCTAGTCAGCTAACCTGCTCTTCTGTTTCTGCATGGGACATCACATGACCACACAACGCCGACAAACGTTTGACCCGCCACCCGACCACGATCACCGCTACCGCGAGCGGGCCTTTCACGCCCGCGACCAGACCTTTCGCGTCGTCACCAAGCCGGGGGTCTTTGCCTGGGAGGGGCTGGATCGTGGCACCCGCCTGCTCATCGAAGCCATGGACGTCCGCCCTGCCGACACGGTCCTCGACCTGGGCTGCGGGCATGGCATCGTGGGGCTGGCAGCGGCGGGGATGGCGCCGCAGGGACGGGTCCACCTGGCCGACAGCAACGTCGTCGCCGTGGAGGCCGCCCGGCGCACGCTGGCCCTCAACGGCGTGACCCACGCCGAGGTGCACCTGAGCGACGTCGCCTCGGCCGTGCGCGACGTCGCCTTTGACGTGGTGGCGGCGCACCTCCCGCGTGGCAAGGCCACCGCCCGCCAATTCATCGCCGACGCAGCAGCCGTGCTCAAACCGGGCGGTCACCTCTACCTGGCCGGGCACAAACAGAGCGGCATCAAGCCCTTTGTCACCTACGCGCAAGAGGTCTTTGGCAACGGGGAGGTGATCGCCCTCAAAAAGGGCTACCGCGTGTCCGTGTGCGTCAAGGACAAAGGCACGACCGTCCCACAGACTGATTACTACCAATGGCACGACTTCTCCGCCGAGGTGGGCGGTCAGGCCTACCACTTTGTCTCCAAACCGGGCGTCTTTTCCTGGAACGAGCTGGACGCCGGCACACGCGTTCTCGTCGAGACGATGAAAATCCGGCCCGGCGACACGGCCCTCGATCTGGGCTGTGGCTGTGGCATCGTCGGCTTGATCGCCGCCGAGAAGGCACACCAGGGACGTGTCTACCTGACCGACAGCAGCGTCGTGGCGGTAGAAGCGGCCCGGCGCACGCTGGCCGTCAACGGCGTGACCCACGCCGAGGCGCACCTGAGCGATGGTTCCGCTGCCGTGCGCGGGGTCCGTTTCGACGTCGTCGTCACCAACCCGCCCTTCCACCAGGGGCGGCAGGCTGACTATAACGTGGCCCATCAATTCATCCGCGACGCGGCGAGCGTTCTGGGGCGGCGTGGCCGCCTGTACGTCGTCAGCAACCGTTTCATCCGTTACGAAGATCAGATGCGGGAACATTTTCACGAGGTGAGCGTGGCCTACGAGGACAATCTCTACCGAGTGCTGCTGGCTGCCAGACCGAAAAAGACAACAGGAAGGAAATCGTGAACAGAACAAGAGCCCGCCAACTGGGCATCTCGCCGGGGAGGCTACCGCCCGGGCCGCTCAACGCGATCACCGACGTGGCCGGCGTGCGCGTGGGACACGTCACGCTGAACGAGGGAGACGGCTCGCGCGCCGTCCGCACCGGCGTGACGGCCATCCTGCCCCACGAGGGAAATCCATACCGGCAAAAAGTGATGGCCGCCGTGCACACGGTCAACGGCTACGGCAAGGCAATCGGTTTTGAGCAGGTGCGGGAGTTGGGTCAGATCGAGTCGCCAATTGGGTTGACCAACACAGCCAGCGTGGGCCTGGTCGCCGACGGGCTCATCGCCTGGACGATGAAACACAACCCGCAGGCGCGCTCGGTCAACGTCGTCGTCGGCGAGTGCAACGACGGCTACCTGAACGACATCCGTGGCCAGCACGTGCGGCGGGAACACGTGTGGCAGGCGGTTGAAGCGGCAGCACCCGGGCCGGTGGCCGAGGGCAACGTCGGTGCCGGGACGGGCATGCGCTGCTTCGGCTTCAAGGGGGGCGTCGGCACCGCCTCACGGCGGCTCGAGGGGGGGCAGGGCGGGTTCACCGTCGGCGGGCTCGTCGTCGCCAATTTTGGACAGCGCGAACTGCTGCGCGTGGACGGCGTGCCCGTAGGTCGTCACCTGGCTGACTGGACGGGAGCGCCACCTGAGCCTGGCATCTCGGTGGACGAGGGCTCGATCATGATGGTCGTCGCGACCGACGCACCGCTGACCAGCCGGCAACTGCTCCGCGTGGCCAAACGGGCCGGGCTCGGCCTGGCGCGCACCGGGACAGCCGGGGGACACCAGAGCGGCGATTTCGTCATTGCCTTCAGCACGGCCAACCGCACGCCGCTGGTGACGCGCCGCCTGACCCGCCACGTCGAAGCCCTGGTAGAGACGGGAGAGGCGCTCAACTCCCTGTTCCAGGCGGCCGTCGAAGCCATCGAGGAAGCGATCCTCAACGCCCTCTGCATGGCCGAGACGACGATCGGGCGTGACGGGCACGTCGTTCACGCGTTGCCGTTGGAGGTAGTGGCCCGGAAACTAGCACGAGGACAACACTGTGAATGACAAAGAGAAATATCAATCGCTCTTGGTGGGACCGATCAACAGATTCGATCAACGAAGCGACATGTTTCGTCGGGCCAGGTACGACCCAGGGTGGATAGAGCGGGCCAGGACGTTCTTTGGCCCTGCCCAGGTGCGAGACAAGACCGGCTACACCCAAGAGGATTATGCACTGTGCAGCGCCGCCTGGCACGTGGAGGACGCTTGCGCGAGGGGGACATCGGGGTCGAATCAAGGGGGACTGTATGCCTGGGAACACTCTGACGCCGAGGGAACCTATGAACCGCCCGACCTGCAGATCGATGCCTCCGACCCGGCTGAGGTCTCCAGAAAGGTCAAGAGAGCAGCGCGCTTCTTTGGCGCTTCCCTGGTTGGCGTCTGCGAGTTGGACAGGCGATGGGTCTATTCCCGCGTCAGCGACGACCTCACCGGCGAGCATAGGCCGCTGGACATCCCCGAAGAATATCGCTATGCGGTCGCCATGGCGGTCGAAATGGACTACGCCCTCATCCAGACCTCACCGACGGGCGGCGCAGCGGCGGCCACGGGGTTGGGATACTCCAGGATGGCCTTCGTGGCCGGGCTGCTGGCCCAGTTCATTCGAAACCTGGGCTACAAAGCCATCTCCTGCGGCAACGATACGGCCCTGAGCATCCCCATTGCCGTCGAGGCGGGCCTGGGAGAGATGGGCCGCAACGGGCTGCTCATCACCGAAAAGTTCGGCCCACGGGTGCGGCTCTGCAAGGTGTTCACCGATCTGCCGCTGGCCCCTGATGCGCCCCGTTTTTTCGGCGTGGACGATTTCTGCCGCAAGTGCATGAAATGTGCCACGCATTGTCCCTCCCGAGCCATCTCCTTTGGGGACAAGACGGCCGAGGCACTGAATATCTCCACCAGTCCGGGCTTGCTCAAGTGGCCGGTGAACGCAGAACAATGCTTCAAGTACTGGATAGCCAACGGGCTGGACTGCGCGGACTGTATCCGGGTGTGTCCGTTCAACCAGGAGGACGGCTGGCTCCACGACCTGGTCAGGGGCTTTGTCAAGCGTACCCCCTGGCTGAACCCGCTCTTCCTTTGGCTCGACGATGCCTTGGGATACGGCAAGCCGTTGGCCCCGGCGACGATCTGGGAAGGCTAACACAGGTCGTTGCACGCAGAGTCTACGATTGAGTTAAGACCTCTCTAATGAGAGCCAGCATCCCGGGGTGGAGAGCGCTGCTGGCGGCGAGAAAGCGTGGCGAGGTTAACGACCATGGCTGTCCGGCAAAGTCGGTGGCCTGCCCCCCTGCCTCGCGAACGATGACCGCCCCGGCGGCCGCGTCCCACGGCGACAGCCGCGCGTGAAAATAGGCGTCGAGCCAGCCGGCGGCCACGTAGCATGGCCCCAACGCGGCCGACCCCAGAGCGCGCACCGTGCCCACCTGCGGCGCGACGTGGTTCAAGATACGCAACACCGCCTCCCGGATCCGTGGATCCCGCGCCCAGTCAAAAGCAACCAACGTGCCGATCAGCTCCTCTCGTTCGGCGACGCGAAGCGGCGTCCCGTTGAGGAATGCCCCCTGGCCCGCCTGAGCGCAAAAGAGATGATCGCGCATCGGGTCGTAAACCACACCCAGCACGGGCTCTCCCCGGTGCGCCAGCCCAATGCTGACCGAAAAGATGGGCAGGCGGAAAGCATAGTTGGTCGTGCCATCCAGCGGATCGACGACCCAGGTGTATTCGCGCTCGTCGTCCAGTTTCCCTGGATCCTCCTCCGCCAGGATGGCGTGCGAGGGAAAGCGCGCCGCGATCAGGTCGACGATCGCCTGCTGCGCAGCGATGTCTACCTCCGTCACCAGGTCCCGGAAACCCTTGGTGTGTACCGCTATCGGCTGACGGTACTTTTCGACGATGATCTGCCCGGCAGCGCGGGCGGCTTCGATAGCCGTGTCTAGCATGGTTCCTCGTTTCTCATGAACAGCCCCCACAGCAAGCCTGCTGTGGGGGCTGCCTTTTTTTCTGGCCGAGAGAGGCGCAGACAAGACGCCGTCTCACAGCCCTTGTTTATCCGCGATGGCTTTTTGCGCGCGCGCGACAAAGTCGGCCACCGGCATGGCGCCCAGATTTTCCTCCGTGCGCAGGCGGACGGCGGCCGTGCCGGCCTCTTGCTCGCGGTCGCCGACGACGAGCATGTAGGGGACCTTTTGCAGCTGCGCGTTGCGGATCTTGGCCTGCATCCGGTCGCCAGAGTCGTCTACCTCGACGCGGAGAGCGGCCTGGCGCAACTGATCGGCCACCTGGCGGGCGTACTCGACGTGCCGGTCGGCGATGGGGATGACCCTCGCCTGCACCGGCGACAGCCACACCGGAAAGGCTCCGGCGTAATGCTCGATCAGCACGCCAAAGAACCGCTCCAGCGAGCCAAGCAGCGCCCGGTGCACCACGTAGGGCCGGTGCTCCTGGCCGTCCTCGCCGACGTAGGTCATGTCGAACCGTTCAGGCAGATTAAAGTCGAACTGGATCGTCGTCGTCTGCCACGACCGCCCCAGCGCGTCCTTGACCTTG
>Ga0180438_10000717_pt1 | contig 61304 bp, 41 predicted proteins | sample SS_ome_12_FD_132455 | JGI IMG/M metagenome (GOLD analysis project Ga0180438, IMG submission 132455) | Hypersaline lake sediment archaeal communities from the Salton Sea, California, USA - SS_3_D_2 metaG | ecosystem: Environmental > Aquatic > Non-marine Saline and Alkaline > Hypersaline >... | reverse complement strand
GCCATGCCTCAGAAAACCCCGCGGCGCAGCTGCGTCTTTTTCGGGCACCCGGCCAGACGCGTCTTGGTCCCAAAGGCGGACCTCGCGCCAGGGAAGCGACCCACACATTCTTCGGAAGAGCCCAGAAGATTTTGCGGGTTGATTGTGTGCTTTTTGCTTTTCGCGAAAAGGCCCGGTATGCACACAATGAAACGCTGCCTCCGCTCGTTGCGAACAGGCGCCGCCGTCGCTACCATCCGGGTCGTGGCGGTCGCGGCATCCGCAGAATCATGGCCGATGAAGGGGCGGCTCTGTTCGGGCTACGGCAGAAGGAGTCTCGAGATGACGATTCGACAGTCGGTGTCGGCGGGGGCGGTGGTCGGGATCCTGCTGGCCTGCACGTTGGCGTTCGGCGCGGCGGCCCGGCCGGTGCCGCCTCAGGCAAAGCGGCCGGCCCCGCCGCCGGAGAAGGGCGGGCTGGCGGCGCTGTATCCGGGGGACGAGCAGATCGAGCTGGACCCGCGCGTGCTGTTCGTCGAGGACTTCGAGACGGGCACGGTGGCGGAGATCGGCAAGCGGTGGGGCAGCATCAGCAAGGCGCAGAACATCGAACTGGCGGGCGACCTTCACGGGGCCAGCCCGGGGCGGCGGTCGCTTCACATATCCAAGAACGGGCATCTGTTCACGCACACGCTCGGCGTGGACACGATGTACGCCCGCTTCTACGTGAAGTTCCACGAGAAGACCGGCTACATCCATCACTTCGTTCACCTGGTGGCCGACCGGACGCCGACGCCCTGGCCGAAGGGCGGCGCGGGCGAGCGGCCGAGCGGGGAGGCGAAGTTCTCCACCGGCATCGAGCCGACGGGTCGGTGGGGCAGGTTCCCCCCGCCGGGCGTGTGGAACTTCTACACGTACTGGCACGAGATGAAGACGAAGTGGGGCAGCGTCTACAACGGCAGGCAGACGCCCATCGCCCCCGGCCGGTGGTACTGCGTCGAGGCGATGCTCAAGGCCAACAGCTCGCCCGCCAAGGCCGACGGCGAGCAGGCGTTCTGGGTCGACGGCGAGCTGTACGGGCGGTTCAAGGGCTTCCGCTGGCGGACGACCGACAAGCTGAAGATCAACAGCTTCTGGTTGCTGTACTACAACACCGATCAGCCGGCCCGCCACAACAAGGACCCCAAGCCCGGCAGCCGCGTCATGGAGGTGTGGTTCGACGACATCGTGATCGCCACCACGTACGTCGGGCCCGTGCGCGGCCGACCGAAGGCGGGCAGGAAGAAGGCCCGCCCGTCGGTCAGCGCCCTGCTGGCGGGCAAGCTGCTGCCGAAGCCCGGCGAGGCGGTCTTCACGGAACGGTTCGAGAAGGGCGCGGGCAAGTTCGGCGGGTCCGCGCCGGCCGGCGGCGAGGCCGGGGCGTCGAAGGCCCTGCCGTTCGCCTCGAAGGGCTGCTGGATCTGGGAGGCGTTCTCGACGCCGGTGGCCGATTCGACGACGATCCGCTTCAGGCTCAAGCCGGTCGGCAAGGTCCGCAACGTGACGGTGCTGATCTGGTCGAAGAAGCACAAGGACAACTGCCGCTACAACGTCGGCTCGCTGAAGGCGGGGCGGTGGACGGACGTGGAGTTCCGCGCCATCGAGTGCCGCACCGGCTGGGGGCGCGACGGGCCCAGCCTCGACGGCGACGTGCTGGACAACTTCAAGATCATCTTCGAGTCGGACGACGACGCCCGCTGCCTGATCGACGACTTCGAGATCCGTCGGTAGCGCCGAGGTCGTCGACCTTCGTGAAGACCATCGCGTCGCGGAGGGCGAGGCGCCTGCCGCCGCGAAACGCCGACGCGCGGATCGGCGTGGTCTTCGCGATCGTGATCGGGCCGGTGTAGAGCATCGACGAGGCCGTCGGCTGCGTGTCGTCTGTCGTGTAGCGGATCTCGACGTCGGATCGCTCGTGCGTCATCTGCACGACGAGGCGCCCGGTGAAGACGGGCTCCTTGGCGTGGCGGCCGAAGCGGAAGTTCTTCTGCCCGCTCGCCGGATCGACCTCGGGCGGGCGGACGCCGTGGCGCTTCAGGGCGATCGTCGCCTGGTTCTGGTACGAGCAGCGACAGGCCCGAGTGTCTTCGGGCACGAGGACGATCCCGCCGACGGGCAGGTAGTTCAGGAAGCACCCGCTGCGGATGCCCCCGTAGTTCTCCATCCAGCCGCGGTCGTAGGACAGGTCGTAGTAGCCGATCGCCCCGCTTCGGATCAGCAGCAGGTTCTGGCAGCCGGCGACCAGCCCGCAGCCTTGGCCCTTGCCCTCGATCCGCCACGTCGACCCGGCCGGCTGGCTTGGCAGGGCGTCGGAGCGCAGCTTCTGCCGGCCGGTCAGCAGGTCCCACGCCAGCGGAAAGCCGTAGACCACCCGTCCGACGATCGTCGGCCGCTTGCCGCTGCGCGGCGACTGCCACAGCCGCTCGCCGCTCGACGCGCGGTACGCCCTCATGCCCTGAGGCCAGTCCGACGGGCGGGCAAAGCCGATGGAGTTGTAGCACATCAGCAGGACGTCGCGGGCCTTGCTGACCGCCAGCACCGTGCCGAAGACGTTCTTCTCGTCCCGCCATCGGACCTTGCCCGTCCGCGCGTCGATCGCCAGCAGCACGCCGGCCGGATGAGCGGGCAGCGCCGGCCCGCCTCGCCGGCGCGCCTTGGCGATCGGCTTGAGGATCTTGTCGACCTCCGCCGGTTCGCGGTCGATCACGTAGACCGCCCCCTCGCCGACGGCGATGGCCGTGTTGCGGATCGAGCGGTCCGGCGCGAACGTCCACTTCAGCCTGCCGCTCGGCACGTCCATGGCGAACAGCAGCGACGACTCGGTCAGGTGGTCGGCCATGGGGCTCTGCATTCGCTCGCCGCCGTCGCCGTGCTGGCTTCTGATGACGTACTGCTCGTTCATCAGCGTCCCGTAGAGCACACCGCCGGCACAGGCGACGTAGCCCCATCGGCCGGCCCTGCCGCCCGGCAGCGGCGGGGCGCGGAACTCGCCCAGCCGCTTGCCCGTGTGCAGGTCGAGCCGCAGGCACTTGTCCGCGGTGCGGACGTAGACCGCGCCGTCGGCGATGCAGTACGTGCTGCCGATCTGCCCGCCGCCGACCTGCGTGCCCTCCCGGTAGGCCTTCAGCACGCCGGGCAGCGCCAGCCGCCACATCGGCTCGCCGTTGTAGGCGTCGGTCGCCCGCAGCTCGTGGATGCCCTCCCGCAGCAGCACGCCTTCGGCCGCCAGGGGCGCGGGGTTCTTGCCGTGACGGTCGATCGTCTCCTGCGTCTCGTCGGCGTACCAGAGCATGCCCAGCGGGCCCTTGACGATCGTATCGCCCGACTCCAGCGTGTTGCCCGCGTCGCCGAAGTTATGCGTCCACGTGCCCCCGCCCGCCAGCGGGCCGCGGACGGTGACCTTCAGCCCGCCGGGCCTGCCGATGCACAGCGCGCCGCCGCCGGGCCGCTGGACGCGGGCGATCTGCTCCCGCGCCGCCGCGGCCGGGCGGCCCGTCAACGCCGCCGACGAGACGATCAGGTTGGCGAAGTAGTCGGGCAGGTCCGCCACGTCGGCGACGAGCACCGCCGCCCGGACGCCGTAGACGCCGGCGGCGTCGAGTCTCCGTCGGGCCGCCTCCGCCGCCGCGGCGTCGCGGGCCAGCGCGACGACCTTCAGATCCGTCCGCCGCACGAGCTGGCAGGCCAGCGCCCCGTCGGCGCAGTCGAGGTCGAGGCAGAAGCCCTTCGTGATGCCGGTTCGGCGGACGATCTCGTCGGCGGCCTTCGCCGCGACGCCGGCGGCGGGGTACGGGGACGGCTTTGGGCGCGGCGCGGCCGTCGCCGCCTTGCGCGCCGCGCCGGCGGCGCCGAAGCAGTAGATCGTTCCCTTGTCCGTGCTCGCGTACAGCCTCCCGCCCGCCGCGGCCAGCGAGTACACGTCGCCGTCGACCGGCGCCGACCAGACCTGCTTCTTCGATTCCGCGTCAATCATCGCCACCCGGCCGTCGGACCCGGCCAGGACGTGTCGGCCGGCGACGATCAGCGACGTCGGCTGGCGGTCGGTCCGGATCGACCAGACGTCCTTCAGCGCGGGCGAGCCGTCAATGCGCTCGAGGTGCCGCTTGCTGTCGGCCATCTTGACGAAGGCCAGCCGCGGCGTGGCGCGGGCGGTATCGGCCTCTCGGCGCGCGTCGTAGGTCCGGCTTGTCAGCGTCGAGCCGTGGACGGCCGTCCCTTCCGAGCGGATGAAGCCGTCCGGCGTGATGCAGACGACCTGGCGCTCGCCGAGGAGGAACTCGCCGTGGAGCTTCCGCCCGTCTCGCGTCAGCGGGTCCCACCAGTACCGCCGCCCGACGCCGTGGTAGCGCAGGCCCGTGGCGACGTCGAAGGCCATCCCGGCGTTGAAGAACACCGCGTCGGTCGCCACGACGTCCCCCCCGCCGGTGCCCCACGGCGTCTTGCCGCCGTAGCGGCTGAGATGGAAGTGGACGAACCGGCCCGTCCGGCGATCGAAGGCCGCCGGCACGCTCCGCCCGGTCGTCACCAGCACGTGATCGGCCGTGACCGCCAGGTACCCCTGCGAGGCCACGCCCCCCCTCGAGAAGCAGACCATGTGCGGCTGGTCGATCTCCAGCTCGCCCGTGTGGTCGTTACACCAGATCACCTTGCCGGACGCCGCGTCGACGGCGTAGACGTGGACGCCCTCGATCGGCCAAATGCCCGCGGCGAAGTAGACGATTCCATCCACGACGGCCGGCCCGCCCCGCGCGACCCACCGCGAGACCATCCGCCCGTTGCCGATCAGCCGCTCGCCCCCGCGTCCGCCGCGGAGCTTCCACAGCAGCCTGCCCTCGGCGGCCGAGACGCAATAGAGGTGTCCGTCGTCGCTGACGGCGAAGACGCGATCGCGCCAGGCCGCCGGCGCCAGTCGGATCGGCCCGCCGGTGAAGAAGCTCCACAGTTCCTTGCCCGTCGCCGCGTCGAGGGCATAGAGCTTGTCGTCGGCGCTGCTGCCGAAGAGGCACCGCCCGCCGGCGACGATCGCCGCGTAGGCCCAGTCGAACCGCATGCGCGAGCGGGCCAGGCTCCGCCCGACCCACGCCGGGCGCGGCGCGTGGCGGGCCCGGCGCATCCAGCGCAGCGCGAGCTTCGCCGGCAGCGCGTCGGCGGTGTAGCCGCTTCGCCTCGCGTCGGCACGGTACTGTGGCCAGTCCGCCCGGGCCAGGTCGGCCGGCGCGGCCAACACGCCCGCCAACACGGTCAGGCATCCGAGATACAACCGTTTCATGCCGCCGACCTCCGCAGGGAATGGAAACGGACGCCCGCTATTCTACACGATCGACGGGCCTGGGGGCACACGGCGGCGCCGCTTAGGGCACGTTGTGCAGCGGTCACCGGCCGACTGCACCCTCCTGCCGCGCCCGCTCAGAGCCCGGCCGGGCTTTGCGCCGGGCCCCCGGGCCGGTAGAATCGCCGTCGGTGCCCGCGATCGTTGCGGGCGAGTGGCACCATGGGCGATCCGTTCGCCCCCTTACAGGAATGGACACGATGAATCGAACGATCGGGAACAGGCGTCTTGTGGTCGTGCCGGCCGTTGTCGCGCTGGCCTGCGTGATGGTCCTCGGCACTGTATGGGCGGCCGGCGCGAAGAAGCCGGCCGGCGCGCCGGCGGCGAAGGCGAAGCCCAGGAAGGCCCCGGCGGTCGGCTACAGCGACACGCCGTTCCTGCCGGACGGCAAGTGGCGGGTGCACGACATCAGGCGGCCTCGCCCTCGCGTGGTGACCCCGCCCGAGCCGGCCACCAACGACAAGCCCGCCCGTCCGCCGTCGGACGCGATCGTCCTGTTCGACGGCAAGGACCTGTCGAAGTGGGTCACGCGGGGGCGAGGCAAGGACAAGGGCAAGCTCGTGGCGGCCAAGTGGAAGGTCGAGAACGGCTACATGGAGGTCGCGCCGAAGAGCGGGACGATCATGACCAAGGAAGGCTTCGGCGACTGTCAGCTCCACGTCGAATGGTCCTCGCCCGCCGTGGTCAAGGGCGACAGCCAGGGGCGCGGAAACAGCGGCGTCATCCTCATGAGCCGATACGAGATCCAGGTGCTCGACTCCTACGAAAACGTCACCTACGCCGACGGCCAGGCCGCGTCGATCTACGGGCCGTATCCCCCGCTGGTCAACGCCTGCCGCAAGCCGGGCCAATGGCAGACGTTCGACATCATCTTCGAGGCCCCGCGGTTCAAGGACGGCAAGCTGACCAGGCCCGCCTTCGTGACGGTCCTCCATAACGGGCTCGTGGTGCATCATCGCCAGCAGCTCATCGGGCGGATGAGCCACAAGCGCGTCGGCACGTATGCCCCGCACGAGCCGAAGGCGCCGCTGGTCCTACAGGACCACGGCAATCCTACCCGCTACCGCAACATCTGGATCCGCCCGCTGACCGGCTACGACGAGGCGGCGAAGGACGCGACGAAAACCGGAAAGTAGGGTGTGCAGCTCGCTGCACACGCGTCCGTAGATGGCGCCGGCGACGGTCGGGAAGGGCTGCGTGATAGCGACGGACCGGGCCATGATCGACTCATCACTGCGTTTCGCTCGGCTGTGTGTGTGGGCCGGGGCGGCCCTTGCGCTGGCGGCGGGCTCGGCGCGCGGAGAGTCGGCGGCAGAGCGGTTCGCCACCGAGTTCGCAGATCCGATCCGGCAGGCCAGGCTTTCCCCACGCCGCGGGGACGATCTCGACCTGGCCGAGCGGATGCTGGCCGCCGCTCGCCCGCCCGATCAGGACCCCGCCTTGCGGGCCTTGCTCTGCCAGGCCGTCTTCGACCTCGTCGGCAGCCGGCCGGACGGCGCCGAGGCGGGCGTCGAGGCGATGGAGCTGCTGCGGTCCGCGGCGTCGGCCGACCCGGCTGACTGCGACGAGAAGATCCTCAGCATCCGCCGGCGGCAGTATGCCGCCGCCGCGCCCGACGGCCGCCAGGCAGCCGGCGAGGCCTACGTCGAAGCGCTGCTCCGCGCCGCCGACAATTGTGTCGCCGACGAGAACTACGCCCGCGCGTTCGACCTGGCCGGTCAGGCCGGGCGAATCGCCGGTGTCGTCCGCCTGCCGTCGGTCGAGCCCGTCCGGGCCCGCCTCCGCCGGTTTGCCGGCATGGAGTTGGCCGGCCGCCAGATCCGATCGCTGAAGAAGAAGCTCGACGCCGATGCGACCGACGATTCCGCCCGGGACCGGCTGGTCGAGCTGTACCTGATCGAGATCGACGACCCCGTCAAGGCCGCCGCGCTGCTCGGCGAGCAGTCCGACGAGATCCTCCGCGTCTACCTGCCGCTGGCCGCCAAAGGCCTCGGCAAGATCGCCCCGCAGGTCTGCCTGGAGCTTGGCCGGTGGTACCAGATCGCCCTGGCCCCCAAGGCCACCCCGGCCGGAAAGGTCGCCATGCTCCGGCGGGCCCGGTCGTACTACCAGGCGTTCCTGCGAGCCGCCGGTCCGGCGGATCCCGCCCGCAAGCAGGCCGACGCGGCCTCGCGGAAAGTCGAGGCCGATCTGAAGACGCTCGCCCCGCCGGTCTCCGCGGGCCAGTGGATCGACGTGCTCCGAAAGGTCGATCCGGCCAGGCACACCTATGTGGGAACGTGGCTGCGAAAAGGCAGCCGCCTCGGCATCGCATCGACCGCACACAGCCGCATCGTCATCCCCGTCATGGCCAAGGGCGACTACGAGCTGTCGGTCCGGTTCGTCCGCACCGTCGGCAGCAACGACGTGAACGTCATCCTGCCCGTCGCCGACCGGTCGGTCACGCTGATGCTCAGCAACGGCAACGGGGCGAGCAGCGGGCTGAGCACGATCGACGGCAAGATGTGCGACGACAACGAGACGCGCGCGTCCGGCAAGCTGCTGAACCACAAGACCTACGTCCTCCGCGCGAAGGTGACGGCCGGTTGGGCGGAGGTCCGCATCTCCGCCACGATCAACGGCAAGCGCCTGCTCGACTGGCGGGGCAGCCCGTCGGCCCTCGCCCCGGGCGCGTGGACGCTGCCGAACCCCGCCACGCTCGGCCTGGGCGTCGACAGCGGCTCGACGGTCATCTTCCATTACGTGAAGCTGCGAATGCTCACCGGCGTCGCCGTCGCCGCCCCCGCGCCGGTCACCCCCCTGCCCACGACGCAGCCGACCCAGCCGGCCACCCAGCCGACCCAGCCGGCCCAGCCGGCCACGCAGCCCGCGACGCAACCCGCGACCCAGCCGACGACGGGGCCGCGTGTGCAGCAAGCTGCACACCCTACAGCCGCGCGATCGCGCCAAGCGCGTCGGCCGCTCGTCTAGCGGCGGGCTCCCGCGCCCGCTTCTCCGCGCCGAAACGCCGTCGCCAGGCAGACGGGCAAGCGGCGTCAATCGCGCCCGATCCGCTTGCCCCCCCGAAAGGCCTCCGCGTCGGCAGGCAGGCCGAGGCCCGGTGAGGTCGGGACGGCGATCGCGCCGTCTTTCAGCTTCAGCGGCGGGTCGTACCACCGCCCGGTCTTCTCCACCGCACCCTTGTACTCCTGGAACTTGCCCGCGTTGGGCGTGCAGGAAGCAAAGTGCAGCGCGTCGACGTACCCGACCCCGCCGCCGGACATGTGCACGGTGATCGTCCGTCCCGCCGCCGCGGCCATCCGCGCCACGCGCGTCGCACGGATGAAGCCGCCGTTGTAGTGCAGGTCCGGCTGGACGACCTGCACGGCGGCGTTGGCGATCATCCACCGAAAGCGCCGCAGGCTCGTCTCCTGCTCCCCGCCGGCGACGGGGGTCTTCAGCGCGCCCGCCACACGCCGGGTCTCCTCGAGGTGGTCGAACGGGCAGGGCTCCTCGAACAGCGCGTAGCCGCTGTCGTCCATCAGCCTGCCGATCTCGATGCCCTTGGTCGCGTCGTACGAACCGTTCGCGTCGGCGTAGATCGTCATCGCCTCGCCCAGCGTCTTGCGGACCAGCGGGATCAAGGCCTCACTGCGGCCGGGGATCGAGTCGGCGTTGTTGCTCATCCGCCCGCCGACCTTGAACTTCACCGCCTTCGCGCCCGTCTGCTCGACGCTGCGGGCCAGCATCGCCGCCTCCTGCCGCGGCGTCGTGTTCCGCCGCCCGCTGGCGACGTAGATCGGCACGATGCGGCGGATCACCCCGCCGAACAGCTCGCCGAGCGGCTTGCGGGCGATCCGACCGAGCATGTCCAGCAGGGCGAACTCCACCCACGCGACGCAGTTCCACAGCGCCAGGCCCGACAGCTTGTAGTTGCTGCGGTGGACGTAGACGCCGTCGATCAGCTTCTCGAGGTCGCGAGCGTCCTTGCCCACGAAATACGGCGCGACGAGCTGCTCGAAGATCGGCCAGAGGTACGCGGGGCGGCTGTTGGTGATCGCCAGCCCCACCGCCCCGTCGGTGGACCGCGCGCGGACGAAGTACACCCCGCGCCCGCGAAGCAGCTCGACGGAGGCGATCTTCACCGGCGAGTTGATCCCGTCGAGCTTCAGCACGGGCGCCCTCGCGGCCCGCTCGAGTTCATCCACGGTCACGTTGGCCCCCTCGGCCCGCATGGCCTCTCCCGTCACGGCCAGCGCCCCGGCGGCCGCGGCCGACCCCAGAAAACGGCGGCGATTCAGCATCGGTTCTCGGTCTCCTCTTCATCGCGGTAGTGTAGGGTGTGCAGCTCGGCTGCACACGCGTTCAGGCATCTGCCGTACACGCGCTCAGGCACCGTCGTTCCCAAGCGTACGCATCTGACATCCTCAGGTTCCGTTACGGCGGCGCGTGTGCAGCGAAACCGCACACTCTACTTCTGCACCCGCGTTCGGTTCGCGTCGAGTCCGTCAGGCAAGCTCCGCCGAGGCCGCCTCGACGAATTCCGGCCGCGGCTCGCCCGAGTCGGCGATCGCCTCGCACAGCCGTGCGTGAAGTTGCCGTTGGAGGTCTCTCGCCTCGGCGCGGCCGAACAAATTGTCGAGCTGGTACGGGTCGGCCTCGTTGTCGAACAGCAGGCGGAAGTGCCCGCCGTTGCGCTCGTTGACCTCGCGGTCGCTGACGCAGTACGTGTGCCGCCCCGTGCGGATCGCGCGGTACGGGTAGTCGCCCCACCCGTAGCGCGTCTGGCCCATCCACTGGACGAGCGCCTCGGTCCGCCGCGGTCCTTCGCCGCCGCACAGAGACGCCGACAGGTCCAGCCCCTGCACCGCCGCGGCCGGCTCGACACGACAGAAACCCGCGCACGTCGGATAGATGTCGATCCCGCTGGCGATGCCCCCGTACCGCCGCCCCGCCGGCACGACACCGGGCAGGCGGAAGATCAGCGGTATGCGGATCGCCTCGTCGTACGCCACCTCCTTGTTGAAGCGGCCGTGGCTGCCGAGCATCTCGCCGTGATCGGAGTAGAACACCACCAGCGTGTTGCCCGCCTGCCCGCTTTCGTCGAGCCAGTCGAGCAGGCGGCCGACATTGTGGTCCAGATGTGTGGTCATCGCGTAGTAGCCCGCCGACCTGCGGCGGACGTCGGCGTCGTCCGGGTCCGGCACGTTGTCGCGAAGCCGCAAGCGGCCCGGGTCGAACATCTCCTCGTACTCCGGCGGAGTGGGGAAGGGCATGTACTTGTTCGTGCCATCCCCGCCGCCCGGATGGGGGGCCTCGTAGCTGACCACGTGGAACCACGGCCCGTCCCCCCCGGCCGCGCGCCGCGAAAGCCAGTCCAGCGACAGGTCGGTCAGCCCGTCGGTCTGGTGGCCCTCGATCTTGATGCCCTTGCACGTGTAGCCCGTGCAGTAGTGCGTGTTGTAATAGTGGTTCGACAGGTCGAAACCGTAGAAGTCCTCGAACCCCGCCCGCAGGTCCGGGTGGACCCAGAATTCGTTGCCCGTCGTCCAGTTGCTGTTCGTGCCGGCCAGGTGAAGCTTGCCCACGTAGCCCGTGCGATACCCCGCCGCGCGGTACGTGTGGGCCACCGTCCTCCGGTCCGGCCAGAGCAGGTCCCCGTGCACCCGCACGCCGTGGACGTGGGCGTACTGCCCCGTCACCAGCCCCGCGCGAAACGGCATGCAGACGGGGTACTGACTGACGGCCATCTCGCAGGCGACCCCGTCGGCCGCCAGCCGGTCGATGTTCGGCGTCCGCGCGTTCGGATTGCCGCTGCACCCCAGCGCCTGATGCCGCAACTGATCGGCCATGATCCACAAAACGTTCGGCTTGTCGGTCGTCATTGATTCCCTCTCGCTGTTTCTTCCGCTCTGCATTGGCCATCCGGCGGGTAGCGGGTAGGGTGTGCAGCTTTGCTGCACACGTCTTCCGCGTCGGTGGACCACACGATACCAACGGCAAGCGGTGCCTGTGCGGTGTCCCGCGTGTGCAGGCAAGCTGCACACTCTACGGTCCGCACACGTCAATCGGCGTTCGCCGTCGGGACGTCCATCCGTCCAGCCGGCGCTCGCCCCCCGCGCCGCCGATCGTGTACCATACGCCGCGAGCGGCGCCGCGTAAACCGGCGGCCGGGCTTGGATGCGAAGGAGACCCGCCATGTACGTCAGTTGCTCCTGCCTGGTCTGCGCGAAGGAAGACTACCCGACGGTGGGTCAGACGCTGACCGCGATTCGGCGGCTGGGGTTTCGGGCGGTCGATCTGGACTGCTTCGAGAACTGGCAGCACGTCAACCCGTCGCAGCTGGCCGGCGGCGGCGGAAAGCTCGTCGCGGAGATCGCCCATCTCGTCGCGGAAAGCTCCCTGTCGGTCAGTTCGCTGAACTGCGGCCTGAGCCGGCCTCTCGGCGACGGCGAGGCCGGTTCGTTCGCGCAGTACAAGGCCGAGTTCGCCGCCCTGCTGTCGTTGGCCGAACGGACCGGCTGCCCAAACGTCACGCTCCAGGCCGGCGGCCCGCTCGAGCACGTCAGCCTCGACGAGCAGTTGGCCGTCACCGTCGATCACCTCCGCGAGCTGGGCGCCATGGCGGGCGCCGCCGGGGTGACGGTCGGCCTGGAGGGCCACGCCAACACGATCATCGAAAAGCCCGCCGACGCGCTGGCGCTGATGCGCCGCCTCTGGCCGGCGGTCGGCTTCACCTACGACCCGAGCCACTTCGTCCTCCAGGGCATCGACCTCGGGCGGACGGAGGAGCTGCTGGAGTTCGCCGTCCACGTCCACGTCCGCAACGCCTCGCCGGGCAGGATGCAGGAGACGATGGCCTCCGGGACGGTCGAGCTGAGCTGGCTGATCGCCGCCCTCCGCGAGGTCGGCTACACCGGCGCGGCGGCGATCGAGTACTTCGGCGGCTTCGACAAGGACTTCACCGAGACGCTGGCCCTCCGCGACCGGCTGCGCGAGCTCGGCGTGGCGGACGGGTGATTCAACACGGAGACGACCCCACGGGAAGGCCGCTCGGGAGACAGCGATGAATCCATCCGAAGCCTGCTTCACCGTCGCCCGGCGCAGCGGGCGTTGGTGGCTGATCACGCCCGACGACGAGGCGTTCTGGTCGATCGGCATGAACCACATCGACTCGGCCGCTTTGCGGCACGAGGAGACGGCCCACATCTGGCGCGAGAAGTACGCCAACAGCGAGAAGCGGTGGATCCGGGAAGCGGTCGTGCCCGACCTGAAGCGATGGGGCTTCAACACGATCGGGTGGACGCAGGAGGTCGTCACCCGCGGGCACACGATGCACCGGCACAGCCGAAGCTTCACCTACGAGGAGTACCAGTGGGCCTCCATGCCCTACTGTCACCTCCTGCCCTTCGCCGAGGTCCACCAGTGGGAGGCCGAGACGAAACACCCCGACGTCTTCAGCCGCGACTTCGAACAGTGGTGCGAGTACGTCGCCCGTAAGGAATGTGCCCGCATGGCCGACGACCCGAAGCTGATCGGCTACTTCTACGTCGACTGCCCCTCGTGGGTGCACTGCCCCAAGTGGAACCCGAAGGGCCCGTGGCTTGACCCGAAGCTGCTGGAGACCGACGCCGGGCGGCGGAAGCTGGCCGAGACGGCCCGGCGGTACTACCGGGTCACCCACGACGCGATCCGCCGATACGACCCGAACCACCTGATCCTCGGCGACCGCTACGAGGCGAAGGCGCCGCTTCCGGATGAGATCCTGCTGGCCGCGGCGGACTACGTCGACGTGATGAGCTTCCAGTACTTCGCCCGCCCCGAGCGGATCGGCCCCGACCTGGCGCGATGGAGCAAGCTGACCGGCAAGCCGGTCCTGCTGGCCGACGCCGCCGCGCTGGGCCGGTCCGCCGACGGCTACCGCCGCATGATCCGCTCCCTCCGCGAGCTGGACTGCTGCGTCGGGTGGCACGTCTGCGGGGCGTACCTGACCAACCGCTGCCGCAAGTACGGCTTCCGCGAGGAAGACGAGACGCCGCGGGAGCGGCTCATCGAGGCCGCCACCGAAGCCAACCGCGAAACCGCCGAGTACGTTCGCGCGGCCGCGCGGGGCTGAGCAGAGGCGGCCACGACAGCGTACCTGCATGCCTGCGGCTCGCATGACTCATATCCGGATCATTGCTTGACAAATCCGGCATTCGTGGTATAGTGTTTGTCGCTTCAGCTCGCTCGTCATCGGTGGCATTTTCTCTGAGGCTCGAGAGAGAAACCAAAGCGCCATGAATCCGGGATTCCCCAGACAAGGGACCCAAAGGAGGAGAGAGAAATGCGCTATCTGCTGCGGCTGAGCGTTCTCTGTCTGTGCCTGATCGCCACACCGTCATCTGCCTCGATCTTGCTTCCGACAGATGGGGTGGAACCCTCCGGCCGGGAGTTCTTCGAGCCCGACGAGGCCATCTTTGCCACTGGACAAGTATCTCCCGGTTCGGTCTCGGTTATTCCCCCCATGGTCATACCTGCCACGGGAATGATCTACATCGTGCCCAACAACGTCTGGTCAGGCGGGGAGTGGCTCAGCGGCGACGTGACACCTGGCGGCGCGCTCAACCTCACAGGGAGGGCTGAAGTGCTTTCAGGTGCATTCGTTGACATTGAGATCTGGTCTGCGCCTCTGACTCCCGGCGAGTATGACATCGTCCTCGACGATGACATGAACGGCATCTACGACGGCGGCGTGTTCGATTATGTCCATGGGCCCGGACCGGCGCCCGGGCTTGTTGTGACACCTCTGCCGTCGAGCATCGTGCTGTTTGCCCTCGCGATGGTGGGATTGAAGAGCTGTGGCAGGCGCCGCCCCGCTCAGCGGGTCAGGGGGATCCAGACTTCCATGTAGCTTCGCCCGCGGTTGGCCCAGGCGTGGTAGGGGATCAGCGTGATGTCGACCGTGCCCTCCCTGACGGCAGGCAGTTTGCGGGGCTGCATCGGGCGGTAGAGGCGGTCGCCCCATGCGTCGGCGTTGGCTGCTGCGCTGCGGCCGCGGATCTCGAGGGGGAAGCGGTCCTTCCCGGCACGGGTCAGCGCCTTGCCGGTCAACACGGTCAGGCCGCTGAGTGGTCCTTGGCCGGGCTTGGGGATCAGACCGACGTTCTCGGGCAGGAAGACGCCGCGTTGCCAGGCGGCCCGGCCACCTTCGTTTACGGGCAGCTCCAGGCAGTAGATGACCGGGCCTCGCGCCACGGCGACCTTGCCGCGGAGGCCCTCGACGTTCGGGTGGGCCTCCATCAAGCGGACGGCCATCGGCAAGGTCAGCTCGACGACGTCGCCGGGCGACCATCGGCGCCGAACGACCGCGTACTCGCCCGGGCGGACCGGGCCGCTGAAGGCCCCGCCGTTGACGGCGATTCGGGCCCCGCCGGCCCACAGCGGGATGCGCAGCCTCAGCGCGATCTGACGGCCGGGCGCGTCGGCGAGGGTGATCTTGACCTCGCCCTCCCAGGGATAGTCGCTCTCTTGCGTCAACCGCACGGGCGAGCCGTCGGGCAGCGTCGTCCGCAGTTCGCTGCCGCCGTAGAGGTTCACCCACACGCCATCGCCCGAGACGCCGTAGGCCCATCGCCCGATCGCGGCGACCTTGCGGGCGACCTGCGGCGGGCAGCAGTAGCAGCCATGGACCGACCAGCGTTCGGCCGTGTGGTGCCTCGCCGGCCCGGACGGCTCGCCCTCCCACCGCAGCGGGTTGCAGTAGAAGAACCTCTGCCCGTCCAGACTCACCGGCGAGAGCATGCTGTTGTAGGCGACGGCCTCCATCGTCTCGGCGTACCGGCTCTCGCCGGTCAGCAGCAGCATCCGCCAGTTCCACATCGCGTTGCCGATGTTCGCGCACGTCTCGGCGTAGGCGGATCGGCTGGGCAAGTGCCAGTCGGCCGCGAACGCCTCGTGGACCGGGTCGCCCCGAGTGCTCTTGCCCCCCCCCACGCCGACGGCGCCGGTGACGTACATGCGGCGCGTGGTGACGTTGGCCCAGATGCGCTCGAGGGCCCCCAGCAGTGCCTTGTCTCCCGTCTCCGCGCACAGGTCGGCCGCCCCGCAGTAGAGGTAGGTGGCGCAGACGGCATGCCCGACGGCCTCGGTCTCCTTGCGGATCGGCACGCGGTCCTGCGTCTGGTCCGTCCCGCCGTCGCGGTGCGTCCCCCCGCCCGGCGAGCTGCCCCGATTGCCGATCATGATCTCCGCCAACTCGAGGTACCGCTTCTGCCCCGTCGCGCGGTACAGGTCCACCAGCCCCACGTAGACCGACGGGTTCCACGGAAAGTGCACCAGCCGCGGCGGGCGCGGGCGAAACTCGCGGTCGAGAAAGTCCGCCGTCCTGATCGCGACGCAAAGGAAGCTGTCCTTGCCCGTCGCCTCGCGGTGCGCGCAGGCGGCCGTCAGGAGATGGCCCATGTTGTAGAGCTGATGCGTGTAGGGCATGTCCAGCGGCTTGCACTTGCCGGTCCGCTGGGCGTTGGTCGAGATGAACCCGTCGGGCCGCTGGGCCTTGGCGATGACGGCGATCCACTCCTCCAGCAGCTTGGCCAACCCGGCGTCCTGGGTGAGGGCGTAGACGAGCGAGACCGCCTCGAGCCACTTGTAGCAGTCGCCGTCGGACCAGTTCGTGCCGCGCCGCGGCCCTTCGTCCAACCCGGCGGCGATCCGGAGGCTGGCGAGTTGCTCGCTGTTGCGCGGGTCCAGCAACGCCTGCCGGATCGACGGGAGCATCTTCCGCCGGCACAGATCGACCTTCCGCGCCCAGAAGCCCTTCGTCCACCGCACGTCCTTCACGCCGACCGGATGCAGCTTGCGATAGGGGCTCGTCCACATCGTCGTCGGCCTCCGCGGCTCGGCCCGGGCCGCCGACGCGCACGACAGGCCCGCAACCACGCCGATCAGCCCTCGCCTCGCCCATTTCCGACCGATCATCACGCTCTCCCGTGGCGATCCGTCCCGCCCGACAGTCGGCGCCCGTGACCATCACGGGCCCTCTGCCGCCGAGTCTAGCCCTTCCGCGAGCCCATGGAAGCCCGCAGGTGCATTTCGTCGGCGCCCTCGGCCTGCGGGGCGACGGCGAGCTTGTCTACGTCGCCGACCGGGCGTATCCTGAAAGGGCATGTGGGCCCTGGCTGTTTACTTCCGAAGGCACGCTTGGCAGCGAAGGCTGCTGACCGCCTCGGTGACCGTCCTGGTGGCCGGCCTCGCCGCCGTCGTCGCCCTGCCGCACATCCAGGACTACCTGCTGCTGCGCGACCTCGGCAGCACCGACGCGAGGGTGCGGAACAAGGCGATCGCCCGCGCCATCCAACGAGGCCGAGACAACGAACGAACGCTCCGTCGGCTCAACGACGCGCTCGACGAGGCCGACGACGTCAAGTTCGCCGCGATCGTCTCCGCCCTGAAGTGGCTGGGGCAATTCAACACACCCGACCGCAACCCGCTGCACGTCGACCGCGCCGTGGCGATGGAACTGCGGGCGAACCCCTCGGCCGAGACGCGGGAGATCTTCCTCCGCGAGACGATCCTGTCCGGCCGTGACAATCGCTACGTGCGGCAGGTGCTGGCGTCCGCCGCGGGGGATCGGGCCGCCAACGTGCGTGCCGCCGCGCCGCTTCTGGCGGCGGCGTTAGGCGAGGACGGCACGGTGGCGAAGCTGTTGGACGATTCGGACCCGAACGTCGTCGCCGCCGCAGCGCTGGACGCCGGCCTCGCCGGCCGCCCAGCCCACGCGGCGAAGCTCGCGGAGCTGCTGGAGGCCCCACACGCCCTGGACGTCCGCGCCGCCGCCGCGTATGCCCTGGCGAGAACCGACCATGCCGGCAGCGCGGCCAGGCTCCGGGCCGCCCTCGCAGCCGCCGACGAGGCCGGCCAGACCGCCCTTCGCGACCGCCTGCTGCACGTGATGGCGGTCCTCGGCGGCCCGCGGGGGGAGGGGGGCGTCCTCGACGTGCTCGAGCGGGCCCGCAAGGCCGACAAGCTCCCACCGGCCGCCGCGCTGACCGCGGCCGCCAGGCTCCGACTCGCCGCCGCCGCCCCCCATCTGCGCCGCACCCTCGTCGCCGCCACCACGCCCAACTCCGGCACGCTCATCCGCCAGGTCGTCGCCGCCACCCGGACCGCCGACGCGATGGGCATCCCCGCACGCCGGGAGATCCACGACGTCTGCGAAACGCTCTGGTCTCCTCGGCCGCAACACCGCCTGATGCTGCTGGCCGCGGCCCGCGCGCTGGGGCGGCAGGCCGAGCTGCCCCAGCCGGGCCGATCCGACACGCCCTCGAGGGCCCAGTGCATCCGCACGCTCCGTATCGCGGCGATCTACGATTTTCTACCCACCACGGCCCCGGCGGGCAAGAAGGTCAAGCCGTTGACGAGCCCCTTCCCGTCAGCCGCCGCGGCGGTGGCGCTTTGGAAGCTCCGAACGCCCGCCTGCGAGGAGTTCGTCCGCAACTCCGCCGGCGAGCAGACGACGCTTCCGGGCGACTACGTCGGCTGGCACGTGGGGATCGAGCGGACGGATCGGGCCTTCGACCTGGCCCTCACCCTCCTCCCGCCGCCTGACGCTGACCCGAGCCTGCGCGTCTACAACGACGACATGCGGGCCGCCGGGGCGGTCATGCTGGCGATCGCCGCCCGCACCGACGACCAGAAGCGCATCGCCCGCGACCGAGTCCGCTCCCGCCTCGAGGGCAGGCGGCTCGGCGGGGAGGACAGCTTTCACGTCCGCGGGGCCTACCAGTGCGCGTTGGCGATCCTCGGCGACCCGGCCGCTGCCGCCGTCGTCAAAGGGCTGCTCGAGACCGGGCAGTTCTCCCAGCGCCGGGCGATCACCGCCCTGACGCTTGCCGGACGCCTCGACGGGCTCGACTGGCTGCTGTGGAACCGACAGCTCGACGAAGACGACCTGATGCTGCTGCTCGTCGAGGAGCAGATCGGCGAGGTGATCGCCACCTGCCTGCCGGAGCTTCCGACTGTCGACGCTGCCGCCTCGGCCGACCTGGCCCGCTGGCAGTTGACGATCCTCCGGCACACTTACGCGATCCGCCGCTCGCGGCTTCGCATCCGGCCGCCCCCGCCGGCGACCCGGCCGGCTACGCAGCCGGCGACCCGGCCGGCGACCTCGTCGGCCCCCGCCGCCCCGTGAGAAATCCGCCGCGCCGCCGCCCGCGGCGGTAGAATGCCACGCACACGCTGACATGACGTATCGGACCGACAAGCTGGCCGGCGCGATCCTCGCCGGCGGGCTGGCCACGCGATACGGCGGGGCCGTCAAGGGCGACCTCGACGCCGGGGGCGGGCGGACGATCCTCCAGCGTCTGCTGGCCGAGCTGGCCGCCGCCGGGATCGACGAGGTGATCGTCTCGGCGAACGACCCGGCCCCCTACGCCTCGCTGGGCCGGCCCGTCGTGGCCGACCTCCGCCCGGGCCTCGGCCCGCTGGGCGGCATCGAGGCGGCGCTGGCCCATCACGCCGGCCGATTCGACGCAACCGTCCTGCTGCCCTGCGACCTGCCGGGCATCACGGCGGCCCAGATCGGCGAGCTGGCGGCGGCGTTCCGAGGCGGGCAGGGCAGAATCGTCGTGGCCGAAACGGGCGATTCGTCCCGCCATCCGTTATGCTCAGTGGTGCATAACGGCCTGCTGTCGGACGTCTCCGCCGCCCTCGACGCCGGCGAGCTGTCGGTCGGCAGGCTGTGGCACAGGCTCGGCGCGGCGGCCGTGCGGTTCGACGACGAGACGCCCTTCTTCAACGTCAACTCGCCGCAGGACCTGGCAAAGTGGCACGAAGGAATCGCGGATTGAGCACCGTCTGGATTGTCTGTGGCGCGGGGCGGCGCGTGGGGAAGACCCACTTGGCGCGCCGCCTCTGCCGAGTGCTGCCGCGCAGCGTCTACGCCAAGCACGGGCACGGCCCGGCCAGGGCGGGCAAGAGCCGCAACTACTTCCGCGCCGCCGACGAGACGGCCGCGTTCGTCGAGGCGGCGCGGCGGCGGTACGGGCACGTGGTCGTCGAGTCGAACGCCCTGGCCCGCGACAGGGCGGGCGACGCGGTGGTCTACGTCGACGTGCCCCCGGACCGCGCCGACGTCCGCGGCGACGCCGACGTCCTGCGGGCGGCGGCCAACCTGCTCGTGACGCCCTGCCCGCCCGGCGGGGACGAGGCCCGCGCGGCGCGCAGCCGCTGGCGGCGCGTGCTGAGAAAGCTGTCCGACGACGCCGAGGTCCGCACGGCCGTCTGCGACGTGCTCGCCGACCAGGCCGAATTCCTCGCGCGATGCCGACTCGGCGTGCGGACGAAGCTCTGGTTCGTCACCGGCGGCGGGCGGGCCTTCGGGCTCGGGCTGGCCGACCTGCTGGCCGGCGTCGACCGGACCGGCTCGCTCCGCAAAGCCGCCGCGGCGGCGGGAATGAGCTACCGCTACGCATGGAACCTGATCCGCTCGGCCGAGCGAAGCTCCGGCCGCCCGCTGATCCGCGCCCACCCCGGCGGGCCGGGCGGCGGGGGGTCCGACATGTCGCTCGACGGACGGAAGCTGCTGGACGTCTTCCGCCGGCTCGACGGCGAGGTGGCCGAATTCGCCGCCCGACGGCTCGACGAACTGTACGAAAGGCAACCGGCCGATGGCTGAACCCCGCACGATGGTGACGCTCGAAGAGGCCCGAACGGTCGTCGACGCCGCGCTGGCCGGCCCCACGGTCGAGGCCGAGACCCTCCCAGTCCGCGCCGCCCGAGGCCGCATCCTCGCGGAAGACCAGGCCAGCCGACTCGAGCTGCCTCCCTTCGACAAGTCCGCGATGGACGGGTACGCCCTGCTCGCCGGCGACGAGCGAAGCGAGTACCGCCTGCTGGAGACCGTCGCCGCCGGGCAGACGCCCACCGCGACGCTCCAGCCGGGCACGACCGTCAAGGTGATGACCGGCGCGCCCGTGCCGGCGGGGACCGGCAGGGTCATCATGCGCGAGTTCACCGAGGAGACCAACGGCGTCGTCCGCGTCCTGTCCCGCGGCGACAGGGACAACATCTGCAAGCAGGGCGAGGACGTCCGCGTCGGCGACGTGGTCCTCCCGGCCGGGCGGCGGATCGACGCGATCGACGCGGCCAACCTGATCGCCTGCGGCATCACCCACGTGCCCGTCGCCTCGCCGCCCGCGGCGGCCGTGCTGGTCACCGGCAACGAGATCGTCGACGACCCGGCCGAGCTGACGGCCGGGCGGATCATGAACTCCAACGGCCCGATGCTGTCGGGCCTCGCCGCCGCCGGCGGGCTGGCGGTGGGCCTCGAGCGGATCGTGCCCGACGATCCCGAGCGGACGGCGGCCGTCCTTCGCGAGGCGATCGACGCCGCCGAGATCGTCGTCCTCACCGGCGGGGTGTCGGTGGGCGACTTCGACTACGTCGTCGGCGCGATGGTCGACGTGGGGCTGCGGGTGCACTTCACGAGCGTGGCGATCAAGCCCGGGCGTCCTACGGTCTTCGCCACGGCCGGTCGGACGGCCGTCTTCGGGCTGCCCGGCAACCCCGTGTCGGTCTGCCTGATGTTCCACCTGTTCGTGCTGCGTGGGGCGGCGGTGCTTCGCGGGCTCGACCCGGCCGCGCGGGAGCTGCGGTTGCCGTTGGCGTCAGGTTTCCGGCGGGACAAGGCCAAGCGGATGGGCTTCATCCCGGCGCGGCTGTCCGATGGCGGCGCGCTGGAGCCGCTGGAGTACCACGGCTCGGCGCACCTGTCGGCGCTGACGCGGGCGGACGGTTTCTTCGCCGTCCCCGTCGGCGTCACGGAAGTCGCCGCCGGGCAGCTCGTGACGTTCGTGCCGATGTTGAAGGGCCTGCGATGATCGACCGGTTCGGCAGAGCGATTACCTACCTGCGGGTCTCCGTGACCGACCGGTGCAACCTGCGCTGCACGTATTGCATGCCCCCCGAGGGCGTGAGGCTGCTGCCCCACGACCGGATCCTGTCGTTCGAGGAGATCACCGACGTGGTGGCCACCGCGGCCGAAATGGGCGTCTCCAAGGTCCGCCTGACCGGCGGCGAGCCGCTCGTCCGAAGAGGCATCGTCGATCTCGTCCGAATGGTCGCCCGCATCGACGGCATATCCGACCTGGCGATGACGACCAACGGGCTGCTGCTGGGCCCGATGGCCGCTGACCTGAGGGCCGCCGGGCTGATGCGGGTCAACGTCAGCCTCGACGCGATCGACCCGGTGCGGTACGCGGCGATCACGCGCGGCGGGCGCGTCTCGGCCGTGCTGGCGGGCATCGACGCCGCCGTCGCCGCCCGCCTGACGCCCGTCAAACTCAACTGCGTCATCGGCGAATCGCCCGACGAGCCCGACGCCCGGGACGTGGCCGAGTTCGCCCGGGCCCGGCACCTGGCCGTCCGGTTCATCCGGCGGATGGACCTGGCGGAGGGGTCCTTCTCGATCGTCGAGGGCGGCGAGGGGGGCAACTGTCCGGCATGCAACCGCCTGCGGCTGACCAGCGAGGGGCTGATTCGCCCGTGCCTGTTCTCGGACATCGGCTACAGCGTTCGGGCGTTGGGCCCGCGCGAGGCGATTGGCCGGGCCCTGGCCAGCAAGCCCGAGGCCGGCCGCGCCAGCATCACCGGACAGATGAGGCGGATCGGAGGATGAAATGAACGACGAGTTGACACACGTGGACGAGGCCGGCCGGGCCCGCATGGTCGACGTCGGCGAGAAGCCCCCGCAGCGCCGCACCGCCCGGGCGGCCGGGCGGATCGAGCTGGCCGACGCCACGCTTGAGCGGATCCGAGAGAACCGCATGAAGAAGGGCGACGTGCTCACCGTCGCGCAGATCGCCGGCATCCAGGCCGCCAAGCGAACCGCCGAGCTGATCCCGCTGTGTCACACGCTCACGCTCGAGGACGTCGACGTGAACCTGGAGCTCGCCGGTGGCGGCGTGGCCGCGACGAGCACCGTTCGCTGCACGGGTAAGACCGGCGTGGAGATGGAGGCCCTGACCGCCGTCGCGGTCGCCCTGCTGACCGTCTACGACATGTGCAAGGCCGTCGACAAGGACATGCGGATCGGCGAGATCCGCCTGATCGAGAAGGTCAAGGAAGATGCCCCCGATTAAGGTCGTCTCGGTGAACCTGTCGGAGAAGGTCGGCACGTACAAGGTGCCGGTCGACGAGGCGACCCTCGACGCCCGGGGCCTCGTCGGCGACGCCCACGCGGGCGATTGGCACAGGCAGGTCAGCATGCTGGGAAAGGCGAGCGTGGAGCGTTTCACCGCGAAGACCGGGCGGGAGGTCTGCCCCGGCGAGTTCGCCGAGAATCTGCTGATCGACGGGGCCGACCTCGCCGAGGCCTGCATCCTCGACCGCTTCCGCATCGGCGGCGTCGAGCTGGTGGTCACGCAGATCGGCAAGAAGTGCCACGGCGACGACTGCGTGATCTTCCGGGAGGTGGGCCAGTGCGTCATGCCTTCCGAGGGCGTCTTCTGCCGCGTGGTCTCCGGCGGCACGGTCCGCGCGGGGGACGCCGGCGAACACCTGCCCAAGACGCTCGACATCCGCGTGATCACGTTGAGCGACCGGGCCGAGGCCGGCCGATACGAAGACCGCTCCGGCCCCGCCGTCCGGACCTGCCTCGAGGAGTTCTTCGCCGAGACGCGATGGCGGCTGGCCGTGGAGAACGTCCTGCTGCCCGACGACGCCGACCGCCTGGCCGCCGAGCTGGCCGCGGCACGCGACGCGGGCGCCGACGCCGTCTTCACCACCGGCGGCACGGGCGTCGGCCCGCGCGACGTCACGCCCGAGGTCGTCACCGCCTTCTGCGACAAGCTCGTCCCCGGCATCACGGAGCACATCCGTCTGAAGTACGGCGCCGACAAGCCCAACGCCCTGCTCAGCCGCTCCGTCGCCGGCCTGGCGGGCACGATGCAGGTCTACGCCCTGCCCGGCAGCGTCCGGGCCGTCAACGAATACACCACCGAGATCCTCAAGACCTTCGAGCACGTCCTCCAGATGGCCCACGGGCTCGACGTGCACTGATGACCGAACCAACGCCCATCAATGAGCACTTCCGCAAGGCGCTGATGGAGACGATCCCCTGCGCCGTCTTCATCGTCGACGCCGAGCGGCGGATCATCTACTGGAACCCGTCGGCCGAGGAGCTGACCGGCTACTCGGCCGCCGAGATGCTCGGGGGCTCGTGCGAGCCGCTGCGGATCCGCGAGTCGGACGAGTCCGACGGGCAGGTCGCCGCCGCCGTGTGCAGCCACCACGCCGCCGACGGGTCCGTCAGCGAGTGTGAGATTCGCCGCAAGGACGGCGCCATAGTGCCCGTCGTCCGCCGAGCGCAGCCGGTGACCGACGAGGCCGGGCGGCACGTCGGGGCGATCGTCGCCCTCGTGGACGTCAGCGTCCTCAAGCAGGCTCGCAGCGAGATCCGGCTGCTCCGCCACGAGATCGGCCGGGCCGGACGCTTCGGAGAACTCGTCGGCCGATCGCCCGCCATGCAGAAACTCTACGAGGCCATCGAGCTGGTCGCCGAGACCGACGCGAGCGTGGTCATCGAGGGCCCGACGGGGGTGGGCAAGGAGCTGGTCGCCCGCACGCTGCACGCCCGCAGCCGCCGGCGGGAGGGCGTCTTCCTGCCGATCAACTGCGGCGCGCTGCCCGATACGCTGCTGGACGCCGAGCTGTTCGGGCACGTCAAGGGCGCCTTCACCGGCGCCGTCGCCGACCGGGCCGGGCGGTTCGAGCAGGCGGACGGCGGAACGCTACTGCTCGACGAGGTCGCCGAGCTGACCCCCGCCAGCCAGGTCCGCCTGCTCCGCGTCGTCCAGGAAGGCCAGATCACCCGCGTCGGCGAGAGCCGCCCCCGCCCCGTCGACGTCCGCATCCTCGCCGCGACCCACCGCGACCTGGCCGAGCTGGCCCGCGGCGGCGAGTTCCGCGAGGACCTCTACTACCGCCTCCGTGTCGTGGGCCTGTCCGTCCCGGCCCTGGCCGATCGGCGCGAAGACATCCCGCTGCTTGTCGCCCATTTCGTCGACCGCTACAACCGCAAGTACGGCCGGCACGTCCGGGGCCCCGCGCCGGGAGCGATGGCCCGGCTGACCGCCTTCGACTGGCCGGGCAACGTCCGCCAGCTCGAGCACGCCGTCGAGCACGCGTTCGCCGTCACGCCCGCCGACGTGACGGCTCTGGGCGCACAAGCCTTGCCCCCCGAGCTGCTCCAGCAGACAAAGCCCCCCCGAGAAGGGGGACCGGCTCCGGAGCGAAGCGCAGGTGCCTGCCCCCCTTCTCGCTCCTCGACGACGGCCCCCGCCCCCCAACGGCCTCAGGACGAGCGCGCCGCCGTCCTGGAAGCCCTCGCCGCCGCCGGCGGCAACAAGTCCCGCGCCGCCCGGGCGCTGGGCATCACCCGCGCGGGACTCTATAAGAGGCTCCGACGCCTCGGTATCGAAGTGTAAACCCGGCGCCAACCAATTTCCCGCCACCGCGCCGTTAGTATGCGCATACTATGCGCATCCCGGCCTGCGGCCCACCAACGGGGCGCTGGCCGGGATGCTATATGTACTACGTTATAAAATAAGATCTTACATGTCAGCTATCCGCCGTTCTCCGCCTCTGGCACAGCCTTTGCATTATCGCAATGCGGGCAGAGACAGGCAGATGCCTCAACATGCAGGAGACATGCAATGAGCCACGACAACAGCATCCTGGAACTGAACGAAGACAGCTTCGACGAGACGGTCGCCAACGGGCTGACGTTGGTAGACCTGTGGGCTCCCTGGTGCGGGCCGTGCCGGATGCAGGCGCCCGTGCTGGAAGAGCTTGCCGCCGAGACCGCCGGGCGGCTGACGATCGCGAAGGTCGACGTCGACGAGTCCCCCCGTATCGCCGCCCGGTTCCGCGTGCAGGCGATTCCGCTGCTGGTCCTGCTGCGCGACGGGCAGGAAGTCGCCCGGTACGTCGGCCTTCAGACCAAGAGCGCCCTGCGAAGCGCGATCGACTCGGTCGCCTGACCCGGCCGCCCAGACAGCGAAAGGAGTACTGGATCATGGGAGCTGACGCGTATGATGAAAGAGCGGGCGGCGGGTGTGGATGCTCGCTGCTGCGCGGCGGGCTGCGGACCTTGACGATCGGTTTCGCTCTCGGCATGATCGTGGCCGTTGGGGCCGCTTGGGTCGTGATGCCGGCGCTGATGCTGAATGTCGGCAGCAGCCGTCTCACGTTCGACGAGACGGTCGCCGCCATCCAGCAGGCCGCCGCCGAGCAGGGATGGGTGGTGGCCGGGACACGCGACTTTCAACAGTCGCTCGCCAAGCACGGCCGGCCCTTCGGCCACCGCGTGAAGGTGATCGAACTGTGCCACTCGGACTATGCCCATCGCGTGCTGACGGACCGCCGAGAGCTGTCCGCCCTGATGCCCTGCTCGATCGCCGTCTACGAAGGCGACGACGGGGCCGTCCACGTCTCCCGAATGAACTCCGGGCTGATGGGCCGCATGTTCGGCGGCTCGGTTGCCGAGATCATGGGCAAACACGTGGCGACCGACGTAGAGGCGATCCTCGCGAAGGTGCTGAACTGACGCCGCCGTAAGGGAACGGAACCATGTCAATCGGATCGGCCATTGTGGACAGATCGGTCAGGCATCATCGGGCGGTGACGGCCGCCGTGATAGCGGCGGCGGTGGGGCTGGGCCTGCTGGCGGGCCTGCCGTCGGTCTGGCCGGACGCCGCGGCGTTCCTGAACCCGGTCCAGGTGGACACGGACCCGGAGAACATGCTCTCGGCGGATGAGCCCGTCCGCGTCTTCCACGACAAGATGAAGAAGACGCTCTCGCTGCACGACATCGTCGTGGTCGGCGTGGTCAACGAGTCGGACCCGAACGGCGTGTTCAACCCGGCGACGCTGAGGAAGGTCCACGAGCTGGCGGCCTTCAGCAAGACGCTGACCGGCGAGGCGATCGGGGCCGAGGAAGGCGAGGGCGTCGTCGAGGTCGATCTCGTCTCTCTCTCGACGGTCGACAGCATCGAGCCGTCCGGCGGGGCGGTGAGCTTCTCCTGGCTGATGCCCACCCCGCCCGAAACGGACGCGGAGGCCCTGGAAGTGTGGCGCAAGGCGCGGCGCGTGCCGTTCCTGTTCGGCACGGTGATCTCGGACACCGAGCCCGACCGGCCCGGCAAGGCCGTCGCCCTCTATCTGCCGCTGACCCGCAAGGACCTCAGCCACGCCGTCTACCTGAAGCTCCGGGAGAAGGTCGCCGACCTCGGCGGGCCGGAGCAGTTCCACGTCACCGGACTGCCCGTCGCCGAGGACACCTTCGGCGTGGAGATGTTCGTGCAGATGGCGATCTCCGCGCCGGCGGCGATGGCGGTGATCTTCCTGCTGATGCTCGCGTTCTTCCGCAAGCTGGTGGTGATCCTCGCGCCGATGATCGTCGCGATGGTCTCCGTGGTCATCACGATGGGCTCGCTGGTCGTGGCCGGATTCCCCATCCACATCATGAGCAGCATGATCCCGATCTTCATCATGCCCATCGCCGTGCTCGACTCGATCCACATCATCAGCGAGTTCTTCGAACGCTACCAGGCCACGCGCGACGCCCGAAAGACCATCCGCACCGTCATGGACGAGCTGTTCACGCCGATGCTCTACACCTCGCTGACCTCGGCGGCCGGGTTCGCGTCGCTCGCCCTGACGCCCATCCCGCCGGTGCAGGTTTTCGGGGTCTTCGTGGCCGTGGGGATCATGGCCGCCTGGCTGCTGACCGTCACGTTCATCCCCGCCTACGTGATGTTCATCCGGCCGGCGACGCTGGCGAACTTCGGTGCCCGCCACACCGGCGGCCAGGCCGATCACCGCACGGCCCTGGGGCGCTTTCTGCGATGGCTCGCCGGCGCGACGTTCCGACGCGCCAAGATCATCCTCGCCGTCGCGGCGGTCGTCCTGGCCGCGGCGGGCTACGGCATCAGCCGAATCAACATCAACGACAACCCCGTCCACTGGTTCACCAGGTCGCACCCGATCCGCCGGGCCGACGAGGTGCTCAACCGCCACTTCGGCGGGACGTACATGGCCTACCTGGCCCTCGAGCACGAGCCGCCCGCCTTCGACGCCGACGCCCACGCCGCCGAGCTGTCCGCCCGCGCCGACGCCCGGGCCGAGGCGATCGTCAGGGCAACCGCCGACCTGGCCGGCGCCGCCCGCGAGGCCGCCGCGGACGCCAACGACGCGGCGGGTTTCTTCGATCGCCTCAAGCGCCGCCTCCGCCCGGACCGCTTCGGCGGTACCGATGAACAGCTCGGCGCGTGGCGGCCGATCGACGTGTTCCTCGATCTGGCCTCGTCCGACGCGCCGGAGCCGTTCGATGCGACAGCCTATGCCGCGGCGCTCGGTCCCCGCGCCGCCACCCACGGTCGCCGGCTGGCCGACGCGTTGGGCAGCCTGTCCGAGGTCGCCAAGACCGTCGCGGCGACGAAGCCGGGCTCGCGCGACGCGATGCTCCGGGCCCTCGCCGAGAAGCTCCGCCCAACCCGGGCGGCTTCGGAGGGCCCCGGCGAGGCGCCGCCGGCGCTCGACGAGCCGGGGGGTGAGCCCGCCCTGCCGCCCGGCGCCGAAGACGAGCCCGCGCTGCCGACGACCGACAGCGACGAGCCGGATCTGCCGGCGATCGGCGATGCGCGGCCGGCGAAGAAGCCTGCCGAGGCCGATGCCTATGCCGACGCCGCCCGGACGGAGCGGGAGCTGTTCGTCGACGAGCTGCGGCAGGAGGCGCAGGTGTTCAAGCGCCCCGACGTCCTTGCGTGGATGGCGAGCGTGCAGGAGGCGTTGAAGGCGACCGGCACGGTCGGCAAGAGCAACTCGCTGGCCGACGTGGTCCGCACGGTCCACCGGGACCTGCTGACCGGCACGCGGGCCGACTACCGCGTGCCCGCCAACCGCGCCACCGTCGCCCAGTGCCTCGAGCAGTTCGGCAACAGCCATCGTGCCGACGACCTGTGGCACTTCACGACGCCGAGCTTCGGCCTCTCGAGCGTGTGGGTGCAGCTGACCAGCGGGGAGAACCGGCACATGCAGCGGGTCGTCGAGCACGTCGACGAGTTCGTCCGCCGCAACCCCCCGCCCGTGCCGATCCGCCATCGCTGGTTCGGGCTGACGTACATCAACGTCGAGTGGCAGGGCAAGATGGTCAGCGGCATGCTCGAGGCCTTCGGCGGCAGCTTCCTCGTCGTCCTGCTGCTGATGACCGTCCTGTTCCGCTCGCCGCTGTGGGGGCTGCTGTCCATGGTGCCCCTGACCGTCACCATCGCCGCCATCTACGGGGCGATCGGGCTGGTCGGCAAGGACTACGACATGCCCGTCGCCGTCCTCAGCAGCCTGACGCTCGGCCTGGCCGTCGACTTCGCCATCCACTTCCTCGCCCGCAGCCGCGCCATGTACGCCGCGGGCGGGTCGTGGCAGAAGACGCTGCCCGGCGTCTTCGGCGAGCCGGCCCGCGCGATCGCGCGGAACATCATCGTCATCGCCGCCGGCTTCCTGCCGCTGCTGCTGGCCCCGCTGCTGCCCTACCGCACCGTCGGCGTGCTGCTGGCGATCATCCTGCTGGTCAGCGGCGTGGCGACGCTCCTGCTGCTGCCCGCCCTGATCCGCGTGCTCGAGAAACGCCTCTTCGCCACCGGCCGGGCCGCGCGGATCGCGTGCAACTGCGGCGTCTGCGCCGTCGCCGCCGTCACCATCGCCCTGCTGATCGTCTGGAACGTCAAGACCTACATGCCCCAACACTGGACGACGCTGACCTGGCTGGCCGCCGCGGGTGTGCCCGTCGCGGTGGCGGCCTGCGCAATTTCGTCCAGACGGGAGAAGTGCAACGTCGATACTCAAACTCAGGGAGAGGACAAATGAACGCCTATCGATCCCTCGCATGGACGGCCGGGCTGCTGGCGGCCCTGATCGCCGCCCCCTCGGCCGTGTGGGCCCAAGAGGAGACCGCCGCATCGGCCGGCGAACTCACGGCCATGGACATCGTCCGCAAGGCCAACCGCGTCGCCTACTACCAAGGCGCCGACGGCCGGGCCGACGTGTCGATGGTCATCACCGACGCACAAGGCCGAACGCGCACCCGCGAGATGACCATCCTCCGCCGCGACCAGCTCGATCCCGCCGCCAAGACCGACCAGGCCAAGGCCGCCGCCGCCAAGAAGGACGACTACTGCGGCGACCAGATGTTCTACGTGCACTTCCACCGCCCCGCCGACGTCAACAAGATGTCCTTCCTCGTCTGGAAGCACGTGAAGAAAGACGACGATCGGTGGCTGTACATGCCCGGGCTCGACCTGGTCAAACGCATCTCCGCCACCGACAAGCGGACGAGCTTCGCGTCGTCGCATTTTTACTACGAGGACGTCTCCGGCCGCAGGATCACCGATGACACCCACGAGCTGACCAAGACCACGAAGAACTACTACGTCCTGAAGTCCACTCCCAAGGACCCCAAGCTCGTGGAGTTCGGGCATTTCGTCACGTGGATCCACCGCAAGACGTTCCTCGTCGTCCAGACGGAGTACTTCGACAAGGCCGGCAAGAAGTACCGCAACTACAAGGCCCTCGCGATGAAGAAGATCGACGGCTTCTGGACGGCGACGAAGTCGGAGATGGCCGACCTGCGGACGAAGGGCAAGACCGTGCTGACCTACGCCAACGTCCGCTACAATCCCGGACTGCCGGAGTCGATCTTCTCCGAACGCTACCTCCGAACCGCCCCGCGGAAATACCTCAAATGACCGATCAGCCCCACCGACGCCCCGCCCCGATCGCCGCCGCGCTCACCGCGACGGTGGCGATTTGCGCGTTGATCGTCACACCGGTCCCCACGCTGCCCACAACCGCGGCCGCCGCAGAGCGGCCGCCGCTTGCGGCTTCGCAAGGAAATGGTGAACCCGAGCCCCCCCTCCCACAAGGAGCAATCGACGACGAACCCGACCTCCCGGTCGGCGCAGACGAGGACGAACCGGACCTTCCCGCCGGCGCCGACGAGGACGAGCCCAAGCTCCCCACGGGCGCCGAGCCCGCCGTCCCCGAGATCCCCGACGAGCCGGACCTGCCCATCGGCGCCGAGCCCGAAACGAAACCAACCGACGCGAACGAACCGTCCGCCGCCTGGCTCGACCGCCTGGCCGAGGCCGGCCTGACCGGGTTCTGGGAGGCCCGAGGCGGGTTCCGCACGCAGAACGACCGATACGAGAAGGACGCCTCCCTCGGCGAGACCCGCCTCCAGCTCGACCTCGAGCGCCCGATCGAATGGCTGACGGTGAAGCTGGTGGCCGACTTCGTCTACGACGGCGTCCTCGAGGACTGCTCCGTCGATCTCGAGACCGGGCGCGGCTGGATCGACCTCCGCCAGGCGAACGTGTCGTTCTCGCCCCTGCCGTTCATGGACGCGAAGATCGGCCGCCAGATCCTCACGTGGGGCACGGGCGACCTGCTGTTCATCAACGACCTGTTCGGCAAGGACTGGCAGGCCTTCTTCATCGGGCGCGACGTGGAGTACCTGAAGGCCCCCTCCGACGCCGCGAAGGTCTCGCTGTTCTCGAAGCTCGCCAATCTCGACGTCGTCTTCACGCCGCGCTTCGACGCCGACCGCTTCATCCGGGGCCGTCGGCTGTCGTACTACAACGCCATGCTCGGCCGCCAGGCCGGACGCGACGCCGTCGTCGAAGACGACGCGCCCGACGAGTGGTTCCGCGACCACGAATGGGCCGCCCGTCTGTCGAGGAACATCCGCGGCTACGAGTTGGCGGCGTACGGCTACTGGGGCTACTGGAAGAGCCCGGGCGGCCTCGACCCGGCGAACGGGCGCGCGACGTTCCCGCGGCTGAGCGTCTACGGCGCCAGCGCCCGCGGCCAGCTCGGGCCCGGCATCGCGAACGTCGAGGCCGGCTACTACGACTCACGCCAGGATCGAACCGGCGACGACCCGTTCGTCAACAACAGCCAGCTCCGCCTGCTCGCCGGCTACGAGCAGGACCTGCCCGCCGTCGCCCGCGACCTGACCGTCGGCGTGCAGTACTACGTCGAGTTGATGATGGACTACGATCGGCACGTCGCCTCCCTGCGCCGCATCGGCCGACCCCGGCCCCGGGCCGACGACGACCGCCACGTCATCACCGGCCGCGTCACCAAGCTGATGATGAACCAGAACCTGACGCTGTCGCTGTTTGCCTACTACAGCCCGACCGATTCCGACGCGTACCTGCGCCCCAACGCCCAATACAGGATCGACGATCACTGGACGGTGGAGGTCGGGGGCAACATCTTCTTCGGGGGCCGCGACCACACGTTCTTCGGGCAGTTCGAGAACAACTCGAACGTCTACGCCTCGCTCCGCTGCGGCTTCTGAGCGGCCGGACTGCGCCCGCCGCGGCAGCGAAGCCTCCCGGCGCTGGATGCGGGGCTCCGCTTCGGGTAGTCTGCCGGGCGTTTGGTCCGGCCGGCGCGAGCAGAGGAGCGAGCATGGAACTGCGCGACTACGTCCTGGAGCAGATTCACCATCACGAGACGTCGCCCGTGCCGTTCACGCTGCACTTCGAGGGCGACGTGGCCGAGCGGCTGGACGAGCATTACGGCGGGCCCCAGTGGCGCCGGCGGATGCCGCCCTACATGGTCGGCGTATCGGCGGTGAACACCTGGCCGACGGAGACGCTGGACGACGGCCGCCTGCGCGACGCGTACGGCACGGTCTGGCGGACCGACCGCCGCCCGTGGCATCTCGAGCAGCCTGCCCTGGCGGAAGCGTCCTTCGACGGCTACGACCTGCCCGCCCTCGACCGGTTCATCCGGCCGGACGACGAACTCGCCGAGGCCGTCGAGGCCTGCCGGGCCGGCGCCGACAGCTTCCGCATCGGCCACGTCAGTTGGGGGCTGTTCGAGCGGAGCTGGACGATCCGCGGGTTCGAGAACGCCCTGATGGACGCGGTGGCCGAGCCGGACTTCTACGAGGATCTGCTCGACCGGATCACGGAGCTGTACTCGGCCTTCATCGCCGAGACGGTCAAGCTGCCGGTCGACGCGGTCATGTTCGGCGACGACTGGGGCGACCAGCGGGGCGTCATCCTGGGGCCCGAGCGGTGGCGGAAGCTGCTCAAGCCGCGATGGGCGAGGCTCTACGGGCAGGTTCACGAGGCGGGAAAGCTCGTCTTCACCCACTGCTGCGGCAACGTGACGGAGATCATGCCGGACATCGTCGAGATCGGCCTGGACGTGTTGGAGAGCTGCCAGCCCGAGGCGATGGACGTCTACGAGCTGAAGCGGACCTACGGCGAGCACGTCACGTTCTGGGGCGGGCTGGGCACGCAGCATCTGACGCCGTTCGGCACGCCGGAGGAGATCCGCGCCGAAGTCGCGCGTCTCTGCGCCGAGATGGGCCGCGGCGGAGGGTACATCCTCGCGCCCGCCAAGGGCCTTCAGCCCGAAACGCCCACCGAAAACGCCGTCGCCGTTGTCGAGGCGTTCACGAACCAGCCGGCGGTGTGATCGGACGATTCACCACAGAGGCACGGAGAACACAGAGAGCCCGAGAAGACGGAGAGGTATCGACTTCACCTTGGAGGCCTCCGTGTCTCTGGGGCCGATGGCTTGACCGCACGAGGAGGCGACGATGACCAGACTCGCATGGACTACCACACTCCTGCTCGCCGCAGCCGCCGCACCAGGCGCCGAGACCGTCTGGATCGAGGGCGAGAAGCCCACCGCGACGAACTGGGAATGCAAGCTCGCCGGATGGGGCAACAGCCATTACCTCTCCGGCGGCAACTGGCTGTCGGTGAGCGTCGATGCCGGCAAGGTCGACAAGGACGTGCCCGCCGACGGCGTCCTGCTCGAGTACGCCTTCACAACTGCCGAGGCGGGCAAGCGCGAGCTGTTCAGCCGCATCGGCTTCGAGTTCGTGCGGTCCGTCTTCGAGTGGCGGATCGACGGCGGTCCGTGGAAGCGGGTCGGCCCCGACGAGCTGACGACCGACCTGATGGAGATCTCCAACTGGTGTGAGGTGGCGTGGCTGAAGCTCGGGGACGTGGACGTGTCGGCCGGCAAGCACAAGCTCGAGATCCGCCTGCCGAAGACGAAGGACGCCAAGGGCAAGACGGCCCGCATCCTCTACGCCTGCGACGCGATCTGCCTCCACGCCGGTCCGTTCCACCCGAACTCGAAGCACAAGCCCGGCGAGAGCTGGCGCGACGCGAAAGACGAGCGGGCGGGCAGGCACGTCTTCAAGCTGCCCGAGCCCGCTTCGGAGGCGGCGCGGTCGTCGGTGAAGCTCAACGGCCTCTGGGAAGTCTGCCGCCACGACGAGCAGGTCCCGCGCGAAGTCGCCGCGCCGATCCGCGACGTCCCCGCCGAGCCGCACTGGAAGGCCATCCCCGTCCCCAGCGACAAGAACACCTCGCGGCCGGACCTGCTGTTCGCGCACCGCCTGTGGTATCGCACGCGGGTCGACGTGCCCGCCTCCTGCGCGGGGCGGTCGTTCCACGTCGTCTTCCCGCAGAACAACCTGAACACGACGGTCGTCGTCAACGGCGTGGCGTGCGGATTCGACAAGAACGCGTTCGCCCGCGTGCAGATCGACGTGACCAAGGGCGTCCGTCCGGGCGTCAACGAGATACGGGTCGGCATCCGCGACGCATGGTACGGCTATTCGACGAGCCCCGACGACCCGATGAAGCTCCGCCGACGGTTCAACCTGCCCATCAAGTTCCTCAGCCAGGGCTTCCAGGACCTGGCGTACCCGATCTGGCACCACGCGCAGTCGGGCATCCTCGTGACGCCGACCTTCGTCGCGGCGGGCAAGGCCTACGTCAGCGACGTCTTCTGCAAGCCGTCTGTGGCCAAGAAGCGGCTGGCGCTGGCCGTCACCGTCAACAACCCGTCGTCCGGCAAGGTGACGGGTGCCGTCGTCTGCGAGGCCGTCAACGACAGGACCGGGCGCGTGGAGAAGGCATTCGCAGCCCGGCCGTTCACGCTCGCCGGGCGGGCCGAAAAGACGCTCGACCTCGCCGAGCCGTGGGAGAAGCCCAAGCTCTGGTGGCCGGACGAGCCGAACCTGTATCGCCTCCGCGCGACGGTGAGGATCGGCGGGAAGGCGGTCGACGTGTCGGAGACGACGTTCGGCTTCCGCGAATGGACGTGGGGCGGGCGGTACTTCAAGCTCAACGGCGTGGTCTGGCGGTTGTGGGCCGACTGCTTCCAGGCCGGCGACAGGGACGAGTGGCTGACCTTCTACCGCAACAACAACGAGCGGATGATGCGATTCTGGGGGACGAGCTGGAAGTCCATGGCGCCGGAAGAGGCGCTGGATTTCTTCGACCGCAACGGCGTGATCGTCCGGCGGTCGGGCATCCTCGACGGCGAGGCGATCGGATACCACGCCGTCGAGCACGACCCCGCCCTCCGGAAGAAGTACGGCAGCGAGATCAAGATGCAGCTCATGGAGAACTGGCGGGACCGGATCGTCGCGCAGGTCAAGGGCGAGCGGAACCACCCGTCGGTGATGATCTGGTCGATCGAGAACGAGTGGCTGTACATCAACTGCATCAACCTCCACGGCAAGCACATGGACGAGTTCGAGGCGGCGGTGAAGAAGGTCTCCGACGCCGTGCAGGCCGCCGACCCGACGCGGGCGACGATGAACGACGGCGGCGGGGCCCACAAGAACAACGCCATGCCCGTCGCCGGCGACCACTACGTCGTGGGGGCGTACAACCAGTACCCGGCCCTGGCGTATTCGTCGAACCCGAAAGGCGGCGGGCGGGGGCGATGGGAGTGGGACGAGCGGCGCCCGCGCTTCATCGGCGAGGACTTCTACATCACGGGCAACAACCCGAAGCTGTCGTACTTCGGCGGGGAGGAGGCGTTTCAGGGCAAGGCGGCGACGCGCCCGGCGGCGAGCATCCTGGCCCGCATCCTGATGGAGGGCTACCGCTGGAGCGGCCAGAGCGCGTGGCACTTCTGGATGGGGCAGAACGACGCGCCGGGGCAGTACGCTTCCTATCACCCCCGCTCCGTGCTCTGCCGGCAGTGGGACTGGTCCTTCGGATCGGAACAGAAGGTCAGACGAACGCTTCGCCTCTACAACGACACGCGGCACGACGACCCGCTCGACTTCACGTGGGCGTTGACGCTGGCCGGCAAGAAGGTCGCGGGGCGAACGGAGCGGCACGAGGTCGCCCCGGGCCAGTACGAGCAGATCGACCTCGACCTCGCCATGCCGACGGTGTCGGCCCGGCAGGAGGGGGAGTTGGCCTTCGCGCTGCGGGTCGGCGGCGAGCAGGTCTACGGCGACACGAAGGCCGTCTCCGTGCTCCCGCCGGCGGCGCCGACGGCGAAGCTTCCAGCCGCCGGGCTGGCGGTCTATGACCCGAAGGGCACGGTCGCGGCGTGGCTCGAGCGGCGCGGCGTGGCCTTCACGCCGGTGGACGACCTCAAGCCGCTGCCGGACGATGCGAAGGTGCTGCTCGTCGGTCCCGACGCGCTGACGGAGGCCGAGAGCACATCCAGCCGCCTCGCCGCCTACGCGCTGGACGGGCATCGCGTGATCGTCCTGGAGCAGACGCATCCGCTGAAGTACCAGGGCATGCCGGCGGCGATGGAGGCGGCGACGAACGTGGGCACGACGGCCTTCGGCGAGGACCTCGGCCATCCTGTCCTGCGCGGGCTGAGGCAGAAGGACTTCTTCACGTGGGCCGGCGACGAGATCGTCTACCGCAACGCCTACCGCAAGCCCGCCCGCGGGGCCAGGTCGCTCGTTCAGTGTCACCTCTCGCTGACCGGCACGGCCGTCGCCGAGGTGCCCGTCGGCGAGGGGCTGATCCTCGTCTGCCAGCTCCTCGTCGGCGAGAAGCTCGCAGCCAACGCCGTCGCGCAGCGGCTGCTGGCCAACCTGATCGACCATGCGGCCGCGTATCGGCTCGAGTTCCGCAAGGTCGCCGCCTGCGCCGAAGGCGGCGGGCAACTGGCCAGGACGCTCGACGCGATCGGCCTGAAGCACGCGAAGGTCGCCGCTCCCGTCGCGGCGCTCGGGGCGGGCGGGGCGAAGGTGGCGATCGTCTCGGCCACGCCGGCCAACCTGAAGACGCTCGCGGGCGAGATCGCGACCGTCGAGCGGTTCACCCGGGCCGGCGGATGGCTGGTCCTGAACGGCCTGACGCCGGAAGGGCTGGCCGACTACAACCGCATCGTTGGCGTCGAGCACATGATCCGCCGCTTCCGCCGCGAGCGGATCGGCTTCCCGGCGGCGCGCCACCCGCTGATGGCCGGGCTGACGCTCGGCGACGTCGTGCTCTACAGCTCCCGGCGGATCTTCCCCTGGACGCAGGGCAACTACGTGGCGGGTGACGTCTTCGAGTACGTCGTCGACTACGAGGACGTCGCGCCGTTCGCGGCGTTCGGCAAGGAGGACCTCGAGCACCCCGACCGGAACCTGTCGAACATGGTCAACGGCATGGTCTCCGCCGACGCGTGGAAGTACATCGTCAACGTCGAGGCGCCGCAGAGCGGCCCGGTCGACTTTCGCCTCCCGCTGCCCAAGGACGTCGAGCTCGTCGAGGTCGAGTGGACCGGCAACACGTTCTACTACCCCGTCACGAAGGTGAAGCTCTTCTTCGACGGCGAGGAGAAGTCCGCCTACACGTTCGAGACCAGGCCCGACAACGACGTGCAGACGTTCCGTATCGACCCGCCCATCAAGGGCCGCAACCTCACGCTCCGGCTGGCCGACTGGCTCCGCGTGCCCGGCAAGCGCGCCGTTACGGGCCTGGACAACATCCGCCTGAAGGCCAAGCGCCCGCCCGAGTTCCACAAGAAGGTCCGCCCCCTGCTGAGCGTCGGGGGGATGCTGGCCTACCCGCGCGGGCGAGGCGGGATCGTCCTGTGCAACCTGCTGTTCAAGGACGCCGAGGACGTCCCGCTGAACAAGACGCGGAAGCGGACGATCCTCGCGACGCTGCTGCGGAACCTGAAAGCCCCATTCGCCGGCGGGCGGACCATCGTCGCGGGCGCGAAGCTGACCTACACGCCGATCGACCTGTCGAAGCAGGCCAACCAGTACCGCACGGAGCGCGGCTGGTTCGGCGACCGGCGGTTCACGTTCAAGGACCTGCCCACCGGCCGGCAGACGTTTGCCGGCGTGCCGTACGAGATCTACGACTTCCCGACCTCGCCCGTGCCGACCGTCGTCATGCTCGGCGGGCGCCGGGTCCCGAACAACCTGAGCGAGGCGGTCCGAGGCATCCCGGTCGAGCGGAAGGCCGACGCGCTGTTCTTCCTCCACACGGCCCGAATCGACAGGCGCCGCAGCCGCAACGACCTGCGCAAGGGCACGAAGTTCGAGATGCTGCGATACGTCGTCACCTACTCCGACGGGAAGCACGCGAATATCCCCGTCTACTCGGAGATCGACATCGACGACTACCGGCAGCGGGCTCCTCGGGCAATCCGCGGCGCGCAGATCGCCTGGACCCGCCCGTATGCCGGCACGGATCGCGTGGCCGTGGCGTACTCGATGCAGTGGAACAACCCACGCCCCGACGTGGCGATCCGGAGCATCGACGTGACGTACGGCCCGCAGAAGCGCGGCGCAGCCGCCCTGATCGCCGTGACCGCCGCCTCGGCGCGGTAACGCGAGCCAATGACCGATCGGGCAAACCATCGCCGGCTGATGAAGCGAATCCTGCGGGACCTGCGACACGACTACGGGCGGCGGGAGTGGGCCGGCCCCGGGCCGGCCGTCGACGTGCTGGTCGGCACGATCCTCTCGCAGAACACCACCAACGCCAACAGCTCGGCGGCCTACCGGCAGTTGCGGCGGCGGTTCCGGTCGTGGAACAGCGCAGCCCGCGCGCCGGTCGCGGAGATCGAGCGGTGCATCCGCGTCGCCGGCCTCAGCCGCACAAAGGCGCCGCGAATCCGCAAGATCCTCCGGCAGATCCGCGCCGAGCACGGCAAGGTCGATCTGGAGTTTCTCGCCGAGTGGCGGCCGCGGCGGGCCTACGACTACCTCATGCGATTCGACGGCGTCGGCCCCAAGACAGCCCATTGCGTGCTGCTGTTCGCCTTCGGCATGCCCGTCTTTCCCGTCGACACCCACATTGACCGCATCGCGCGCCGGCTGGGGCTCTTGCCCGACAAGATCCCCTGGCCCCGCGCCCACGAGGTTCTCACGCCGATGATCGCGCCGGCCGACCGCTACGCGACGCACGTCCTGCTGATCGCCCACGGCCGCCGAACATGCCGCGCCCGCAACCCCCGCTGCGAGTGGTGCAGCCTCCTGGATATCTGCCCTCACGGACAGGCAGCCGGCAAGGGCGAAGAGTAGATCGCTGACGGCACGGTGGGGCCGCCGGCAGGACGATGCGCTTGCCCCGTCCACGCCCAACCGTGACAATCGGGCCGTCGGGCGTCCGGGAACAGGGAGAGACCACCATGCACCACCCGACAGACAGGGCGCCGCGTGCGGCGGGGCGGGGGATCGTGCTCGCCGCGGCGCTGCTGGCGGCACAGGGCTTGGGGGTGGGAGGTGCGGCCGGTGCGGCGGGGCCTGACGAGGCGTTCGAGATCCGCCCCGCAAGCGGGCGCGTCTGTGACTTCCCGAAGGAGGAGGATCTCTCCAAGCCGAAATCGGCATATGCAGCCGTGAACCGGGTGCTCGTCGCCGGGAAGACAGCCGGCTGGATCCGCGTCTCCACCCCACAGCTCGCCCGGCGCATGAAGGGGCGCAACGACAACCCGCCGCGGTCGGCCGAGTCGGCCCGGAGGTGGCTCGACGCGGAGATCGTGGAAGTGCTCGTCTTCCGCGGGCGGACGGCGATGGTCGTCTCCCGCCTGGCCATGCCCGCCGGCGGGCCGCAGCGGTTCGACGGGCGAGTGCTGGAGCTGCACGAGGGCCGTTGGCTTAACGACCACCACGGGGTGTATCGAAGCGCGGCCAGGGCGCGGGAGAGCTTCGCCCGCGCGTGCAGCATGAAGCTGGCTGTCGGCGCCCGTCCGCCCGTGCCACGCCCCGCCGAGTACCTCAAGCCCTTCGTGCGCCACGTCCAGCGCTCCGGACGACCGCCCAGGGAGTTCGTCCTGGAGGCGATCGAGACGCATCGCCTGGTCATCATCGGCGAGATTCACCACCGACCGGCCTACTGGGCCCTGAACGCCGACGTCGTGCGCGATCGGCGGTTCGCCAAGGCCGCCGGGCAGGTCTACCTCGAGCTGCCGCACCACGCCCAGCCGCTGGTGGATCGCTTCCTCGCTTCGGACAAGCCCGACACGGCTCCGATCGTCGAGGTGCTCCGCGACAACCTGTGGATGGGCTGGCCCGATCGGCCGATGCTGGAGTTCTTCGTCGCCGTCCGGCAGGCCAACCGCCGCCGGCCGGCCGGTGAGCGCATCCGGATCGTCCTGGTGGACATGGCCAGGCCCTGGGCGAAGGTCAAGCATCGCGGTGACTGGGGCCGGTACAACTGCGACCGCGACGAGCTGATGGCCAGGCTCGTCCTGGAGGACCTCGGGCGCAACGGCGGCGATCGGCGGGGCGGGCTGTTCATCGTCGGCCTCGGCCACACGGCGAAAGACCTGAAGCTGGCGGTGGGGCAATACCCCGTCAGGACGGCCGGCTGGCATCTGCGGCGGAAGCTGGGAGGGCAGCTCTATACCGTCCTCCAGCACGGCCCGATGATGACCAACCAGGGCCGGGTGGACGGCCGGGCATGCCTAGGCCTGTTCGACTCGGCCTTCGCCAAGACCGGCTTCGAGCCCGTCGCGTTCCCGCTGGGCGGCAGCCCGTTCGGCGCCGAGCCCTTCACGGCCATGCCGGACCTGCCGACTCGCGGGACCTACGCGGACGCCTTCGACGCTTACGTGGTCCTGAAGAAGCTGGAGGACGAGCGCTTCTCGCCGCTGATCGACGGGTTCTACACGGACCCGTTCGTCAAGGAGCTGGACCGCCGCTATCGGATGATGTTCGGCCGCAGCCTGGTGCGAGGCTGTGGGCTGGCCCGACTCGACGGCGAGTGCTTCGTTCGCTGGATGGGACGGAGCTGGGGCCGGCCTCGACGGCAGTGGCAGGCCGAGGCGCTCGGCCCGCCGGATGCGTGGCACCACGGCGGGCGGAACTGGGTCGACGCCGTTCGGACCCAACATCACAAGCTCGCCCTCGCAAAGCCTGAGATCCTCAGAAAGGTCGCCGAATCGGGCTTCGAGAAGATCCGCAGGGAGAACTACGGCAAGTACCTCCTGGACGCGTCGCTCGGCTGGCCGATGAGGACGTGGCAGCAGTTCGGCCCGCCCTATACGGTGCACTCCGACTACCCCGCCTGGGTCAAGTGGTGCTGCCGCACCTTCAAGGCCGATCCGATCGCCAAAGTCGAAGTCGGCGCACCACTGACCGGCAAGGACGGCCGGCCCGCCGTCCCCTACAAGCTGACCCTGCGCAGCGGCGCGGTTCTGGAGGGTCGGCTGCCCTTCGAATACCAGCCCCGATCGAGGAGATGGAACGGCATCGAGGGGATGGACTGGCACCGCAAGCACCCCAAGGGCCTCTCCCCTCCCGGTCCGGCGGGCCGGACCGAGACGAGGCCGAGGCAGGCGGCGGGCAAGCGTCCCGAATAGAGGAGCAGGGGGACTCACTGCACCGGAATCGTGCTGTGTAGGACAGACAGGGCCGGAGCGAGGCGGCAACCGGCGGGCCGCTTCCGCCGCGGGTCCGGGACCGCTACTGCTCGGCGGGAGGTTCCGACGCGGCCGGTTTGGGTTCGCCGCCGGTCTCGCGCCACGCGGCGGTGGAGTGGGGGGACCGGGGGGCGCTCGTGTCGGTTTCCTTGCCGACGCCGGGGATGTGCATGAGCTCGGCGCCGAGCCGGTCGGCGACGCTCATGAAGGCGTCGACGACGGTGGGATCGAACTGCTCGCCGGCGGAGCGGTGGATCTCGCCGAGCGCCTCGGCGCAGCTCTTGGCGTCGCGGAAGGCGCGGGGGGATGTCATCGCGTCGAAGGCGTCGGCCACGGCGAGGATCCGCGCGGTCAGCGGGATCGACGCGCCGGCGATCCCCTCGGGGTAGCCCCGCCCGTCGTACCGCTCGTGATGGTACCGCACGGCGGGGATCTCCTGCTCGAGGAACTCCATCCGATCCATGATCCGAACGCTGAGAAGGGGGTGCCGTCGCATGATGAGCGTCTGCTCCTCGTCGAGCTCGGTCGGACACAGCAGGATGGCGTCGGGCATGGCGACCATGCCGATGTCGTGCATCATGGCCGCCACGTCGATCCGCTTGAGCACCCGCTCGGGCAGCTCCATCTCCCGGGCGATCAGCGTGGCGTAGTGCTGCACCTTGCGGGTGTGGTCGGCCATGTGCGGGTCCCGCTGCTGAAGCAGCGCCATCACCTCGTCGAAGGCCAGCAGGAACAGGTCCTTGAACCGGTTGTCCAGCCCGGCCAGCGTCTTGGTGAGCACGTCGATGCGGCCGTTCTCCTTCTGAACGTCCTTGAGGTCCGACAGGTGCAGGTCGTGGGCCTGGACGACGCGGTTTCGCCCTCGCTGCTTGGCGGCGTACAGGGCGCGGTCGGCCAGCCCCATCATCGCGCCGGGCCCGTCCATCTCGCCGGCGTTCAGATCGGCGATGCCGATGGAGGCGGTGATGTTCATCTCGACATTGCGGACGCTCATCGTGTGTTCGCTGACGGCCCGGCGGATCCGCTCGGCGACGGCCTCGGCGGCGCCGGCGGCGGTCTCGGGCAGCAGGACGGCGAACTCGTCGCCGCCGAACCGCGCCGGCAGGTCGGCCTTGCGGCAGGCCTCCTCCACCGCGGAGGCCACCAGCTTCAGCACGCCGTCGCCCGCCTGGTGCCCGCCGGCGTCGTTGACGGCCTTGAAGAAGTCCACGTCCATCACGACCACCGACAGCGGGCGATTGTAGCGGCGGGCCTGGTGGTAGAAGGCCTCCAGGACCTGCTCGAAATGGCGGCGGTTGGCCAGGCCGGTCAACTCGTCGGTCTTGGAGATGTGGGCGAGCTTCTGGAAGGCGTTCTCCAGCCGCCGGGCGAGCATCAGCGGCTCGCCGTGCAGGTTGTGGGCCAGGTCCTGCGGCGAGCCCTCGCCGCTCTCGAGCTGCTGTAGCCGCCCCAGCAGCCGAACCACCGGGCCGGTGATCAGCATGTGCGTGCCCAAGATCACCAGCAGCGCCAGCCCCACCGACAGCGAGAGGATGATGAGGACCATCCGCCGGCTGGTGACGGCCTGGCGGTGGATGTGGGCGACCGAGACGGTGGCGAGGTAGTACCCCAGCGTCCGTCCTTTGGCCGAGGGGCACAGCCACGCGACGGTCATCTGGTCCCGGGCGGTCAGCCACATCGTCTGAGGGGCGACGCCGTCGTCCCCGATCCCTCTGGGCAGGCGGTCTGCGGAGACGAGCACGAGCGGCCCGCCGGCGGCCGAGCCGAGCTTGGCCAGCAGCTTCGCGCCGAGCCGGCGCGCCATGTACAATTGACCGCCGCGTCCGTCGGCTTCTTCGCCGACGGGCAGTTTGTGCCGTGCAAAGAGGTAGATCGACGTCCCTTCGCGGATCAGGCCGCTGTCGAGCGTCCCGGCGGCGGCGCAGAGTCTTTGGGCGACCGAGTCGGTCTTGCCGTCGGGCGTCGACTCCTCGCCGGTACCATGGGCCGGTTCGCCTCGGGCGGCGGCTGCGGTCTTGGGGGCAGACCACTGACGCATCACCGTGCCGTCGACGTCGGCGATCCAGACTCGGTCGAGTTGAGCGGGGGCCATCACCTGTGCGACGTGTCCGTGGATCTCGTCGACGTTGGCGTCCTTCAGGAGTCCTGCGATGCGGGGGCCGCCGGCCCACGCGGCGGCGGCGCGGAGCAGGCTGCTTTCCTCGGCCTGGAAGGCCAACTGGACGGCGTGCTCAGTGCGAGCGGCCTCTTCGCGGAGGGCGGACCACTTCTGGGCTTCGATGTGCGGCTGGAGGATGAACAGGTCCAACAGGAAGATCCCCCCCGCCGCCAGAACGGCGAGGATCAGCAGCACCCCCGGCGATGTGAGCTTCAGTCTCGTCATGTAGCTTGTCCCGAGCATGTCAACCGGCAGTCTGACGAGCCCGGCGGCTGTCGCGGCGGACCGGGCCTGCACCACGGGGGATATCGGCTCCGGGAGGGTGCGGCTTGCTTTAGGAGAAGCACTTTTTGTCCCCGGTCAGGTCATGGCCCCGCGCCGACGCCCGGACCGAGGCGCGTTTTCCGGCGGAGCGAGACGAGGGCTCGGACGCCGACACGCGGACGGGGCGGCCGCGGCGAGGCGGTCGGCAGGGGGATGGGCCGGAGGCTACCGCAGCGGGACGATGCCCTTGCGGAGGGCGTACTTGACCAGCGTGGTCTGGTCGTGGATGCCGAGCTTGCGCATCAGGCGGGTACGGTGGGTGTCGACGGTCTTGACGGCAAGGGCGAGCAACGCGGCCACCTCGCGATTCGTCTTGCCTTCGGCGATCAATTGGAGCACTTCGCGCTCGCGCGTGGTGAGGCTCTCGTAGGGGTCGTCGGCACTTCGCCCGATTTGCTGGAGGACGGTGCGGCTGATGCCGGGGGCGAGGTAGAGCTGGCCTCGCGCGACGGTCTGGAGGGCGTCGGCGAGCTGGTCGTTGTCGGCCTCCTTCATCAGGTAGCCGGAAGCCCCGTTCTCCAAGGCCCTTGCGACGAATTCGTCCTCGTCGTGCATGCTGAGGATCAGTACGGCGAGCTTCGGGTTCTTGCGGACGACCTCGCGGCAGACATCCAAGCCGTTCAGCCCGGGCATCGAGATGTCCAGCACGAGCACGTCGGGCCGGACCTGGTGGACCTGCTCGGCAACCTGAAGCCCGTCGCCGCACTGGCCGATGATCGTGAACCGCTCATCCCGCTCGATCATCTCCGCCAACGCCTGGCGGACCACCGTGTGGTCGTCGGCAAGGAATACCGTAATGGTCTGATCGCTCATTCCGAACGCCTGCTCCGTGGATCAACACTGGAACACATCAACAGAACACGTGCCGGCTGCGGACACGCCGACACTGCTACCCTCGGCCGCCGCAGGCACGGCCCCAGACACGAATTGCCAAGCAATTCTACGCCCCCACCGGAGGCAAGACAAGGAAAAAGGGGTAGGTGGATAACCCTAAAAGCCAGATATGGAAGGCCTTATGCCATATCGGTGCCGGGAGCCAGCCGACCGGGCCTCTCGGTCCGCGCTGCCGGACGGCCGGTGTGCCGTAAGGACTGGCACTCCGCGTGCCATAGACCCATCTCACCGCAGGCGGGAGGCGGGCAGGTCGGGGCAGAGCATGCTCACCCGGTTCACCTCTGGAAGCTCCAGTGTGTCGCCGGCGAGCCGGATCGGCCGGAGCGGAACTTGCGGCCGCGCCGCGGGCACGGTACAACTCCTCGCGACGCCGCCGCGGAGCGGGCGTGGCGACGGCGATGTGGAGGCGCGGCGAGCTGCCGACGATCGAGCACGGACATATGGATGCGTTGATCTTCGACTTCGACGGGGTGGTGGTGGACTCTGAGCCGATCCACATGGAGGGCTTCCGGCGCGTGCTGCGGGGGATTGGCGTCGAGTTGACCGAGGAGGACTACTACGGGCTTTACCTCGGCTACGACGACCACGACTGCCTCGAGGCCGTCGGGCGCAACACGGGGGTCGAGTTGACCGAGCAGCGAATCGCCGAGCTGACCGCCGAGAAGACCCGGTGGGTCAAGCAGGCGATCGCCGAGACGATCCAGCCGCTGCCCGGGGCGGTGGAGCTGATCCGGTCGGCCGCGGCGGCCGGCGTGCCGCTGGCGATCTGCTCGGGGGCGCTGCGGGAGGAGATCGAGCTGGCCTGCCGGGCCGTCGGCATCGACGGCTGCATCGATACGATTGTCGCCGCCGAGGACGTCGCCCGCGGCAAGCCCGACCCGGAAGGCTACCACCTGGCCCGAGGACGGCTCGAGGCGCTTCGCCGCGCCGCAGACCCCGCCGCCGGCGTCGCCGCCGAGCGATGCGCCGTCGTGGAGGACTCCCCCGCCGGCATCGAGGCCGGCAAGGCCGCCGGAATGGCCGTGCTGGCCGTGACGAACTCCTACCCCGCCGACCAGCTCGGCGCCGCCGACCGCATCGTCGCGTCGTTGGCGGAGGTGGGCCTGGCTTCTCTGGAAGAGCTGCTGTAGCGACGCGGAGACGCAGAGAGACAGCGAAGAGGCCGGAGGAGATATGCAAGACTTCTCTGCGTCTCTGCGTCTCTGTGTTGCAGCCCGATACGGGCCGCCGCACGGTCCCAGCCGAGACCGACACGAAAGGACGACCCGCCATGTCACAGGCCGAGCTGCGATTCCGACAGGTCCACCTCGACTTCCACACCTCCGAAGCCATCGCCGGCATCGGCGCCCGCTTCGACCCGGACGAGTTCGCCGACACGCTCGCCGCCGCCGCCGTCAACTCGGTGACGTGCTTCGCACGGGGCCACCACGGCTGGCTGTACTACCGGTCGGAGGCCTTTCCCGAACGGATTCATCCGCATCTGGAGCGCAACCTGCTGGCCGACCAGATCGCCGCCTGCCACGCTCGCGACATCCGCGTGCCGATCTACATCACCGTCCAGTGGGACCAGTTCACCGCCGAGGCGCACCCGGACTGGCTGGTCGTGGGGCCCGACGGGACGTTGGGGTTCGGCGCGGCCCGGCCGGTCTACCACCCGGGCTTCTACCGCTGCCTCTGCCTCAACTCTCCCTTCGTCGAGTTCCTCGAGGCCCAGACCGAGGAGGTCCTTGCCACGCTGCCGACGGACGGGATCTTCTTCGACATCGTCCACTGGCGCGACTGCTCGTGCACGCACTGCCGGGGCGACATGCTCGCGGCGGGGATGGACCCGTCCGACACGGCCCAGCGGATCGCCTTCGCCAAGGGCGTCCTCCGCAGGTTCATCACGTCCATGACGGCCTTCGTCCGCGAGAGGAGCGCCGACTGCACGATCTTCTACAACTCCGGCCACGTCGGGCCCGCTCATCGGGCGATCCTGGAAGGCTTCAGCCACCTCGAACTCGAGTCGCTGCCTTCCGGCGGGTGGGGGTACATGCACTTTCCCGTCTCGATGCGGTACGCCCGCAACCTCGGCGTCGACTGCATGGGGATGACGGGCAAGTTCCACACGTCGTGGGGCGACTTCCACTCGTTCAAGAACCCCGCCGCCCTCCAGTTCGAGTGCTTCCAGATGCTCGCGCTGAACGCCAGGTGCAGCATCGGCGACCAGCTCCCGCCGGACGGGAAGATCTGCCCGCACACCTACGAGCTGATCGGATCGGTCTATCGCGAGGTCGAGAGGCGCGAGCCGTGGTGCCGCGGCGCGACGGCCGTCGCCGAGATCGGCCTGATGACGCCCGAGGAATTCACCGGCGAGAGCAGCGCCCGCGTCGCCCTGCCCGCCATCGGTGCCGGCCGAATGCTCCAGGAGCTGCGCCACCAGTTCGAGATCGTCGACTCGCAAAGCGACCTCGGCCGATTCAGGCTGCTGATCCTGCCCGACGAGCTGCCCGTCTCGGACGAGTTGAGGGCCGCCCTCGACGCCTTCCTCGCCGGCGGCGGATCGGTCCTCGCCTCGCACAGGGCGGGGCTCAATGAGGACGGCACGGGCTTCGGCCTCGAGGCCCTGGGCGTCGAACTCGTCGGCGACGCGCCGTTCAGCCCGGACTTCCTCGTGCCGACCGACCGGATCGGTTCGTCGCTGCCGCCGACCGAGCACGTGATGTACCTTCGCGGGCTGGAAGTGAGGCCCGCCGCCGGCACGGAGGTGCTCGCCGACGTGAAGACCCCCTACTTCAACCGCACGTGGCGGCATTTCTGCTCGCACCGCCACACGCCCTCGGCCGGCAAGGTCGGCTACCCGGGCATCGTCCGCAACGGGCAGACGATCTACTTCGCCCACCCGATCTTCTCGCAGTACCAGGACAACGCGCCGAAGTGGTGCAAGACGCTGCTGGCCGACGCGATCGACCTGCTGCTGGGCGAGCCGCTCGTCCGCGTCGACGCGCCCTCGTCGGCCCTGGCGGCCCTCAACGAGCAGGCCGACCGGAAGCGGTGGGTCCTCCACCTGCTGCACTACGTCCCCGAGCGGCGCGGGGGGGCCTTCGACGTCATCGAGGACGTCATCCACCTGCCGGACGTGAAGGTCTCCCTCCGCGCCGACCGCCCCATCGCCGCCGCCCGCGCCGTCCCCGACGGCGACGAGCTGCCCCTCGAACCAGCCGACGGCCGAGTCAACTTCACGCTGCCCCGACTCGACGGACACCAGATGATCGAACTGAAATGGGCGTGACCAATATCCCCATAGACGCGCCCCTGCTCAAGTCCGCAGGATCCATGCCCTTCCCCGCCGCCGCCGTGAGATTCGCCAACGGCTGTCTGCTGTGCACCGGATCATTCGTCACGGAACGCTGACCGAAAGAAACGGCTCATCCGTGATTGGCGTACTTCCTCGAGACCTTCGCGGCCACGCCGGAGGGCGGGCCAACTTGGCGCGCCGATTCCGGGCGAGCAAGAGAAACGGCCGAGTACGAGGACGAGGACGACGAAGATCAACGGCTTTGCCCCGGCCGACACAAGAGTGGCATCCAGGATTGCGCGCGAGATCGCACGTCAGAAGGGCGGGATCATATTCGCGCTGGCGGTTCCCTTGGGGCCGACCGCCAGAGGGAACGGCACGCTCGGCTTTCAGGTCTTGCCCTTGTCGTCGCCGTACAGGGCGTTGGCGTAGAGCTTGTGGTGGCGTTCCTTGCCTCCGCCCTTGTTGAAGTGGCCGACGAACACCCGCGTGGGCATCAGCAGCCGGCCCTTGTGCTTGCCGTATCGCAGCGTCGTGCCGGGTTCGCTCATCGCCACGGCAATTGCCGTCAGCCACGTGATCTCCTCGCCCTGAATGGCGCAGAACGGCTCGTCCGAGGCCATCCTGACCACGGTGTTCTTCTGTCCGTGGTCCTCGACCGGGCCGACCGACCTGATCCGGCAGTTGCGGACGTTCCGGTTCAGAATCAGCTTCGCCGTTGTGTAGTTGGCGATGCTCGAGTCGATCAGGGGCTTCTTCCCGCCACAGTTGAGACGATTGACCTCGCCGGGCAGTGGGCGTGTGGTTCCGTCGCGGAAGATGAACGTGCACTTCTCGCCGCAGATCGTGCCCAGGCTCGTTCGCTTCGTCGGCTCTACGCCCTCGGCGGGGCTGAGGATCGTGACTTCGTAGAACGCGCTGTTCGGGACCGGCCCTCGCGTCAGGTTGAACAGCGGGGCGAAGGCGATGTCGCCGCGGCAGTTCTTCATCACGACCCGGCCGGCCTCGCCGGCGCTCAGGTCATAGCTGAAATCGCCCGCTTCCCGCACCGTTACGTTCTCCAGGTGCACGTCGCCCGTGCAGAGAAGCTGGAAACAGCCGCGCATTCGTTCCACGACTGTGTCCACTACCGTGATGTCGCTGACCTCATTGTAGGATCGGACGCCGTCTTCCGTCAGGGGGATCATCTGGTCTCGCGGAATCGGTCGCTTGCCGCGGTACATGATGTGGAAGCCGTACTCCCTGGCCCGGCCGACGCTCTCCTTGAAGATATCGTTGGTCGGGCGGAGCACGCCGGTGAACAGGCACTTCTCGATCCGGGCGCCCTTGACCTGATGGAAGTGGACGCAGTGGCCGAACGACTGCATGTAGACCTTGCAGCCGATGAGCTTCGTGCCGTTCGCGCTGTGGATCGACATGAAGGAGTGCTTGTTGAGGCGGCCGAAGTTCGGCCCCCCCTTGCCGTAGTAGTCCGTGTAGCCGTACGGCACGGAGCCCCGGATGACGAACGTGCAGTTGAGGAAGGTGTTGTTGTCGTTGCAGATCTCGAACTCGTTCTCCGTGACCCGGTATTTCGGGTACGGCATGTCGGTGACGTTGCGGAAATACCCGCCCTCGAACGTGTTGTTCGCCCCGTTGACATGCCACGTGTCCGCCACGTGCGCCCTGCCGGTGAGCTTGCTCTGGACGGAGACGGGCGTCTCGAAGACGGCGCCGCGCAGATCGAAGTGGTTGTTCGAGCCGTTGACGGCGAAGATGTGCTCCTGTCGGTTCTGCGGCGCCCGCCCGTCCCTGCCCGGCTTCGCGTGCCGCAAGGGGACCGTCATCGGCGGGGCGGTCTTGGACGCGCGATAGACGCCCGGCTTCATGCGGACCTTCTGCCCGCTCTTCCGGCATGCGGCCCGGAACTCGTCCAGCGTCTTGACGAGCACGAACCCTTCGCGGACCTCGAACGGATCCGTAACCGGCGGCGGCTCCGGAGGCCTCTTCGAGATCGTCCGCATCGGCGGGTTGCCCGCCCGTTGCAGGCCAAGATCCGCCTCCTTCTCCGCGGAGGCGGTCCGCAGGGCCGACAGGCAGGTCAGCAGGGCCGCGAGTAACAGGCTCCAACGGTTCATGACCAGCTCCTCGTGTGCAGGTCCCGACGCACTGCTCCGCCCCGGTCAACTCGTTCCCGAGGCCCAGGTGGTCTCGCTGCCGATCGCCGTGGCCGACGGGCTGCTCGACCGGACCCCGCAGATCATCGAGCCTCTCCCTGCCCAGCCGGGGAAGCACCGTAGAGGAGGTCGTTGATCCTCTCGGGGTCGTAGACGGCCTTGGGGTCATAGCAGCTTCGGGTCTCGAATCGCTTGCGGACGGCGGCACGGTAGGCCTTCTTGTCCGGCAGCCTGGTGCGGTGGCTGTCGCGAAACAGGCCGATGGCCTCGAACGGGATGGCCTTGAAGCCCTCCGGGGGGCGGCGATTACGGCGGAAGCGGAAGTCCAGCCGTTCAGGGCTCCGGAAGGCGTCGAGCGCGACGTCGACATTACCCGCAACCTGGATGCCCCGGGCCTTGTGGATATCCCCGACGCCCTTCTCGCCCCAGCCCGTGCGGTACTGGAACCGCTCGACATTGCCGCAGAACAGGTTGCCCTCGAAGCGGCACGCCGTTGGCCAGTAGGGGTCTTCGTTCATCACCTGCCGGAAGCGGGGATAGCGGCTGCTCCAAGGCGGCCGGTTCCAGCCCTGCCGGCCGACGACCTGCTCGCAGCGCCACACGTAGTCCATCTTGTCCCCGCGCCGCAGCGTCCCGCTGTCGTACTGCCGGGCCAGCCCTCGGGCCTTGTCGGCGTAGGCGGAGGTCACGTAGGCGCCAATGTAGCCCCGGATGAACAGGTTGCCGCGAACGACGTTGGCCGCCCCGCCGTTGACGAGCACGGCCCGGTGGGCGGCCTTGTAGAGGATGTTCCCCTCGACGGTGTCGCCGGCATCGAGGTCGTCCAGGTAGACTCCTCCTCGCGGGTGAGCCTGCGGCACGCACATCAGGTGATGGATGAAGTTGTGTCGAACAACGTTGCCGTAGCTCCAGAGCTGAGCGCCGCAGTAGATCGCTCCGCCGTCGCCCTCCTCGATGCCGACGTTGTAGATCTCATTGAGTTCGATGCGATGGTCGTTGCCCCCGTAGACGACGGCCTGGCCGAGGAAGTCGTGAACGAGATTCCGGCGGAACACGTTCCCGACGCCGCGGATTCGTACCCCCCGCTCGCCGTCGTGGGCGATCTGCGTCAGGTGGTTGTTGATGGCGTAGTGGCCGGCGGGGACGATCCGGCTGGCGTTGGCCGTGCCGCCGTCGAGGATGATGTGATGGCCGCCGACGTCGAAGATGTCGCAGGCCACGATCCCGTTGTGCCGTCCGCCCCGGATGGTCACGCCCCGCCCGCTGTTGCGGATGGTGCAGCCGGCCAGGAGGTTGTCGTGCCCGCCTTCGATCACGACGGGCTCTCTGCGGGCGGACTCGATCGCGAGGTCCCGAACGACGACGTGGGATGCGTTCTTCAGGTGGATCAGCGTCGGCGTATGCCACACCGATAGGATGCTCCCGGCGTTCAGGGGCCGGGGCGGCCAGACGTAGAACAGGCCCTCCTTGCGGTCGAAGTACCACTCGCCCGGGCTGTCCAACTCGCACAGCAGGCCGAGCAGGCGGAAACGCCTGGGGATCTTCTCGTACGTTCTGCCCACGGGGTATCGGTAGTAGCGCAGAAGCTGGATGCGGTCTTCTTCGACGCGGGCCACGGGGTCGGTCGTCTTGTACCAGTCGTAGGCAAGGAAGCCCTGCACGAAGAGGTCCCCCGTGCGGGCGAACTCGGCGGCGACCTGTTTCGAGAGCGGCTCTCTGGGCGAGAAGACGGCGCCGATGGGTCTGGCCGTGCTGTACGCCGGGGGCTCGCCCTTCGTGCGCCCGTGGGCATAGACGGCGCCCGCCCTGTGCACCTTCCCGATGTGGGCATAGCCCCGGTTCGGCCAGCGCGCCAGGCGGAACATCTGTCCGTCGAGACTGATCTGCGGGCCGAGCAGGCCCCCCGCGAACTGCCCCTTCTGCTTCAGAGCGTTCAGGTCCGCGGCCCACACGCGGCCACGTGCGCGGGGGTGCAGCCGGCCCAACGCTGCGGCGCCTGTCACCTTGCGAAAAAGCGATGTGTCGATCCGGACCCCGCCGTCCAGCACGACGGTCGCGCCCTCGGCGGCACGGTAGACCATGGGCGCTTCTTTCGTGCCCGAGTCCCGCTCGCCCAACTCCAGAGGCGAGCGGAGGGCGTACCGACCGCCCTTCAGGATGACTGTCGCGCCTCCGTCGCCCCGAATGCGACGAACGGCATCCCGGGCTGCCGTGAGGGTTCTCAGCGGCCGGGCGGGCGTCCCGGTGTCGGCGTCATTGCCATCCGGCGCGACGTACACCTCGCCGGCGACCGCCGGAACGACAATCAGGGCCATCGCAACAACGACCCGGACCGCCGCAACCGCCGCGTGGGACGGTTCGGCCCTGCTCGGGGGGCGACGTGCGCCCGGCCTGCGCAAGAGGCGTACAGATGGCCGCTTTTCAGCGGACGGCGCGACACACCCGCGGACAAGCACGGCTGTCTTGGTGAGAGTGGTCTCCATAGCATTCCATTCCCGATGCCGGGCCGTGGCGGGTCGGCCGGACGGCAGGGCCGGGCCCGGACCCAAGCGGATGGGCGGCGGCAGGCGACGGCGGTTACTTGACGAACTCGACGGCGCGGTTGCGGGGGGCGCGGCGTCCGGCGGCCTCGGCGTCCATCGCGGCGCGGACGCGGCGGCACATCTCGTCGGCCAGCGGCCAGTTGCAGCTCATCGCGTGGGCCGCCTTGACGCAGTATGTCTTGCCGTTCGGCGCGGCGGCGGGCTATCTCAGCACGGGCCGGCTCTTGATGGTCAGCTCGTGGATCGACCAGAACAGCCCGCTGGTCCTGCCGGTCTGGACGATCTTGATCGTCTTGCCGATGATCGGCTTGGGAAACTTGATCTCCACGACGGGGTCCTTGCCCTCGCCCTTGGCGGCCAGCTTGCCCTCGCCGATGCTGCTGGTGGAGACGTAAACCTCCCACCCGCGGGGGAAGTCGCCGTTGGAGCCGCGGCAGTCGAGGATGATGGCGCTGACGGCCATCGTCTCGCCGAGGTCCAGCTTGAACCACTCCCCGCCCCGCATCGCCGCGCCCGTGTCCCACCGCGTGCCGGGATTGCCGTCGATCGCGTTCCCAGCCGCCTCGGGCTTGTGCGATGCGGTCACCTTCGCCGGGGCCGACAGGAGTTGCTCGATCTTCTTGACCGCCGCTGTCGCCGCCGCCTTCAACGCCGGGTCGTTCTGGTATCGCGTGGCGATCTCCAGCGCCGTCCGGTTGCGGAGTGCCGACAGCTTCGAGAGAACCAACTGCTTCTCCTGCGTCCGGTCCGCCAGCGTGATCGCCTTGGCGTAAGCGGCCAGAATCTGCTCGTCGGTCGCGCCGCCGCGCTTGTGGATCATGTTGATGTAGCCCTGCATGGCGATGATCCGGTCGGCCTTCGCGGCGGCCGGGTCGGTCGCCACGCCGTGCAGAACGTCGATCGGCGCCGCCGTCGGCCAGCCGGCCAGGGCGCGGATGCCCGCGCCCTTCACGTCGGCGTCAGCGTCCTTTGCCGCAGCGTAGAGGCACGTCAGTGACCCGGCGTGGCCGAGGTGGCCGAGCACGCGGATCAGCGAGGCCTTGACCGCCGGGCTGTGAGGCCGATTCATCTGGGCCAACACCGCCGCGGCGGGGTCGGCCGGGGGGGCGATCTTCTGGGCGGCCGCGACGATCGCGCCTTCGGCGTCGGTTCGCTGGCGGTCGTCGGTGACGCCGACCAGCAGCCTGACCAGCGCCGGAACATGCTCTGCCCCGGCCAGCAGCTTCAGCGTCCGCAGCGCGCCGGTCCGCACGGCCGCGTCGTCGTCGGCCGCCGCGCCGAACACCGCGGCGATCGAGCCGGTCGCCCGCCGCGCGCCCAGCGAGCGGACCAACTCGACGCGGACGGCGGGCTTGGTCGAGCGGATCGCGGCGGCGATCGCGGCGTCGGTTCCGTCGGCCTGCATCTTGTCGAGGCTGGCGCGGGCGGCGCTTTGGGCCGCGCGGTCGGCCTCGGCGGCGGCCCATTCGGCGAGCATCCGGGCCGACGACGACGCGCCCAGCCGTCCGACCGCGTCGTAGGCGGCGATTCGGACGAGGGGCACGTCGCTCTTGGCCGCCGCGATGACGGCCGGCAGGGCTCCCGCGTCGCCCCGATCGGCCAGCACCGACAGGAGAACAGGCTTGACGTCGTCGCCCTGTCTGGTCAGTTCGGCGGCGACGGCCCGCGTGACGGCCCGGCCGGGGACCAGGCGGAGCGTGGGAATCGCCGCCTCGCGGACCTTCGGGTCCTTGTCGGACATCGCGGCGATCGCATAGGAGGCAGCCTTCTCCCCGCCGGCGGCGATCATGCCCTTCAGCGCGGCGATGCGGCACATGGTCGGCTCGTTTGGCTGGTAGAGCTTCGTGCAGATGGCCATCGCTTCGGCGCCCCGGCCGGCGGCGGCGAGGCGCTTCGCGCAGTCGAGGTACGCCGCCGTAGCCGTGACCCGGAGCTTCGGCGGCGCCGAGGCCCGCGCCTTCGCGACGGCGGCGACGGCCTTGGGCGAGTCCATCCGACTGAGGGCCACCAGCGAGGCGGCGACGACGTCCTCGCTGCTGCTGCCCAGCAGCGGGACGATCAGCTCGACGGCCCGGCTGTCGGCCCGCCGGCCCAGCGAGTGGATGATGCCGACCCTCAAGGGATCGTCGACCGTGGGCAGGGCCCTTCGCAGGGCCGCCTCGACCGACGCGCCGGGGATCCGCTCCAGCGCGTAGCGGGCCATGTGCGAGGCCTCCTTGTCGGCCAGCAGCTTCGCCAATGCCGGCACACTCCGCCCGGTGCCGACGAGGACGAGTTGGCGGCAGAGGAAGTCCTTCCCGCCTCGCGTGGTGGCCTTCGGCAGCGCGTCGCAGAGCTTCCGCTCGATCTTCCCCCGCGCGGCGGCGTCCCGGCCGGCCTTGACGACTTCATCAGAGATGTACTTCAGCTCGCCCGTTCCGTCGCCGAACTTCCACGACCGGGCCTTCGCGATCGCCTCGTCCAGCTTCGCCTCGTCGGCGAGGGACGTCGTGGCGGGAATCACCATGGCAGCGGTCAACAGCCCGAGCACGATCCGCTTCGACGTTCGGTCTCTCATTGCTCTTCCTTCTGTCGGTTGTGTGATGTCATCCGGGCGCCCTGAACGGCTCAGTCTTGTCCGCAATCCTAACTTGCTCCTAACTTCAGGGCGTTATTGCGCAGGGCAGCCAGGCTACAAGATGATCTAACATAATGCTTTGAGGAATATGAGCGCACATAACGTGTTCATAATGCTTCATTCCTGTCGGTCTGAACGGATCGCGGGGCCCGCCAGGTAGCGTGTCCCTCGTCGCTCCCCGACCCTTTGCAGGAAGCCCTGCTGCGTAAGGACCCGAAGCTCGCGAGCCGCAGTATATCGGCTCAGGCCGAAGATCGCTCGGTACTGGCTGTTTGTCAGGCTGGTGTCCGTCCTGAAGTGGTCGCGGAGTTTGGGCGAGCGGGCCTCCAACCAAACCCTTGTCTTGTGGAGGCCGGGCAACAGGCGGTATATGGCCCCCCGGCCGGTCGTCTGCGCCGGCAGGACCAAGCCTTGGTCGATCATCTCCTGGATGTCGCGATATGCCTGGTCCCGATCGACTCCCGAAAGCCGACGGTAGTCTTCGTTTGTGAACCCATCGGGGTGAGCGATCAGTACCCGCTTCTGCGCGGTCGTCAGGGCCATCTGCTGGACCATACCCACCCAATCCGGCGTTCCGGCCTCAAAGACTGGCTCGTTGTGCAGGCCCACCTGGAATCCCGCGGCCGGAGTCGAGAGTTCCGGGGGGCCGAGAAGCGATTCGCTCATTTCCTCGAACATGCGAGGGATGCCTTCTCCCTCCTCGCGCATGATGCCGATGTCCACGAGCACTCGCACGATCAGCGGGTTGCGGCTGGCATGAACCGGCTCTCGGCGACGGAGTTGATCCAAGGTGATGGGCGGAACGAGGCCGCCCGGGCTGAACACCTCCAAGCGATCCTCGTAGAACCACACCTCGATCTCGCGGCCCTGGTCGCTGTAGTCGCGATGCGCGAAGGCGTTGACGATCGCTTCCTGCCAGGCGAACTGCGGGTACTCGGGCATTTCCCGAAAGAAGAGGCTGTGGAGCTTTTCGGACCGGCGAATGTGGGACGAGGCGATCTTGTGGGCTTCCTCTATGGCGCTGACCAAGGGCAGTTCCACCCGTGCCAGTTGCGAGACATTGCGGTCCGCCCCATGGGTGCGGCTCTTCCCGCGGACTCGGAAGAAGCGGATCCCGGCGCGAGGATGCCATCGGACCAAGGGCGGCTCGCCGAACAACAGCAGCGCCGCATTCGTGACTGCGGAGCCGCCCGCCTTCGGAAGGAGCAATCCGTAGCTCTCGAGGACCTCTTCGACGGGTCGCTGTCCCAACACGGTCCGGGACAGAACGGACCGGGCCAAGTCCAGGTCCAGGTCCGCAAGCGACGCCTCCGGACGCACTCGCCGGTCAAACCCGACCCTCCGGTAGGACTGCTTCCGCTCATTGATGACGTCCTGGGGCTCACGGATGACGTGTTCGCCCACGCGGAACGGGTAGCCGTTGCCCACGACCATCACGGCTTCCGTGTGCATGGCCACTTCGATGACGATCAACTCATGCTTCTCCAGCCGTATGCGTTGGCTTCGGACCGAGATCGGCGGACGGAGGCGCTGCTGTGGAACGGCAATGAAGTCCTCGACGGCCTTGTCCGGGTACCCATGCCCCGATGGTTCTCCTTCGTCATCCACCCCCAGGACGAGCATCCCACCTTCGGCGTTGGCGAAGGCAGCCGCGTACTCGGCGATCCAGTCCCGAACTGCCTGCCGCGAGACCGTCTTGGGCGCACTTCCGCTCAGGTCCCAGAGGGACTTGAACTCGAGGAACTGACCCTCCTCTCTCTGAAGCAACTTCCTCAGCTCCTGCTCTGTCATCAACTCCTTCATTGCAGGCCTCTCGGCTGATCTTAGGCGAAGTCGCAGGCGACGCCAAGGTTCATGCCCACTGCTCGACGATCTCGCCGGCGGCTTGGGGCATCAGGCCGAGGAGCCCGGCGAGGTCGAGGACGGTGAAGCGGGGGCGGATCTCGTGGGCGTGGGCGAAGGCAGCGGTCAGGCGGGGGCGGTCGCAGGCGATTCTGTGGGCGCCCCAGGCGGCGCGGGCGGCGGCGAGGCAGTCGCGGATCTGCTCGGGCGGGCGGAGCACGGCGGCCAGGTCGGCGCGGAGGCCGTCCCATCTCTCGCCGGCGGTCAGCAGGCCTTTGGCCTCGCGGAGGCGGGGGAGCTTCTCGGCGTACTTCGCGGCGACCACGTCGGCCAGCGGGCCCCAGAAGGGCCCGTCGATGCCACCCGGCGGGTCGCGGGGCTCGGGGCGCTCGACGGCCAGCACGCGGCGGTAGAGTTCGGCGGCGAGGATCGTCGCGACACCGACCTGGCGGCCGTGAAGGTCGTGCGGGCGGCCGTCCAGGCTCGACATCATGTCCAGGGCGTGCGAGACCAGGTGCTCGCCCCCGGAGGCCGGGGCGGACGTCTCGGCCATCGTCATCGCCGCGCCGGTCAGCAGCAGGGCGTCGAACAGCGCGGCGATCGCGTCGGGCTTCCGCGCGAGCAGATCGGCCGGTGCGTCGAGGTAGAGCGGCTCGATCCGGGCGGCCAGCGACACGGAGCGCGGGCAGTAGTAGTCGCCGAAGAGGTGACGGTTCAGCAGCCAGTCGGCGGAGCTGACGGACTTGGCCAGCACGTCGCCGAGCCCGGCGGCGGTCATCTCGTAGGGCGCCTCGGCCAGCACGTTCGGGCTGCTCAGGATCGCCGCCGGCGGGCGGGCGCGGAGGAGCGTCTTGACACCGTCGATCGTCGCCGCAACGTTGGCCGACGCGTAGCCGTTCATGCTCGCCGCCGTCGCGAACGTCACGAACGGCACGTCCGCCTCGAAGGCCAACCACTTGCCCAGGTCGCCGATCACCCCGCTGCCGACGGGGACGATCAGATCCGCGCCGGCCGTCTGCGGCGCCAGGGCCGTCTTCGTCACGTCGTCGCAGACCGGGTCGCGCCGGTCGGCGGGGTCCTCGACGAGAATCTCCCGGACGTCCCAGCCGGCCGCCGTCAGCGCCTCGGCGGCCCGGCGCCCGGCAACGGCGGCGGTGCGCGTGTCCATCAACACCGCGCATCGCCGCCCGGCGCCGACGCGCCGGCAGACGTCCGGCAGCCGCTCGATCGCGTCGGGCGCGTAGATCACCTCGTCCGGCTGGACGCGGTGAGTCTTTCCGCACTCGCAGTCGAACGTTGCGCCGAAGATGGTCTCACCGGCCCTGGCCATTGGTTTCTCCGCCCGATTGCTCTGTGGGACGCTGCGATTCCGGCAGTCCGCAATTCGTTGCGGGCGAAGCCCGCGCCGCGCGACCCGTGGACCCCGCGCCGCCCGCCAACGGATCTCAGATTGCCGCGGCGGCGATCATCTCGGCGAAGCGCATGGACTTCACGGCGTCGGCGATGCTGGTATCGGGCTCGTCGCGGCTGCGGACGCAGTCGATGAAGTGCCGGTCCTCGTGGTAGAAGCCGTAGTAGCGATGAAACTCCTCGCCGCCGACGAGCCGCTTGCCGTCGAGGTGGACGATCGACTCGTCGGCGGTCCCGCGGGAGGCGAGGGAGTATTGGACCTTCCCCTCGTGGCTGAGGATCGTCGCCTCGCAGCCGGCCGTTCCGAACCCGAGGCTGACGTACGCGCTGACGCCTGCGCCGTGGATCTCGAACTTGTGCACCCGCCCGCCGGTCTTGTAGTTGCCCTTGATCACGCCCGTGACGCCGTTGTCGAAGCCGCAGACGGCCGCCCAGAGATTGTCGACCGGTTCCCCGTTGCCCGCGACGACCGACGCGACGCGCTGCGGCGAGCCGCCGGCGATCCAGCGGACCAGGTCCACCGCGTGGATCACGTCGGACTCGAACGCCGCCACGCTGCCCCGGTCGAACGCCCCGCTGCCGAACTTGTAGAAGCAGCCCTCCACGAGATTGATCGCCGCGTGCTGCTCGACGAGCTTCTTGACCTCGCGGACCAGCGGGATGTGTCGGCGGTTGAAGCCCACCTGTAGGATTCGCCCGGCCTGTTCGGCCTTGCGTGCGAGCGAGGCGGCCTGGTAGAGGTTCACGCCGGGTGGCTTCTCCATGAACGTGTCGTAGCCGGCGTCCAGGCAGTGCCAGACGACGTGGAACAGGTTGCCCGGCTCGACGAGGGCGAAGATCGCGTCGACCTTGCCCTGTTCGGCGGCGAGCATTTCCTTGTAGAGCGTGTAGACGCGAGGGCCGCCGCAGATGTCGGCCTGCTCGGCCGCCCGCGACTCGACGATGTCGCACAGCGCAACGACGTTCACGTCGTCCAGGGCGGCCAGGGCGGGCAGGTGAACGCTCCGCGCAATGCCCCCGCATCCGATGACCGCCACGTTGATCTGCCGTCCGCCGCTCGTGTCGCTCATGTGGTCCTCCCGCAAAGGGTCGCACTGCGTCGCGGAGATTATAGCGGTCGCACGCGGCCTGCGCAAGCTCCACTTCGCCCCGCCGACCCTCTGCAACGCCGGCCTGAGCGAAAACGAGACCACCAGCCTCAGCGCCGGCGACCAGACGATCTCCCTCAGCAGGCCACACCTCGGAGAATGCCGCGGCGCAGCCGCGTCTTTCCTCGGCACCCAACCGACGCGCGACACCAGACGGAGCCATCATGGCTCCTGGGGATCCGTCCGCAACGTCAACACGCACCCCCTGTGCCCCCGGACAGCGTACAACCCACGCCTGACCGCCTTCCATCGGACGGGTACATCCTCGTTGGCGCCGCCCGTCGGACAGAATAGGCTAGAGACATGCGATGTGCATCGGCGATAGGTTCTTGCATCCTGATGATGAAAACAGGCATCGACGCGGCAAACGACGAAGCCGATATGGGAAGGCAGGCGGATGCGTAATTACGAAAGCAAGATTGAGAACTTGCGAATGGTTATACGTAACGCGCGTTCGATGGCAGAGGGAGGCAACATTCCTCGCCGTGAAATAAACGACTGGGTCTCTGGGGTCGGCATGCGTCTTCGCGATCTGCCGGGGGGGATGGCACTACAGGCTGAATGGGAAGCGATACCGGACAGAGACCGCGAGATGGACGATCCGGAGACTCGCGACGGATTCGTCGGCCTGTGGGGATTGAACAAGCGGCTTTCCTGGCTCCAGCAGAAGATGGGCGAGCTGGCTGCAGCGAATGCGGAGGAGCAGAGGCGCCAACAGGAAAGGGCGCAAGCGAAGGAGATCGCGCAGGCGTTGGATGGTGCCAGACGAGAGACGAAGGAGGAAGCCACACCCAAGACGCGATGCGACCCGCGCATAGTGTTCGTTGTTCATGGGCGGAATCTTGCTCTTCGGGACAGCATGTTCGCATTCCTCAGGGCGATTGGCCTCCACCCGCTGGAATGGTCGGAGGCCATCCGCGCCACGGGCAAGACGCTTCCCTACGTTGGGGAGATCCTGGAAGCAGCCTTCTCCCGCGCGCAGGCCGTCGTTGTGTTGATGACGCCCGATGACGAGGCGCGCCTTCGCGAGGAGTTCCTCTCCGAAGGCGACATGGAGCACGAACGCGAGTTGACTCCCCAGGCGCGCCCGAATGTCTTATTCGAGGCGGGAATGGCGATGGGTCGCTTTGCTGATCGCACCGTGCTCGTCGAAATCGGCAAGCTCCGGCCATTCAGCGACGTGGGCGGCAGGCACGTCATCAGGATGGACGGCACCGGCCCACGACGACAGGAGTTGGCCCACAGACTTCGAGACGCAGGCTGTGCGGTAAGCCTGGAGGGGACGGATTGGCATACGGCGGGCACCCTTGCCGCCCCTGGCCTTGAAGGAGGAGAGCAGGGGTGAGAATGGGGGCCGAACACTCCTTGGCAGTCTCAAGGTAGCTGTATCGGTCAACGAAGAGGAGCGCTACTTCCTCATCGGCTCCTTCGACGAGGGATCGGCCTGAGCTTCTTCTCCGTGCCGCCGAGGGTTGGCAGGCGGGCGGCGCTCGCCCGGGCGATCAGCGCCTCCAGGGCCATCGTGACCAGAGCGGTGTGATCTTGCACGCCGGTCAGCTCAGAGGCGCGCGACAGGAGCGCTTCGTCGATGTCGAGAGTCGTCCTCATGCACGACCGTATGCACTGCTGTTGTGCAGGTGTCAAGGGGGGGATTCCCTCGTGCCCGATCTGGCGTGTGCCTGGCGAACGCGAAGTGTATCCGACGTAGCGCACGGCCGCCCCTTGCGGGCTTGTTGCTTGTGTGTCGTCCGGCTCCCCACGGCTCGCCGCCTACGCCGGGTCGCCGTGAAACTATGTAGCAAGCCCCCCGTCGAGTCGATGGAACGCTTGAGACGCGGCCGAGAGTGGCTCGGCGGCGACATTCCGGACCCAAGCTGGGAGGCTTGTTATGTGGTACGTCGGT
>Ga0180438_10000716_pt1 | contig 61312 bp, 50 predicted proteins | sample SS_ome_12_FD_132455 | JGI IMG/M metagenome (GOLD analysis project Ga0180438, IMG submission 132455) | Hypersaline lake sediment archaeal communities from the Salton Sea, California, USA - SS_3_D_2 metaG | ecosystem: Environmental > Aquatic > Non-marine Saline and Alkaline > Hypersaline >... | reverse complement strand
GATCCCCCCGCCGGCCCACCGAATCTCCGCATGGCTACCAAGAAGGAAAGGCAACGAGCAAAGGCCTTCGCGGCCCCGGAGGCCACAACTTGATTACCGGCGTTGGATGGCACGTGGGAGTCTGCCCCAGCCCACGGATTCGGCAGGGGAGTTGACCGGAACAGGTTAATCGTCTTCGGCCTCTTCGCCGTCCAGATCGAACAGCTCTCGAATGGCGGCGATGTGGGCACGGGCGGCATCCGATCCGGCCGAGCGGCGCAGACGGTCTGTGCAGGGATGGAGGATCTGCCGGACCGTTCGGTGCACGACTCGCTGGAGGATGGCCATGTCCTCCTCGGCGTCATCGTGTTGGCTGAGCTTGTTCTGCGCGGCAGCGAGTTCCTTGGCAGCGATCCGCGCCGTCTTCCGGTACAGCGCCTCGATCGTCGGGGCCACGTTACGTACGTTCAGCGCCGCAAGCAGCTCCTCGACGTGTTCGGCGATGATGCCCTCGGCGGCGGCGAGCTGCTTGCGCCGTGACGCCAGCGTGTTCTGCACGATTCCGTCGAGGTCGTCGATGTTGTAGAGGAAGACGTCGTCGATCCGGCCGGCCTCGGGCTCGACGTCACGCGGAACCGCAATGTCCACGACCAGCAGCGGCTGGTAGAACCGCTTGGCCTGGGCGGCCTGGATCATCTCCGCCGAGATGATCGCCTTTTCCGATCCGGTCGAAGTGAGGATGATGTCCGCCTCGGCAACGTGGTCGCCGAGTCGCTCAAAATCGCCGGTGCTGCCGCCGCAGGCCTCGGCCAGCCGTTCGGCGCGGTCGCGGCTGCGGTTGACCACGATGATGCGGCCGGCGCCAAGCCGCTGCAATTGCTGGAGCATCAGCTTGTTCATCTCGCCGGCACCGATGTTGAGCACGCACTTGCCGTTGAGCGTTTCGAAGACTTGTTGAACGAACTCGACGGCCACGGAGGCGACCGAGACCTTGCCGGAGGCGATTTCGGTCTCCGTGCGGATGTGCTTGGTCACGTGGAAAGCGTTCTGGAACAGCTCGCTCATGACGGCGCCGGCCGAACCGGCCTCGACGGCCCGGGAGTAGGCGGTCTTGGCCTGCGAGACGATCTGATCCTCACCGGGGACGAGGCTGTCCATGCCGGCCGTGACGGCAAAGAGATGCCCGGCCGCCTCGCCGTCGGCAAGGTCGTAGAGGGCTTCGACGTACTGAGGTTTGGCGAGCGAGTGGAACTCGCCGATCCAGTCGCGGAGCTGCTCAGTGCGAGGATGTCCGTGCACGGGCCGGGCTGCGTAGATCTCCGTTCGGTTACACGTGGAGAGGATGACGAATTCGGCATCCGACCAACGGCGGCGGAGATCGTGCAGGGCCTCCAGGAGCCGGTCTCCATCGAAGACCAGTTTCTCTCTGACGGCCACGTTGGCCGATCTGTGATTGGCTCCTACGCACAGGATTCGCATTGTCACGCTTTCGGGAGCAGCATGCTCCCGACCATCACGGCAATCAGCAGGAAGAACGCGGCGGCGGACAGGAGGGCTGCCGTCCGCACTCGGATTCGCTTGGCGAAGGCGGCGTGCAGGGCATACGCGTAGATCAGCCAAGTCACCGTGGCCACCAGGATCTTCGGATGGTGCCACCAGGTTCGGAGGTATCCGTAGTGGTGGGGCTGAAGCGCCCCGGCCGCTCCGGTAACGACCGTCGCCGTCAGCAGGGCGAAACTCGTCGGCATGACGTGCCGAAGGAACCGGGCCAGACGCTCGAGCGAAGGCAGCCGCCAGTTCAGGACGTCGGGGTCCTTGGTACGCAGGTGCTTGTGCTTCCGCAGATAGAGCAACCCCGCCCCGCCAGCCGCTGCGAGGGAGGCCACTGCCGCGACAGACATGGCTGCGTGGGAAACCGTCCAGACGTCCCGGGCAAAGTCACGATACGCCGCGCCGCTCAGGGCCACGGCCAGCAGCGAGCCCGTTGCCGCCAGAGGCAGAAGCCCGATGGCTACCATTGGCAGCGCGCCGACGGCCTGGAGGTACGCCCCCGACGCTCCGGCCAACAGGGCCAACAGCGTGAAGCTGTCGAATCCGCTGTGCGTCGGGAGACAGCCTCGGGCCAGCCTCAGGGCCAGCGAGGCGAGATTGAGGCTGATTCCAGCGGCCAGCAGGACTGTCGCCAGCTTGCCCGTCGGCTTGGGCTTCCTGCCTCGCCCAAGCATCGCAAGCACGGCCGCCATCGCATAGCCCAACAGGGCCAGTAGCGCCAGGACCTGCGATTCCACCGAAGGCGGCTTCATCTGTCCCTCTGTGCGCTGAGCAGTGCCTGGAGCTTCTCTCGGACGGCTTGGGGACCCGCTTGGACGAACCGGCCGTACGTCTCGTCGTCCGCCATGTCTCTCATGATCGCCATGCGGGCGGAGACGTCCGGCAACTGCGTCTTCAGCCCGCCGCGGAGCTCGTTCAACAAGACGGCGAACTCCCCGATCCGGTCGGGAAGCTCGGCGGTCAGACGTCGCTTCAGCCAGGCGGCGAGGCCGGGCGAGGCTCCGCCCGTCCCGATAGCCACGATCACGTCCCCGTCGCCTGTGGTGGCCGGCAAGTAGAAGTCGCACTCGTCCGGAGTGTCCGCGACGTTGACCAGGGCCCCGGCGCGCCGGGCGTCCTCAGCGATGCGGCTGTTCAGTGCCGCGTCGTCCGTGCAGGCAAAGACAAGGAACGCCTCTTCAAGGACGCCTGCGCCATAGGGCTGCTTGAGGACCTCGACGCCGTCCATCGGTCCGCTTGCCTTGACGCGTTCGGCGACGAGCCGTACGCGAGCGTCTGCCTTGACGAGCGACTTGGCCTTGCGAAGCCCCACGGGGCCCGCGCCGACCACCACGGCCAGCTTGCCCCGCAAGTCGAGCATGACGGGGAAAGCCCTCATTCGGTTCTCCGTCTATCCATTGTCCGCATATCATAGCCCAAAGGCGTCGCCTTCAGGTCGACATTCCGACGGCAGAAGGCGATCATCAGGCCGAGATGAGGCCGTTCTGACCGCGCCTTGCCAAGCCCGGTCAGATCGGGGCGGAGCGGCTCTGAACAGCGCGATGGCCGAGAGGCGGTCCGCACCGAGCTTCGGCAATGGCTTCGAGCATGGCCCGCGCCTTGTGGAGTGTCTCGTCGTACTCGCCGACGGGATCAGAGTCCGCAACGATGCCTCCCCCGACCTGGAGCAGGGCCCTGTCGTCTTCGCAGATGATCGTGCGGATGGCGATGTTCCATTCACAGGCCCCGTTGACGCTCACGATGCCGACGCAGCCGGTGTAGACGCCACGGGCTACGCCTTCCAGCTCGTCGATGATCTCCATGGCCCGGATCTTGGGGGCGCCGGTGATCGACCCGCCGGGAAGCGTGGCTCTCAGCAGCTCGGCTGGCCCGACGTTCTCCCGCAAGACGCCCTCCACCGTGCCGACCAGGTGAAAGACCGTCGGATGTGTCTCCAGTCTCCTCGGCTCGGCCACGCGGATGGTTCCGAATCGGCAGAGCCGGCCGAGATCATTGCGGAGCAGGTCGATGATCATTGCCAGCTCCGCGTTGTCCTTCGGGCTGGCGAGGAGGTCGGCCATCGCCGCGGTGTCAGTGGCCGCGACCCCAACGCGGGGGCGTGTGCCCTTGATCGGCCTCGTGATCACCCGCCCGTCCCGGACGCGAAGAAACAGCTCAGGCGAGCTGGAGAGTACTGCGCAGGGGCGACCGGCTGCCTGGAAGCTCAGGTAGGCGGCATACCATGCCGGGTTCCGGCGGCGAAGCGTCCGATAGATGTCCAACGGCGAGGGGCAGGGCTCGACGGCGAAACGCTGCGACAGGTTGACCTGGAAGATGTCCCCGGCGGCGATGTAGTCAATACACTTCGCCACGGTCTTCTGGTACTGGCGAGGAGTGAAGTTTGGCTTGGCATCTTCAATGGTGGCACGGGCAGACGCGTCGGCCCGATCCGCCGGCTGGGGAACGGCTCCGTCCGGTAGGAGCCTGGCCCGAGCGGCGACCTTCCGAAGGACGCGACCCGCACGGCCTGCGCTGCCGGGAGGGTCGGCAAAGCTCAACTCAGCAAGCGCCCAGCGATCCCGCACCGCGTCGTAGACCAGCAACGAGTCGTGGAACGCAAGGCGCAGATCAGGCAAGTGTGTGTCCCGGACGGCCCTGCCGGGCAGGCGCTCGATGTGCCGCCCCACCTCGTAGCCGACGTAGCCGATCCATCCGGGGACGTATCCAACGGGGGCAGGGCAGGTCAGCCGAACGGCCGACAGGGCCTCCGACAATGCGCGCCAGATGGCCTCGTCGTCATCTGCTGCGAGTACCTGATCGGATCGGTTCCGGAGGACACCTTCGCGCAGGACGAGCACCTCCAGGGGGCAGCACGCTACGATGCTGAATCGGCCGTATTGCTCGTGCAGGGCGGAAGAGTCCAACAGGACGGGGTCTTCTTCTCCCGCGATCAACTCCAGCACCGCCCCCGGAGAGGCCCGCAAGTCGATCGGCTCGAGGACGACGTCGGCCTCAAGTGTGGGGTTGCCCTGGAGCATGCTCTATCTCGGCCGATCCGAGCCGGATCAGTACTCGCTCTGTTCTTCGTCGAAGCCACCCGAGCCCAAATCGTGGAAATCTTCGTTGGTGAACTTCCCCGCTGCCTTGGCGGCCTCGGAGACGATGGGGTCCTTCTTCAGCTTGTACTCGGCAATCAGCTCGCCGATCTTCTTGAGATCGCCCCGCCCCGTCGCGCGGTACTTCAGCGCTCCGAGCGTAAGCAGTCCCTGCACGCGCCACGCGCGGTCCTGGTCGTTCTCGATGACATTGAACACGTCGCCGGGGGCGATGATCGGCTCGTGAGTGACCGGATCATTCGCCGGAATGTTGTCCCAGAGGATCTTCTTCTTCTGGCGATAGTTGGCACTGATCACGTTGATGGCGTTCTCGTATTGCTTCAGGGCGGGGATTCGGGTTCGGGGTGCTGCATCCCACCTTTCGTATAGCTCCTGGAGCCTCTGGGCCGCCACGCGCTGCATCTCCAGGCCGTCCATCCCGAGGTGCGGCAGCGCACGCTCCTCAAACAAGTGGACGCCCATGATCATCAGGTCCTTGAGGATCTTCTCCGCCTGGGCGAACTCCTTCCGGTCGAAGTGGATCAGGTACAGCAGGTGCACCGCCACCGATACCCTGTACAGCTGGTCCGCCGCACGCTGATGGTACAGCACGTCGAGCTTCTTCGGCGTGAAGACGAAGACGAACTCCATCTTCTGCTTCTTCGTACCGGTCGCGACGTGCCCGTGAATCTCCTTGCAGATTTTGATGACGGGGTCGTCCCAGGGGTTGCTGTCGCCGGTCAGGGCCTCGAGACGCTCGATGTCCCCCATCCGGTTGATGTCCTCGTGGTTGGCCATCTCGATCTGGATGGCCTTCTGGTAGTCGGCCGCCGCATTGCCGGGAGCGGTCGGCTCGATGCCGATCACTTCGGTCAGGGGAACGTCCATCTGCTTGAGGTCGAGGAAGCCGGGCCCGATGGTATCCCGCGGCGGCGAGGGCGGGGGATCGAACAGCACGAAGTAGAGCGCAACAACCACAACGAGAACGACGGCCAAGGCGAGTATCCAACCTGTCTTGTTTCCCACGTCTGTACTCCCAGAGGATCATGTGGATCAGTCGGCTTTGGGGGCTGTGCCGACGAACATCGTACCAAGGTTTCTCGGATCGTAGAAGTGCCTACGTGCCCCGGACCAACTGGAGGCCTCCGAGCCTTGGGAGGCATACCGGGCGAAGTTCGCGCGCCAGAAGCCGGCCGCACCGGCCTTGCCGAAAGCCGCCAGCGGAATCCGCATCTCGACGACCCATGCTCCCGATCGCTTGCCGACGGCCACGCTGGCCGCAGCAGACCACGTCTCGACTCGCCCAAGCGGCGGGTCCGTTCGGATCCCTCGCTCGGAGACCATCGCCCCGCTGGGCTTGATCACCAGGTGGTATAGGTCTTCCGGTCCCCGGGCCTTTCCGCCGGGGTCGAGCAGGATTTCGACCAGGTCCTCACCGCAGGCCATCAACTGCTCGTAGTGGACCAGGTTGCTGGCCCGCCGCACCATGCCGCGGGAGTTCGGCTCGTCGCACCGCATGGCGATGTAGAGGTGTTTCTCGTCGCGCAGGCAGAACGCGACCGTCTGCCGTTGGGCCAGGCCGTCGGCTTTCCCGCCGCGCCGCCCGACCAGTCGGAAGCCTTGCGCCGCATTCCCCGCGCGCGGCGGCCAGTCTCTCAGAACTCCGTCGATCCTGGGAGGCGTCTTGACACGGCCCACCATGAGGAATGGGATGGAAGCGACGATCTCGCGCTCCTCGCCCACATTGCTGGCAAGGCGAATCGGCAGGTCGGCCCTGCCGGATGCGCCTGTCGGGAGCTTTGCCGGTGCGATGGCCTCCAGCCGGACCACTTTCCGGGAGGCCGGCGGGATGCTCGTGGACGTGCCGGAACCGGTATCGGCTGTCCAGCCGGCAGGCAGCAAGACGAACCCTGCGCGGACGTCTGCATTGCGGCCATACTCGTTGTAGAGATCCACCAGCACAACCACGCGGAGTTGCCGCTCTGCCGCGGAGCCGTCGCCGGCTGCCGGGGTCACGAGCGACCGGATCTGCTCGATCCGGAGCGTTCGAGTCCGCTCATTCAACCGCTTCCAGGCCAGCCGATGCTCAAGCGTGTTGGCCGCAGCGGCCGTATCGGGGTCGACAACCGCCTGGATCTCGGTAGCGAGGAGCCGCCGCGCGAGCAGCCAGCTAGGGCCGTCAGGGCACCAGCCGTCCAACCGGGCATCAAGATGGCTGTCGCCTGCTGCATCTCGGCCCGCGTAGCGCACAAGGGCATTGACGGCCGCCCGAGCGAACCCGCCTCGCTGGCGTTTCTCCAGGATCCACAGGTACGCGATATCCTGCAACCCCCGCCGAAGCCGTTTCAGACGAACCGATGGAACCGGGCTGTCCACTCCCGCAATGGTCCCGGGGTAGAACAGCCGCGTCTCCGTTCCCGCTCTGGCGGCAAACGGATCGGCCGACCAGTGCAGCACGTCCGGCAGGAACAGCCCCGTGCATCGGTACCTCATGGCGAACCACGGCACGGCGCGGACGTCGGCCGGCGCGGCGATCAGCCCGAGGCTTGGCAGGTAAGGTGGCATCCCCGGTGCCAGCCAGACTCCCGCCAGCGGGCTGCCTCTCCCCGCCAGTGCCCCGGCCAGGGCCGGACTGAGCATCTCGGCACGCGGGGCCAGGATGTCCACCAGGCCGTCAAAGCCGGGCGGGGCCTGCCATCCCGTCTGCTCCGGTGGATCGGGGGGCAGTTGGGAGAGAATGGGCGTGTCGGGATCGGCCTTGCGGATCAGGCTGGCCAGTCGGGCGTGCGTACGGTAGGCCTCACCGCCCACCCGGTTTCGGATCGGCCAATGGAACCATCGTCCGCGCGTCTGCGCGTCCTGTCCAAGATGCTCGCGGCAAGCCTCCAGAAGGCCCGTGACGGTCCTGGCGTACGCGTCCGACGAGATGCCGTCGTAGTAACTCGAGTTCGGCCAGCTGCGGCTGAACGGCACGGGCCAGGCAGCGCAGCCGATCCGGTCTTCGAAGGCCGTGCCTTTCAGGTACGGCCCCACGATGGCGTCGTAGTCGTCCCATTGGAGTCTGATCTTCCCCTCGGTCGTCCGCTTCATGATCGGGCGGATCCGTGTGTCGAACAGGTCGATTCGGTGCTCGTGGGCCAGACGCATCAACTGCCGCATCAGCACCAGCCCGCGGCGGACGAGGGGGTTCTGCCTGTCCAGGTAAACTGGGTCGAACGGCTTGCCGTTTCGCCGAATGAACGCCCCGAACAGCTCCCGGTGGTCGAAGCCGCCCACAGCCGCGATGGGACGGGCATCCGGCAGGACGAAGGAACGCACCGCCAACTCCACCTTGGCGGTCCACTCCTGGTGGGTCCGCGACATGACGGTCACCGAGCCGGTGTACCTGCCGCCCTTCGCTTCGCGAGGGACGGCCACGTCCACCCAGAGGGCCAGCCTGCCGTTTGCGCTTACGTCGAGGGAGCGTCCGCCTCCGGCGTCCACCGGCACGAGGGGGTCGTACACCCCGGCAGGCTCCGGCACAGTGTCTACCAGCCGCAAGTACCATGGCGGATACGCGTCGACGCGGATCGGCAACATCCGAAACATCCTGATCCTGGCCGACGGGATCACGGTCTGGATCGGGCTGGTCAAGTCCGACCAGGTAACCTCGATGCCCGTGACGGGCGACGAGCCGGCGTCGATGACGAGCTGGAACGAGACGGTCTCGTTGGCGGCGGCGACCAGCGAGATCCCCTGCCTGACGGAGTCATAGACGGCTGTGTCCTTCGTCCGTGGCGTCCGGTCGGTCAGGGCGACCATGTCGCTGACCACCCAGGGGGAGATCTGCCCTTTCCGGCCAAAGCCAACGCGGCCACAGCCCTGCGTCAAGAGCGCAGGCACGCCCAGAAGCAGACAAGCGGCCAACTTGGCATATTCACATCTGACCATCCTGGCTGGATTGTAGCCTCCTTGCCGCTCTTGGCCAAGTCGTGGTTTGGTCTTGTCGGGGAGGGATGCCCAGAGGAAATCGCGTGCATCGGCCGAGGCTATTCGTGTTAATGAAGATATGGCACGGGATACGCAAGCAGATCTGTTTGATGACGAGTTTCTCGCTCGCCTTCAGCAATTGCACCTGATCGTGAAGCGGCTGACGGCCCGGGGTGCGAGCGGCTCGCGGCGCAGCCGGAGCTTCGGCGACGGCCTCGAATTCGCCGATCATCGCTCGTACGCCCCGGGAGACGACATCCGCTTCATCGACTGGCCGTACTATGCCCGGATGGAGAAGCTGCTCCTGCGGCTGTTTCACGAACGTAACGAGGCGGACGTGGTCATCCTGCTGGACACGTCCGCCTCCATGGCGCCGGGGGCGGCGACGGCGAAGTTCGACTACGCGCGGCGGGCGGCGGCGGCGCTGGCTTTCGTCGCGATGGGCGGGCTCGAGCGAGTAGTGATCCAGCCCTTCGCAGCCGAACTGGGCTCCCCCATGAGGACGGGCCGAAGCCGCGGGCAGATCCTCCAGGTGCTTCAGTTTCTCCGCGACCTGGAGCCGGCAGGCCCGACGCGCCTCCGTCGCTGCGCGGAGGCTCTGGTCCGCCAGATGGACGCCCCGGCCACCGTTTTGTTGCTGGGCGACCTGCTCGACTGCGGGGACGGCCTGTCGGACGGGCTGGCCCGGCTCCGAGGGCGGGGATGTGAGACGACGGTGCTGCACGTTCACTCGCCGACCGACAGCGACCCGGCGCTGTCCGGGCCGGTTGCTGTGGAGCATGCAGAGACCGGGGAGACCATGCTGCTGGACGCCGGCCATCACGTTCGGGAGAGCTACCGGCAGCGGTGGCGGGCATTCTGCACCGCGGTCAACCGCACGGCCCTGTCGCGAGGCGCCGCCTATGTAGCCGCCCCAACGAGCATCCCCTTCGAGCAGTTGGTGCTTCGCACGCTCCGGCAGGCAGGGGTACTGGCCGGATGATCTTTGGCGCGAAGACATGGCGGGCCGCCGTCCCGGTGCTCCTGGTTGTCCTGGCCCCAATGGTCATGCTCCATACCCTCTGGGGCAACCCCACCTCGGCCGGGGAGGACGACATGACCTACTACTACCCCCTGCGGAAGCTGGTGGGAGATGCGCTGCGCCAGGGGCGCTGGCCAACCGAGAACCCGTACGAATCAGCCGGCATGCCGTTGATGGGCGACCCGCAAGCGGCGGTGATGTACCCGCCGACGTGGCTGTTTGCCGTGATGCTCCCCAAGACGGCCTACAGCCTGACGCTCTTCCTGGCCTTCTCGATAGCGGGGGGCGGGGCTTACCTTTACCTGCGGCGGCTGGGCCTGATCTCGGCGGCGGCCTGCTTCGGGGCGGTGGCGTTCATGTTCTGCGGCTTCGCCGTGGGCCATCGCGTTCACTGGTCCATCCTGCACGCAGGGGCTTTCCTGCCGTGGGGCCTCTGGTGCATCGAGGGGCTCAGGCGCCGGCCCGGCGGGGCTTTCATCTGGATGGTGCCGGTTGCGTGGCTGACCATCGCGGCGGGCCATTGGCCGACCGTCATACACATGGTGCTCGTCTGGTTGGTCTATCTGCTCCTCCGCGGGCGGCCGATCGGACGGGCCGTTGCCGCTGCCGCGGCCGCCGCGTGCCTCGCCGCCGTGCTGGCTTGGCCTCAGATCGACATGACCCGGCACGTGCTCGAACTCGCCACCCGGAATCGCATCGGCTACGCGATGGCGGGGGAGAACAGCTTCTTTCCGGCTGCCGGTATCCTGGCAGCCTTCCCCATGCTGTTCGGGTCCCGGACACCAGGCTTCTACCCGCAGCCATGGTGGGGGCCCTGGCACCTGTGCGAGATGCTCGGGTATGTCGGCTTGAGCACGCTGGTGCTGGCGTTGGCTGGTGTCAGGCGGATGTATCGCAAGCCGAAGCCGGCGGACAGCCTCGTTGGAACAGCCGTTGTGGCCGGCGAGGAGTTGGCCGCTGCATTGCGGCCGATTGTGCGCGCATGGACCTGGCTGGCGATTGGGGCGACCATCTGGATGCTGGGCTACTACCTGCCGACGTACCGGCTGATCCACATGCTCCCAGTGCTGGGTGTGATACGGTGTCCGGCCAGGATGGTGTTGGCGCTGGACATGGCCCTGGCGACGCTGGCCGCGGTGACGATCCACCTTCTGTCCGCCGCGCGGCCCGCCGTCAGCCCACCGGCGAACGGCGATGGATCGGAGCGAGGGGGCTGTGTTTCCATGCTGCGACGCACCGTCCTGCGAGGTTCGACACTCGTGTTGCCGCTCGCCATGTTTTCGGCGCTGGCGCTGGTGGCGATGGCCGGCGCGATCTCCGTGTTCTTTTTCGGCGCACAGATCATCTTCTTCGACGACGGCGGGGCGGGCTGGGAGGCCCTGAAGGCAGTCGTCCCGACAAACGCGGCCGTGTGGGTTCCGCTGGTGCTGCTTGGCCTGACAATCGGGGCAGTCCGGGCCTGGCTTGCCGATCCCGGCCGGCGAGCGCCGATCCTGGTGGCGGTCCTGCTGGTCGACCTGTTCTCGGTTACTCGGTTCGTGGACGTGCCGGCGTCGGGGCCGGCCGGCACCGATCCGCAGCGCTCGCCGGCTGCGGCATGGCTGCGAGAGAACGGACCCGAGGACGGGTCGTACTGCGTGTGGGGGATCGGTACGACCTACCACGGGCGAGCGGCCGAACTGCTCAGGCCCAAGACGGCCCACGCGCTGGGAATTGCCACGATCAACACCTACGGCCCATTTCAGCCGCCGGCCCACGCGCACCTGTTGGGCTTTCGCATCTTCGGCACAAACCGCGACTGGGAACGGCTGATCCGCCGCAACGACCTGTTGAGCCTCTACGGCGTGCGGTACGTTCTGGTGACCGAGAAGGCGCAGCAGACGGTGCTGGATGCCGTCCGTGTGCCAAGCGGACCGCCTGCTCCCGACGGGCCAAATCTCTTGCCCAATGCGTGGTGGCTTGACCTCGCCAGCGTGAGAGAAGGCGTGATTCGTCTGCGGACGCCGGTGCTCTGGCGATGGTCGATCGCCAAGCAGCCCGTTGAGTTGACCCCCGATACGATCTACCGGATCGCCCTGGATGCAAGAGGGCCGGACGAGGGGGCGGCGAATTTCCTGCGGGCAGAACTGTTCCAGAAGCTGCCTGACGGCGGGTACGTTCAGGCCGACGAGTTGGGCCTCACGGCCTACGCCGAGCAGATCGGAAGCCAGTGGAGGCACTTCGAGTGGACGCTGCGAACACCCCGGGAACTGCCCGGCCAGTGTCTGTTCCGCGTTTTCACCATGAGTGAGCGCGCGATCGAGGTCCGGAACCTGACGCTGAGAGCCAGCCACGTTCCTCAGCCGACTGCTGTGGGCGGTCGACTGTCGCCGGGCGAGCGGGTGTATCGGAGGGCGACAGAGCTTGCTCCCGTCGTACCAGGCCGCAGCCCGGTAGCTGTCTACGAGAATCTACTGGCCCTGCCGCGGCCACGCTACTCCCGGTGGTCCCCACCAGACCAGAAGCGGCTGGAGCGGCTCAAGTGGCAAGGCACCGGCCCGGCCGGGGAAGGCGGGCGCGGCGGCCCGCCCTGGATCGGCTTGAGGATCGAAGGCAGTCCGGCAGTGATGCTTGCCTCGACCACGCTTCCTGCCGGGATCCTGTGGCTGGTCTTCAGCGCCGCGATCCTGGCATCCCGTCGGATCAGGAGACGGTCCGGGACGGCAGAGCCGGCGGCATGAAACGGGGCTCGTTTTCGGCGGCGCCAACGTCTAGAATAGGGATGGCATCTCAGTCCGGGTTCTGCCGGGACAGGCTCGACGGACTCCGAGGCGTCTGACCGGCCGGCTTGGAATTGCGCGGAATGAACCATCAAGAGGAACCGGCCATGGTCAATGTTCTACTCGCGTCGGAGAAAGATGAGTTTGCCTCCATGGGCAAGCAGATGGGCAAGTGGATTGATCAGGTGTTGGGGCCGGGTTTCCAGCACTACGGTCACGCAGACGGCTGGAGACCGGCCATCAACATCTGCGAGTATGAGGCGTTCTACTGCGTGATCGTCGACCTGGCAGGGGTGAAGGCTCAGGAGATTGACCTGCGCGCAGAGAAGGGCGCCATGATCCTGACCGGACAGCGCGCGATGCCCGCTCCGTCGGATGCCGAGGGCGGGGTCCGCGTCTGCCTGATGGAGATCGACCACGGGCGGTTCCGAAGGGTCATTGAGCTGCCCGACGAAGTCGACGTCGAAGCCATCGAGGCGTTCTATCGCAACGGGTACTTGTGGGTTCGGCTTCCCAAGACTAGCTGAGGACGCCCATGGCACGGCAACTCCCGAACAAGCCGACAGTCGTTGATGAGGAGGACTCCGCGGTCGTCGTTCACCCCGGATCGCCCGACGAGCAGCGTAAGGCTGCCGAGGAGATCCAGGTGCCGGCCGATGCGGCTGTCCTGACCGTCCGGAACATGGTCCTCTTTCCGGGCACGATCGTTCCGATCGCCGTGGCGCGCGAGAAGTCACGCAGGCTGCTCGACGACATCCTCCCGGAGCAGAAGGTCCTCGTGATCGTCTGCCAGAAGGAACCGGACATTGACGATCCGAGGCTGACGGACTTGTACGACGTCGGCACGGCCGCGGCCGTGCTGAAGCTCCTGCGGATGGACGACGGCAGCCAGAGCATCATCGTCAGCGGCATGAAGCGCGTGAGAGTGGAGCGGTGGGATGCCACGGAGCCATACTTCCGCGCCCACATACGGGAGCTGTCGGATGTGCTTTCGCACGATACCGAGACCGACGCCCTGATCATGAACGCGCGAAACGCCGCTCGACGGATCATCCAGCTTTCTCCCAACGTGCCGGAGGAAGCGACGATGGTGCTCAACAGCATCGAGCATCCAGGGGGGCTGGCCGACTTCCTCGCCTCGAACGTTCAGATGGAGATTTCCACCAAGCAGGAGCTCCTCGAGCAGCTCGACGTGAACAAACGCCTTCGGCGCGTGGGCATCGAGTTGCAGCGGCAGTTGGACGTGCTGGAGTTGTCCAGCAAGATCCAAAGCCAGGTCAAGGCCAACATCGACAAATCGCAGCGGGAGTACTATCTCCACGAGCAGCTCAAGGCCATACAGAAGGAACTCGGCCAAGCCGACCAGAAGACGATCGAGGTCGAGGAGCTTCGAGTCAAGCTCAAGGCCGCCGGCATGCCCGAGGCCGTCAACGCAGAGGCCCTGCGGCAGCTGGACCGCCTTGAGCAATTGCCCGTTGTCTCCCCCGAGTTCCACGTCATCCGAACCTACCTCGACTGGATGTCGGAGTTGCCTTGGGCGAAGACCACCGAAGATCGGCTGGAAGTGGCGGCAGCGGCCAAGGTGCTCAACAACGACCACTACGACCTCGAGAAGGTCAAACAGCGGATCCTGGAGTACCTGGCCGTTCGGAAGCTCGCCCCCGACTCGCGCGGCCCGATCCTGTGCTTTGTGGGGCCTCCGGGCGTAGGCAAGACGTCGCTGGGGCAGTCCATCGCCCGTGCGGTCGGCCGTGAGTTCATCCGGATGAGCCTTGGTGGCATGCGCGACGAGGCTGAGCTGCGCGGGCATCGTCGCACGTACATCGGCGCATTGCCGGGGCGCATCATCCAGGAGATACGGAAGGCCGGCACGAAAAACCCGGTTTTCATGCTCGACGAGTTGGACAAGGTGGGCGCCGATTTCCGCGGTGACCCGACGGCGGCGCTGCTGGAGGTACTCGATCCGGCTCAGAACTACACCTTCCAGGACCATTACCTCAACGTCCCGTTCGACCTGTCGAAGGTCATGTTCATCGCCACGGCCAACTACATGGGCACCGTCCCGCCCGCCCTGCGGGACCGTATGGAAGTCATCGAGTTGCCCGGCTACACGCGGCGCGAGAAGCTGCACATCGCCATGAAGTACCTCGTGCCGAGGCAGTTGAGGGAGAACGGCCTGAACCGGAGCCAGGCCACGTGGACAGAGGAGGCGGTCAGCAGGATCATCGGCCAGCACACGCGGGAGGCGGGCGTCCGGGAGCTGGAGCGGCAGATCGGAGCCATCTGCCGCCGGCTGGCCGCGCTGATCGCCGGCGGGAAGGCTCGGTCGCGGAAAATCACCCCGAGATTCGTCGCCGACGTGCTCGGGCCGGCCAAGTACGAGACCGAATTGGCTCAGCGTACTTCGACACCGGGGGTGGCCACAGGACTGGCGTACACGCCCACGGGGGGCGAGATCATCTTCGTGGAGGCGACGGCCTTTCCGGGCAAAGGGGGACTGACGATCACCGGGCAGGTCGGCGACGTGATGCGCGAGTCGGCCGTTGCTGCATTGAGCCTCGTCAAGAGCTCGGCCAAGAGGCTGCGTATCGACGCTTCACAACTGGGTAAGTCCGACATCCACGTCCACGTACCCGCCGGTGCCGTTCCGAAAGACGGTCCGTCCGCCGGTGTGGCGTTGGTGACCGCCTTGACGAGCCTCTTGACCGACCAGCCGGTCCGTCCCGACGTGGCGATGACCGGGGAGATCACCCTGCGGGGCCTGGTTCTCCCCGTCGGGGGCGTCAAGGAGAAGGTGCTGGCTGCCCGGAGAGCGGGGATCCGAACCGTCGTCCTGCCGGCACGGAATCGGAAGGACTTGGTCGACGTCCCTGTCGATGCGAAGTCCGGCCTCGAGATCAAGTTTGCCAAGACGATCAGTGACGTGCTGAAGGTAGCTCTCGACGGGGCTTCGGGGGCGGCGCCCAAGCGGCGAGCGACAAAGGGATAATAGCTCACCAAGTGGACCCCGGACCAAGCAGGCGGTTCGCCGCGGAGCCCCTTCGATGCGCGCAAAAAAACACCGAGTCGATCCGGCTGGACTTGATCGACTCGGCCCTCCTTCTCTTCGTGCGTGCCGTCGCAGCCCATTGGGCTGCCCGAGCAGCCGAAGCCCTCGGCTTTCGCCTCTGCCCTCCGGCAGGGGCCTCCACCTTGTCTATCTTACAAACGCTATGCCATTCACTTGGGGCTCCCTGACTGCCACAGCTGATACGGGATACAAACCCTTGTCTGTGTGGATCATACTCCCTCTTGGGCACCCGGGCACCCATGACCCGCTTGATGCTGGCGCGCCGCTTCCACTCAACATGGGCGGACTGTATTCCGTACGCAAGTCGAACTTAAATCATTTTTAAGTAAGACTTTGTAGCCTATACTACATGTGTTGACGAATCTCAACACGCGTCGGAGATCGCGGTATTCGGAGAATTGGAACAACATTGGACGACACTGGGGCAGGGGACCACCCATGCGATCCTTGCCAGAACGGCACAAGCGAGAGTTGGGTGGGCAACTCAATCCGTGGGCAGAGCAACCTGCGGAAACGCTGCCGGGCTGGGATCAGTGCAAAGGGGACGCAACGGGCTGGCTGGATTGCTTCGGCAGGGCCGTTGTTTGTGCGCACAGAACAACCGGTGAGCCTGCCCGGACTTCGAGCCACTGGATCAGGCGAGTTGGCGCTTGATCTGCTCCGTGGCTGACCTTGGGTCTCTAGCCAGACCGACAGCCGAGCAAACTGCTACGCAACTTGCTCCCGCTTCGCGGACGGCGGCTGCGTTGTCAGCAGAGATCCCGCCGATAGCAGCGATGGGCAATGAGACGGCTTCCGCGACCTCCTTGACCAACTCGATACCCACAGCCGGACCCGCGCTCTTCGTGTCCGTCTCAAACACCGGTCCGACGGAGACGTAGTCGGCCCCCTCATTGACTGCTGCGCGGGCTTGGGCGAGAGAGTGCGTGCTGCGCCCGATGATGGCCCCGGGCCGAAGCAACCGCCGCGCCTCAGCGATCGGCAGGTCGTTCTGCCCGAGGTGCACTCCGTCGGCGCCGACGATGGCAGCGATGTCCGGCCGATCGTTGATGAGGAAGATCCTGCCTGTTTCGTCGGTCAGCTCCCGAAGCTCTGCTGCCAGGGCCAGCCGTTGGTCGTCGGGAATGCCCTTCTCCCGCAGTTGGACCACGTCAGCGCCGCCGGCGATGGCGGCCCGGGCCGTCTCGCGGAGACTGCCGCTGCACAGGCGGCTGCTGACCAACACGTAGAGCCGGGCGTCCTGGAACCGTCGGCCGACAAGGAGCCGGCCCATGATCCGCTTCTCCAGCGTGTAGCCGTTGTAGCGCATCCGCTCGATCTTGAGCACCTGGTCCGGGCCAACGAACTTGCCGTACTCCTCGATCGTCCGCAGCGCCTCTGTCAGCCGTTTGCAGCCGGCCGTCACCACGTCGGCCAGATCCGAACGCCTTGTCTCGGTGGGGCTGGTGATCTCCGTTCCGATGTCGCCCGGCGTGTCGCGGCTGGTCAGGAACTCCTCGACGGGCATGACCTGGAGGATCTCGGTCAGATCGCTGCGGAGGCTCTTGGCCATCGCGGTGATGGCCGGGTCGTTCAGCGCAAAGCGCCCGCAGTCCTCGGCGACCCGGAGTGCTTCCCTGGCCCGGTTGAAGTTCGCGTCCAGGATCCGGTAGACCTCTCGCATCGCGTAGCCCTCCACCGGTGTTCGGGGGACTCAGGTGTTGTGGTTGTTCGGGATCGGGAACTCCCCGCAAAGCCCGACAACGTGTTGGCGGACCGCCTCGGCGACCGCCAGATCGCCTGCCGAGCAGAGCACCTCGTCGATCCACGCGGCAATCCGCTTGATCTCTGCTATGCCCATGCCGCGGGTCGTCAGCGCGGGGGTGCCGAGGCGGATCCCTGACGTCTCGGCCGCAGGCCTGGGCTCGAAGGGGATCACGTTCTTGTTGGCGATGATTCCAGCGGCCGCCAGCCACTCCGCGGCGTCGTGCCCCGTCAACTCGGCACGGCGGCTGGACAGGTCGACGAGCAGCAAGTGGTTGTCCGTCCCGCCGGAAACCAGCCGCCAGCCTTTGGACAGAAGCTCCTCTGCGAGCGCCTTGGCGTTTGCGACGATGGCGGCGGCATACTGCTTGAAGTCGGGCCTCATCGCCTCGTGGAAGGCGACGGCCTTGGCTGCGATGACGTGTTCGAGCGGCCCGCCCTGGAGCCCCGGGAACACGGCAGCGTCTATCCTGGAGGCCCACTCTTCTGTGCAGAGGATGATCCCTCCCCGCGGCCCGCGAAGCGTCTTGTGGTTGGTCGTCGTCACGAACGTGCTATGTGGCACGGGCGTCGGATGCTCGCCGGCGACCACCAGGCCGGCGATGTGGGCGATATCCGCCAAGAGGGGACAGTCAACCTCGTCGGCGATCCGTCCAAAGGCCTCAAAGTCGATCGTTCGCGGATAGGCCGATGCGCCGGCGACGATGATGTCCGGCTTGATCTCCAGGGCTTTCCGGCGGACCTCGTCCATGTCGATGGTCTCGGTGTCGGGCGAGACGCCGTAGCCGAACGTCTTGTAGAACACGCCGGAGGCGTTGATCTTCATTCCGTGCGAAAGATGGCCTCCGTGGGCCAACTCCATGCCCAGGATCTTCGCTCCCGGCTGAAGGGCGGCAAGGTAGACCGCCAGGTTCGCGCTGGTTCCGCAGTGCGGCTGGACGTTGGCGTGCTCGGCGCCGAACAGCCGCTTCGCGCGGTCGATGCAGATCCGCTCGACGCTGTCAATATTCTCGTTGCCGCAGTAGTAGCGTCGGCCGGGATACCCTTCTGCGTATTTGTCCGTCAGACAGGAGCCCAGCGCCACCAGCACGGGCGGGGACACGTGATTCTCCGAGGCGATCAGCTCCAGCGTCTCGCCCTGGCGTCGCTGCTCGGCCCTGACGATGCGGGCGATCTCGGGATCAGCCCTCTCCAGTCGATCCATCGACGTCTCCAGTTGAGGTCACGGTCACAAGTGACAGCCACTGTAGCGATCAAGGGGGCCACAGGCAAGCGCCACGGAGCGGCTTGGAGGCAAGCGGGGGCGCGGGCGTCCCCGTAGCGGGCCCGTCTGGCGCTTCACAGAGCCATGCTACGAGCGCCGCCGTCCCTCGGGGGCTTCGGCGGACGTGACCAGGACGCGGAAGAAGCGGCCCTCGACGGGCTTGGGGACGATCTTACGTTTCACCCGGCGATAGCCTCCGTAGGAACTGGATGACCTGCCGGCGCGCTTGACCAGATCGGTGATCTCGGTCAGCGGGATTACGCCGCTGGGTCCGCCGTCGTCGACCATGGGATCCGTCTTGCCGGCAAGGAAGCCGAGCAGGCCTCCCTCACGGGTGAGAATGGGAGCGGCGACCTCGCCGGCAACGATGCCCGGGGAGAGGGCGAAGCCGCCTTCCGTGCCCACCTTGCCCACTTGGCACATGACCGGGCGGATCTGGCCGCCCATCTGCTCGTACAGGCCCAACCCGTAGGCCGTGACGTACTGGCCTTTGGCCGGCTTGGCCTTCGGATCGACGGACAACGGCTTGAACTGGAGATCCTGGAAAGACACTACCGCCAGCGGCGGCATCTTCTTGCTGCGGCCGAACGTGCTCACCCGCTGAACTCGCCCCGGCACAACCATTTTCGGGCTTACGGACACGAAGACCTCCAGGGCGCCCTTCACCGCCCGCTGGTCGACGAGCAAGGCATTCTGCGAGACGGGCACCGCGACGGCCTGCGTGAAGACGAGCCGGTCGTACGTCGGCGTGGGCAGGTACAGGTCCTTGCCGACCCAGCTCCGACCCGGCATCAGCCAGGTCGTGCCGCGTCGCGTGTACGTTGACGACGATGGCTGCTCATACTGGTCGACGATGGCCCTTGCCGTGGTGAACGTCGGCGTGCCCATCAGCTTCCCGGGCGTATCGCGAAGCGCCTGGAGGACCAGGTCGAGCGCGTCGCGCGAGTTGGGTCGCAGGTGGAGCACCTCCAGGTAGGTCGCCAGGGCTTCGAGCTTCTGCCCCTTCGCCGAGAGGGCCATCGCCTCGCCCTGCGGGAACGCTGCCACTCGCGGCGCCGCCGTGCGACACTTCCTGAACAGCGCCAGCGCATTGGTGTGATTCCCGCCCTCGAGGTTCGCCACGGCCAGAAGGAAATCGCGCAGGATCGGGTCCGGCCAGAGGATCGCCGCTTCCCGGAACCTGACGGCCAACTGCCGCCGCAGCCTGGCCTGCTTGGCGCGGCCCGCGGACGTGGTCGAACCGGCGCGTTGGATCAGGCGACGGGTTTCCTGGCCCTTGTTCAGGGCCTTGGCGAACTGCTCGTATCGCTGCTCCACGTCCAGCGGAGAGACCCATCGGCCCGGGATCTTCCGCAGGCGGTCGTGCGTCTTGACTCGCCACTCCTTGATCTGCTGCCGCAAGCCGTAGGCGACCGGGCCGGTTGGGCTGCCGACGAGCTGCCGCATGATCAAGAAGATGTGTGGCTCCGGGCGAGTGAACCGATCCGGGCCCGCCGGCGAGGCGCCGAGCGTCAACGAGGGCATGACGGTCGGCGGCATGGCTGCCTGAGTCAGCGGGTCGCTCTTGGCGATCTTCCGAACCTCGTCGGCGTTGACTGAGATTGTGGCCAATTGAGTCTTGATGTGGACCTTGTTGCCGTCGCGTGTCACCTTGCCTCGGTGGATCTTCCCGTTGTTCATGTAAACGACGTCCGCGGTCGCGGGGGCAGCAAAGACGAAACTCGCCAGCGCAATCAAACCGATTCTCTGCATCGCGATCATGATCTGGTCCCTATCCAATCAGTGTAACGCAGGGCGACGGGGCAGGGCACGGCAATTCAGTGAGGCCGCACGCTCGAGGTCAGGCGGCTTCGGCCTCCGCCGGGCGGGATGGTCACACGGGCGCCGTCCCCGCAGCGACCAGCCGTCGATTCTCCGCGTTGATTTGACCGGGGGGCCGATATGCGGTGTAATGATGGCATGCTAGGAAGGCTGAGACGAACATCCCGAACCGATGTCGGGCTGGCCCTCTCGTTTGCGGGTGTGGCGTATCTCGTGTGGGCCTTCGTTGCCGGCGTCAGTCGCGACGTGGTCCAGGAACTGATCAAGTCTTCTTTTGTCCGCCACCTCACGCTGCCGGAAAGCGCCCGGCTCGTGAAGATCATCTTCGTGGAGGCGGGGATCGTCATCGACGTCGTCGGGATCACCTGGATGGCCGTCTCGTTGCTGCTGGTGGTCTTGAGCTCCCAGCAGCGATGCAGCATTTCGTGGGGATGGGTCTCGGCTATGGCCCAGGCGATCGTGGCCGCGCTCGGAGCCGTGCTGGTCGGATGGGCGGCATACCAGCCTCACGTCGTCCCGCCCGAGACGGTCATGCCTGGCTCGGCGACTTGGGCGAAAGTCAGCGCGATCTCCCTGCCGATCGTGGTGGTCGTGGCCGTCGTGCTGTGGGTGATGGTGCTCGTGTGGCTGCTGGTTGAGCGGGCCCGGCTGGACCGACGTGGCCCGACCCTCCGCGACGGCCAGAGGACCAACATCTACCGTTGAGCGCCCCCCGCACAAGGCTACACCAGGCCCTTTCGCTTGCGCAACGCCCACTCTGCGCACAACAGGGCGATGAGGATGGCGATGATCGGCCACCGCAGGTGCTGCGAGAGCATCACGTGGGTCACCGTGTCGCGCCGTTCCGGCTTGGTCGTTACGTGGAGCTCCGTCAGCAACTCGCCGAACCGGTCGTGCGTAACGAACTGCCCTCCGCTGAGGGAGCTCACCCGGCGCAGCAGGTCATGGTTCGCGAGCACCTCGAGCGACTCGAGGTCGCGGTGGAGGACCTCGAACTGGTGCTCGGCCGTGAGGAGCTTGCCCCCGACGCGAGCAGCGATCTCCAACGTGTAGGTTCCGGGCTTGGCCGGCGGCGGCAACTGCCCTTTGCGCATCTTCTCAACGGCCCTCAGAACGACCGGTGACTCCTCTCCGCTTGGCGCGATGACTCTGACCTGTACTGGGATGTTCAGCAACGGCCGGCCGTGGGAATCCTCAACACCGGCGCTGATCTTGATGGACTCGCCCGATCGGCGCAGGCGGCGGAGGTCGTAGTTCGTCTTATCCGTCACCACCCAGGCGGTCCCCTTTGGGGCGGCGAGGAATAGAGCGACCTGCCGCCAGAACCGCCGTTGGAGCTCGGCCGTGTTCTTCTTCGTCAGTACCCATCGCCACGTTGTGTCGAACGCGATGGCCATCGTTCGTCCCTTGCCGTAGGGCTGCGAGACGATCAGGGGTTCCTGGCGCGTTGTCTCGGCAAGGACGGTGGCGGCGAGCTTGAGGCCCACCAGCTTGTTTGCGCCGGGCAGCGGGTCAAGCCGGCCCCAGTCAGCGGCGACGTCCAAGCCGCTGTTGCTTACACGCATCACGTCGCTGTCCCGGCCCCGTCGCGTCGGAACGACCCGTACGGGACTGTCGATCTGACCGGCCGAGGCGCTCAGATCGATCGGCATGATGTCGGCGATGGGCGTGCGCTGCCACCCGCCACGCCCAAAGCTCTTCGACCCGCCCAGCATGCAGAAGCCCTTGCCGTACGTCCCGACCAAGTCGCGGACAATCCGGAGCTGCTTGGGCGTGAAGTGGGTGGCGGCTACGTCTCCGAAGACAACCGCATGGTAGGTCAGCCAGTCGTCGAGGTTCTCGCTGAGCGGTGTTGGTTGCTTGTCTGTCAGCGGCTGAAGCAAGACTCTTCGATCGATGGAGAACCGCTTCGCCGCCGCCAGGGCCCGAGCGATGTACTTCGCCTCGTAGCGGAACCTGCCTTCCACGTACAGCACGCGCATCTCGCGGTCGACGACGTGGACCAGCCGGCTGGCCTCCTGTCGGCCGGCCAGATCCCGCACCGGCTCGCCCAGTGGCTTCGCGGAGACGACCAGTCTGTGGAACCCTGCCGCCAAAGGCACGTGAACGAAACGGACCGGATGCGCATGCCGAAGTTGATTGACGGCGAGGGTCTTCGAGCCGATCTTCTCCTTGCCGAACTCACAGGTGACCTCTACGGTCCGGCCCTGGAGTCCGGTGGTCTCGATCGTGGCCGTGATGGGCAGGCGATTGAAAGCGTCGATCTCATCGGGCGCCGCCAGGTCGCGGACGGACAGCATCCTGATCGATTCGGTGACGCGATCCGACCCGACTGCCACGGTGTGGATCGGCACGTGCTGGGACCTCATCAGCGCGGCGAAGCGCCCGGGGCCTATGACCTCGGCCGTGTTGTTGCAGCCATCGGAGATCAGCACGATGGCGGACAGCTTCCGCTGCTGATCGGTGTACAGCCCGCGGGCCTCGGCCAGCGAGTCCCCCAGAGCGGTGGCCGGCCCGTTAGGCCTGCGAACGGGGAGCAAGTCCCAGCCGGCCTCCGCGTGGAAAGCTTCGGGCGGTGAGGCTCCCGTCGCGAACGTCACAAGCTCCAGGTCAGCGCTGTCAGTCAATCGTTCCATGTCGCCTCGGTGTGACTGGAGCATCCTGGCGACCGCGTCGGCGCGGCTGATCATCTCGTCGGCGCCGGCGAACAGTCCTGCCGATGCCGATGCCACGTCACGGCGCCTCATTGAAGATGACGTGTCGGCGCAGATCAGCACCACCGTCTTGATTTCCTCTTGATCTCTGTACTCCAAGGCCGGCCGCAAGGACCACGCGGCCAACAGGATGATCGCGACAAGGCGCAAGGCGAGCAGGATGGCCTTCACCGGCCGGGCGACAGGCGAAGTAGTGCGGCTGTAGGAGCGGAGAGCCCATCCGACGGCGGCGGCGCCGATGGCAAGGATGGCGCCCCGAGGCACCCAGAACACCGTCAGCCCGACCAAGGCCGTCAGGCACAGCCCGCGGACGAGCACACCCAGGAGCCGGGCTACGTTACCTGAGCCGGATAGCCCCGTCGCGAGTCCGTGCAGCATCGCTGCAAGCGCCAGTGCGCACGTACCGGTCAACACCGGCAATGTGAGGAGGAGCATCAACCGCTGCGCGGTTTCCAGCGCGCCGAAGAGCGGCTTCATCAACGGTGTGGCCTGGCCGGCCCAACTGCCCCAGATCCAGGCTGCCAGAATCCCCGCACACGCGGTCCCCGGCAGCAGAAGCCAGAAGAGCATGCGGCTGCTCCGACGGAGGGGGAGCAGCATCATGGTGCCCTCAGCCAGGAGGGCGCCGGCTGCGATGGCCGGGAGGCCGATCGCCCAACCGAGAGGCTCGAACGCGATCGATACGCAAAGCGAGTCCATCTGGCCAATAGAGTAGTCCAGCCGACAGCGCCAGACAACGCCCTGTCGGGGACGATTCCGCTCGACAACGGGCCACCGAAGGCATTCACCCGTCAGCTGTTTTCACCGCGCTCCGCCGGTGGCTCCCACGCCATCCGATCGCGCCGCCGGCTCGATCCCAGTTTGGACAAGCCGGGAAGGCCATGTCATAGAATATGATCCGCTAAAAAAGTTGAACAGACAACTATTTTTTCATTATTATGTTGACATAATGTTATTTATACATACAATATCCATGGCTATTGCTCATTAATAAAATACGAGGATGGGGCGAGGCAGGCGTACCCGGTCGGCAGCGTAGGGCTTGTGAGGTTCACCAGCACAGACATGCGACCGGGAGGCGCGCGATGGCTGCGAGACTTGGCGGGTCGACTTTCGCATGGGCGGTGGTGTGTGCCTGTTGCGGGCACGAGACGACGCGCGGTCGGCTCGATGGCGAGCCCCATAGAGAGTTGCGGCTGCGAGGCATTCACCACCTGGCGACGGGGGACTGTGAGCCGGACGAGTACGTGACGGTGTGCCCGTGTTGCGGGGCCGAAGACTCCTACGACGGGTCCGTCCGGTGCTGTGACTGAGTTCAGTGTCCGCGTGTCTCTGCGGGATCGGTTCGCGCATCGGGCGAGCCATCACAGGTTGCCGCAGGCGGTGGCGCTACATCCGACACCAGTGAATGCAGGAGCGAGAGATGATGGTAACGGCGCGATTCAGGTGTCCTTGCTGCAAACAGGAGTTTGGCGATCCGCTCTACCACGGGCCGATCGGGCATGCCCCCCAGACCGTCTGCTTCGACTGCTGGGCGACGGAGTGGGAGACGATGAGCATTGTGATGTCCCGCGGCGGGAATTGGCAGCAGCTTGATGCGGCGCTGTTCCTCCTGGCCCAGGGCTTTACGCACCGCGAAGCCGCGGACCTGATCGGGGTCCATCGGGCCACCATCTGCACGTGGATCAGGAGATTGCGGCAGAGGCCGGAACTGACACCGGCATGGCTCACTGATCGGGTGAGGTCCAGGCGGGCCTTGTCGGCCTGAGGCCTGGGTTGCTCGCCGGGCCGGGGGCGACGACGTGCCGGGCGTACCGTGGACCCGCCCGACACGCTCATCGATTGTGGCGTCCAGCGCGATGGCAGCCTGCCGGCAATATGGAGAACGAGGCGTGTGGCCCCTTGACAGCAATGACCTGCCGAGTGCCCTGGGCGGTGGGACGCTCTTGCGAATCCCGCGGCGGCACCGGGCTGACGCCCTGCAGGAGGCGTGGGTTGCCCACCTGACCGGGCAGGATCCATCCGCCGCCGTGTGGGCCTACGTCAAACGCACGGACCGTGCCGAACGGAAGTCTCAGTCTTTCTCGCAGTTAGATGAAGACCAGCAACGGCGGATCTTCTTCGAGACGGCCGGGTGAGTACCCCACCGCCGAAAAAAAAGTGAGAAAATGAGAAGATTGACACGACATTTCGGCCCTCGAGATGTCCATGCATGCTAAGGGGGGACATCGTATCGCGGGGAGTTCCGAAGCCGATCGCCGATGTGTGCAGGGCCGCGTTGCTTCCCTCTATGACCGGACTCTGGCCGTTGGCGAAATGCCCTGCGATGCACCTGACAGCAGCCTACGCTCCCGGCCCGTTGGACGGGCCAACTGGATCCGTCGAGGGCACCGCCCTGGCGAGGCATGGAAGGGACGCTGTCCTGACCATGAGTCGACTTCCCCGAGAGCCTGTTGGGCAGCGACCGGCCATTGAACGGTCTCACAGATCGCTCTCGGGGAGGTCGGCGCCCTGATCAAGGCGTCCGGCGACGGCAGGCAACAGGCTCCGCTGTCTGACTTGGAGTATGTGGGCGTGGTTGAGCAGACGGCGGATGCCGCTGCACTTTGGGATGAGCTGTCGGCGATGCGAGCGGCCCGCAAACGAGTCCTGAGACGCCCCGAGAACCGCGCCGATCTCTGGCTCTTCATAAGCGAGCGATTCGGGATTCGGCTGCCGCACAGAACGTTCACACCCGGACACTCGACGCCGCTGGATCTCGTGGCCGACGCCTTCTTCCACGCGGCCAGCGATCTGGCCGTGTGGGCCAATCGCAGCGGATTGAAGACGCTGTCCGCATCGATCATCGCGGCGCTGGACTTCCGGTTCACCGACGCGCCCATCAAAGCACGCGTTCTGTCGGGCAGCGAGGATCAGGCACGGAACCTCTACGAGTACTGGTGTCGCTGGTGCCATGGGGTGCTTTCGGACCTGGTGTCCGACAACCCGGGCCGGCTGCTGACCCGACTGGACAACGGCGACATGGAGATCCTCGCGGCCTCGCAGAAGCGGGTCCGGGGCGCGAAGGTCCAGCGGTTGTTTCGCGACGAGGTGGACGAGATCGACCCGGACGTCCTCGGCGCGTCGATCGGGATGCTGGCCAGCACGGACGGCGCGGCGGCGCGCATGATCGACACGTCGACGTGGCATCGTGTCGACGGGCCGATGGGGCGGCTGGTTGCCGAGGCCGGCTCCCGCGGCATCCGGCTGCACAAGTGGAACGTGTGGGAGTCTCTCCAGCGGTGTCCACCAGAGAATCACGAGCATGGTCGGGGGTGCCGGTCGTGCGGATTGGCCGAGCCCTGCCTTGCCAAGGCGCGGGAGTACTACCGCCAGCCGGATCGTGGAATCGGGATCGCTGCGGACTGCTGCGGCCTGCTGTCGATCGACGATGCCATCAAGCAGTTCCGGCACTGGTCGGCCCAGCAGTGGCAAGCCGAGGCGGTATGCACACGGCCCAGCCCCATGGGGCTTGTCTACGCGGCCTTCGATCGCCGGACCCACGTGCGGGGCGATCTGGACTTCGATCCGGCCCTGCCGACGTGGCGGTCGATCGACTGGGGCTGGAACCACTTCGTGTGCCTGTGGCTCCAGGAGGATGCCTCGGGGCATGTACGGGTCGTGGATGAGTACTGGGCGAACACGGCCACCACGGCCGACCACGCAGAGAACATCCTCGCCCGTGACGAAGGACGCAGGGTCGAGGCGACCTTCTGCGATCCCGCCGGGCGGAACCGGAACGACCAGACCGGCTATAGCAACGTCGAGATCTTTGAAAGTCTTGGGATACCTTGCACTTACCAGATGCTGGCGAAGAGCCGCGAGGTGCGAAACGGCATCAATCTGGTCCGATCGTTCCTGGCCCCGGCCGATGGAGTGGCCAGACTGCTGGTGGCGGGGCGCTGCCGGCGGACGATCCAGGCCTTCGAGAGCTACCGGAACCGGCAGGTCAACGGTGAATACGTTGACGAGCCGGTCAAGCCGCAGGCATTCGACCATCCGATGGACGCCCTGCGGTACTACTTCGTGAACCGATTCGCCGCCACGCGAACTCAGACGCGGCAGCTCAGCTATGTCTGAGCGGCCGGCCTCGTCCGGGGCCGCGGCCGCCGGAGAAGAGCGCAGAACAATGTCAGAAAGCTTCGACCCGTTCCATGAAGGCGAGCTCCACCGCAGGCACAAGGCCCGTTGGCAGCTCGAGACCGATGCGGCGGAGATGACGCTGGAGGTGCTTCAGCGCGGCACGTATCTTCCGAAGCTGTCCTCGCAGGAGCATGAGGACGACTACGCGTATCGCCGCAGCATGTCCGTTCCCCTCGACATGTGCCGTGACGGCGTGCGGATCCGCGTGGACAACCTCTGGCGTACGCCGCCCAAGCGGTCGGTGGACCCGGCCGGCAAGTACCGGGACGTCATCGAGCCGCTGGTCCACAACGCCGACGGTGACGGTACGTCGCTTGACGCCTTCATGCGGCGGGCGCTTTGGAATCACTACGTTACCGGCGTCGATATCGTCACCCAGGTCGCCGAGGCTCCCGAAGGCGTTGAGATCTGTACGAAACGCGACCAGAGGAAGCACCGCGTTCAGCCGTACTTCATGCAGTTCACTCCGCTGGAGCGCCCCGACTGGGCCGTCAACGGGTCACGGAACTTCCTGTGGGTCCGGTACTGCCTTGGGCGCGTGGTGCCAAGTGACGAGCTGGCCGGCGGGCAGGACGGGCAAGCGCCTGCGACGGACTTCCTCACGCTGACGGCCGACGGCTATCGCCTATGGCGGGTCGAAGAGCAGCGCTCGGGCGACAGGAGCGGCGAGACGGAGCCGCCGCGCACCACGCTGCTGCGAGAGGGCGCCCACGGCCTGGGCCAGCCGCCGGCGATCAAGTTCTACTTCGCCGAGTCGCAGAAGTCCGGGCAGGGCGGTGTGCCGCTCTCGCTGTTGACCAGGCCGGCCGCCGTGGCGAAGGTGGCGATGAACCTGAAGAGCCAGGCCGACGCCGAGCTGCTGGCTGCTGTTCCGCGGTGGTTTGCCACGGGCTTCCAGAAAGGCGAGCTGCCGGACACCTACGGGGGCGGCATGCTCATTTCGGCACAGGATCCCGAGGCCAGGCTGAACGTCGTTCAGGGCAACGTCGGACACATCGTCGAGAAGCGCAAGTGGCTGCTGCTCTACCTGGGCGAGATCCTGCGGCTGTTGAAGTTCCGCGGGGGTATGGCGGAGGTCAACGCATCGGCCGGCAGCGGCCTGAAGCTGGCCCTGGAGCGGACGGACCTCGACAACGAGCTGCGGGCGACCGCCTCTCAGTGCGAGCGCACCGAACTGGAGATGATGCGTCAGGCCGTGGTCCTGGCCACTGGGCGGCACATCGAGCTGCACGGCGCGGCCGAGGAACTCGGCTATGGCGTGGTCTACAATCGAGACTTCGTACTCGAGCCCGTTGGCGAGATGCTGGACAACATCCGCAAGTGGGTTGCCGATTGCGGCGACGTGGCGGGCGGCCTGACGGAGATCACACGGGAGATGACTCGCCAACTGGCCAATATGCTGGCGAGGGAAGGCAGCCCGCACCACAGGAAGATGGCCGAGCAGATCGAACAGGCGCCGCTCGGCGAGCGCGGCCTCGCCCGGCCGAATCGCTCGAGCAAGAAGGTCGGGCGGCGCGGTCGCGGCTGAGCCATCCGCCGTGCAGCTCGTGCCGGCACAGCCCGGCGCAAGGGCTCGGACAGACGGGCTGGCGCAGGGTCGGCTCGTCCACGGCCGGCGCAAGGGGTACCAGCGTGAGATTCGCCCACGTCAGCCTGACGCCGCTGTGCGGGGCGCCCTGGGCGGCCGCCGAGGCATTCCGAGAGGCCGGACACGACAGCTTCTGTATCGCTCCGGCGCAGTACGATAGCGGCCGGACGGTGCCGACGCACTACCGCGTGCCGCCTGTCGGTGGGGCTGTCGCTCGGCTTCACCAGGCCGACGTGATCATCTGTCACGAGCGGTGGCCCCTACGGGAGGGTTGGTACCCCCCTGGGAAACCCACGGTCATCTGGCACCACCGGCTACAGCCTGAGGATGGGCACAGTGGCCGGCGCGAGCCTGGCGAGTGGCCGTCAGGAGTAGCCGGCGGCGCCCGGGCAGGCCGAACACGGCTTCCCCGACTGCCGGAACTGCTCCCACTGGAGCACCGGCGCTACCGGCCGGGTATCAAGCCTGCTTGCCGCGTGCGGATCGCCTGTGACACGGGCGACGTCGGGCAGGACTTGGGCGACCTGGACGCAGAGGTGGATGTCATCGGACCGGTGGGCCTCGAAGAGGCACTGCAACGGAAAGCGGCGGCCCACATCGTCATCGACGACCTGTCGACGGCCGGATACCGCCGCGGGAGCATTGAGGCTCTGGCCCTCGGCTGCGTGGTCGTCAACGCCTGCGACGACCTGCACGCCTGGCACGTGCAGCAGATAACCGGCGGATGCGGGCATCCCTTTGAGGCCATCGATCCGGAGCGGCTTCGCGGCAGTCTGGGGCGGTTGGTCGCGCTCGGCCCCGACGCGCTGAGCCACATGGGGCGGCGCAATCGGGCGTGGTTGGAGGCGGCGTGGCGGCCGACAGAGCTGATCGATCGAAACCTCTTGCCCCTGGTCGACGAGGCAATCGCCCTTGCCAAGCGACACAAGCAGACCGGCGATGGCGGCGGTCTGGACGAGCGTGAACATGAGCGACACAGTTGATCTGGCCGGAGCAATGATGCCCCACAAGACTTCAGACACCCCCGTCGCGGGACCCGGAACCGGCCCGCGGCAGTCGGTTGGCTCACCGCAGCAGGAGCTGTCCGGCGGCGCGGATGTGCCGCGAAACGACATCGGCGCAGACGAGACGGTCTCCCGCGCCGAGTTCAACAAGGTGGTCGGCCAGCGGCAAGCGGCCAAGGAGAAAGCCCGGCAACTCGCCGCGGAGGTCGAGCAGCTTCTCGCCCGGCTCGAAGCGATGCCCGATGAGCAGGAGCTGCGAGCCTACCAGGACTGGCAGAAGCGGCAGGAGGCGGCCGGGATCCCCCCCGATCAGCAAGGACAGGATATGCACGCCATTGCCGCGCGGGTCCGCCGGCCCCTCGAAGAGAAGGTCGAGGCCCTTCGCAGCAGCAGGGACGCCCTCGAGAGGCGGCTGAGGGATCTCGTGCGGGACCAGGAGTTGAGGGCCGCCGCCGCACGCGCCAACGCGATCAACCCGGATCAGGTGGTCGCCCTGCTGCGTGACCGTGTGCGGCTGACGCAGACAGACGAAGGGCAGTTCGTCCCGGAGCTTGTGGACGTCGATGGCGGGCCCGTCTTCGACGGCCCCCATCGTGTCACCGAGACAAGGCGATTCGTGGAACTGTTCCTGTCCTTGCCGGAGAACGCCAACCTTGTTCGTTCGATGGTCGTCCCCGGCAGCGGCGCACGCCAGGCTGGGGGCACGGCAACCAACACTGACATGATGCCTCGCACGAAGGCCGAGTTCCTTTCGCTGCCGGCCGACCAACGCTTGGCTCTGGCCAATCGGATGACGGCGCAGCAGCGAGACGCCCTGCTGGGCAGGGGCTCGGCCGAGGGCGGGGGATACCTCTAGGAGACAAAGCCCTATGGCTCAAACAACGACGACAACTCTGGATGCATGGGTGCCGAGTGAGTTGATCTCGGCCGACATCCTCCAGGAGGCCCGGCCCAACACGGTAGTGGCCAACCTCGTGCAACGCGAGTTCCTCAGCACGGGCCAGGGGAAGGTCTGGGAGCAGACCCAGCTTCCCTCGACGACAGCGGCGAGCGTGGCGGAGACGGCCGATCTGGCCGCCGCGGCCCGAACGCCGACGACCCTCGCCTCGATCACTGTCGGGGAGGTCGGCCTCAGCACCGAGGTGACGGACCTGGGGCTGGAGACGGCCATCGTCGGCGACCTGGCCGTCTGGGCCAGAGGCTCCGGACGGGCAATCGCACAGAAAGTCGACGGTGACCTCTGTGCTCTGTTCTCCGGGCTCAACAGCTCCGGCACGGGTGCCGTCGGCACGTCGGGCGAGGATCTGGGCATCGATGACTTCATCGAGTCGATCTACACGCTCGAACTGGCCAACGCGCCCGGGCAGCTGGTCTGCGTGCTGCACCCGGTCCAGAAGAGGGATCTGTTCACCGAGTTGACCTCCACTTCGAACAACGCTGCGGTCTTCACCAATCTGCCCGAGCTGGTCCGTGAGGGGCGACTGCCTGGCGGCGCACCGACCAACGGGTTCTGGGGCGTCTTCTGCGGCGTGCCGATCTACGTGACCACCGAGGTGGATACCGTGAACGCCGGAGCCGACCGGGCCGGCGCGATGTTCGTCCGCGAGGCGATGACGATGGTCCAGCTTCGGCCGCTGCGCGTGGAGTACCAGCGTGACGCGTCGGCGCGGAGCACCGAAGTGGTCGCGACCATCGCCTACGGTGTGGGCGAGAACGTCGACACCTATGGCGTGCCGATCGTCACCGACGCATGACCCATGCGGCCGGGGCCACGACGTGCACGCCCGGCCGTCCACATCCCTGCGCGGCCCGGGGGGCGCGGCCACGCCGCCGCGCCCCCGCCGGGCCGGCCCGAGAGGAACCCCATGTACGAAGACACGTATGACCTGACCGACTCCGAGAAACTCCAGGTTCAGGAGATCCTCGCCGAGATAACGCTCCGCGGCGGCCGGCTGACGGATGCGGGGGGACGGCCGGTGGCCTACCGAATCCTGCGGGGACGGCGCTTCCTCGTCTGTGACAGGGGGCTCGTGTGGCGTTTCGCCCCGGAGGGCTCGCCGCAAGTGCCCGGGCAGGCGGTTGGCGTCGTTCGACGCAACAACGCCGTGGAGATGTGGACCGGAAAGTGGCGCAAGGTCAAGGCGGCCGACGGTCGGGACACGTATGCAAAGTGCCTCGTCTGGGTGCCGCTCGACGACAACATCAACGGCCATCCCGGCATCTCGAAGCTCGGGTGGTACCGTTCGGAGAAGGGATTCAAGCACCCCCTCGAGGCGCCGCACTCACCGACACCGGAGGAGGTCGGGGTCCTCGAGGGTAGGGCTGCGGCCATGAGCGGGGCCGTCTACGCACGGCGGCAGGCCGAAGGACTGAGCGATTCGGAGACGAAGGACCCGGCGCCCGGCCCCGAAGCCGGTGCTGACCGGCCGCGGGGCCGAGGCAGACGACGTGCCTCTTGACCGGACCACTGTGGACCGACGGGCCGGCCGGCAGATCGCCGATCTCCAGCAGACGCGGTACGTCTCGGACAACGAGAAACGCCGTATCCGACAGATCCACGAAGCTGCTGCCAGGAGGGCGGCCCGCAGAGCTGCCGCTCGATGACGGCCTTGCGGCCCACCGCGCCGGCGGAGGCGATACGTGAGCGCCGACGGGCCGACACTTGAGGGCCCGGCGTTCGTCCTGGGCAACGGCCCGGACCTGCCGCTGGCGTCGCTTCGCCTTCTGAGCAACCAATTCACGATCGGCGTTAACCCGTGGCATGGGCAGGAGACACCTGCTCGGATGTCGCGGGAGCTCCAGCGACTCCTGGCAGACTGCTCCGGCCAGGTCTGCTTCATACATGGCGCCAGGGGGTTGGCCGAAACCGTTGCTCGTCTGCCGCATACCGACAGCGGGAAACTGAAGCAACGGCTGCGGCGGCACCTGGCACCGCACACGAGAGGATAACCATGGCCCGGAGATGGGAATCGATCATCTGCTACGAGGACCGAGCCGAGCAGTTCCACACGTCACGATGGCGCCTCAGCGGCGTCGCGACGAAGGAAGGCGGCGAGAACACCGACGGGGGCGTGTTGTGGCTCGCGATGGCCCGCGTCGGCGACACGGTCACGGCTGACCTCTACAAGGACGTCGGCAGGAATACTTTGGACAAGGTCGCCACAGGCTCGGCCGACGTGTCGGGCATCGACGGCACGGGCGAATCGGCCGCCGAGTTGACACTCTCGCAAACCAATTCCAGCGGGCTGTCGGGTTCGCTGCGGATCCACCAGTACCACGCCGGCGGCGTGTGCCCGATGCAGGTTGCCCTCTGCGTGGATGAGGACCTGGACGCCCTCTGGGACGGGATCGAGACGCTGCCCGGCTACGACTCGACCAACGGCTGTGCCGAGTTCATTCGCCTGGCCGGCGACGACGTTCTAGCAAGGGTGGCCGCGATGTTCCACGACCGTCTCGGCGGCTTCGGTGCGGCCGAGGCGTGGTTCATCACCGACGCGGCACGCGTTCTTCCCGATCTCCGGCGGATTGCCAATCCGGCACAGCTTCGGCTCGCCTGCGCCCATCGAGCCCTGGAGATCGCCCTTGGGCGGAGCCACAAGATGGGCGCCGAGACGATGTACAGCCGGCTTCGAGACTATCACCGGTCGGAGCACGACAGGGCGATGGCCTCGCTGGTGCTGGCGATTCGTCCGGGCGAGGGCCCGGCGGCGGCTGCCGGTCGGTCGGGGGTCGTCCGGCAGTCCCGCGTTTGATCTCTCGATGACCGGCCCCGCCTGCACCAGGGCACCTAACGGACAGCAACATGGCAGCCATCACAGTGGGCAATCAGGACTGGTCGATCGTCGAGGCCGTGCAGACGGCGTTGAGCAGTGCGGCGATCCAGGGCGCATCCGTCTTCCAGGCCGTGACCGTCACCACCTCGGACAGGCAGGCCGGCCAGTGCCAGTTCCACACCTCACCCATCGCGGTGTTGCGGTACGTGACGACGAAAGAGGACCACTCCCCGGAGGGCGTGCGGGGGGGCATCGTGGCGCTGGAGCTGATCCTGGCGGCGCAGATCGACGCGACGGGGCTGAGCGAATCGACGCGGCTCCGGGAGGTCCTTCGACTGAAGAACGCGGCCATCAATGCCGTGGAGCAGGCCCCACCGGATGACTCGTCGGCCTGGGGCGACGGCGACCATTACCACGCGCGGATTCGATGGGGGCCGACGGAGATCGACACTTCCGTCCGGCAGCCATGGGTGATGTGTCGGCTGCCGGCGGAGATCGGCTTTGCCCTGGACGGCCCGACATCGCACTGATCTGCCTGTAGGAGCAATCACATGGCCTTCAACGTCTATCACAATCCGCAGAACGTGACGCTGGGAAGCTTGTCGATCACCGGCGTGCGGTCCATCGTGGTCTCGGTCCGGTACAAGGAGATCCACGCCGCCGGAGACAACGACACGCACGAGTCGGTTGCGAGATTCACCACCGGCAGGACAAGCGGCACGATCACGCTGCTGGATCCTGTCAGTGCCGACTCCGTGCAGGGCCAGACGGGCACGCTCTCCTTCACGTGGCAGGACGTCAAGGGGGTGTCAGACAAGTCCGTGAGTATCGGCGACTGCTGTGTCGGCGGGTACGACGCGACCGTGTCCCGAGACGCGGCCTCGACCGTGACGCTGCCGTTCGTGGCCGAATCCGCCCCGGTCATCACCTGATGACATCTGCTCGGCGCGATCGCTACGCGCGCCTGGAGGCGCGGGCCCGACGGGCCGTGGGTGAGGGCGTCCTTCATCCGGACCAGTGCCCGAAGCTGACGTTGCGCGGGGTGGCATTCGCCATCCCTTCGCGGGGTGTACGGGTCGTGCCCGAGTTCGCGGCAGACGGGGTCAGAGCGTCGATCGCAGGACTGGGCAGTTGGCCCGAGGCCGATCGTGTGTTGCAACTGGCCGAGGGCGACCACGAGAATGTCTGTCCGGAATGCAGACGCCCTCTGGCGGCGTCCATCGGAGTGGACCTCGATCGGAACCGGGCATTCCTGGTTGCATCGTTCAGCTTGGCGGAGAAGCTGCTTGCCGAACAGTACGAGCTGTCGGATGACGAGAAGTCCGAGCTACTGGCCTTCTCGGTGGATCAAGCCCCGATATGGCTGATTCAACTGCTGCAATGGTGCCGGGGTCTGCCGACGGAGACCGGGCAGTGACGCGACCCGAAGGTGAACTTGCGGATGTTCCGGCTCCGGGTCGACAACGCCTTTGGCCGGACGTGCTCTCGGATCTCCCAAGACGAGGGCCGGACGACGATCTGAAGGGTTCATCTGCTTGGCTCTTCGTCCTACCCGCCCTGAGGCGCCTGCGCGCAAACCTCCTCGCATCCGCTACGAGGCAGAAAGGCAAGCCATGCGGCCAACATGGTGTGCCACTGGCCGCCCCCGGCCCCGTTCTTTGCACTGACGATGAGAGGGCTGAGTTGGCGGGGCTGTACCTGTGGGTTGACGGCGGCCGGCTTCGGCTGATCACTCGACCGGTGGGCGCGGAGACGTTCACTCTCGAGCGGCTGTCGCCGGGGCGAACGACGGACGACAACCTGGCTTCTGGGAGAGCAGGACTGACCGCCGGAGAGGAGAGCCCGGCCGACGGGAGTGGTCCGACCCCGCCGGGGCCGACGAGGCCCGTCGCAGAAGGCTCCGACGAGCCGGCCTCGCCACGAGCCGATCATGGCATCGCTGCGTTGGGCCGTCGACAGACCGGGCACGACGAAAGGGGCGAGCCCAGGAGCAGCGCACTCGGCGCCGCCGGATCGGCGCCGGGGTTGCTGCCGACACCGCCCTCGTCCCGCAAAGCTGGGGCCGATATCACCAAGTTGATTCGCGGGGCCGAGTCTGACTGGTGAAACGGCACCCTACGGATCGAGCAGGCGGGCGACCGCCTGGCGTCTTCCACCGGCCGAGAGGCAAGACGAGCAGGAGAAGCCGTGAACCCCACCTTCGACAACGTGGCATTGACCGACTACGCGGCCACCGAGGACTTCGGCAGCCTCGTCACCCGGACCACCCGAGAAACGCTGCCCGACGTACAGGGCGAGTTCTTCCAGGTGGCCCCCGCCAGCGGCCGAACGATCGTCATTCGCGGTGTCCTGGCATCGACCACGCAGGTCTCGGCCGACTTGGCCGGCGCCGACCTGAAGGCAAGGATCCGCGCTCACGATGACCTTGTGGGCAGCGTAGCCGCGTACCAGGGCGCCGATTCGGTCTTGTACTCGGAAAGTCTGCTGCTGTCATACGATCAGGCCGGCCCAATGGAGATCTCGCCACAGGGAGCCGGGCTCCAGGCGGTGATGCGCGTGGAGGCTCGCGTGTTGACTCAGCCTTGACTGACGGTTCCCGGACACAGCGGGTCCGGTCCCGGGCGGGCATCCGTTCCCGCGGCGAGCAACGGTCCCGTGCAAACCTCATGAGCTACTATACCGGCGACATCCACATATCCCGCGTCGACGAGGCCGATCTCGGGCTGACCGTGACGGGTCAGACCGGGCACGTCGACAAGGTCGTCCAGTGCTACGTCTCCGGCGAGTTGACCGCCTGGCAGCGCCCGGATGGGGGCATCGTTCGGTTCGCCCTTCCGCAGGCTGGGCCCCATGACCTGATCATGCTGCTGGCCGTCGACCCAGAGGACGTCCGGGTCGACCACTGGGCTGACGCCTTCGAAGCCGGCACGGTGCACGGCAACCGGTTCCACGTCCGGTTTCGGCGCGATCCGTTGGACGGCTGGCAGCCAGGAGACCGCTGGCGGGTGCGGCGCGGCGATGCGGGGGACCTGTCGCCTACGATCCTGGTCCACGAGGCCGAGGTCTTCCCGGGCGGTAGAGGGCAGGTCGGGTGGGGAGTCGCCTGGGGCTACGGGTGCTGGGGCTACAGCGCCAGCAACGCGCCCGGCTGGGGGACGTATTGGGGCTACACGTGGGGCTTCGGCATCGACTACCTGGACTGGGTATCGCCCCCGATGCCCAGGGGAACGTATCCGCTGGCCTCCACCGTGGTCGACCGCAACGGCAACGAGTCAGCCGCCAGTGAGACAACGGTCGTCGCGGACACTTACGCCCGTCCGGCTTCGAACCTGGCCGTCGGATCCTACACAAAACAGACCGACACGCTCGTGTTGAGCGTGACGCCCAGCGAGGACATAGACTGATGGCTGAGACTGAACTGACTGCGGCACAGGCGACGTCGCTGGACGGCACGACCGACAGCGACACCGACTTCCGGTACCACTCGCCCGGCGACGCGAACTACTACACCGAAGGTCAACGCCAGCGTCAGCGCATCCTGACGCTGTGCAAGGCGCTGGGCAATCGCTTCCGCGTGTACAAGGACGGCATGGCGACGTTTGGCGTTCGCCCCGGCAAGCTCGACGATGGCGACACGACGTATGCCTACGCCGGGTCCACCGGCAACAACCTGACGGACAACAACACCAATTACATCTACCTGTCCGTCGTGTCCGGCGCCCTGTCGCTGACCGTGAATACCACGGGCTTCCCCGGCCCTGCAACCACCCCCCACCTCCCGTTGGCGACCATCGCCATCGCCTCAGGTTCCTACGCCTACACGGACATCACCGACTTCCGGCAACTGGCCGTCTTCGCCCTGATCTCGGGCATGACGGCTGCAAACGCCAACACGTTGACAAACGCCTCCAATGCCGACGCCCTGCACGTCCACGCGATCGCCGGCCTTCAGGACGCTGTACAGGACCTGATCCCCAAATTGAGCCTAACAGGCAACGACGACGCCGACGGGACCGGCACGATGACCATCCAGGCCCTGGACGGGGCCGGCAACAGCCTGGCCCAGCGTTTCCTGGCCCGTGTATGGATCGCCGATGCGGAGTATTCCGAGCCGGACGGGCAGACGGACTTTTCCGTCACAACCGGCGAGCAGATGCGAGAGGTCGAGGCCGACGCCGACTACGAGGTGATCGCCGACGCGACCGGGCAGATCGTGATGGACATCGACACAGCCATCGACAAGACGGTCTACGTAATGGCGGCCATCGACGGGCGGATCTGGACGGGCAGCGTAGCGATTACGGGGAATCCGTGATCCTGCACGGAGCTGGAACGACTGCCGGCCTGAAGCGCTGAGGGCAGAACCAATGACCGACATCTACGCAGACGGACAACTCGCCACCGGCTCCAACAACGGGACGTCGTGGGCCGACGCCTACCGGGGGGCGGCCGGCCTCCAGTCGGCCTTCGACGCCGCCGTTGCTGCCGACGTGGTGCACGTGGCGCGGACGTTCAATCTCTCCGTGCCGATCGACGTCGACCAGCACTCCGGCACGGACGGCTCGCCCGTCCGCGTCGTCGGCTACAACTACAACGGCGGGTCGCCCGTCATCGACGGGACGAAGGCGGTTATCGACGCCGCCGACACGGCCGCCCGATGCCTGAACGTCAGCGGGGTCGATCACTGGCGTTGGGAGAACCTCGAATTCGCCAACGCCACCGGCGACAACGTCTACGCGGCTGACTACGAGGACTATCACCAGTTCCTTCGCTGCGACAGCCACGGAGCCGGCGGCGCCGGCTGGTCCGCCGCCGCCAATCGCCATTGGCGCCAGGGCATCTGGGTCTACTGCCGCAGCTACGGCAACGCGTCCGGGTGCGGCTGGGACCAACTGGGCTACAACACGACGCTGTACGGCTGTTCGGCGATCGACAACGGGTCATACGGCTTCAGTGCCATCATAAGCAATTGCGCGTTCGTCGGGTGTGTGGCGCATCACAACGGGGACACGGGCTTCCGCTTCGGCAGCGCGAACATGGCCGCGATAGGCTGCGTCTCGGACGGCAACACGCAGCACGGCTTCCGAATCAGCTACGCCGCGCTGATTGCCAGGTGCCGGGCAACGAACAACGGCGGCTACGGCCTGTACGCCGATTCGGCGACGGTGACGGAGCTGGACAACTTCTACAGCGGCAACGGCACGGCCGCGACGGGCGGCTCGACGCCGTTGCCCGACGACAAAGGCGCCAGCACGCGGATCACGTCGGGGGCGGCCGGCTACGAGAATCTCGCCGGCGACAAGCTCAACCTCCGCCTCGGCGCCGCCGGCTGGCGGGTTGAGTCGGACATGGGCGGCGGCAACTACCTCCGCACGTCCGTCGGACTGCCAACGAGCATCGTGCCGCAGATTGCCAAGGCGGGAGGAAGGCAATGATCGTCAACGCAGGCGCAACGGACGTCACCACGTACTTCCTGTTGAGCGACGCCGTCACCGGCGGCCCGGCAACGGGGCAGACCATCACCGACATGGACCTCACGTATGTCCGCGACCGGGCGGCGGCGGTCAAGGCCGACGCAACCGCCCTGGCGTCGGCGACGGCGGCCCACGGGGCCAACAAGGCCATCGAGGTTGACTCGACCGATGCGCCGGGCCTGTACCGCATCGACTGGCCGGACGCCGCCTTCGCCTCGGGTGTCAGCAAGGTGCAGCTCTACGTCCGAGACGGCAGCGGAGCGGCGCACTTCGCGGAGACCTGCGCCGAGGTGACGCTGGACGCCGGCATGCAGATCCTCTCGGCGGACGTCGACTCCACGGGCACACCTGTGACGGCTGCGAAGGCGTTGGAGGCCATCCTTGCCGTGCTGGCCGGCAATTGCACGTTCGATGCGTCGACCGGCAACTGCTCGTTCAAGGGCCGAGACGGGGCGACCGCCGTGGCCAGCAGTACGGTTTCCGACGTGGGTACGCGGACCAACAGCGCACTGTCATAATGGCACGAACGTACTACCCATTCGGATACTGGCCGCCGCGTTCCCTCGCGGGCTGGCACTGGCCGAACATCAGCAGCGGCCATCGCGTCTACCGTGGCGTAGGCGGGCTGAGCAACGTCGACTTCTCATCACCCGTCGGCTTCGCACAGGCGGATGCGACGAGCCTCTCTCTCCCGGGCCTGGGCCACACCCCCTCGACCCGGTACACGTACGTTGTCCGTCCGGTGGCCGGCAACGGCTGGCTCATCACCCCTGATGCGTCCTGTGCCGTTGAGTTCGAGACCGATGCCGACAGTGACTGGCTGGGCGAGCGGCCGGCGCCGGTGGAGTGGCTTCGAGCGCAAGTCCAGGCGGCTGGCAGCATCGAGCTCTCATGGTCGTGGCGGAAGCCACACGGTGGGTCTGCTCCGGACGACTTCAGGCTCTATCACGCCGATGGTCCGGGTATCGCTCCCGGCAGCGCTCAGGCCACGGTGGCGTACACGGCTGACGGGCGCTATTCGCACGTCTTTTCCCTCGGTGACGGGCAGACTTGCTACTTCGCCGTAACCGCGCGCAACTCGGAAGGCGTCGAGTCCCATCTGTCGGACGTGATCGGGCCCTATTTGGCCGACGCGACGGCACCGGCTGCGCCGACCGTGTCCGTTTCTACGACCCTCTAGGCAGGCCACAAGGCTCCGAACCGGCCGGCAGGGAACTGCTGTGGCCGGCGCTAGGCAACGATAGCCATGACCACGATCACTTGGCATCCGACGTCGCGCGGTGCGGTGTACCGTGCCGCGAGCCTTCGGGTCCTGCTCTCGTCTGTCGTGACGGCCTCCAATCCCGACGAACAGGAGCCGGCTCAATGGCTGGAGGAAGTCCCGGGAAGGCACTGGGCGCCCGTGCAGCTGCGCTGGGGCACCAACGGACGGCCGAGCACGCTGACGCTCCGCCGCGTTCTCGGCGCCGGAAGCGGGCAATCCACGCGCCGCCGTCCTGAGGAGGAGTCCTGCCTGCCGGGCGACCGCGTTCGCCTGGTTGAGGGCGCCGAAGGCGGCCCTCGAGGAACGGCCGAGCGTGAGTGGTTCTCCGGCTACGTCGGCCAGGACCGGATCCTCGTGCCTTCGGGCACCGCCGCGGAGACCTACGAGGTCATTGCCTACGGGCCGGAGATCCTCCTGAAAGGCAAAGTCGTCTCGGGCCAATGGCATCCCACGCCGCAGATCGACCAGAAGCTCATCAGTGGGACGTTCGCAACGGACGACCTGGTTGGCGGCAACACGTTTCGCAGTCACCTGCCGGTCATCTTCAATCAGCATGGGCAGCCGAACGCGTCCGCCGGGCAAGTGGGGCAGACCGCGGCCGATTGGCACCTGAACGGCGACGCGACCGTTGCGGCGCGGGGCCGCACGTTCGAGGCCCCCGGCCGCAAAGTGGTCACCGAGGCCGTCAGCTACGCCGCCGCGATGTGGAACGCCCGCACGGCGATGCAGTCTCTCATTGAGGTGATTGACGGCTATGACGTCATCTCCCCAGAGTCGATAGCGCTGCTGCCATCGGAGCCATCCGACCTGCCGCTGGGGGAAGTGAGTGTTGAAGGGATGAACCTGCTGGAGGCCCTGGCCGCCGTCTTGCGTCCCGTCGGATACGGCTTCTGCATCGAGCCCTGGGCTCGGGACGATGGACGACACGTGCTGCACGTGTTCGAGTTGCACGGCCGAACCGAAGGCTCTCGTGTGCGGAAGCCTTACATGGCTCCGATCGACGGAACGGCCCCCCGCGTCACTGATGAGGAAGGGCAGCGGGCGGAGGTGCAGCGCATCGAGTTCGCCCGCGACAACCACAACGTAGTCAATGACGTAACCGTTGTGGGCGACCAGAAGCGGCAGCAGGTCACGTTGCGGTTTGAGGCGACCGATCCCCAACTGAAGCCGGCCTGGGACACGAGTGAGCACGACTTGGCCGACTGGGCCCTCGGGGGCGTGGTCGACCCGAAGCAGTGGCCTGGCACGGGCGAGGGACAGAAGACGGCCGCGTACTTCGACTCGCGGTACTGGTTCGGGGCGAAGGGGAAGGCCCAGTACCAGCATGTCTTCAGGAGCTTCGCCTGGAACGAGGACGGAGCCTTCAACGCCCTGATCGACGAGATGGCCGACTTGAGCGGGGTCGGAGCCGATTACGACGGCAACTACGTCCGGCGGCCCCGTCCGGTCGGACCGACGTTCCTGCGGGACGAGGGCGACGCGAAGGTGCGGAGCTTCCCTCCGTTCGTGCAATTGGGGATCGAGGGCGACGAGGACGCCTGGGTCCAGGTTCCGGCGGTGATCTGGAAAGACCGTGCCGGGTTCACCGCCCCTGTCAACCCGCTGTGGCGATGGCATCCCTATGCGAGCGAGTACGCCCGGCACGTGGCCAGCGGGAGCAGCACGCTGTTTCAGAAGTATGCTGGCTACAGCTATCTGACGCTTCTGTACAACGCCCTCCGCGACAGCGGGATCAAGCTCGTCCTCCGGCTGGTGGGGTCGATCGAGTCCGACGAAGCGCTCATCGGCCGTGCCGCGAGGCGGGTCACATCCTCCTGGCCGATGGCTGCGGCGAAGGTCGTTCGACAGCCGAGACGCTTCCGCCATCGCGCCGTGTCCGGCCTTGGCGACCCGTTCAGTCTGAGCGACGACAGGCATGAGACGCGGGACGACTCAGCCGACGCCGCCGACTACGCCGGGGCCGTTCGCGACGTCACGGAGGACGAGGTGGGGCACGGCTCCATCGTCCTCAGGCACATCACTCGCGCCTATGCGCCGGGCCACGTCGTACCGCAGACGGAGGGCCGCGTTATCGATCTGACCGTCCGCGGCGGCAGCGGGAGCTACGCCCCCGTGATCGTCGCCGTGACGTGGGACTTTCGGCCGGGGGCCAATAAGACCGAACTGCTGTTGGACACGCCGCTTCTGAGGGTCATGCAATGAATGGGAACGAGTGTCAACTCACTCCCGACGGGCGTTGCGCTGCCGAAGCCGAGGCGGTGCGCGACGACCCGGTCGAACGCGCAGAGGTGCTCCGCTTCGGCCTGGCGAGGATCGAAGACGACTCGGGCAACGGTGAGTACAGTATCACCGAGCAGTGGCATGACGCTGACAACGAGGAGTGGGAGGACGCATCGGTTCCAGTAGGCCTCGTCGAGGAAGACGCCCTCGATTGCCGAATCGGCGCCGATTCCGGGCAGCTCGTGCCGTTCTGGGAGACGCGGTCGATTGGCGGAGAGGTCAAACGCTTCGTCTGGCCGGGCCTGCCGTACACCGCCATCGTCGTCGGCTCTACCGCGCTGAACAACGATCCGACGACCCAGTGGAAGTACTCCGTCAAACGATGCCGCAAGACCACCAGCGGCTATGGCGCGGCCAAGTGGACTACGGAGGGGGATGCCTTCGACGCCTACAACGATGCCGAGAACCCGAACGACCAGACCGGCCGGCAGGGCAACGGCGTCAGCTTGGATAACTTGGACGTCGACGACGACGACACCGACGACTTCAGCTTCCAGGCGATTCCCGACGGTGTGGTCGTACGCTGCCGTGACGAACCGATCACCACGCCCGAAGGCCAGGTCAGCTACGAGACATGGTTCACGGCCGTTCCCAACGGTGTGGACGGGAGTTGCCCGTGATGGACAGTCGGCGAGCCGGATGCTGCGGTCCGTGTCCGATCTGCACGGAAATGGGCAAGAAGACGCCGCGGCAGTACTCCGTGGAGTTCGAGGACATCGACCTTTGCACGGACTGCACGTGCCACGTTGCCCCGCCCGGGTCGGACCATTGCTACAAGTGGACCCAGACGCCCGGCACCGGGCCCAACGGCACGTTTGCCCTGGACAGGGCGAGCGTGGTGTGCAGCGGCTCGAGATCTGCACGCTGCACCTGGCGGTACTCCGCCGATTGCGATACCGGCATCCTCAGCAAGTGGGATGCCCAGGACTGTAGCGGCCCGGCGGACGAGACGGCCGAGGTGGACTCCTTCCACGTCGAGATCGAGGTGTTCTCGGCTGAGGACGGTGGGACGACGTATCGATGGGCGACGCTTAAGGCGTGGTACGAGGGCTGCGAAGACGGTCTTGGCGGGGCGGGCGTGATCTGGGCGTTCACGGCCGTCACGTGGGACGGCGACCCCGAGACATACGTCGAGATGGACTGCAGGGACTTCGGTCCGTTGGGTAACCTCGAGGGCTGCCTGGCGGCGTCGAGCCAGTTGATCGGAGACTGCGTCGCCGGTGGGGCCGCCGAGAACGGCACCGGGGAGGCTGTGGCGGTTTTCTCATGAAGACGTTCCACATACCCACTGCGTGCCTCGGGCACTGTCACGTCTGCCGCGATCGGGATAGGGGCCGGCTGTGGCGGCGGATTGCCGCCGACATGCTGGAGCTGTCGGTGACCGGCGACCAATGGGAATGCCCCTACGGCGTGCCCTGGGGGTTTGGCGGGCTCCGCCGGGCCGCTGCTCCGGTCAATCCTCCCTTCGTCGGCGAGCGTCGGAAGATCTGCCGGACCTGCCCGGATCAGGCCGGGGGGAAGTGCCGACTCTACGGCGGATCGGGATGCCGATGGCGGGCCTATCTTCGGCGGCCGGGGGCCGTTTGCCTGGCAACGGAGGCTAAGTGGACACAGGCAGTCCCATCGGAGCAGGAAGATGCCGTTTCCGTCACGTGAAGGTGCACTGACGAAGGTGATCGTCGGCGTGGCCGTGTTGGTCCTGGCCACCGCGCTGATCCAGAGCGTGGCCATCTGGGCTGACGTTCAGGTTCACACCGCCAAGATGGAGCAGCATTGCCGCCGCATCACTCGGGCCGAGAACCAACTCCAGCAGGTGGCCGACGATCTGAGCGATATCAAGGCCGACATCCGTGAAATCAAGGCCGTCCTCGAACGTGATGGGACGGTCGCAGGAGCGACGAAATGAAGAAGCTGACCATTGCGGTGATCCTGCTGGTGGTGCTGGGCGGTTGCAGCGGGGTGTGGATGAACGCCGAGTACTCTCAATTGCTGGACGAAACCGTCGCCCTGAGCCTCGAGACGGCCGGCCGAGCCGAAGCAGGCCGGCTGACCGCCGACCAGATGGCCCGGACCCTCCGCCTCCAGGCCGAGACATGGCAACGGCTCCAGATGGCTCGCGATGGCGTCAATCCGGAGGAAGACGAATGAAGCTCGAGGAACTGCTGGAAAAGGTCCCTCCTCAACTGCGGCCGATCTGCTCGAAGTACGCCCCGGGGCTGGTGGCCATGACTGCCGAGGAGTTCTGTGCCTGGCTGGAGATGCTGATCGTGGGCAAGACGGCCGAGGCATGGGGCGCCGTGGTGAAGAAGCTCGACAATGCAGAACTGCTGCGGACTTGGCAGCGGCTCGGCGAGAGGTGGGACGAGGCGAATGCCCGCAATGCGCAGCGCCTGGCCCTTCAGCGAGAAGCGGCGATGGCTGTCCTGAAGGTGCTGCTCGGCGCGTCGCTGGCATTGGTGGGGCTTTAGCTCCTGGAATGTGTGGAAGCTGATAGGAAAGGCGTGGATCGTGGACAAGAAGAAGCTCATGCAGTGGGTCATCACCGCGGCCGCAAGAGGCATCGCGTGGTTCCTCGCGGTGAAGCTCGGCGTCGAGTCGGTACAGGCGGGGCACCTTGGCACCAGTGTCGCAGAGGCTCTCGGCGCCCTCGTGTTGGCCGGTCTGTCCATCTACTCCAGCATCAAGGGGCGCAGGAAGCTCCTGGAGGCCGAGCCTCCCGTCTCGTGATGACACCGGGGCCGGAGCCGACGGCCCGATGGACCGCCGGAGGGTCGACATGACTGGTACCGACAGCGACAACGAAGCCATCGTCTCAATGGCTGAGGCCGAGGCGATCTGCTGCGAGAAGCTCAGAATGTCCGAAGCCCGGTTCCGGCACGAGTTGGCCGAGCATGTCCGCGGCAACGGCGGCATTCCGTGGATTGCCAGCCCGACCGTCGTGGGCGTGCGCCGGAGCGTCCTTGAGGCCCTCATACGCGACGCCGGGCTTCCGGCCGCCAGGGAGAAACCCAATGACTGACGAGATCGACACCCTCATGGCCCGCGCCCGAGAGCTGGAGGAGCAGAACGCTCTTCTGCTCGCCATGCAGAGCCCCACGGGCGGCGAGGCCGCTCTCCGGACAGAGAACGCCGTGCTTCGCGGCGAACTCGACCTGCTCCAACGCACCTCGCCGCCTGCGACGAAGCCCGACAGCGAGCGGGAGACGGAGGATCCGAAGCCGGCAACGGTGGGCGAGTTCAATGCGCTGTCACCGGCCCGGCGACAGGAGTTGGCGCTCCAGATGGACCGCCGACAGCGTGACGAGCTGCTCGGCCGCGCCGGAGACGACGATCGAGGCTGCTTCCTCTGAGTCGGGAGACGATTGCGATGACCAGTCAAGAGAAGCTGACACCACTCCAGAGCCTCCGTGCGCACGTGGCCGATCTGGAGGAGCAGAACTGCCGGCTCCGCGGCCAGGAGGCCCCGTCAGAGGCGGCGGTTGCCCTTCGCCGGGAGAACACCGAACTGCGCCGACAGATCGCGGCTGCCGCCCTTCCATCGACCAGAAGCTCCGATGAGGACCTGCTCACGTTGCCCCAGGTTGCCCGGGCGCTGGGCCTGTCCACCTATGAGGTTCTGCGGCATCTTCGCGACAGCTTGCCGATGTCCGTCGACGGCGATGGCCAGGCGGTTGTGGCCAAGCGCGATGTTGACGCCTACCTGGTGGCCCGGCACGAGGGCAGACCCACGCAGCGATTCCTGTAGTGGGGGGGCTCGACGCGCCGCTCACCGGCAGATCCGCTTGAGTCAGCGAATCGCCCGTGACGCATCACAAGCCGAGATAGCCGTCTCCCTTTCCCCCCGGTCGCCGAAAGGCGCCGGGGGGGGTTCTCTGCGCCGAAGGAGGAGAATCACGCGATTGCTTGCCCAAGGGGGCTAACCAGAACCGCCGAGATGTGTCTTTCTGCATGATCGGCGAGAGCCAACTGCCGATCATAGCCGAAAGGAACACAGAGTCATGCGGCCCCGGCACGAAAGGAGAGCGGCTATGCACCCCACACAGACACTCCTGACGTTCGGCCTGATTCTAGCCGTGGGCTTCGTCCTTCTCCCGTGCGACCGGGCTGAGGCCGACGGGCCGTTGGACCTGCTGGTCAGGCGATCGCATCGGCCCTCGATCCAGTCGGGCATCCTCCTGAGCGGTCGCCCCATCGGGGGCTTGGCAGGTCTGGCGGGCTCGCGCGTCCACTACCGTCTCCAAGTCCCGCACGGGCAGGCCCAACTGGTCGTCCAGACCACCGGCGGGCGGGGCGACTGCGATCTGTACGTTCACCACGGCGGCCCACTGACGGGCGCGAGCGGCGGCGAGCGAAGCGTTGGCGGCACGTGTGAGGAACGGATCGTCATCTCCCGCCCTGCGGCCGGATGGTGGTCTGTCACGCTCCGGGGCTTTCGGCCCTACTCGGGTGTGACACTGGTCGCCACGCTTGTGGCCGGCGTCAGCCCCGTTCACCCGGGCGCCGGGAAGGTGACGGTCCTTGAGTCCGGCCAGCCTGTTGCTGGCCTGGCAGGCAACACGGGAGATCGATACTACTTCCAACTCGACGTGCCGGTCGGCACGTCCGCCCTGACCCTGCAGACCGTCGGCGGAGTGGGCGACTGCGATCTGTACCTCTCGCGCGGCGTCCTGCCCGAGCCGAAGAGCCATCAACACGTCTCCAACGGCCTCAGCACGTTCGAGAGCATCGTCATCCAGAAGCCCCAGCCGGGGCGGTGGTATGCCGCGCTGCATGGATTCCAGGGCTTCCGCGGCGTGAGCCTGACGGGCAAGTGGCGTCCGTTCGGCCCTGTTCCCCACCCGCACCGCGGCTGGCTCCAGATCACCAGCCCGGCAGCCGGTAGTCGACTGGTGGCGGGGCAGTCCTACATGATTCAGTGGTCGCATCGAGGCCGGGCGCGGCGAGTGCAGGTGCTGTACTCCTTCACGGACGGCAGCACGTGGACCCGGATCGCTCCGCAGAGCGTCGCCCCGGCCGCGGCGGGGAGATTGCTCTGGACGGTCCCCCTGATCGCCGGTCGTCGAGGGCCCGTTACGGCGCGCATCCGGATCCTGGACTCGGACAACCCTCGCATCCAAGCCACAAGCGAACGGATCTTGGTGGTCCCCGCCCGCCTCGGACACCCGGGCGGTGGCCGTCCGGGCCAGCCCGGCCATGGCACTGGCCCCCGGCGCCCCGGGCGCGGCGAATTCGACGCCTTCGAGCCCGACGGTCAGAGCAACCGGGCCAGCCGGATCCGGCTGGACGTTCCGCAATACCGCACGATCTACCCCCGGCGCGACGTGGACTGGATCATGTTCGTTCCCCCGGCGCCGGGGACGTACCGCTTCACCATAGGCAAGGCCAGCGAGAAGCTGAAACTCCGCATCTACACCCTCTTCGCCGGTGCCAACCGGGAGGCCAAGGATCGCACCGTCACGGTCGAGAAGACCGGATACACCTTCGATATGAAGACCGTTCCCACCATACGGCACCTGAAGCTCCAGATCGAAGCGAAAGACGATAGCGACACGACCGCATATACCGTTTCGGTCACTCGTGTCGGCCTGATCCTCACCCCCCGCCCGGGCGGGCGGCCGGGCCGTCAATGACGCCTCGGGCCCCCTCGGCGCCCGGTGCCTTCACAGCTTTGCCGGCCCGATCACCGCGATGATCGGGCCGCAGCCATCTCCACGCCGTCGTCGTCGCCGTTGTTACCTGGCTTCCTCGCCCCGCGGGCCCCAGGTCGTAACGGTGGGGGTGGGATTCGAACCCACGGTACGCTCTCGCGTACAGCGGTTTTCAAGACCGCCTCCTTCGGCCACTCGGACACCCCACCGGGATGTCGCTAAAGCCCCGTCGCGAAGGGCTGTACATACATGAAAGACCGTAACGACGGGGGGCTCGTGCATTCCTTTATGTCGGCCGTATCGCCCAAAGAAGCCCACCGAAACCCACCACGACCCGCCGCCCGAGTGGCAGCCAGAGGGGCAGTCGCCATCAGGCCGCACCCTTGTTCTTCCGGGTCGCCGGACGCTGCGAGAGGTCGGGCAGTTTGCTCAACGCCTCGACCTCTGACTTCCCGACTATATGCGTGTACGTGTCCATGGTCAAGGTGATGGTGCTGTGGCGGGCCAGGCTCTGGGCGACGGCCGGATGAACGCCCCCGTTGGCCAGGTTCGAGATGAACATATGCCGCAAGCTGTAAAAATCGGCTTAGCGACCGTTGACCACGTATGGGATCTTCGCGGCTTACAGATCCCGCTGGAGCAACCGGCTGGTGTGCGTGGCGTCCGGCACGTTGAAGGCCGGGACGTAGGGCAGGCGGAGGGCGAGATGTTCCCGAAGAAGCTCGACCGTCTCGGGGCCCAGGGGCAGCACGCACCGCAACGGTGCTTGCTGTACGCCGCCCCAACCACCACGGTCGGCGGGGTGGCGTCCAGGTCGAACGAGGCCCGTTTCAGGCTGCGCAACTCGGAGGCCCGGAGGCCCGTCTCCGTCGCGAGTCGGTGGAGGAGGGCACGTTCAGGTCCGGGCATCCCGCACAATTCCTGTCCGGCCGCAGTCGCTTTGAGGAGTCGTCGGCATTCGTCCGAGGTCAGGGCCCGCCTGTCATGGCGGCGGTCCACCTTGACGTTGAGGCCCCGAAGGTTCGGTTGAGACTCCGATACAGTCGTTTATCCACGGTCAGATCTCTCGGTTGCCCCTTCCTCGCCCGCCCGATGCGACTGCGTGTTGACCTCGTCTGCGAACACAATATACTCATCGAAGGGGGCGCGGCTACCCAAGCGCCGCCCAAAGGAAACCGACCATGATCAGGCACACCCGCATCTACGTTGGAATCGCCGTCTGCCTCGTCTGCGTCGCGGCCAGCATCGCCGCGCCCCGCGGAGAAGTGCTGTTCGAGGGAAAGTCCGAATTCAACAGCTCGATCATGGTTGTCGAAGACGCCGAAGGTCTGCGAACGCTGATCTTCGACAACAACGATGTCGAACAAAGCACCGTCAAACTCGGCGATCCCAATCGGTTGGAGCTGCGCTACACGCGAGTCATGCCCGTCGCCCTCGCCGCCGTCAAGAAACCAAAGCGCATTCTGATCGTAGGACTGGGCGGCGGCTCGATCCCGAATTTCCTGCACATGCATTACCCCGATACGCACATCGATGTCGTCGACATCGATCCGGTGGTGGTCGAGGTGGCGAAGAAGTACTTCGGGTTCCGCGAGGACAAGACGCTCCGCGTCCACGTCGCCGACGGCCGCGCCTTCATCGAGAAATGTAAGAGGCAATACAACATCATCTTCCTGGACGCCTATGGCGCGGAAGACATCCCCTATCCCCTGGCGACACGCGAATTCCTGCAGGTCGTGCGCAAGGCTGTCACCCCCAAGGGCGTGGTCGTCACCAATCTGATGGACCGCTTTTCGAACCGCCTTTACGACTCGATGGTCCGCACCTACATCGATGTTTTCGATGAGGTGCATGTGGTGGATATTCGAAACTCAGGCAACGTGATCGTCCTCGCCCTGCCGCACCAGCCGAAACTGACTAAGTACACCCTCACGCGCCAAGCGCGCAAGCTCTCTCGCGAGAAGCAGTTTCCGTACAATCTGGGCCGGCTGGTGAAGTACGGTTGCCGTCCACCGGACAGAAGGGAAACATCCGCCCTGATCCTGTTGGACAAGAAGAAGCCCTCCGACCCCGGCGAGGAGTAGCCAATAAGCAGTGGCAGTCGTCCATGGACCATGGTTCACCCGTAACGCCGGGAGATCAGGGCACAGGCGGCCGGCCCAGACTCCCGAATTCGTTGCCCGCCTCCCTGCCCCCGTGACCTTTCCGGGCGACCTGTCCACGCCCTCGGGGATCGATCGCGGAGGTCCGCGGATCGCGGAGGGGTCTCCCGCGGCCGAGTACGACCCGTCGCGCTGCCCCTCCGTGAGGTGATGGCCTGATCGGACCTGTGGATAACTCGCCCTGTGGCCGGCCTCAGGTTGCCTGCGCGGCGAACGGGTCCAATTGCGGCGTCGAGAGGACGTCCACCAGATCCAGATCGGCGTCGTCACCGGGCGGCTGCGTGTCCGGATCGAGAGTCTCGGTACCTGCTCCCGGCTCTGTCGGCGTGGCGGGCAGCGGGCACGGTGGCGAAATCGGGTCCGACGCGAGCAGAATGTCCGTCGCGGCGGCGATCGCCATGGAGACCGTCGGCCGGCCAAGCGGCGCCACAGCCGAGACCGTGCCTGAGGCCTCGAGGTAGAGCTCGCCCATCGCTGCCGGGGCGCTCGGCGGCGGTGCGGGCTCCCCCGCGGGCAACTGTGTGTTGCCCAGGCGGCGGACCTTGATCACGTCGCTGCTGCGGATCTCTCCACTGCCGTCCACGTCATAGTGGATCGAGTAATCCGCGTTGCCCGGGGCGGTGTTGCCCTTCCGGCGGACCTTGATCACGTCGGAACTCCGCACCTCGCCGCTCTGATCGGCGTCGCCCGGCAGGACGTTCACGCCGAACACCAGGTTTCCGCCGGCTGCGCCGTTGCCTGACGGGTACGTGCTGACGGCGTCGGACCACTCGCCGTCCAGGGCATTGCCCATCCCGTCCGTAACGGCGTCCGAGAGCACCATCAGCAGCTTGTCTGCGGGGACGACCGTGGCGAGCGTCCAAGTGGCCGTGAAGCCGGCCGCGTCGTAGCTGAAGCCGGCCACCGCGTACTGCGAGACTGCGACGCCGTGGATCGCCAAGTCGCCCTGCTCGACGCTGACATCTTCGCTGAAGGTGATCTTCACCTGGTCGAGGTTGACCCAGGGCAGTTCGTCGAGTTGGTCGCCCCCGGCAACAACGGCGAAGCCGACGCCGCCCAGTTCGTCCATGAAGGACGCGTCCCACGCCGTCGAGGCGACCAGCAGTCCCGTCGCGCAGGGGGCCGTGGTGTCGACGGTCAGTTCGCCGGAACTGCCGTCATGGCCGGTCAACTGCGCCTGGTTGGTGGCGGCTGCCTCGACGTCGTAGGTCCCGTCGGCCAGCAAGGGAGCGATCGTATCGTCCGGCAGCGTCCACGTGCCGTCGCCGTTGTTGATGGCGGCGTAGGCCCTGCCGTCGACGGTGATCTCGATTGTCGCGTTCGAGTCGTCAACCGTCCCGGTGAGCGCCGGACTTGGGTCGTTGGTGCCCAGCGGATCAACCGTGACGACGGGTGGCGCGGCAGAGACGACCGTGAGGGCGGCCTTGGCGACGTTGCTGTGCTTGGCCCCGTCGTAGGCCTGGTAGCTGAAGCTGTCCTCGCCGGTGTAGCCGGCCGTGGGCGTATACTCGAAGGAACCGTCGGGGTTCAGCGTCAGTTGGCCGTGGGAGACGTCGCCGGCCAACACGGCGGTCATTGCCTGCGGGCCGGAATCTGGATCCGCATCGTTGGCCAGGACGCCGTTTGCGGCTGAGACAGTCAGCGTGTCGTCCTGGTTGACCTCGTAGTCGTCGTCATCCACGGCCACGGGTCTCTGATCCGCCAGGGCGACCAGTTCGCCGGCCGCAAGCTGCCGGTCGTAGATCCGGAGGTCGTCGATCAGCCCCAGCCAGCTTGAGTTGGTGTCCAACTCGCCCTTGCCGACGAGGACCTTGGTGGTGTGGGCGACCGTCCCTCCGAGCGGGCCGACCGTAAAGGTCGGCGTCTGGAGCTGTCCGTCGAGGTAGAGCATCAGCTCCTGCCCGCTGACCCACGTCAACGCCACGTGTTGCCAGTCGGTGGATTGCGTGTTGGGCTGGCCCTCCACGACGGCATCGGCGCTCGTGGTGGAAGTGAAAGCCACGATCGTGTTGCTCGCCCCGCCGGCCCCGGCGGACTGCGCGTGGCGGAGGTTGATGCAGTCGTACCGGCCGGGATCCCGCGTGTTGAAGAAGCCCCGGTCGGTCCCGATCACGTCGGACTTGACCCACATCGCCACCGTGAAGGCGGCCAGCCCGTTGAGGTAGCTCTCGCCATCCTCGTCCACGAGGTAGCTGCCGGCCGTGCCGTCGAGGCGGACGGCCCCGCCGACCCGACCGGCCGCCCATGTCGCGCCGACGACCTGGAGGTCTCGGCCGTTGCCCGTGACGTCCTGGGCGACGTTGCCTATGCCGTCGTCGAGGGTCCACCAGGCCAGCAGGCTCTCGTCGACGTTCCGGTTGGTGAACGTCACTTCCGAGCCCGGCTGGACGGCGTTGTCCGCCAGGTCCGTCACGTTCTCGACACCGAGCGTGTAGATGACGTCCTCGAGCATGGGCTCACCGAAGGCCAGGTGGACCACTCTCGTGTCGGCCTGGCGGGTGGCGTCGGTGACCGTCAGGGCCCGGCCGTGCTCGTCGGTGACGGTGTAGTTCGCCGCGGTCTCGGCAGAGGCCTGGTTAAGGGGCTTGCCGAAGACCACACGAATGTGGCGGTCGTCGAGCACCTCGGCGGCCCGCAGGCTCGGGCTCGGCGTCGCCTGGACCGGGGCCGACCGGTTGCTCTCGAGGCCGCCCGGATTGACGGCAGAGACCTCGTACGTGTACGTCTGCGTCTCGTCCCGTCCCGTGTCGCTGAAGGCCGTCGTGGGGGACGTGCCGATCGCCCCGCCGTTGCGGTAGATCACATAATGATCGACGCCGCTGAGCGGATCGACCGACTCGTCCCAGGTCAGGTCGATCTGCGTGGACGTCGCGGCCGCGGCGAGGAGGTTCCCGGGAACCGACGGAGGGGTGGCGTCGATGGTCAGTTCGTCGGTGGTGGTGTCATACCCGGTGTTGCCCGCCAGGTCGGTGGCGGCGACCTGGACATCGTGGCTGCCGTCGCCCAGGGCCGGGAGGATCGTGCCGTCCGGCAGCGTCCATGTGCCGTCGGCGTGGGTGTCGGCTGTGTACTGCCTCCCGCCGACGGTGATCAGAACTGTCGCCGCCGGGTCGTTGACCGTTCCGCTCAGCGGCGGGGTCGTGTCGTCGGTGCTCAGTGGATCGACCGTGACGATTGGGGCCACCGTGTCGATGGTCAGCTCGCCGTCCGACGTGTCGTGCCCGACGTTCAGCAGCAGATCGACCGCCTCGACCTGAACGTCGTACCTGCCGTCCGCCAGCGGCGGGTCGATCGCGTCGTCGTCGACGGTCCAGGTCGCGCCGTGATTGACGGCCGCGTATGGGATGCCCTCCACGGTGACGACGATCGTTGCGTCGGGGTCGTTGATCGTGCCGCTCAGCGGCGGTGTCGTGTCGTCGGTGACCAAGACGGTGACGGTGATCGCCGGTGGCGTCGAGTCGATCGTGAGCTCGTCGGCGGTCATGTCGTATCCAGTGTTGCCCGGCACGTCGGTCGCGGCGGCCTGTACGTCGTAGGTCCCGTCGGCCAGCGGCGGGTTGATCGCGCCGTCGGCCAGGTCCCACGTTCCGTCGCCGTTGTTGACGGCGGGGAAGACCCTCCCGTCGATGGTGATGAGGATCGTCGCGGCCGGATCGTCGATCGCCCCGCTCAGCGGCGGGGACCCGTCGCGGGTGACCACCGGGAAGATCGTGATGTTCGGGCCGACCGTCTCGATGACCAGCTCATCGGACGTCGAGTCGTAGCCAATGTTGCCCGCCGGGTCCGTCGCCGCCACGAGCACGTCATACGTTCCGTCGCCCAGCGGCGGGCTGATCACGTCGTCCGGCAGCGTCCACGTGCCGTCGCGGTTGTTGACGCCGGTGTAGGTGTTGCCGTCCACGGTGACCTCGATGGCGGCCGTCGCGTCATCCACCGTGCCGGTTATCGGCGGGTTGACGTTGCCGGTCAGCAGCAGATCGACCGTGACGGTCGGGCCCTGCGTGTCGATCGTCAGCTCGCGCGTGGTCGTGTCGTAGTCGGTCGGCTCGCCCGGCGAAGTGGCGGCGGCCTGTACGTCGTAGGTTCCGTCGGCCAGCGGCGGGCTGATCGTGTTGTCGGCCAGCGTCCACGTGCCGTCGCCGTGGTTGACGGCCGCGTACTGCTTGCCGTTGGCGGTGATGACAACCACCGCGGCGGGGTCTTCCACCGTGCCGCTCAGGGCGGGCCTCGGGTCGTTGGTCAAAAGGAAGTCGACGGTCACGACGGGCGTGACGTACAGGCCCGGCGTCGGGTCGCTGACCTGCCAACTGATCGGGTCGTTGCCCCACAGGTTGGCGGCGAGTCGATGGATGGACAGGCCGGTTCCGGCCGCGCCGGCGGGCCAGGGCGGATCGTCCTCGTAGTCGACCTCGTCCTCGAGCAGGTGAGGGGTGTAATTGGGCTCGTCAAGCGGCGGCAGATCGGGCCGCTGCAACTGGACGGTCTCACCGCCGTTGTCGAGGCTGCCGGAGTAGCCGCCCATCACTGGGACGGATGCGTCGATCCCGTAGGTGAGGCGGAAGTCGGCCAGCTTCGCGTCGTTGTCCGGGTTGTCCGGGTTGAACGACAGAACGACGATCGACCCGCGAGGCGCGATAAACGCGCCGTCCTCGAAGTCGTAGTCGACGCCCTTGCGGATCCGCCAGCCGGTCAGGTTCACCTCGACGCCCGTGGGGTTGTGGATCTCGAGGAACTCCAGGTCGTTGGGGTCGTCGAAATCGCCCGGGTAGTACTGGATCTCGGTGATCACGAGCGGCCCGATCCGCGGGCCGGTGTTGGCCGACCCCAGCGTCAGATCCAACATCGGCGCCAGCGGGCCCGTGCCGTTGGGCCATCGGCCGAACGACTCGCCGTTGGGGGCGCCGCCGAAATCGACGTGATCGCCGAAGTGCGTCAGGTTGTCGTCATCGTCGGCCCTCATCAGCCAGACGTCGTCGCCGTGGGCCCCGCTGAGGGCGAAGTCGCGCGGGTTGTCGTTGCCCGGGTCCGCGTCGAGCCCGGTGAGGTTGAAGTCGTATTCGTCGAAGAGAATGTACTGGCCCGGCGCGAGGAGCGTCTTGCCGGGCTGGCCCAGGTCGAGCACGGGGATCTCGAACTTCTTGTAGTTGCCGTTGTCCTGGCTGTCTTCCCAGCCCCAGGAGTCGCTGAGGTACCATCCGGCGATATCGACGGCGGCGCCTCCGGCGTTGTACAGCTCGATCGTGTCGACTTGGGGCAGGTCGGTGTGGGTGAGGACCTCGTTGATGACGATGCCCAGCTCCGCCTCGGCCGCCCCGCCCGGCGTGCCGCCGTAGCGGACGCTCGACTGCCAGTTGCCCGGCGCGCTATAGTCTCCGGCGACGTCGACGGCCACCAGCGTCGCGCCCTTGCCGTCGGCCCGGCCGGGCCAGCCGCCCGAATCGTTGTAGATGAAGTCCTGGATCGTCACGCCGTTTCGCGCCAGGACGGTCACGCGTTCGCCGCCGTTGTCGAGCTCTCCCGCCCAGACGCCGGCGACGGTGATGCCCGTGCCGTCCAGCGAGCCGTTGATCCCGTACCGCGCGGTGAAGCCGGCCAGGTCCTCGGCGATGACGATCCGCTCGCCGGGGGCCAACACGTAGCTGGGGAACTTGAACTTCACGCCGTCGTCGAACCGGACGCCGCCGATGTTGAGGACGTGTCCGCTGACGTTCTCGAACTCGATGAACTCGAAGTCGTTGTCCTGGAAGTCCGGATCGGCCGGTGGCTGGGAGGCCAACTCCTCCGGCGTCGCGTCGTACGGGTGGTAGTTGATCTCGGTGATGGCCACGTCGCCCGCTCCGGCTAACGGGTTGACGAAGTACTCGCCGACGGCCGGCGGGGACCAGTCGTCACCGGTGGGGATGTAGCCCTGAGCCGTCGAGCCGTGACCGGACTTGTAGACACGGGCGGTGATCTGCGTGTAGGTGTTGATGGTGATCGGCCCGGTGGCGCGGATGGCGCTGCCGCTGACGGCCCCGTTCTCGCCCCGCGGATCGGACCCGTCGAGCGTGTAGTAGACCGTGCCTGTGGACGACCAGAGCGACACCTGGGTGCCGGGGGAGACGACGGGCCCGCCGCCGCTGAACGTCGGCGCGGCCAGCCACTGGCTGTCGACCCAGCTGATGCGGGTGGTCAACCAGTTCTTCATGTGCTGGATCTCGCCGGCGAAGTTGCCGTATCGCGGGCTGTACCAGCGGGCGTAGTCCCGGGGGGCCGCCTCCATCAACTGGGCCGCGTGGGCGTCGATGGTCGCGTAGATGTTCGACAGGCTGAACGTCGTCTTCCGCAGCTCGAACCAGCGGTCGATGTAGAGCTGGACGAAGTCGGGGTCCTGGAACATCCGGGGCCACCACAGCTTGACTCGGCTGCCGTCGTTGAAAAACAGCGTCGAGTCGCCCGTGCCGTTCCACCACATGGGGTTGTTGTCCCGCGAGTCGGTCGAGTCGAGCGACCGGTCGAAGTCCCAGATGGGCCCGGCGACGATCTTGCTGTCGGCCGTCTTGTAGTAGTAGCCGCTCAGCCGCATCGCGTCGACGTTCATCGCGAGCATGTTCAGCAGGTTGTGGTCGATGAACGTGTCGACCTCCGCCCAGGCGGCATAGCCGACGTTCGGGTCCTTGAAGCTCGAGCTGGTGGCCGCCCACTCGAGGCCGTTGATCCAACTGTTGATGTAGCTGCTCTGCGCCGAGGTGGGGCTCTCCGGATCGACATAGGCCGACCCCCGGTCGTTCTTCCAGATAAACCCGCCCTCGACGGGCTGGCCGCCGGCGCCGGTAGACAGCGAGCCGACATCGACGCGATCGTCGCCCTCCTCGATGATCTCCATCACCGCCTGGACGCCCGCGTAGTCGCTCCTGGTTACCTGCCCGCCGCCGTGGTCCAGGTACATCTCCACCCAGACCGTCCGCGTGGCGTATTGGCCGACCTGGTTGCTCAGGTCGAACATCAGCGGGTTGTTGATCAGCGCCCGGTCGTACTGCCCCGGGCCGTAGAGGATCCAGTCGGCCTCGGAGGGCATGCCGAGGACCTCCAGTTTCCTATCCTCGTTGCTCTCGTCCCAGAACTCGATGCGGTACTGCTTCTTGGCGAATCCGGCCGAGCTCGAGCCGCGAACGTGAATCCCGCCCCGCGTGCCGATGGTAAACGGGTCGGTCAGGCGCGTTCTGCCGTCGGCGCCGGGCTCGAACACCGCGAAGTAGGCGTCGCCGAAGGGGGAGTGGCTTCCGGGCACGCCGTCGCCGAAGGTCTGCACGACGACGATCGGCAGGTTCGAGCTGCTGTTGATCACGTCCGCGCCGAGCTCGAGGTACGTCTCGCTGACCAGATGGCTGCTCTTGCCGTTGGAGCCGACCGTCACGGCGCGGAGCATCGTGGTGTTGCTGATCGTCAGCGGCCCGGTGTAGACGGGTGAGGCGGCGGTGGGGGTCGTCTCGTTGGTGGTGTAGTGGATCGTGTCGGTCGGATGGCCGGCAGTCAGCTCGACCAGGATCGAGCCGGTGAAAGTCGTGCTGGCGACGCTGAACTGCGGGGCGCGCGGCACGTCGTTGGCATTGTCCCAGCCGGGGGTCGGCGCGGGGTAGAATCGCTCGACGCTGTCCAGGCCGATGCCGTACGAGACGTCCTCGCTCTGGACGGGAAAACTCTCGTAGGAAAAGACGACCTCGCCGTCGGCGTCGGTCAGGGCCACGTCCTCGCTGCCGTCGTCCTTCAGCTTGAAGTCAGCGTGGAGGTATCCGTGCTCGTCGAGCGCGGGGTCGCGAATGTCGTCACCGGATGCGAAGACGATGAGGTACCCGCCCGGGTCGATCGACGTGCCGGCGGGGAAGGCCCACTGGAACGGGTCGCCGAGGTCGTCGGTCAGATTGAACCCGCCGATTACCGCGACGGTGTCGGTGGGGTTGTGGACCTCGATCCAGTCCGGGCTGCGCATGTCGCCGACGAACGGATCGCTCGCGCTGTCGCGCGTTCTCGTCACCAGCGTGGTGGCGTTGTCCGCCATGAACTCGGTGATCTGAAGCGGCGGGGGCTCGGTGGTGAGAAGCGACAGCGACGGCGTCGCCCACGCCCCCCCGACGGCGTTCTGTGCGAATGCGGTGTAGTAGTACGTCGTGGCCGGGTCCAAGTCGTCGAGCCCCGCCGTGAACGCGCCGGCCTGGGCGCCCACGCTGATCGAGCCCAGCCACGCAGCCGGGTTCGTCCCGCCGTCCTGCGGGCCGTAGAAGATCGTCACCAGCGGTGGGTCGTTGCCCGTGTCGGTCACATCGCCGTTCAGCCAGGCCGAGAACGCTCCGACGTTTGAGGCCGGTACGTTCACGACCGTCGGGGCCGACGCGGCCAGCGTGCTGAACGTCTCGGTCGTCGGCGCCCACGCCGACCCGATCGAGTTGACGGCGAATGAGCGGTAGAAGTACGTCGTGTTCTGGTCGAGCCCGGCGATCACTTCCGAGTATGTCCGTGACTGCCGCCCCACGTCGACCGAATGGTCCCAGGCGCCTGCGTTCGAGCCGCCGTCGTTGTCGCCGTAGTAGATGGTGACGTTCGGCGCCTCACCGCCGGTGCGCGTGATCTCCCCGCCGATCTCGGCCGCGAAGGCTTCTATGTCTGTCGCGGGCGTGTTGATCAGCTCGGGCGGCGCGCTGGGCTCATGCTCGATCAGCCGGATGCCGTTGATCCCGTAGCCTTTGCTCCCGTTGGCCATCCCGAACGGTGTGGCGCCGGTGTACTGCGTCGAGACTACCTCGACGATCCCGTCGGAGCCCGGATCAATGTCGGTCCACTGAACGACGAATCCCTGGTCGGACCGGTGGTTCGCGCCGACCCAGATCGCCACTTGGTTCGGCCCCAGCCCTGCGGTGATGATCCCGTCGCCGTTACTGTGCGCCGCCACGTATGACGCCGCCCCGCTCAGTGTCACCAGCGTCCAGCGGTTGGTGTAGTCGTCGTTGCCCCGGATCGCCGAGCCGGCGAACTCATAGGTGTTGCCCGGGTCCATGTTCGAGATGACGTACGTGTAGGTATCGGCCCCCGAGATCTCCAGGTTGTTGCCCGTCCTGGCGGAGAAGTCGACGAACCCGTTGAAGATGTCGGCCGCGTCCGTGTTTGCCGACGGGTTCGCGCCGGTGCCGGCGAAATTGACCCCCACGGCGAAGGTGGACAGGAGCACCTGCGTGGATTCGCCCGTGGCGATGTCCCTCAACAGGCCGGATGTGTTGCCGCCGTTGTCGGCATAGAGCGTGGTGTTCGCGTGGGTCTGTGGCCCGGCGGCGACCTCGTTGTACGCCGTGAAGCCGGACAGCAGAAGCCGCGGCTCGAGTGACTCAATAGCAGCGACACAACACAGCGGGAACTCCCGCGGCTTCCGGACCATGGGTTCCTCCTGGAATCCAGACGCAGGCCGACGAATAGCCAGTCGGTCTCCGCGACCGCTGCCCAGTCGACGCCGCACACCCGCTCGCGGTCCGACCCGGCCGGGAGAGCATACTCACACAACTGCTTTATCCTCTACATTTATACCACATCGTACGCGATTCGCCAAGGCCGGCAGGGGGCGGGAACCAGCTTCCTACGGGCTCCAACCGAACGCCTGATCCTCCGCTCGGCGGCGGTTGTCCCGGATCATCTCGCGGGCCACACACGCGCCGCGGCCTGGTAGCTTCTCCCGCAGGTCGGTCAGGATCGCTTCCGTCGTGTTTGCCCACATCGGCGTCTGGTCAAGAGGCCCCGCACCGAAGTGCGGGGCCCTGGCTCGTTCAGCCTGGTCGGTTCGGTTCAGTTCGACCGCGCCGCGAACGGGTCGAGCTCTGGGGCCGAGAGCACGTCCACGAACTCCAGATCCGCGTCGTCGGCCGACTGCTGATCGCCGGGCACGGCCATCGTGGCGGATTCCGACGGGGCCGGCGCCGCGGTCGGGCCTGCCTGCGAGACCCAGCCCGCACCCGCCGTCTGGAGGACATCGACGGCCTCATCGTCCCTCTGGGCATCGGTTGCGTCGGCCGTCGGCGCAGGGGGCGCCGGCTGGGCGGGCAGGGCCGCCGCGGCCAGGCCATCGGCCTCTCCGCCGATCAGCGCCGAGGGGGCGCTCGGCGGCGTGGGCTCGCCGGCCGGCAAGGACGTGTTGCCCAACCGCCGAACCTTGATCACGTCCGAACTGCGAATCTGGCCGCTGCCGTCCACGTCGTACGTCATCGAGTACGCCGGGTCGCCCGGAGCCGTGTTGCCCTTGCGACGCACTTTGATCACGTCGCTGCTGCGGACCTCGCCGCTCTGGTCGGCGTCGCCCGGCAGGATGTTGAGGCGGAAGTTGAAGTCTCCCCCCGCCTGGCCGTTGCCCGAGGCGTACGTGCTCAGCCCGTCGGTCCACTCGCCGTCCAACGCGTTGCCCGCAGCGTCCGCAACACCGTCGGACAGTGACAGCAGCAGCTTGTCGGCCTCCAATACCGACGACGACAGCGCCCAAGTGGCCGTCAACCTGTCCGTGTCGTAGCTGAAGCCGCTTACGGAGTACTCGGGCACGGTCACGCCGTAGATGGCCAGATCGCCCTGGTCGACCCCTACGTCCTCGCTGAAGACGAGGATGACCTGGTCCACGTTGACCCAGGGCAACTCGTTGAGTTGGTCGACGCCTGTCGGCACGGCGTAGCCCGCCTCGCCGAGTTCGTCGAGGAACGCCTCCTGCCAGCTCGTGGAGGACACCAGCATCCTCGCAACGGCCGGGGCGGTCGTGTCGACGGTCAGTTCGTCGGTGGTCGCGTCGCTGCCGGTATTGCCGGCGGCGTCGGTGGCCGATGCCTGCACGTCGTACGTGCCGTCTGCGAGGGCCGGGCTGATCTCATTGTCCGCCAGCGTCCACGTGCCGTCGCCGTTGTTCGTTGCGGCATACGGGGTGCCGGCGACGGTCACCGTGACGGCGGCGCCGGCGTCGTCCACCGTGCCG
>Ga0180438_10000715_pt1 | contig 61322 bp, 42 predicted proteins | sample SS_ome_12_FD_132455 | JGI IMG/M metagenome (GOLD analysis project Ga0180438, IMG submission 132455) | Hypersaline lake sediment archaeal communities from the Salton Sea, California, USA - SS_3_D_2 metaG | ecosystem: Environmental > Aquatic > Non-marine Saline and Alkaline > Hypersaline >... | reverse complement strand
CGATTTCAAGGTCTCGACCTATCTCTTTCGCATAGCGTCCAACGCTATGATCGATCAGAGACGCAGGGAAACGAGGCATTCCAGGGTCGCCACCCCGCTCTCGGACTGCGACACATACTCATCCGCGGATTCTCTTCGCTCCGACTCGAGCGAACCCCCGGATGAGGTCGCAGCCAGAGAAGCTGATGAGCTTCTTCAGGCCGCCGTTGCGGAGCTTCCGCTCGACCAGCGGACAGTGTTCGTCCTATCCCACTTCTCCGGCTTCACCTACGCCCAAGTCGCCGAAATCACCCGCACCAAGCTGGGCACCGTAGCCTCGCGGAAGTATGCGGCGGTGAAGGCGCTCCAGCAGAAGCTGTCCCGCTCCTTTGGAGGGTTGAAAAATGGAGTGCAATAGCGCCGAGACCCAATTCGTCTCCTATATAGACGGGGAGCTTTCCGGCCCTCTGCTCGAGCAGCTTGAGCAGCATCTTGAAGAATGTCCCAAATGCCGCGCTGCCCTTGAGGAAATGCGCAACTTTCTCGAGGTACGCATCCCCAAGGACTCCCCGGAGCCTTCGCTTGACCTTCTTCCTAGCGTCAGGCGGCAAATCGCTGGTCCCTCTCCCCGGAATTCTTGGACATTGCGAAGGCTCTCACTCGCCGCGGCAGCCGCTCTCGCGCTGGTGGCAGCGGGATGGCTGTACCACGTTGACTTCTTTCGAGGATCCGCTGCTCAAGCCCGTAGCGTCGAACGCGTGCTATCCCTTATGAAGGATGCTACCGGGTGGCAGGACATCTACGGTGTTGCTGCAGAACTGGAAATCTCGCAGGTAGCCGCCGCCGATACGGTGAAGGCTGCACTCGTGCCACTGCCTTCTCCTGAAGACACACCCGTTGAGATTACCTACAAGTCTTCCGGTTCCGGCGAGTTTCTCCAGGGAATTCTGGATCCGGGCAATTACGAAAGCGTAACAGAAGGGGCATGCTCAGGCGCAGAGTGCTGGACCCTCCACGACTCCACGAAGAACCTCTGGGTTTCCACCAGGACACACACGCCTGTCAGGGTGGATTTTGGCACGGCCGTCGGTGGCTGGTTGAGCATCCAGAACATCGAGTACAGCCGACGGGAGGGAGTTCTCGTACCTTCAGGATTCGATGTTCTCCTCTGGGGCCCCGGTGGAGAGCAGAGCCTTCGCCTGACCTTAACGCTCAAAGATGTGGAGTTCTTCCAGAAGGAAGGCTAGTGTTTCCCTCGCGCCGCGACTCCCCGTCGGCGGGTCTCCCCACGTTTCGGGTCGTCAGTTATGTCGCCCTGGCCGCGGATGAGGACCAGCGTGGTCTCTATCTTCCGCAGCCTGCTCTGTATTGATTCGAAGGCTACGCCAAGGTCCCTTTTCGTAGTCTCGGGATCGATCTGGTTCGTCATTGTTCCAGCCATTGTTGCGTGGGTTCCCGGGGAGGGCTCCGAAGAGCCCTCCCCCTGTTTCGCGCTTGCCCGGTTCCGCATCGGACCCAGCGCTTCCGCCCTCTGCGCGGATATCCATTGGTTTTCTCTTCTATATACGCACCAACCCCTGTAGGAGTTTCACCCAAAACTGTAAGGAAATGTATGGTAACCTACCGGTAACAATTGCCCTCCCTAGCAGCCGCGGGTACAATGCGGGTCTGGGAAGCAGTCGGCCACTGTCCTGTCCCCGGGTCTGCGACAGCCCCTAAAGGTGTTTCGCGTTATCTCGCGGGGGGAGGTCGCAGGGAGGGAATCCTATGAGGAAGTACATCAAGAAAGCCGTACCCCCTGGAGAGGAAGATCTCACTGAGGTGAGGCGATCCGTGAGCGACATCATCCGCGCCGTCAGGTCCGACGGCGAGGCTGCCGTCCGTCGCTTCTCTCAGAAATTCGACTCCTGGGACCCCGAGTCTTTCAGGGTTTCGCAGGACGAGATTGACCGAGCCGAGAAGTCGCTGCCCGAAACCTTCAAGCAGGACGTACGCTTCTGCCAGGATCAGGTGAGGAATTTCGCACGCCTCCAGCTGGAAAGCATTCGCGAGTTCGAGTCGGAAACGCTTCGAGGCGTCTTTCTGGGGCAGAAGGTTATTCCCGTTGGGACCGTCGGCGCTTATGTGCCCGCCGGAAGGTACCCGCTTATCTCCTCCGCGCACATGAGCATCGTCACTGCGAAAGCCGCGGGAGTGGGGCAGGTGGTTGCCTGTTCAACCCCGGTCAAGGGCAAGGGGGTTGACGCTTCAGTCCTGTTCGCAATCAGCGCGGCAGGCGCTGACGAGATCTATTCCGTCGGCGGCGTCTGGGCGCTGGCGGCCATGGCCTACGGCGTTGCCGGCATTCCCTCAGTGGACATGCTGGTCGGCCCCGGCAGGGCCGAAACAATTGAGGCAAAGCGGCAGCTATTCGGAGAGGTGGGAATTGACCTCCTCGCCGGACCTTCGGAGGTTCTCATCATAGCTGACGAGTTCGCCGACGAAGAAATCGTGGCCGCCGACCTGCTGGCCCAGGCCGAGCACGCGCCCGATGCGAGGGCGGTCTTGGTGTCGCTCTGCATGTCCCTGCCCAACCGGGTCCTTGAGGAGATAGGGAACCAGCTTGAGAAACTTCCTACAGCGCAGGTGGCCCGGGAGTCGTGGGAGCGTAACGGCGAGGTGATTTTCGTCGATTCGCCCGAAGAGGCCGTGGCTCTTTCCGACGAGTACGCGCCCGAGCACATCGAAGTCCATACTGCCGAGCCTGAGTGGTTCCTTGATCGGCTCCGCAATTACGGCTCCCTTTTCCTGGGTGAGCCGGCGGCGGTCGTATATGGCGACATGGGCATTGGCACCAACCACACCCTGCCCACCGGGAGAGCGGCTCGCTATTCGGGCGGCCTTTCCGTGGGCCGTTTCCTGAAGACGGTCACCTACCAGAGACTCACCAAGGAGGCCAGTTGCCGACTAGCCCCCGTGTTCGGTCGTCAGGCCAAGAAGGAAGGGCTACCCGGTCACGAGCTCACCGCGCTGTTGCGAAAGCGGAAGTATGCTGACGGGAAAGAAGGAACTGACGGGAGCGATTGATGGACGTTATCTGCGTTGGCGTTCTTACTCTGGATGTCTACCTCTCCCCTGTGTCGGAGCTCCCGGCGGAGGGCGGCTTCGCAATGCTGCAAAACGCCGAAGTGCATCCAGCCGGCACGGCTCATAACACGGCTATAGACCTGGCCAAGCTGGGGTTCTCCGTCTCCATAGCTGGAAGGCTCGGGGCGGACTTCGCCGGCCGGGTTGTAGAAGGAAGCCTCCTGGATCACGGCGTAGACACGGATATGCTCAAGAAAGACGAAGTGGCGCACACTCCGGTTTGCTTCTTCATCAAGGGGGAAGCCGGCGATATGCGCTATCTCTACTACGGAGGGGCGAACTCGACGGTGTGCTACGAGGACATGCCTTTGGACCGGCTTGCCGACGCGCGGGTCCTTCACCTGGGTGGAACATATCTGCTGCCAAGGCTTGACGGCGAACCCACCGCCATGTTGCTGGCCGAGGCCAAGAAGGCCGGCCTGACCACCACCCTCGACCCGACTCCGGCCCTTCCTCCCAACGCATTGGAGGTACTCGAGGGCTCGTTCCCGCATCTCGACTACTTCCTGCCCAACCTTGAACAGGCTCGAGTTATCTCCGGGAAGGATGAAATGGGAGAGATGGCGGCGTTCTTCCTTGACAGAGGCGTTCGAGTAGTTGGGATCAAGATGTCCGAAAAGGGCTGCTACGTGCGGAGCGGTGATGAGGAGCACACGATTCCTGCGTTCCAAGTCAAAGAAGCGGACCCCACCGGCGCGGGCGATGCCTTCGTGGCCGGATTCATCGCAGGCATACTTCAGAATTGGGAGTTGAAAAAGACCGCCGAGTTCGCCAACGCGATGGGGGCTCTCGTTGTGCAGTCCGTGGGCTCCACCACCGGCGCGCGGTCGCTCGACGAGACTATGCGCTTCGTTGACGAGATGCGCGGTCGGCGCGCTCAGTAGGTGGAGGTACGGTTCGCCATAATGATCCGAGGAATCATCTGCGACCTGGACGGCACCCTGATCGATAGCGAGCCGCTTCACCACCGCAGCTACAAGATTGCGCTGGAGCAGTTCGGCCTGCCGTTCGACACCAGGCAGTACGCCGACATGTTCGGCACAAAGGGAGAGCAATTCGTGATGAAGGTCATGGGCGACAAGGCCGACATCGATGTCGCTACTGCGGTTGTGGACAGGAAAACGGAAATCTACCACGAACTGCTCGCGCAGGAAGGGATGCAGGCCGCGCCCGGTGCGAGTTCGTTTCTAGAACGGATGAAGGCCCGATACAAGCTTGCCCTGGCTACGGCGACCAGGAAGGACAACCTCGCCCCCGTATTCCAGCTGGTAGGCTTCGGCGGTTGGTTCGATGCAGTCGTGACGGCCGACGACGCCCTGAAATCGAAACCGGACCCCGAGCCGTTCCTGCTTGCCGCGTCGAAGCTGGACCTGCCTCCCGACGAATGCGTAGTCATCGAGGACGGCGTTCATGGAGTGGCTGCTGCCCGGGCGGCGGGCACGAAATGCATCGGAGTCGCCGCTTGTGACAAATTCGGTCGTGACCTTTCAGGGGCGGACCTGATCCTTGATTCGCTTGACGACATAACCTATGAAACAATAGAAGGCCTTGGGACGCAGGAGTCCCACCCCGCGCACATTAAGGAAGGAGACAGATTTGGCTAAGAGCAGGATCCGCGCCGACCACCTTGTTGTCCTTGGTAAGAGGGCGTCGAAAGTCGAGCGATTCGCGGCGACTGAGCTTCAGCGCGAACTCAGCAAGCAGCTTGGCATCGAAACCGAAATCGTCAGGCTTGGCTCCGTGTCCTCACAACGCCTGGCCCGCTATCCCCTCTTGATTCTCGGCACAGACAGAAGCAACGAGGTGATCAAGGACGTCGCCGCAAGTCAGGCCATCAAACTCGAGAACCTCGAACAAGGCTTTGCCGTCAAAGCCGTGAAGAGTCCCTTCAACGGACGTAGGCGCGCAGTCGCTGTCGCAGGAGCCGACGACCGTGGGGTCCTTTACGCAGTGCGTGACCTGACCCATTACCACCTTGACAAAGGCAAGCGGCGCTCTCTCCTCACCGACCTAAGCCTTCGCAGCCGCCCATCGACGATACGCCGAGGATGTCTGACCTGGGAGTACTACATCGACGACTGGCGCACATACATCGACCGGCTCAGCGACTGGAAGCAGAACACTCTCATGATATGCGGACACCCATACATGCTCGAACAGCCGGAGATGTTCGACTACGCCGCCGAGCGCGGCGTCGATGTCTACGTCGGCATGGGGATCTTCAGTTGGGAGTTCACTCAGATAAAGGTCCACCGTGCACAGGCTTGGCTGCCGGAAGCGCCGCCGAAATGGGTGAAACTCTCCCCCGACGGATATGTCATCTGCCCGTCCGACCCCAAGAGCTTCAAGTGGCAGATCGACAGGATCGTAGACATCGTCCGCGCAATGCCGAAGGTCAAAGGGTTTCTGTTCCAAACCGGCATCCTCGACTTCCCTGACTGCGGCTGTCCGAAGTGCTCCAAGCTCACTGCCGACCAGCGCTTCCTGATGATGGCCAACCCCGTAATCGACGCGGTGCTGAAGGAACGCCCGGACATATATATGGTTCACAGCATCGGGGTCGGGCAGCTCTTGAACAAGGAGTTCGTCAGAAGCCTGAAGCATATCGACCGCCGCTCAACATTGATGATAGAGACCGGCGTAATACCCAAGCCTTGGCACGTAGATCTCGCGCAGGCGGCGAACTTCGAGGGGGGCAAGGTAATAAATCACGTCAAGCTCTACGGCCAGGCGGGAACCTTCGGCTACTTCATGCTCGAGTGGCAGGACATGCGCCGCAAAACGATGCACGAAGTCTACACTGGCATCGCTCGCTGCGTTACCGATTACGGCACCGACAGTTCCTTTGCCCTCAACCAGACCCGGGGTTATGGCCCGAGAGACCTCTTCCTCCCCGCATTCTTTGCCGAAACCAGCTGGCACGCAGGGCAGATGCGCGAATCTTCCTTCATGAAGCTCGTCGATCGGATGAAGGAGATCACCGATCTGGATATGCGCGTAAGCGACCCTCCTCAAACCCACATATCCGAGGGCAAATCCGTCTACTACGTGAAACGGCCCGAGGGCACACTCGTCGACGGGGGATGGCTATGGGGGCAGGTGAGAATTGTGACCCCGCTCGTGGCCGACACGTGCGACCTTCTCGCCGAGTCGGAGTCCGCTACCTATAACTTCCGTCTCCCTGCGGGATTCCGCAAGGGGCTCAAGAGAGTTGAACTGATCGTCCGCGGTGCGAAGACCGACAAGGCCGTCATCACCGAAGCGCAGACCGGAGAAGTCTTCGTCGAGGACGAGCCTGCGAAGCTCAAGAAGGGCAAAGAGCCCCCCTACATCTTCGACATAGGCGTCAACGGGAAGTGGTTCCGCAAAGTCAAATGTCCCTGGCGGCACGGGAAAAAGGTCATCATGGACGGCACTTTCTTTGACACGTCAAAGGAAGCGATCCTTAAGGCCAAGCTCCCCCACGAATTTGCCGGCAGGACGGAATGGAAGCTCGATGTTCCCAAGACATGGCTGAAACCCAAGACCGCGATTACCCTTAACTTCGTCGACCCTGACGGTCTTGTGATGTACGACAAGATGAGCCTGAAGCTGACATACTAGAACAGGCATCAGACTCTGACCGGCCCGGGGTGCTCGCGTGAGCAGACGCCGAGCACCCCGGGCTGCTTGGCTTCTCTGCCACGATCCAGTTCTGCTTCGGACATCCGCCACCATCGCACCCTCGGCTCGCAGGCCCTCCCCGCGCTGAGGAAGAACCGTGAGCGCCACATCCACGCCTAAGAGCAGCCTGCTCCCCTTGACTCCCCCGAGCGCCGTCGGTAGAATAGTGGTTTCCCCGAAGGAGGGTGTTCGCACCGATGACGAAGGTTGCCGACCAACCCTTGATCATTCAGAGCGATCGCAGCATTCTCCTGGAAGTCGACCATCCTCGGTACGAAGCCGCTCGCGACGAGTTGGTCCGCTTCGCAGAACTTGAAAAAAGCCCCGAGCACATCCACACCTACAAGGTTACCCCGCTCTCCATCTGGAACGCATGCGCAGCCGGTCTCTCGGCCCGTCAGATAGTGTCCTCATTGAGAGCGTTCAGTCGTTACGAGGTGCCCGAGAACGTTGTCGCCGAAATAGCCGATTGGGTTTCCCATTACGGCCGCATCAGCTTGGTCAAAGAGGACGAGCGCATGATCCTCGAGTCTGACGACCGTGCCCTGATGGCCGAGATTTGGCGCGACCGCTCTGTTCGCAAGTATCTCCTGACGAGGCTCTCCGACAAGCGGATCGAGATCGACCCGAAACGCAGAGGGCACGTCAAACAAGCCCTTGTGAAGATCGGCTTCCCTGCCGAAGATCTGGCAGGATACGCCGAAGGGGAGCCGCTCCCGATCGAACTCTTGACGGAGAGCCGGGCCGGGCAGCCGTTTTCACTTCGCGACTATCAGCGGGAGGCCTCCGAGGTCTTCTACGCGGGCGGCACGGCGCGCGGCGGCAGTGGCGTTGTCGTTCTTCCCTGTGGAGCCGGCAAGACCGTCGTCGGGATGGCCGCGATGGCTCTTGCCAAGACGCACACGCTTATTCTCGTGACCAGCACCGTCGCGGTAAGGCAGTGGCGACGCGAACTCCTCGACAAAACCTCGCTTACGACCGATGTCGTCGGCGAATACACCGGCGAGGTGAAGGAAATCAAGCCCGTCACCATCTGCACCTACCAGATTCTGGTTCACACGAAGAAAAAGGGCGAGGAACCGCCCCACTTCAATGTCTTCTACCGGCGCGAGTGGGGGCTGATCGTCTATGACGAGGTCCACCTACTTCCCGCTCCGGTATTCCGCATAACGGCCGAAATACAGGCCTGTCGCCGCCTCGGTCTTACGGCCACGCTCGTCAGGGAAGACGGCCGGGAAGACGATGTGTTCGGTCTCATCGGTCCCAAGCGATACGATGTGCCCTGGAAAGTCCTGGAGAAACAGGGCTGGATCGCCCAGGCCGAGTGCATCGAGATCCGGGTGCCGCTGCCTGAAGATGTGAGAACCAAGTACGCAGTCGCTACGAAACGGTCCAAGTTCAGGCTCGCCTCGGAGAACATCCGCAAGCTCGAGGTCCTCCGTCGCCTCATGCGGTTCCACGAGGGAGATTCGATCCTCATCATCGGCCAGTACCTTGACCAGCTTCACCGTGTGGCGAAAGAGACCAGCGCTCCCATCATCACAGGCAGAACCCCCAACTCAGCGCGGGAAGAGCTGTACGCCAAATTCAGGAACGGGGAGATCGGCTGCCTGATCCTGTCCAAGGTGGGCAACTTCGCCATCGACCTCCCCGAAGCTAACGTTGCCATCCAGATCTCCGGCACCTTCGGCTCGCGGCAGGAGGAAGCCCAGCGGCTTGGACGCATACTGAGGCCCAAGACCGATGGCAGGAAGGCGCGCTTCTACTCTCTCGTGACTCGCGACAGCCGAGACCAGGAGTTCGCCGCGAACAGGCATCTCTTCCTCACCGAGCAGGGCTATAGTTACAGAATCGCCGACGCGGACGACTTCCTATGGTCTGAATCAGGAATTGTGTGAATGGAACTGGATCGATTTCTCAATAGCAAGAGCATCAGCGTTCTTCAGTCCTACTATTTTTTCTGGACTGGAAGCTCGGAGATCCCTCGCTCGAAAGCTCAACTCCTCCGTCGCCTTCGGGGCGCGATGCTGGACCGCAAAAAGGTCGCGGCCCGCTTCGAGGCGCTCGGAGACATCCAGAAGAACCTCATAAGAAACCTGCTCAGGTCTGACGGTTTCCGGCGGAACACCACGGATAGGGCTGAAGATCTGGCACAAACCTTCGAAGAGCTTGAGGCCGTCGGTTTTCTCGACGTCGAGAGGAGCGACGACGAGCGCAAAAGGATCACCGCGGTAGGCCTGCCGGCCGATTTCGCGGTGCTCCTTGCCGAGGCCGTAGGCATGGACCTCCGCCCGGCAGCTCGACTTCTCTCTCTCAGGTCCTTTCTGCAGGGACTCCCTGACGATAGACGGGATCAACTTCTCTCGCGATGGGTTGGAGCCAGTGTCACCATCGATTCAGCGATAGGGCATCTGCTTGAGCCCGGAAGCATCCTTCAGCGCCTAGAGTCGCTCGGAGATACAACCAAAGAAGAGGTGCGCGAGGCAATGCTAAGGCTTGGGGGCGTGGTGGAGTGGAAGGGCAAAAACCAAAGCGAGATGCGCGAGGAGCTTGAAGATGCGCTCATGGGGACCATTGCCACGCTCGAATTGGCTTCAGGCGAGTTCACGTTGAAGGGACGGCACCTGATCGTCTTTCAAGAGATAGTGGAGGCCTTCTGCAGAAGCTTGCCTCCTTCGGAGCCAGGCGAAATTCAGGTGCGCGGCGTGGACCTCCTCTGCGATATATCGCTGTTGGGGCGTGCTTGTCTGACGGGTTCGCTGCGGGTCAAGCGGACGGGAGAGCCGTATGCAGGTTCTCGCAGAAAACTCCAGGAGAGGATGCTTGTTTGCGGGCAGACCGAAGAGGAGGACCTCCGCCTCCTCTCGTGGAAGCTGTCACTCGCGGCTCGGCTCGACCTCGTGGAGCCCAATGCAGACAAGACTCGATGTCGCCTCGGCAATCTGCGCGACTGGGAGCGGCTCAGCCTGACCGAGAAACTGCAGAGGCTGGCGGATGCTGTTGGCGATGAGCCTGGTCCGACGGAGGAAGCGCCCGCCGCCGAAACAGCGCGGGAGGCAATTGCGGCCATTGCTGAGAGCGGCGAATCGTGGGCGAGCCCCGAAGCCACCGTGGCCCGCATTGCTGCGCGCCGTCTACTAGACGTTGCCGCACGACAGTCCGATATCAGTCTTTCCGCCCCCTCCGGGGTCCCACCCTTTGATGAGTTCCGGAATCGACTATCCCACTTCGTCCGGCACACGCTCTGGATCGCAGGTCTCACCGAGGTCTCCGATACGCCCGATGGCCTGCTCGTGAGGTGGGCACGGTGGCAGACCACGCCTCTGAACGAGGAGGAAAAGCTCCTTCTGCTTGGGCCGGACTTCGAGCTGCTGGTCATTGGCGAGCATCCTCCGCCTGCTCTCATATACGCGGTGGAGCGGCTCGCCGAGAGGGAGTTGGTCGACAAAGTGCGGAAGTACCGGCTGACGCAAGAAAGCGTCAAACTCGCAGTGGCATCGGGGATGCCTTCCGGGGAAATCATCGCTTTATTGGAAAAGCATGCTCGCAAGCCCCTTCCCCAGAACGTCGCATACTCTATATCGGACTGGGGCGGCAAGGCACATCTGGCTCAAGGCTACGCTGCCATGGTTTTCGAGGCCGATTCCCCCGAATCTCTCCGGCAGGCCATGACCGTGCCAGCATTCCGCGAACTCGTGTGGCGCGAATTGGGCGACCGCGTCGTCTGTCTCCAGGAGACGCTATCCGAGGAGACCATTCAGCAGCTTCGCGATGCAGGTTTGTACATCGATTGGCAGCACAAAAACCGGATTCAGGGTTGAAAGGCCGCTCGGAAACCGATATACTTTCTGGACTGTGTAAGGTGCGTATCCCCGTGTATGGACTTTACTTGTAGTTTTGAAAGGAGCTAAACCAAGAAGGGACGTTGATACTGGATGATCAAGGTCAAGTCTAGGGGGAATGAATCTGTCGCTCAGCTGCTCAAGAGGTTCAAGAAGCTTTGCGAAAAAGAGGGCCTCACCAGAGACATCAAGAGGAATTCGTTCTACGAGAAGCCCAGTGAGCGGCGTCGCCGAAAAGAAAGAAAGGCACAACGTAAGATAGCCCAGAAGCTTGTGAGCAGAAAGAAGCTGGAGCAAGCGCGGTATCGCTGACCGGACTCCGCCCGAGAGGGTGGGGGACCCGCCTGTAGGAAGTTTCCACTTGGCGGAAGATCTCGTGTGGTTCCCTTTCCGAGCGCGCATACCGGCTGCTTCAGTTTAGTTTGGTCCAAAGGATGTTCGTATTCCCTGTTCTGTTGCCATCAGGAGCGTGTCCCTGAAAGCGGAGGGGGCATAACGGTGCCCGACTACAACTACGCGGTAAGAACCGAAGGCCTCAGTAAGACGTTCTTCACCGGTTGGAGCAGAAAACGCGTCGAGGCCGTTGTCGATCTTGATCTGCAAGTGGTTCCGGGAGAGGTTTTCGGCCTTCTGGGGCCGAACGGCTCCGGTAAGACGACCACCACCAAGATGCTTCTTGGGTTGCTGCGCCCCAGTCGCGGCAAGGCCTGGGTGTTGGACAGGCCCGCTGACGACGTCGGGATCAAGCACCGCATAGGCTACCTTCCCGAAGAATCCTATCTGTACAGATTCCTCGACGCGGAAGAGACGCTCGATTTCTACGGGCAGCTCTTCGGCCTCCCGAGAAAGGAAAGGCGCCGTCGGGCGAGTGAGCTGATCGAGATGGTTGGCCTGGAATACGCTCGCAAACGCCCCCTCAAGGAGTACTCCAAAGGAATGGCGCGACGGATCGGCCTGGCCCAGGCCCTCGTTAACGACCCCGACTTCGTCATCTTGGATGAGCCCACCAGCGGACTCGATCCTATCGGCACCAAGGAGATAAAGGACCTTATCACTTCCCTGCGCGACCAGGGAAAGACGGTGTTGCTCTGCTCCCACCTGCTCGCCGACGTTAGAGACGTGTGCAACAGGATAGCAATTCTACATCTGGGAAGGTTGAAGGTCGTCGGCGAGGTGACTAAGCTCCTCGAGGTCTCCGAGATTACACAGATCACCGCCAAGAGCGTAAACCAGCAGACCCAGGAGAGCGCGCGGCGGATTCTGACCGAGGGCGGGGCTGACGTGCTTACCATCGAACATCCCACCACGACCTTGGAAGACCTTTTCTTGAAGACCATTCGGGGTGCGGGCAGTGGCGCAGGAAGTTCGGAGAGAAATCAAACCTAGCTCCGGGTTCCCCGCGGGCAAGGCTCTCGCTATCGCAAGGCATACCTTCCGCGAAGCGCTGCGAAGGAAGGTACTGTTTGCCGCTATCGTGTTTGCCGTGGCTGCGGCCCTGTCCGCTTGGTTTCTTCCCGCCCACGATTATTCAGATAAGATCAGGCTTGTTGCGTCCATCTGCCTGGGGTCCAGCGCTTTCTTCGCCACCATAGTTGCCATCGTCATAGCTTCTACCTCCATACCGAAAGACCTCGACCAGAAGCTTGTCTATACCGTGCTCAGCAAGCCCGTGAGCCGTGTCGCTTTCCTGTGGGGCAAAGTCCTGGGCTATCTGATGGTCGTCGGACTAATCCTTGCCATCATGTGGCTGGTGAGTGTGGGTGTGATGCGCGCCACAGTCGCCCGCGGGAAGGTCATGGTTACGATCGTAGAACCGCGCGGTCCCGCTGAGCTGTCCGGACTCAGGGAAGGCGACATCATCCTTGCATACAACGGTGTTAAGCTGGACAGCCTAGCTATGTTGGCCGATGTCGTCAGTGGGGCCAAGCCGGGGGATCTCGTGACCCTCCGCGTCTATAAGGATGGGGAGGAGCGCGACGTTCAACTGAGAATATCACCCGAACGGCGAGGTGCTTTCGGGCTCTCCTCCGCCACGTTGGGCGGCCTGGGTTTCGATGCGGCAGAGACCAAGCTCTGCGCGGACAAAGACATCAAGCCGACAGAACTTGTCTTCACCGGGATCGAGGGAAGGTCGGTTACGACGGATCCGGACGAGAGTAGAGTATGGATGTTCGACGGGGGATATGGTCCTAACTCCGTAACGGCGAAATTCTCAAACCTGCTTGAGGAGAAGCTTCCACCGGGAGACATCCGCATCGCCGTGAAGATGGAGATTCGCACAAGCCATGTGGGAAAGCATGTTGACGATGTTCCGATAGCTGTGCTTAACCCGAAGACAGGCAAGGAAGAGCCCTTTCAGCATAGGCTTAAGGGACGCACGCCGTCCATACTATCCGTGGGACGGGAGTACCTTTCTGAAGACGGTAGCCTCCAGTTGAGATTCGTGCGAGACGAACCAAACGTCCTCTTCGCGGTCAGCCGCACGGATAGCTTCCGGGTATTGCTGGCTCCCAGGAGCTTCGAGCTGAACCTGCTCCGAAGCTTCTTTGTCCTTTTCCTTCAAATGGTCGTGGTCGTGGCAGTCGCATCGTTGGGCTCTACCTTCCTTTCGGGCCCCGTGGCGATGTTCCTTTCCTTTGGAGTATACATCTGCGGCAACGTGATGGACTTCGTCGAAACGATCGCGGAAAAGCTGAAGGCGGGAACTTACCGAATCCCGGGCCACACTCACGGCCCCGTCGACACGTCCCTGTACGAGAAGCAGTGGCTTGACGACGTTGCTTCCCTTGTTGCCAAGGCATACACCTACATATTTCCCGACTTCCGCAGGTTCCAAACGGTTGAGTCCCTCGTTCAAGGTGTCGTAATACCCTGGCGGTTCGTGGGTATAGCCCTCGTGTACGCTCTGATCTATGCGGTTGTCTGCCTTGCCATAGGGACCCTCATTTTCTGGAGGCGCGAGGTTGAGTGACGTGAGCGGCTCTGGAAGAGCCTTTCTGGCCGTGCTCGTGGCCATCTGTTTGTTGGTGGCGTTGTACATCGCACAGGCTGGGATAACTGCCCGCAGGGAATCCGAGGGGATCACCGAGACGGACATATTCGAGGCCATGACGCCGGAGACCTTCGCGACGACGGTTCTCTTGGCGGGGTTCCGGGGGGTCCTTGCAGACATGCTCTGGCTGCGTTCCATCAAGATGGAGGATGAAAAGCAGTGGTTCGAGTTGCAGGCCTTGTATGAACTGATAACCCAACTGCAGCCGGACTTCGAGCAGGTCTGGGACTTCGCCGCATGGAACCTGGCATACAACATATTCTTCGAGGCCGGTTCCCTCGACGAGAAATGGGATTGGCTCGATGCGGGGAGAGCGCTCCTAGTGGAAGGCATCGCTCGGAATCCACGAAGCTACTTCCTGAGGTGGAAGCTCGGGGAGCTATATATGCGCAAGTACGCCGACCGGACTTATCCCGCATTCGCCGAACGGCTGCGCAGGCAGACCGGCAAACATCCTTACGAGCATGCGCTTCAGTGGTTCACCGACGCATCGGACCCCGGGCGATTCCCCGCCCACACCCATTTGCAGGATCTCTCGATGGCCCAGATTCACGACAGGCTGGCCGAGCTTGCCCACAGCGAGAGCAGGCTCGAGGATGAGATCGCCCATCTGGAGGAAGCTATTGGGTGGTGGTGGATTGTGCTCCGGGAGTCCCCCGACAATTTGGTGGGTGACAAGAGAGTGAGCCAGTTGTCCGGCAGGCTTGCGCCCGCGTACTCTGCCGTAGCGAAGCAAGCCGGATCCGGGGAGGAAGCAGAGCGTGCGCTGGCGAAGCTCCGCGAGGTGGCAGATAGAACGCTCGAGCTTTGGGGAGGCTATGTCGAGGGAGATCTGGAAAGGCTCCTCGTGGCCGCTGTCGCGCGAACGGAGCTTGTCGAGGCCCTCGCGGCCGTCCATGGGGAACAAGCCGCCATGGCTGAGGTGTCCAAAGCTGAAGAATTGCTGAACATTCTGAAGACGCAGGCGGCCGAGATGTATGCGGCGCACCCCCTCAACCCGGAGTTCCTCTTCTACGGGGGAGAGGCGGCCCGTTCACTTGCCAGATGTGCACTCATACGCCACGATGAAGGCGCGGCAAATGAATTCCATGTAGAGGCCCTGAAAGCCTACATCATGGTCAACGAACAGATCATGGGCTTCGGAAATAGCATAAAGCGAGTCGACTACCTTGAGCTGGAATCTCTCGTCGGCAGGCTCATCCCGGAGGTTCAGGATAGAGTCAAGGCGTATCTGGGGACAGCCGCTCAGCGGCCAGCAAAGGGAGGAGGAGTGTAGGAGTGAGGATTCAGGTTGTGCGGTCGGGCCTCAAAGCGATGGCCTTTGGGGCTTTTTTTGTATCCTTGCAGGAGCCTGCCCTTGCGGCGAATGGGCAAAACATGCCGGCTTCGGTTTGGGCTGCGTGGACCCTTGGGCCTGTAGCCTCAGTTCTGGCGTTGGCCTTTTCGTTCCACTTCTTCAAGTCGATGATGAGGCAGGACGAAGGTACCGACGTCATGCGCAGGATCGCGGGCTTCGTCCGCGAAGGGGCAGGAGCCTACCTTCGGCAGCAATACAAGGTCGTTGCCCTCTTCTTCCTTGCCATGGTAATTGTGCTTGGGTTCATGGCCTTTGTGATGGGCGTGCAGTCGCCCTGGGTGCCCTTCGCATTCCTGACAGGCGGCTTCTTCTCGGGCCTTGCAGGCTTCCTGGGGATGAAAACCGCCACCTACGCCAGCGCTAGAACCGCCAGCGCCGCACGTTCGAGCCTCAACCGCGCGCTCCAGCTCGCGTTCCGAAGCGGCGCTGTCATGGGGCTTACCGTTGTTGGGCTTGCGCTTCTGGATATCTGTGCTTGGTTCTTTGTGCTGTATTTCCTTGTGCCCCGCATCCCATTCTTCAAACCCCTGTCGCTGTTCGAGATCACCGTGACCATGTTGAGCTTCGGCATGGGTGCGAGTTCTCAGGCGCTCTTCGCCCGCGTCGGCGGCGGCATCTACACGAAAGCCGCTGACGTCGGCGCTGACCTGGTCGGCAAGGTCGAGGCGGGCATCCCCGAAGACGACCCCCGCAATCCCGCGACCATTGCTGATAACGTCGGCGATAACGTCGGTGATGTGGCGGGGATGGGTGCCGACCTCTATGAATCCTACGCCGGGTCAATACTGTCCACGTGCGTTCTTGGCGTTGCCGCAGCCGCTACACTTTCCGTCGGCCAGCTCGCCAATTTGGGAGGGACCCCGATCGAAGCGCAGTTGCGCCTTCTGATCACACCGGTCGCTCTTGCGGGAATCGGCACGCTCCTTTCGATCCTTGGGATATACGCAGTGCGAAGCGGAGAGCAGGCCACCCAAAGGCAGCTCCTTTCGGCTCTTGGACGAGGCGTTAACTTGAGCTCATTACTCATCCTCATCCTGTCCTTCTTCCTGGTTAGATTCATGCTGCCCGGGATGACGGGTGTCTGGGGGGCCATCCTGGTGGGACTTCTGGCAGGGATCGGTATTGGAAAGTCCACAGAGTACTTCACCTCCGAGGAGTACCGCCCGACCCTCGCAATTGCCAACCAGTCTCGCACCGGTCCCGCGACAGTCATAATTGAGGGGATGGCCAACGGAATGCTCTCCACCATTCCGCCGGTCGTCTTCGTGGTCGTTGCCATTCTTCTTGCCTACGGGTTGCCCGGAGGGTTCACCAATCCCGCAATGGGACTCTACGGAGTGGGTATCGCGGCAGTGGGACTACTTTCGACCTTGGGCATTACGCTGGCAACCGACGCCTACGGACCGATTGCCGACAATGCCGGCGGCAACGCCGAAATGAGCGGGCTGGAGCCCTACGTCCGGGAGCGAACCGATGCTTTGGACTCCCTGGGCAACACTACCGCGGCTACGGGAAAGGGATTCGCGATAGGCTCAGCCGCCCTTACTGCCTTGGCTCTCCTTGCAGCATATATCGAGGAGGTAAGAATCGGCGTCGAGCGTGTGGCCGCCAAAGCGTCCGGCGTTCTTGGCGAAATGGTCCCCCTCGGACACGGTCTGTGGGCCAGGATAACCGAAAGTGGCTCTGAAGCTTTCATACAAGTCGGTGGTCAGAAGATAGCCGCCACCAAGGCTACGATTGGGGATTTCATGGCCTTCTACGACATCAACCTGATGAACCCCAAGGTACTGGGCGGCGTTCTTATCGGCTCAATGATGGCATTCGCCTTCTGCGCCTTCACGATGAAAGCCGTCGGCCGCGCGGCCTCCAGAATGGTCGAGGAGGTAAGGAGACAATTCCGCGACAAGCCCGGCATCATGGAGGGGAAGGAGACCCCCGACTACATGTCTTGTGTCCAGATCAGCACTGCCGGCGCTCAGCGCGAGATGGTGCTTCCCTCGCTCATGGCGCTGATTATTCCTGTGGTCATTGGTGTCATGCTGGGAGTTGCGGGGGTGGTAGGCTTGCTCGTGGCAGGACTCAGCACCGGCTTCGTTCTCGCGGTCATGATGGCCAACGCAGGTGGCTCTTGGGACAATGCGAAGAAGTACATCGAAAAAGGACACTTGGGCGGCAAAGGCTCCGATTGCCACAAGGCGGGCGTGGTCGGTGATACCGTCGGCGACCCCTTCAAGGACACGAGCGGGCCGTCCCTTAACATCATGATCAAGCTCATGTCCATGGTGTCGGTTGTGTTTGCCGGACTCACCGTGAAAATGGGTCCCATACTGGCCAAACTGCTGCACATGTGATACACAAAGCTCCAACAGCATAAGGAGACCAATATAGACCCCCGAGAGATTGCCGTTGCATGCGCGCATGTCGCGGATGAGAAAAAGGCAACGGACATCACAGTTCTCGATGTGCGCCAGCACATATTCATTCTCGATTACTTCGTCATCGCCACGGTCAACAATCGAAGGCAGCTTCAGGCTCTTGCCGACGAAATAGATGAGAGGATGACCAACAGCGGGGCAACGCTCCTCGGCAAGGAAGGCTACGAACAGGCCGACTGGGTTCTGATCGATTTCGGCATCGTCGTTGTGCATCTCTTCATGGAAGAGGCGAGGAGATTCTACGACCTGGAGCTTCTATGGGGCGACTGCCCGCACCTGGACTGGGAGTAAGTCAGAACTCCATCCGCCGGAACGCCCTGATCCCCAGGACCATGGGCACCGACGCCATCACCCCCGTCGAAGCGGCCACGGCGGCAAGCAGGCCCGCCAGCCAAAGGATCGGCGGGAGCGGGTCGTCCGGTTGCCGGACGACGGCCAAGAACGTTACCGCTGCAAGCATCCCGACCGTCAGGACGATGTAGCAGAGGCTCAGCACAAGGTTCAACGTTCCGCCAAACCCCGAGACGATCTTCGACGGATCGTTCTCCCTGGGGCTCGGGAACGCTGCCCCTAATCCCACCGCGCTGCCCGACAGCCCCACGCAGATCAGCAAGACCATCGCCGCATGGAGTGCCACCATCCTGCCGGGCATCGCCAGCATGAGGTCCGAAGTCAGTATCAACGACTCGCTGATCATGATTGCGCCTGTCAGCGCGAACACAAACTTGCCTAAAACGATGCCCTTCCGTCGCAGCGGCAGCAGCCCCAGTATCCAAAGCTGCCTTCCCTCCAAGCTGAGCAGCGGGAACATGAATCGACTCGTGAATGTCGCAAGCGTCAGAGACGTTGCGGCGAGGTTCAGAAACGCCACACCGTTCCTCCAGGCCGGCGAGCGGACATTGTACGAGAGGTTCCTCAGGTTCAGCACGTAGATGGCGAGGAGGCCGAAGAAGATCAGAAACTGTGACCACTGCACCGGGTCGCGTATGAAGTTCTTGATATCCTTGACCATCAGGATGCGCAGCTTCTGCGGCAATAGGACAAAGCCCCTCTCCATAGCCGCGTCGAGAAAGCCGTGCGGGCGGTAGCGTCTGGCGCCTCCTCCTCCTTGCACCGCAGACCAACTAGTCGCGTACTTCCTGCCGGCCACAAAATAGGCAATCGCGAAGAGGAAGAGTGCGTTCGCCCATAACTCGAACCCATAGAATAGCGTGCTCTCGTGCTTGCCCTCCGATGCCTTCAACATCCCTTCCGTCATCCAGTAGCTCGGAAGCCACGGCGAGAGGGAGAAGCTCAGCCGGCTGAGTACCCCCCTGAACCATATCTCCGGCGCTGCGTCGATCAGCTTCCACCATGACAGAAGCCTCACCCCTGGGACGGCAACCAGAATCGCTCCCCCGACCACCAGCCCCGCTATCAGCGCTCGTCGCCTACCGGGAAGGTACGACGCCAGCAGAAGCACCACGATTGCCGCGCTCGCTCCCGAAACGACGATATAGGGGGGGAACAGCGCGACCACGGCGATATAGAACCTCACACCGGCGCCTGCAACCAGCCCGTACCCTAGGATCATCGGGCCGGCCAGGAATGCAAAGGCCCACGAGCTGAACGTCAGGCTTTCGACGAACTTATACGAAAACACTGTCTCCGGATGCGTAGGCGTCGAAAGCAGAAACTTGCTTTCTTCCGATCTGTACAGCGACGCGAAAAGGATTATCCCCGTCGAAAATGCAAGCATTATCATCAAGGACATGTAGAAGAGCGAAAAAAGGTACCTCGTGAGCGTTGGCGAGATCTCCGGGAAGCTCTCCTCCATAAAGGAGAAGCCGTCGTAGAAGGCCAAGAGCAGCCCACCCCAGATCAGCCCTCCCGTGAACAGAATGAAGGCGGGCTTCAGCCGTGGCTGGCTCTTCGCGTCCTGAAGAAGGTGGCTCAACATCCTCCTTCTAGCGAAGACTAGTGGGCTCAACTCCTCCATCCGATTCCCCCGTGGTCAGCAGCAAGAACGCCTCCTCCAACCCGGCGCCCGGCGACTCGCCCAATGCAAGGATCTCTTCGACGCTTCCGACGGTAAGGAGTCTCCCATTATGCAGGATGCCCACCCTGTCAGCAGTCTCCTCAGCTACTGCCAAGGTGTGGGTCGACATGAACACGGCGACACCCTCCCGGACCTTCTCCCGAAAGACCGACTTTATCAACCTTGCGCCCTTGGGGTCCAACCCCACCATAGGCTCGTCCACGACGATTACCTCGGGATCGTGCAGTAACGCGGAGGAGATCACCACACGCTGACGCATCCCATGGGAGTAGTTGCCGCAGAGTTCGTCCATGTAGTCCTTGAACTCGAACGCTTTCCCCAATGTCTCTATGCGCTCTTTCACCAGCGCCAAGTCCAGTCCGTACATCTTCCCCACGAACTCCAGGAACTCTCTCCCCGTCAGCCGCTCGTATAAATACGGCTGGTCGGGGATGTACCCGATTTTCGACTTCGCCTCCACCGCCTCGTCTTTCATTTCGTGACCGCAGACTCGGATCTTGCCCGAATCCGGACGAAGCAACCCGGCGATCATCTTGATGGTTGTTGTCTTGCCGGCGCCGTTCGGGCCGAGAAACGCGAAGAGTTCTCCACCCTTCACCTGAAGGCTCAAGTCATTCACCGCCACAACGTTGCCGAAGCGCTTCGTCACGTGCTCCAGCTCTATCATGAGGCCTCCCTCACCATTCTTACCCCCAACGGGGATTCCTGTCGCAATAACAGGCCCGACGAAGTCACCCAGGACCTCACCTGCTGCCCCATGTATTCCGTTGCCACCACGTACACCTTCTCCGTCTTCCCGTTCACGACCTCCTCAGTCTCCTCGACGACACTGACTTTAGCGCGGTCGAGAGACATGGTCAGCGGATTGACCACCGTTGTCCACCATTCCGCTCCGACTCTCAGGTCAGGCGCGCCGGCGAACGGGAAAAGGCTGTCGGCTATCAGCGCTTCGGGGTCAATAGGGATCGATTTCTGCGTTGTCGTGCCGTTACTCTTGATGCGGAGATTCAGCACCGAGTTCTGGACCAGCCCTTGGATCGACGCTTGCATACCTGCTCCTCGGAGCTGGAAGTCTACTGAGGAAAGCTGATAGTCCTCATCGAACAGCACCTGGCTGACCAGATTGAGAGAGAAGAGGTCGGAGAAAGGAACACTGCTGGCGACGTTCGCCTTCGTTTCCACCGAAAGCCATCCCGCCGGCTGCTGTTCCACCAGCGTCGAGAGTTCTCCCACCCGCTTGTCCAGGAAGTAGATGCCCATCCTCTCCTCGTGAGGGAGGTCCAGCCGGGAGACGTAGTCTTTGAAGGTGACCTTACGCTCGGCCCTAAGCGCCAGAGCCGGCGCTATTTCTCGCTGAATGAGAAGGACAACGGCGAGGATCCACATGGCCGCCGTGACGCAGTAGGCGATTCTTCTTCGCATCTCTTTCTACACCGCTTCGCCCGTCGAGAAATCGTACACCCACGGATAGTTATGCATCTCGTAGTCCATTAGTTCGTCCTTCCCGAAGAACAGTGGCATTTCCCTTTCGGCGCTTTCCTTCGAGTCGGCGCAGTGCACGACGTTAAAACGGTAGCTCAGAGCGAGATCACCCCGCACGGTCCCCGGCTCCGCGTCGGCCCCGAACGTCTTCCCCGCGAGCTTCCGCGCCACGTCGACGGCCTTCATACCCTCAACCGCCATGGCAACGCACGGCCCCGATGTCATGTATCGCACCAGCGGCTCGTAGAATGGCTTTCCCTCGTGCACCTCGTAGTGCTTCCTAGCCGCGTCCTCGCTCATTCGGAGCATCTTAAGCCCGATTATCTTCAGCCCCTTACGCTCAAACCGCCTGATGACCTCACCCACGAGCCCTCGCTGAAGGGCGTCGGGCTTCACGAGCACTAGCGTCTTCTCGAACTTCTCCGTTGGGTAGTCCGGCACCTCAGCCTCCTCGTCTCTCTACGTTCGTCCGCTTAGAACCATGGCCAGCCCATAGATCTGAAGGGCAAGATAGATACCGCACACGTACGCTACAATCCGGTGCACGATTCCAGAAAATGCCGAAAGCCTATTGTACAGCTTCTCCGCCGTCTGTTCTGCGAGTCTGCAGAAAGTCTCTTCCAGCTCACCTGTCTCTTCTGCTGCAGCTAAAGCCGCTAGGTACTCGGCGGGAAAGAGTTGCGTCGTCGCCAGAGCTTGACTGAAGCCTCTTCCCTCTGTCAACGGCAGCACCGCGCCCCGGAGACGCTCGGCAAGCACCAGGTTGGGCACGCCGTTCGCCGCCATTTCCACCATTCTCCTCGCCGGGACCGCAGCTCCGTACATCAGCCCCATCGCGGTGCTGAAAATGACCACCGCCCACTCCTCCTGAACTCGTTCGATGAAGGGAAGAGCCAGTGAAAACGCATGCACTTTTCTACGCACAGCCGGATTACGCTTCGTGAGATAAACGATTCCCGCTACCACTCCCACTAGAGCCACCGTATTGGACGAAGAGCCGAGCCCCTGGAAGAATCCCAGCGCCACAATCCTGATCACAGCTCCTGCTAGCCATGTGCCGCCGATGATTATAGCGAGGTAGAACCAGGCATTGTGAAGCTTCTGGGCGACGGGGGAGAGGCGTCGGCAGTGGTCCGCCACGAAGCGAAGCGCGCGGACCAGCCTGCCGGCTTCCTCTCCGCACGCGACCACGGGAATGAAGAAGCCGGGGAGGTAACCAGCCGCGGGTTCCAGCGCCTGCGCAAGAGTGCTTCCCGACTCAAGCTCTGCCTTCGCCCGTCGGAGCGCATCGCGGGCCCGCCCCGGGGGGAATATCCCCGCCGAAAGCTCCAGACACTTGGCGCTGCGCACGTCGGCGTTAACGCATCTGGCAAGCGAATCCGCAAACTGCGCAACCTGAGGGAGCGCAACCCGCATACACCTAGGACCTCGCCGCTCGCTGTTTCGCCTGGTGCATGAACGCTTCCAGCCGCGTCTGCTCGTTGCTCTGTTCCAGACCGTCGAACGCCATCTTCAGCACCGGCAGATCGCCGTGATCGCGGCGGAAGTTCTCCAGTAGCGCGTTTACGATGGTTCCGGGGAGGCAGTTGAAAGGCACGAGGTTGATCACCCCGTGGAGCCCTTCATGCGCGTACTCGACGACCCTCCCCATGCTCAGCACGGCTTCGCCGCGTATCGTGCCGGGAAGGTAATTCGTCGCTTCCCTCACGACCTCTCTCGTGCGTACTTCCCGGGCGAAATGCCGGATGTACGGCGCAAAGGGAGAGATCACTCTCCATGCTTCCCGGCGCTGTATCGCCTGCGTAAGCAGCTCTATAAGGTATCCCCGGCGGTTGCCCTGAACTCGGAGATCTTCAAGACGTATGTGCCCGATGTAATTGATCCATTCCTCCAGGGTAGGCGTCACCACCTCCCCGCCAAGCTCCTCCACGCGCCTTATGGTGAAGTTGTTGGCGAACTCGTTGCATCGGACGAAGATCTCGCCCACCGTTCCCACCCTTGGCTTGGAGTCCTGCGGGTAAGTGTCTATCGCCAGGAAGTCCCTAACCGCCTGCTTGGCCAACGGCCTTAGGTCGCCCCCCGTCTCCAGGCGCTTCTCCGCCTCCCTCAGGTAGTGCCGGTAGAGTTCATCCGTCCGGCCCTGCTCCTTCTCATATGGTCTCACCTGCCGCGCCATCTTCTGCAGCGTGTCCACGAAGATGATCCCGGTCCACCCCAGCTTGCGGAACCTCGTGCCGAGGTTCTTTACGTCCGTGTGATAGCCCGTCGTTTGGTCGAATGCAAAAACCGGAACGTCCTCGTACCCCAGCTCGTCGAGAATCATCCTGTGGAACTTGTTGTACTGGCCAAAGCGGCACGGCCCCGACGATGAGGGCATGAAGAACGAATCCCGGGAACGGTCGAAATCATCGGAGCGAACATGCTTGACCAGATCTCCCGTAGTGATGATACACGGGAAGCATTCCTTCCCCGTTGTGTAGCGTCGGCCGATCTCCAGGCTCTCGTCGTCCGCCATCGGCAAAGCCACGGCGTCCACGCCATTTGCCCTCATAGCCGCAGCCAGCACAATGCCGTGGTCGTCCATGTGCGGGATCAGAATCCGCCTTGACTTCTCTTTCACGGCCACGTACGGGAAGTATCCTGCGCGCGGTTTCTTAACTGCGGGAGGCCTTCTTGCGCTGCGAATGCTGTCGAGGTACGCTTCGCACCTGGTAATGGCCCCGACGTCCGCCGTATGCTCGTCGATCTCTATTGTCAGGTACGGCTTGCCGCCGGACTCCTTCCCGAAGAACTTCGAGATGAAAGAATCGGGCCCGCAGCCGAAGTTCGTTATGTAAACTGCGTGAAGCCGCTCGTCCTTGGCTATGGTCCTTGCCACTGAGAGTATCTTCTGCCCGTACTTCCAGAACATGTACGGGTAGTCGTCGCCAAGTTCATCGATGTCGAGAGGAAGGAAGTCCATGGGAATCGCCAACGCGCCAAGGTCTCGCAGCTTCTCAGGTATGTTAAGGTTCAGCCGCAGGTCGCAGCCGTTGTACGGGCGGCTGACCATGACCAGTGCGGGTACGCCGTCCGGAAGATTCGAGAGCACCTCGTTGCCTCGAGCCTGTAGCGATTCGTAGAACTCATCCTGCGCTTCGCACGCCACATCCGCTGCTTTCGAAATCGCTTTCGGCGAACACCCCAGTTCTGCTGCCACTTCCCGCATCACTCTCCGCAGATGCTTCTCCCCCTGCTCCAGGTGGATCACCGGATCCAATATCGTGATGTCCGGGTCCTCGATCTTGACAGCGCCCTTGATCAGGTACGGCGTGCACTGCACGTAAGGGCAGTTATACGAATGCACTATCTTGTCCGTTTCGTGCGGCATGTTCACCACGCTCGGCAGGAAGATGTAATCCACCTTCTTGTCCAGCAGGTTGAGAACGTGACCGTGAGCGACCTTGATCGGGAAGCACGTTTCCGATGCAACGGTGGCCAGCCCCGCGTCGATTATCCGCCGGTTGGTCGCGTCGGAAAGGACCACCTTGAAGCCAAGCTCCGTGAAGAACGCCTTCCACATCGGATAGAACTCGAAGAATATCGCGATCTGCGGGATGCCCACGGTCTTCCCGTTGGGATTCTTCGGTTCGTCGTTCGGGTAAGCATTCAGAAGCATCTTCTCGCGCTCATGGAACAGCCGCGGCAGGTGCGCGCCCTTGGACACCTTCTTCTTCTCATCGTATTTTCCGCAGCGGCTGCCGTAGTACAGCGAACCCTCACCCTTGATCTCCACACGTCGCACCTGGCACATGTTCGGGCAGTCAGAACAGTTGAATGAGGTTATCTCGTATTCCTTCCCGCGCTGGTCGAAGCCCTTAAATGAGGATTCGTTGCCCGCGTTCTCTTTCAGCGCCACGAGCGCCACACCTATGGCCCCCAGCACGTCGTGATGCGGAGGCACAATTATCTCCTTACCCGTGACGCTCTCGAATGCCGCCTTCACGCCCCGGTTTGCCGTCACGCCTCCCTGGAAGAAAATCCTGTCTCCCACGCGCCGGTCCTCGACCACCCTGTTGAGGTAGTTGTACACAATCGAGTAGCAGAGGCCCCCGACAAGGTTGTCCTTCTGCGCCCCTTGTTGCTGGTGGTGGTTCAGATCCGATTCCATGAACACCGTGCACCGCTCGCCCAAAAGCACCGGGCTCTCGGAGGCCAGAGCGATCTCCCCGAACTCGTTCTCTATCTTGATCCCCAGCCTTTCCGCCTGCTCCTCCAGGAAGGACCCCGTACCCGCAGCGCAAACCTTGTTCATGGTGAAATCCACAATCGCGCCATGGTCTAGGCTGATGTACTTGGAGTCCTGGCCACCGATTTCAAAGATGGTGTCCACTTCGGGATCGACGTGTATAGCGCCGGTCGCGTGCGCCGTTATCTCGTTCTTCACCACGTCTGCGCCGATGAAGTCGCCGGTGAGATACCTGCCCGAGCCCGTTGTCCCGCACGCCGCAACGCGCACCTTGTCTCCCACCTCCTGGCCGACCTCGTAGAGCCCCTTCTTAACCGCTTCCAGCGGACGGCCGGCGGTCATCAGGTATCGCCGTGCCAGCACATTCCCTTCCGTATCTATCACCACGACGTTTGTGCTTATCGAACCGACGTCGACGCCCACTGACGCGTCGATAATCTCTCCATCCGGTATCTCCTTGCACTCCACCATGATCTTGTAGCCGTCGCCGACGAGGGGCTTAAGGGCCTTGGCTTCCGCCTTTCTCGAACCGAGATAGTCCCTGATCGGTTGCAGGGAGTCGAGCTTTCCCAGTTCGCTCGATTCCATGGCGGCAAGCACCGCTCCTATCGCGCCCATCGACGCGAAATGTTCCGGCACAATCAGCTCATCCTCGCCTAATTCGAAGACCTCACGAAACGCCTTCACCATCCCCTTGTTCGCGGCGACTCCGCCTTGGAACGCAACCATCCGCTTGAAGCTCTTCCCCTTTGCCACGGTGCTCTTGTAGTTCCTCGCCATCGCGTAGCACAGCCCCGCGACGATTTCGTAATCCGGGGTTGCCTCTTGCTGTAGATGAATCATGTCGCTCTTCGCGAAAACGCTACACCGGCCCGCAATATGCGGCGGGTCTTCCGATCTCAACGCCACTTCACTGAACTGCTCGATCGAATATCCCAACCTTGCCGCCTGTTGGTCTAGGAAGGAGCCCGTTCCCGCGGCGCACACGGTGTTCATTGCGAAGTCCACCACTTCGGTTCGTCCTGACCTCTTGTCGTACGCGATCTCTATGAGCTTCGCGTCCTCGCCGCCGATCTCGATTATAGTGTGCACTTCCGGATGCAGTGCCCCCGCAGCTGTTGCCTGCGCCACCACCTCATTCACGCACGTCGCGCCCGTGGTGCTCGATAGCAGCTTGCCTCCAGCGCCCGTCACGGCAAATCCGGCCACCCCGGCGAGCGACATTCTTGACTCGATGTCCTCAAGCACCTGAAGAGCAGTCTCCAGCGGCTGCCCGTGTGTGCGCACATAGTGCTCTTCCACGACGTTGTGCCTCTCGTCCATAACCACGGCGTTGACGCTGACCGACCCGATGTCGAGCCCTATGTAGATTCCTCGCGATGCGTCCATTCTCCGCTCGTTTCTAGTCCGCTACTTCGTCAGGATGGGTTATCTTTCCGGTAACGGCGGAAGCCGCGGCAACCGCCGGGCCGCACAGGTAAACCTCGCTCTTCGTGTGCCCCATTCTTCCCGTGAAGTTTCTGTTGGTCGTGGAGAGCGCCCTTTCACCCTCAGCCAGCACCCCCATGTGCCCGCCAAGGCAGGGCCCGCAGGTGGGTGTTGACACAGCGGCGCCGGCTTCCACGAATACCTCCAGAAGCCCTTCTCTCAGCGCTTGCGCGTACACCTCCTGGGTTGCAGGGATCACTATCAGCCGGACTTCCGAATCCACCTTCTTGTCCCCGAGAACCTTTGCGGCTACGCGCAAGTCCTCTATGCGCCCGTTGGTGCACGATCCTATGACCACCTGGTCAATCGCCACGTCGGAGTACTCCCTCACGTCTCGAGAGTTGCTCGGAAGGTTCGGTGCCGCCACCTGCGGCTCGATCTTCCTGGCGTCATACTCCCGCACCTCGGCGTACTCCGCGTCCGAGTCGCTCTTGTAGATCTTGAATTGTCTCTTCGCTCGTCGCTTTACGTACTCTTCGGTCTTCTCATCCGGTGGAATGATTCCGCTCTTGCCGCCGGCTTCGATGGCCATGTTAGTGATAGTGAACCGCTCGTCCATGCTGAGTTGCGATATAGCCTCCCCCGCGAACTCCATAGCTCGGTACAGCGCCCCGTCTACGCCTATGTCTCCAATTGTATATAGTATTACGTCCTTCCCCGAACTCCAGCGCGGAAGCCGGCCGTTGTAGATGAATCTCATCGTCTGAGGAACTCGGAGCCACACCTTCCCGACGGCAAAGCACGCTGCGAGGTCAGTGCTCCCGACGCCTGTCGAAAAAGCCCCCAGAGCCCCGTACGTGCACGTGTGCGAGTCCGCCCCCACGACGAGGTCTCCCGGCAACACCAATCCCTGCTCCGGCAGCAGGGCATGCTCAATCCCCCCTCGCCCCACCTCGTAGTAACGCGTTCCGTGCTTCTTGGCGAATCTCCTGACGGCCGCTGTCTGCTCTGCCGCCACAACATCTTTGTTGGGAGTGAAGTGATCGGGAACCAGAACGACCTTATCGGGATCGAACAGCCTTTGCGCACCCAGCTCTTCGAACGCCTTTATGGCCAGCGGCGCGGTTATGTCGTTGCCGAGGCAAAGATCCACGGGAGCGAACACGAACTGGCCCGGGTGAACCTCGCTATCGCCGGTGTGGGCGCTTATGATTTTCTCGGTGATCGTCATTCCCATTGGAGAGCAGCCCTAGTTCTCGCCGAAGTTTATGCGTCTGCCCTGCCTGTGGAATAGCGGGTTGTCCAGGTAGACTGACTGGCACGTCGGGCAAAGGTCAAAACGGAGCGACTTGTATACTCCTTCCTCCGCTTCCTCGGCCGTCATATCCTCCATCTCATCCAGAACCTGCTCCATCTCATCAAATCGATCTCGTTCCAGGTCCTCCTCAGCAATCTCCATTTCATCGTAGGCCGCATACACTTGGACTTTGACGACATACCGAACGGGTTCGTCAACCAGCAGTGCTTTTCCGCACATGTCACACGTGTAATGCACCATTTTCCAGCTTCCCCATATCTAGTGGCGCGCCTACTGTTACCTGCAGGTCACTTCTCCGGACAACTGCAAGGGGTTGCTCTGCAGACAGGGCAACCCCCCGAGTACTTCCTGACCGCCTCCTCCAGCTTGATTCCTCGCAAGCTGGCCAACGTGCTGAGCCACGCGAGCACGTCCGCGAACTCATTTGCCTGGTTCGCTTGGTCCTCCTCGCGCAATGCCTCTGCGAGTTCACCGACCTCCTCTATGAACCACCGAAACGTACCGTCGAGACCGCGTCTCCTGTCTCGTTCGTAATAGATAGACTCGATGTGTCGCTGGAACTCGTTGAGTTGCATTCACACTCCTCGAACGTTTGATTATCCGAGCACCGCAATTCCCTGTCAAGCGAATTGCCTCCTCGGTTGTGCGTTGGCTTGAGACTTGCAGGGCACAGTGCTATAGTAGGCATGTAGAAAACCCGCTTGATACATGCCAAAGGCGTTCCTTAGAAGACTTCTTGAGCGGCTGTGGAAAGACGAACGAGCGGAGAAGGTCCTGCGGACTCTCCGGCGCGGGGATGTCGTGTCCGCGGGGGGGCTCTGGGGTTCTTCAGCCGCTCTCCTTTTAAGCTCATTGGCCTCCGACGGTTGTCGCTTCCTCGTGGTCACCCCTTCCCTCGAGTCCGCCGATGAGTTCGCTGACGATGTAGGTCTCTTTCTTGGACGGAACCCCGAGGTCTTCCCTTCTTGGGAAGTCCTCCCTCACGAAGATGCCGAGCCCGACCTCGAAATACTCACCTCTCGCTTCTCCCTTCTTTCTCTTCTGCTTTCCTCACCGGACGAGAAGGACAGTCGCCTTCCTGCTGTTGTCGTTGCGCCGATCCAGGCCTTGGTGCAATCCGTCCCTGACCCCTCCGACCTCCAGAGCTCCGCGCTGCCCCTCCAGGTGGGCCTCGATATAAGTCCCAATCGCCTCAAGGAGTGGCTCGTTGACCGCGAGTTCGAATCTGCTGACGAGGTGGAGCTGCCGGGGCAGTTCAGCAGCAGGGGAGGGATAGTCGATGTCTTCCCGTTCGGCGCCGTTCATCCTCTCCGAGTCGAGTTCTTTGGAGACAGAATCGAGTCGCTCCGAACCTTCGACCAGTCCACTCAGCGCTCGCTCGACGAGGTCCAGCTCTTCCAACTTGCGGGTATCGGCAAACGCAAGTTCGCGCAGGGAACCGGCAAGCGTACCAGCTTGGTGGACTATCTCCCAATAGGTACACACGTGGCCATGGTAGACCCGGCGGAGATCGAGCACAGGGCGCTGCGCTACGAGGGCATAAGTATCGGGTACGACCTAATCGCATACCCCGCGCTATATCGCTCTTTCGCCGAACGCGGGCTTCTGCTCGTCGACAATCTCCCCGTCCAAGCGCGCAGAAGCTCAGTCAACTTCGATGTGGGCTCAATGCAGGCATTTACAGGTGAACTGGCAGGCAACCTATCCGGTTTGGCGAAAACTGTGGACGAGGGGTTCGACGTGCTCGTCACGTGCGCAAACGAGGCGACTAGAAAGCGTTTCGAGGAGATAATCGCCGACGCCGACCTCGCCTCCCTGAGCACCGTCAAAAGGACCATCGGTCGGCTTTCTCGCGGCTTTCGGTTCAACGACTTCAAGGCCGCCCTTGTTTCCGACCGGGAGGTGTTCTGTCGCTACGCTGAGAGGCGCGAGCGGAAGCGGCTCAAGCACACCAGGCCCATCGACTCCTTCGTCGAGCTGAACCAGGGCGACTATGTCGTTCACACCGAACACGGAATAGGTCGCTTCGTGGGGCTTCGCAAGCTTGAACGCGATGGCGGCGAACAGGACCATCTTGTCATTCAATATAGGAATAAGGCCCACCTCTACGTACCTGCTGCGCGAATACATCTCGTCCAGCGTTATGTCGGGGTCGGAGGTGCTAGGCCCAGCGTCGACAAGCTGGGCGGCATTGCGTGGCGCTCGCGCAAGGCGGCAGCCAAGTCCGCCGTCGGCAATCTTGCCAGAGAACTCCTTGCCACACAGGCCGTCCGGGAGCGTTCACCCGGCATTGCCTATCGCCCCGACACTGACTGGCAGCGGGAATTCGAAGCCAGCTTCTACTACGAGGAGACCGAAGACCAGCTCGCCATCGCAGACCAGATCCGCGAGGACATGGAGTCATCCGAACCCATGGACCGGCTGATATGCGGCGACGTCGGATATGGCAAGACCGAACTCGCCATGCGCGCCGCCTTCAAGGCCGTCTCGAACGGATACCAGGTTGCCGTCCTCGTCCCCACCACCATTCTCGCCCAGCAGCACTACAAGACCTTCACCGAGCGTATGGCGGACTACCCCGTCGAGATTGAAGTACTCAGCCGGTTCCGCACCGACCGCGAGCAGCGCGCAATCGTTGAGCGCACCGAACAAGGACTGGTCGACGTCCTCATTGGCACCCACCGGATTATTCAAGATGACGTGAGGCTCAAGAACCTGGGTCTCGTTGTCATCGACGAAGAGCAGCGCTTCGGCGTTGCTCACAAAGAGAAGCTCAAGAAGCTCCGTCGCACTGTTGACGTCATAACAATGACCGCCACGCCCATACCCAGAACTCTCCACATGGCCCTGCTCGGCATGAAGGACATCTCCGGCCTCGAAACGCCCCCGAGGGACCGCTTGGCGATAGAGACCCGTGTCATACGGTTCGAACCGCACAGGATTCGCGAAGCGATCCTTCAGGAACTGAATCGCGACGGCCAAGTGTTCTTCGTCCATAACCGCGTCTACAACATTCCCGTCGTCGCCGCACGAGTGCAGCAGTTCGTTCCCGAAGCCCGCATCGCCATCGCCCACGGGCAGATGCACGAGAGGGACCTGGAGCGGGTCATGGCGGATTTCCTCGATGCCAAGGTCGATGTCCTCGTGACTACAACCATTATCGAATCGGGGCTGGACATCCCCAACGCCAACACGATATTCGTTAACGAGGCCGACATTTTCGGCCTGGCCGACCTGCATCAGCTTCGGGGGAGGGTGGGGCGGTACAAACACAAGGCGTACGCGTACCTGCTTCTGCCCGAGCGACGGCCGGTAAGCCCTGCCGCCCAAAGACGCCTTCGAGCAATAGAGGAACTGTCGCAGCTCGGCGCGGGTTTCGAGATCGCAATTCGAGACTTGGAGATTCGGGGTGCTGGGAATATCCTCGGTGCCGAGCAATCTGGACACATTGGCGCTGTGGGCTACGACCTTTACTGCAAGCTTCTTGACCAGACCGTCCGGCAGCTCAAAGGCCTGCCACCTGCAGACCATGAGGAAGTAACTATAGAGCTGGGCACGGATGAGTTCATTCCTGAGAGTTTCGTCTCTTCTCCCGCCGGCAGAATGAGGATATACCGACGTCTCCTCGCCCCGGGCACAATCGAGGAGGTCGAAGCTCTGGCGGAAGAGCTGAGGGACCGCTTCGGGCCCGTTCCTCAACCTGTGCTGAACATGCTGGAACTTGCTGCCGCCCGCTTGTCCTGCAGGAAGCTCGGCATAGACTCAGTTCGTTCCCAAGACCGCTTCCTCGTTCTCCGCACCCGGACGGCCACCAAGGTTGCTGAGGCCCTCTCCGCCTTTGACCCTCGCCAGGTAGATGACGAGCATGTTTATCTTCCCTGTCCTGAGCCAGGCGGCGTCGAAGCGCTCGCTTACCTGAAAAAGGTTTTGAACCACACCGTTTAGACGTGTACTATGTCTACACTCCCGTCCTGAAGGAGAGACTTCTATGGGGAAATTGACTCCTTTCCTACTTGCCGCGCTGCTGGCCTTCCCCTGCTTCGGCAAGGTCTTGGTGGCCAGCGCCGTGGCTTGGGTTGACGACGAGGTGGTGACTACCACGGACGTTGAACGCGAAGCCCAGAACAGGCTGGCAACTGCCGCCACGGAGAATCCCGGTATCCAGATTGAGGCCCTGCTAGCCAAGCTCCGCCAAGACGTGTTTCAGTACCTTATCGACAAGAAGGTTAGGGCCCACGTGGTCCTTGCCACGCTCAGTGAATCACAGATTGAGGGCCTCGACGGTTTTGCCTTGGAGAAGCAGGATGAGCTGGCGAGGTTGACGGGCTCCCGTGCAGCTCTGAGGGCCCAGCTCTCCGAGAGGGGGATGACGCTCGAAGAGCACCGCGACCACATCATAGAGGACATACTCTTCGAGGAGGCAAGAAGACGGGCGCTTCCTCCGGACAAGACACCCGTAAGTCCTGCCGAAATGAGGAATTACTACGACAACAATCCGGAGGAGTTCATCCAACCCGCATCGGCGACAGTCCGGCTGCTGACAATCAGACTGGCGGGCCGCTCCCGCGAAGAGGCCAGAACGCTGATCGAGGCCGCCCAATCTCGCATCCGAGGCGGCGAGGCATTCGAGGATGTGGCCAGGGAACTTTCCGAAGGACCGAAGGCCGAGAGCGGCGGCCTCTGGGAACGCGTAGAAAAGGGCTCGCTAACGACCGCGCTTGACGAAGCCGCCTTCGCCGCCCCCATAGGTACTTCCAGCGAGGTGATTCAAACGGACTTCGGCCTCCATATTCTCTTGGTAGAGCAACGACGTTCCAGCGAAGTCATTCCCTTCGATCAGGCCTCTCACCGGATCGAAGAACTTCTGCGCCAGGAAAGGACAACCGCGAGACTTCGCGAATGGCTGAGGGCTTTGCAGAAGGTTGCCTACGTAGAAACGCGCGAGCAAGCGGGGGATCCTCGGTGAGCAAATCTCCTCTTCTGGCTTTCCTGTCCATCGCTCTGTGTGCGTTGGCACTCGCCTTCGGCTGTGCTCGCGGTACGAAGGTCGAGCTTGCTGACGCACCGCTTCACGACGCGCTGGCCGAACCGGAAGAATCGCCGCGGGAGCGCTATGTGATCGCGTACACACTGTGGAATGTCGATTTGCGTGAGCTGCTCCTGAGAATCCCCGGAGAACGTCACAGAGTCGAGCCTGCCTTCGACCGCCTTCGCGCCGACCTGGCTTTGATGCGTGATCTTCTCGAGGGTGAGCAACGAAGGACAGCTTCTTCCCTTCTTGACGAACTCGATCAACTGAAGCCCACCATCGTGCGGGCCAGGAGCAACATCGTTGTTGATCGTCGACTTGACCCCATAGCGAAACAAGTCAAACAGAAACTCTCCCCCGACAAGGCGACCGTTGCCGAGGGCTCGGGTTAAAGCCTCCCGTAGGTTATTACCGATATGGCAGTAGAAAGGTCTAACCAATGGGAGGAAATCCCTGCTGTGTGCGTCGTAAGCATACCGACTGAGCCATCTGAAACCATCACGGTGCGAAGTGGCTTCCGCCCTCGCTCCCTACCGATTTCTTAGGTTAGTCGAAGAGGGGCTCACGTATGCATCCTACGACGGCGCGTGCGGAGAGTTCCTCCTTTTTTATGCGGTCTCAGGGGGAGGTTTTTGCCCTTGACAGGCAGTGCCGACGTTGTTATAAGAACGGCGTCACTCCGCGGGAGCGGAGATCATATATGAGAGCCCGGTGCCTTTGGGGGACGAACGCCAAGTTTGATGCGTCGGGTGTGCCTGGGAAGGGGCGAGTTGCGCGAGAAATCCGGTTCCGTTATTATCCGTAATCATGCTTGCGCAGCTTGGGGCTAGATGAAATGGAATGTGCGCCGAAGGCGTCGGTAGACAATGCTCCGGATGGACCCAGTGGCAGTGTGCATTGCAGCCAGTACGGGGGGGCTGGGAGCCGGTTGCAGCACAACACACAAGGGCACATTGGCGTCTTGTCCGGACAGTTTGAGGGAAAAGGACTTGCAGGCTGGGATCCCCGCAGACGCACTGGGGCCGTGGATCTGGATACAGGATCCTCTGCCAATGCCCTTGCGGTGGCTCAAGCGATAGCAGGGGCGCGAATGGGACCCGGAAAGCCGCATCAGAAAAGCCTTTTTTCGGCCTCCCATCCTGAATCCCCACTTTCTCCCCGTGATTCAATCCCGTCGCTCACCAGGCAACTGAAGCAGCGGCTTGAGCTTGAGAAGCTACAGGGCAGGCGGCATGTGCGCGTTGCGACGCATGAGGCGGAACTGGCACAGATCGCTCGGCGGGTTGCGGGATGCAAGAGGTGCGGTCTGTGGAGAACCAGGACGCAACCTGTCCCGGGGCAGGGCAGCGCACGGGCGGAGTTGGTTCTGGTCGGTGAAGCGCCGGGAGCCGAGGAGGACAAGCAAGGGCTGGCCTTCGTCGGACGTGCTGGGCAACTACTGACGAAGATTCTGAAGGCGATCAACCTTGAGCGCGAGGATGTTTTCATTGGCAACATCCTCAAATGCAGGCCACCTGCTAATCGCAGTCCCTTGCCGGACGAATCGGCCTCGTGCCTTCCTTATATCCTTGCGCAGCTGGATGTTATAAAGCCTCGGATCATCTGCGCACTCGGCGCAGTCGCGGCGAACGCGCTCATGGGCGAAAGTGGCCCCATAAGCAGGATCAGGGGTAAGTTCGTGCCGTATCGAGGTGCGGATTTCATCGCCACCTATCATCCCGCCTATCTTCTCCGAAATCCAGCAGAGAAGAAAAAGGTGTGGGAAGATATGCAGAAGATACGTGACCGGCTGGCGTAGGACCGGTCGGGTGGCTGAGAGTGGGTGGCGGACATAAATGTACATCAGATGCTGATGGGGGAAGTGATTGGCTGTCCTAGGAAGTAATTCAATATGGGCAATCGATGTCGGCCAGTCCTCGCTGAAGGGCCTCAAGGCGACAAAGGGCAGGGGGGGGATTGTCATCGAGGCTGGAACGCTGATTGAGTACCCCCAATTGGTTGAGGCCGAGGGACCGGCGGAGCGTGACCAGATAATAGCCGAGGGTGTGGCGAAGTTCATAGAGACGAGCGGCATAAAGCCTGGCGATCGTGTGGCCCTGTCAATCCCAAGCATCGGTGCCATCGTACGGTATATCAACCTCCCGCCGGTTCAGCGCGCCCAAATACCCGAAATCGTTCGGTACGAAGCCCGTCAGCAGATACCATTCCCCCTCGAAGAGAGCATCTGGGACTATCAGTTGGTCGAGCGAGATTATGAGCCCGGCGAGGAATTGGAGGTGGGCCTCTTTGCCGTCCGCAGGGAGAACGTTTACAACGTGCTATATCATTTTGAGCAGGCTGGCCTGAATGTTGAACTCATCCAGTTGGCGCCGATCGCGGCTTACAATTTTGTACGAACCGCGGGCCTCTTGGACACGGTCGGGGTTGTGGTTTCGGTAGGTGCGGCGTGTACAGATTTGATCATTGCCGACAACAGGAGCCTCCTTGTTCGAAGCCTGCCGGTCGCCGGCAATGACATGACGAGGACGCTGCAGGAAAAGCTTCGAGTATCCTTCATGCAGGCGGAGAACCTGAAGCGCCGCAGCGCGAACATCGCCCCAGAGCAGGCCAAGCGGATGCTTGGGGTGATGTTGCCGATACTGCAGACTTTTGTGGCTGAGATCCAGCGAACGCTCGGCTACTATCGGTCGCAGGTGCGGAGCATCAAGGTGAATCGCATCATAGCTCTGGGCAGCGGCGCAAAAATCAGGGGGTTCCGCCAGTACCTCGCCAAGAGACTCGAGGTCCCGGTCGAGGCGGTGATTCAGCTCGGCGAGGGTATAAGCCCGGCCGACGAGCAGGTCCAGAAGACTGTCGGAGGTAACGTGGCTGCCTTCGGGGCTGCGTTGGGTCTGGTGGCGCAGGCGCTGGGGGACACCGAAAACCGAATTAACCTTACGCCCGGCGAGATCCTGAGAAAGCAAGTGATAAAGGCGAAACGCCCCTACGTTGCGGCCATAGGCGCGTGCTGCATGTTGGCGGTCCTCAGCATGTGGCTTATGACGAACCGCGGCTTCGTGTCGCTTGCGAAGACGTCGGACAATGCGTCCAGCGTGCTCAAACGTGTCAAAGGATTCCAGGAAACAGTCGAGAAGTACAAGCAGGTGTGGCCGTACCTGAGTAAGCTGGTGGCAGTCAGGGAGATCGCCCGGCAACAGCGCCAGTACCTGGAGTTCTATACCAATCTCGGCGACCTGATGCCGAAGGACGTGAAGCTCTCCGGGATCGACGTGCGCCTTACTAAGCTCTCAGCGGTCAAGGACCGCATTCTGGCCAACTCAAAGCACCCACAGGTGCGGCAGTGGGCGAACAGCCCCGGAAACGCCGAGAAAGAGGTATTATACATTAGAGCGGTTGGCGTGTTGAGGGGAGACCCTAACAAGGACTTCACGGAGATGATTGATCGCGTTGAGCAAATTAAGGCAGCTCTCAGGGCCAGAAGAGAGTTCGCGGGGTTCGACATTCCTGTCGATCAGGTGGTGCCGCTGGAAGGCACAAATTCGCTTGACTTGAGGGAGATAACGTGGGTTATAATACCGCCGGGCTAGGGCAATTAGGTGGCAACAGAGCGAAACTGGCAACTCGTTTCGCGTTCCTGAATGTCGTGCCGCCCGGCCCAAGTAGGGATCCTCAACTGCGGCTGTTTCGAGCGTGAGAATCCCTGACCGGCGAAGGCAGCGTGCGCGGAGGATGGACGAATGGATATACTGAAGAAGTATCCAGTCTTCATCGGAGTCGCTTTGCTTGTACTTGGGCTAGTGCCTGTGTACGCCTTCCTTGTGTATCCTGTGCAAGGGCGACTGTCACTTAAGCGTTTCGAGGCCACCGACGTGGGGAATAAGCTCGCCAACTATGTCGCAATGGGTCGCTCAATGCCGACCGGTAGAATGGCCAAAGAATACCAAGACTGGCACGCGTCCTATGTGAAGAGGGCGGAGCAGGATATGGGGAGGCTGAAGGCAAGGTCTCAGAAGCTGCACAAGCATTTCGAAAGCATCGGCGCGCCCTCCAACAGCCCTGCATACGGCCGCAAGTGGAGTTACGAGTACGAGAAAAATGCGGGCGCCTTGGAAGCCAACTTGGCGAGCACGGTAAAGATCGTGTCAGGCGAATCAGCTCTCAAACTGGAGCGGCTTGGCGGCAGAACTCCCGAGTTGGGAGAGATCAACGACCTTCTGACCAAGTACCGGATCAGTGAGGAACTCGTACGCCTGCTACAGGAGTCGGCGAAGAAGTTGCCCTCGTTGGGTCTGAGGACGCTGTCCTTCTCAGACTACAAGCTCAGCAGGCTCCAGCTTTCGGCCGAAAGCTCCGGCGCCAAGGCAGGCGTGTCGCCGGAGATGGCACAACTCCAGCAGCAACTCGAGAGAGGCGAGATAGACTTCCAGGAGTATCTCGGGATGATAATGATGCTCCAGCAGGATAAGCCGGAAGTCGAAGCTCCCAGTGGCCCCCAAGTCATTGGGGACGTAGACCGAAGCGCCGAGACCCACGGGCTCGGGTATCGACCCTACCCTTTCGGCGTGAAGCTGCAGATTCGGCCGGCCGACATTCCCGTGTTTCTTGCCACCTTATTCGATTCCGAACAGATCATTCGCGTCAACGGGATGGTCACAAATGCGAGAGCGGACGGCATGGTGGACATGGACCTTTCATGTGAGCTTCTTGATTTCAGCGTGGGAGGAGGGTAGAAGCACAAATGGAGACGCTTAAAACCTTCTTCTTCAAACATGTCGAAAAAGTACTGCTTGGACTCGCGGCAGCCGGCCTCATCTATGTAGTAGTGCACAACTTGACCCGTGCAAGCGTGTCCCTGATTGTGCGTGACTTGCAGGAGAAAGCCGGCACCGTGTCCAGCAAATTGGACAACCCTGAAGAGCCCCCCTCACCTGGGGCCCCGCCTCCCCGCCCACTGGAACAAGACCTTGTGATCCCCGCCGCCAAGCCCGCACCCTCAAACCCTTTCGTGTTCCGGGTTGAGGCAGCACCTACCTCGACCACGACTGCCGTGGCTCCTGTTGCACCAGGCGTTGGCCCGCCTAAGAAGGTGCTCGCCATACCACAGCCAGGAGTCAACGTCATCGAGTGGTGGCGCGCCCCGGGGCAGAGTTCGGATGTGAGAGTCCAAGTATTCAGGCTTGAGAAGAGCAAGTTCCCAGACCCGGTCCCTGAGACAATCCCCAGAAGCCGTGTTGCAGCCCTGGGCTTCCAGATGCTCGCCAAGCAGGTGGCAGCAGGTGGGGGCGGACATGGGGTGTATAAGGACACGAACATCGTAGGCGAGGTCCCTTACGTGTACGCGCTCTCCTCGGTTAGAGTCACCGTCGAGGAGTCCACCACATCATCCGGAGGCAGTTTGGCCGAGTACAACGCGAAGCTCGAGGAGTTGGTGGCAGGTGGAATCGACCCGATTGGGGCCATTGCAATGCTCGGGCCGCCGCCCAGCGAGACGACCAAGGTGATCAAGACGGTGACACCGCGCGAATGGGGGAACGTATTTAGGACCACCCAGGTCAAGACGGCCATTCCGCTCGTGTTTGAGTTGAAGTCTGTGCTTAAAGACAAGGAAACGGGTGAGCCGGCTGGCCGTGTTCTGGTCAAGCGCCTTGTTATGGGGCAGTGGTATTCCACTTACTTCACCGTGGGAGTGGACGACGAAATCGGGGATCTCTACGAAGCCACCATCAGGCCCCCCGGCGAGAAACCGTACCGGGAGGAGATAGACCTGCGCACGGGAGCGACGGTGCTGGGGTTTGAGGAATTCGAGGAAGAGGTCACGATCCAGATGAGAGAACGGACAATTACCAGGGCCGTGAAGAACTGGAAGATGAAATATAGAGACAAGGACGGCAACACTCGAGAGATGGTAAAATCTACCGGCAGATGACCTTGGGGTTGCAGGGAAAACCGTGCGTCTGCCAGGGGAAGCATCGACACATATATAGTAGGGCAAATAAACATACTTCGGGATCATAATACGCGTGCTCACGAAAGGGGGATAGCTTGAAAGGGTGGAAATTCCTCGCTCTGATATGTTCTTCTGTCGTCCTCTTATCATTGCTCCCGGGCAGTAGCGTCTTCGGCAAGGAAGGGGAGGGAGGGGAGAACGCCGAGCAGGCACAGCTTGAGCGGGCCCAGCAGCTTTACGACGAGGCCGTATCCTTCTACAAGGAAGGGCAGCTTGAACAAGCTCAAGCCAAATTTGTCCAAGTGAAGGAAGTGCCTGTCGACATCGGCGAAAAAATGAGGGCAAGTGTGGACAAGTATCTGACGCGGATCGAAGAGAAGCTCCGCGAGCGAGCCGAAGAGGCCCGGGTAAAAGAAGCTGTCGACATCCTCGAACAAGCCGAGAATCTCTTCAGCGCCGAGAAGTACGCCGAGGCGAAACCTCTATACATCAAAGTGGAGCAGATGAACGTCGACCTCGGCTGGCGCCGTAACCGGACTCTTAGGAAACGCCTCGCCTCGATAGATGACATGATCGCCGCCAAGCGGGCCGCCGCGGAAGCCGAGGCCGAGGCCGAGGCCGCCAAGGCGCGCGAAGCGCAGGCTATGCAGATGCTGATGGTGGCCTTCGAGCAAGGGGAGAAGCTCTACGAGGCCGGCAACTACGCTGGGGCAAAGGCCCAATTCGAAAAAGTCATGGCAAGCGAGCTGTCGCTGGGACGGTCTATCAACAGCAAGATCTCCTCATATATGAAAGGGATTGCTGAGAAGGAAAAACAGGCCGCGCGTCTTGCAGAACTGGACGCTTCCTACGTCGAAGGCGACAAACTATTCAAGGCGGGGGACTTTCAGGGAGCCATAGAGCTTTTCAGACAGGTTGAGCGGGCTAGGGACGCCGACGAGAAGCTTCGGCTGGCCGCGAAGGACTACCGGGAACGCGCCGAAGCTAAGCTCGGAGAGACAAAACAGAGAGATAAGCTCTTGGCGCGCCTTGATGAGGCCGACGAACTCCTCGCAGCCGGAGAATTCGAGAAAGCCCTAAAGGTGACCGACGGAATCGAGGCTGCCGGCATCTCTCTCGGTACAGCGGGCGACCTTCGGCTCAAGAACTGCGTCGCCGCCGCGAAGCAAGGCCTGCGAACGCGGGACCAACAGCTTGAGCACGAACGCCTGCAAGCGGAGCTGGCCGAAAAGCAGGAGGCGGAACGCCTTGCGGCAGAACGGAAGGGACAAGAGGATGCCCAGACGCTTTACGACAAGGCCGCCTCTCTCTACTCCCAGCGCGAGTACCAGGCTGCCAAGGAAGTGTATCTCAGCCTCGAGGGGAAGGCCGAGCACCTGAGTTCCAGACAGAACAAGACGGTCGCCAAGCGCCTTTCCACCATAGATGGACTCATAGTTGAGCAGCGAGCCGAGAACGAGGCCAAAGCTGCCTTTGAAAGGGGCGAAAGCCTTTACAACGCCGGCAGCTATGCTGAAGCGAGAACCTACCTAGAGGCCGTCAAAGCAAGCGGCGTTGACTTGGGCCGCTCGATCAACCGACGTGTTGCCTCGTATCTTGACGACATAGATGAGAAAGAGGCCGCCGCCGCGACAACGCAGGAGTATGTTTCTATGCTCGCCAGGGGCGTAGAGCTTCAAAACGCCGGGAACTACGAATCCGCGATCGCAATGTTCGAGCGGGTCGAGCAGGCAAAGGCGGCCGGAAGCGACCTCCGCGGCAAAGCCAGAGATCACCGCGAACAGGCGCAGGCGAAGCTGAAGGACCTCGAGAAGCAGACGCGCGAGGCCGAGAGCCTCGCCGCACAGCGTGCGCAGGAGGAAGAAGCTGCCAGAATCGAAGCCGAACGCAAGCAAAAGCAGGACACAGAAGACACCTACGTTCAGGCTCGGAAGCTCTACCAGGAGGGTAGGCTCGAAGAAGCTAGGGCGCTCTTTGAGAAGGTCCGATCCTCTGGAGTCAGTCTGGGAGCAAAGACAGACCAACGTGTCGTTGCCTATATCGCGGACATAGAGAAAGACCTGGCCGCGCGCAGGGAGCAGGACCAGAAGCGCGCGGCGGTTGATGCCGCGTACCGCCAGGGCGTCAGTCTCCTCGAGCAAGGGCAGTACGAAGATGCCTTGGTGCTCTTCCAGCAAGTATCTGACAGCAGCGTCGATATGACGAGGGATGAGCGCAACGAACTGAAGTCCCTTATTGCCCGCGCCGAGGATGGCGTTGCCGCGGTCCAGGCCGAACGTGAGGCCCAGGCCAGGGCGAAAGGCGTGCAGGACCGTCTTGCCGCCGCCGGCAAGTTGATTGACGACGGCAAACCCCTTGAGGCCAGAGCTGAACTCGACGCACTCATTGCCTCCGGCGTACCTTTGACATTCGAGGACGAGAGGGCCATCGGCGAGCTGTCTCAGCGCATCGTCCAGCAACTCCCCCCTGCTCAGCGCGAAGCCGTGACGGTTCCGGCCCCGCGCGCCAGGGGCAAGAGCGACTTCCGCCGGCAGTACAACGCCTTATGGGAGGCGCTCATACAGGAGGAGGAGATCCGCCGGCAGGAACGACAATTCCGTGCTGAGGCCCTCCTCGAAGAGAGCATCGCCCTCATCGAGCAGCAGCAGTTCCCGGCCGCTCTAGGGAAACTTGAAGAGGCAACTGAACTCGATCCCGAGCTTCAGGAAGCGCAAGATAAGAAGGTCATGGTTCAGGAAATCCTCTCCATACCTCCTGCCTACAGGCCTTTGAGCGCCGAGGTCAGCATGATGGAGCAAGTTGCGCGGCAGCAGGCCAGAATCGAGGTGGAGAACAACCTCGCCAGCGCCAAAGACCTCTACGCGAAGAAGAAGTACGACGAAGCCGAGGATGTCCTCCGCCGCGTCCTCGAGATGATCTCAGTCCTTCCGGCGGGCGTGGACATGCCCCAGGAGCAAAGCCAAGCTCAGTCTCTCCTTGACAAGACCATTTCTGAAAGGGCGGCGGCAGAGCGGGCGCTCACGGAGCAGAAGCGGCTCGACGCCCAGCGCGAGGCCGAGCGATACGCCAAGGAACGGCGGGAGACCGAGCGACAAAGAATAGGGGAGATGCTCAAGACTGCGAGGGACTACTTCGAGAACAAAGAATACGGCAAGGCAGAGACCTACTGCCGCATAATCCTCGAGAAGGACCCGGAGAATCCCAACGCTCTCGCCCTTCTGGAGGTCTCGAAAGAAGCCATGCTCTCCCTTGCTCGCAAGGAACTCAGCCGCGAAGGCTACTTCGCCCACGAGGAGCTCGAAGTTCAATCCAAGGCGAAGGAGATCCCTCTCGTTGAGAGCGTCATCGAGTACCCAAGTCTCGATGAGTGGGAGAAAAAGGACGCGCGCAGACCTCCTGCAGTGATCGAACAGGATGCTCCCGGCCCGCTGCAGCCCTTCGACAAGTATCCCGAATACCCCGTCGACACCCGAGTGTTGCCGAGGCCGATGACTTTCCAAACGGAGATCGACGCGCCGACCACGGAGGATCTCCTCCTGCTGCCGGTGTCGCTCGAGGTTACCGCCGCCGAAATGGCCCTGGAAGAGTATATTGAAGGAACCCCTATCCGGGAAGTGCTCGACGACATTGCGCTTCAAACCGGTCTCAATATCTTCCTTCCTAATACCCTTATGTACCAGGGCGAGCGCCTGGCCGAAGTGATGTCTCCCGCTTTCTACCTCGTTGACGTGCCGGCGGGTGTCCTTTTGGACTTCATGCTCGACCCGTACGGATTCGGCTATCAGATTGCCGCCGACAACACGCTGGTTGTTGTTCCCAAGCAGGACTCCAGTAAGCTCATTACTAGACAATACGACTGCAACCACATCCTCGTGAACTTCACTGACTTCCCCACGGGTGACGCGGATGCTTTCATGTTCACTGGGAAGACGTTGGTCGATCTCACGACTTTGGCCAATTGGATACAGACCAACGTCGCCCCCGGCACTTGGGCGACCCCGCCGGCTGCCGTTGCTGACCCCCAAGCCCAGGTGCCTGGCAGCGTACGTGTAGGCACCATTCAGCAGCTCGACACGTGGGGCACGCTCATCATCCGGCAGACTGCCGATGTACACGCGCAGATTGAAGACTTCTTGAGCGCCCTTTCTGAGACGATCGATCGGCTGATGGTAGTGTCACTTGAGATAAGGATACTTACCCTAGCCGACTCTACCGTCCGCAAAATCGGCGTCGAGTGGAAGGGCCTGGACATTGCCGGGGACAGCTTTGTCGACGAAGGGTTCGTCAGCGAGCGGAGCGATGTTACTTCCGACTTCCGGTTTGGTGCGACTCCCACGCTGCCCCTTTTCGGGTCTCTTGATACGGGGCCTACCGCCGGTATCGACTATAGCATCATCCAGGACTGGGCGGCGAGGGTTGTCGTCGAGCTGGCCGAGAGGATCCAGGGCTCAGAGGCGGTCCAAGCGCCCCGCGTTACGCTGATGCAGAATCAGGTCGGCTATATAAGCCTCAACGACCAGCGTCCCTATGTCACCTCGCTGACCACCGATGTGTCCGAGGATGCGGTCGGGATTACCCCCACCATCGCCTTTCTCGACATCGGTGTTACCTTCCAGGCCGTGGCTACCATCAGCGCCGACAGGAAGTACGTCTTCCTGACTCTGGCGCCGACGTTTACCGAGTTGAGGGATTTCGTGACCTCGAAGGCGATCGCCGTAACCGGGAACACTTCGTCGGAGGTCGAGCAGACCACCCCCATAACAACCACGACTAACGTGAGAACCACCGTGAAAGTCCCCGACGGGGGCGCTTTGGTGATCGGCGGACTCGTCCGTTCCAGCAGCACTGATGCCGAAAGTCGCGTCCCTTTGGTAAACCACATTCCAATAATCGGCAACCTGTTCAGGTCTCACGGAAGAGGCGGGGAAAGGACGACGATCATCATCATGATTACCCCCCACATAGTGGACTACGCGGAGTACGAGGCCGACATCGAATTCTACGGCAAGATAGCCCCCTCGAAGACCCCGAAGCCGGCCGAGCCGGTCGAGTCCGTTGGCACGTTGCAGATAGGGGGCTAATCGTTCTGACACGCTACGTCTCGAGGAGACGATGAAGAGACTTGCCACGTCTCTTACGCTGGTGCTTTGCCTTTTCGTTGGTGCTGCTGCATTTGGCCAGGCAGCGGTCCAAGTGTCCCGGATATCTGTCTGGGATCAGGTGAAGAGTGCCGGCGGCATCGGTTGGGCAATAATACTCCTCTCGGTGGCCATGCTCGCCTTGGTTGTCGAACACCTTATCACCATTCGCCTCTCCGTGCTCATGCCGCCGGCCTTGGTCGCACACCTCCAAGAGATTCTGGAGAAGCGCCGCTACCAAGAAGCGGTCCAGGCCTGTCAGGAGACTCCCTCGGCATTCTCGAGCGTCATCCTCGCCGCCCTCACCAAGCTCCGGCGGGGACAAGCCGCCATGGAGGAAGGCGGCAGACAGGCGGTCGAAGAGGAGGGAGTCCGTCTATTCCAAAAGGTCGGCTACGTTGCCCTCATAGGCAATATCTCGCCGATGCTCGGCCTCTTGGGCACCGTCGTCGGCATGATAAGGGCATTCCATGTTATAGCCACCCAACCCAACCCCAATCCGGCTGACCTCGCGGGAGGCATATCTCAGGCTCTTGTAACCACTTATATGGGCCTCGTCGTCGCAATTCCCGCGATCTTCTTTCACGCCTTCTTCCGGAACCGCGTCGAGCGGTCCTTGGGCGAAATGAACCTGACCGCCGAAGACCTCATCCGGGGCGTCGGTCGCGAAGTCCCCCAGGAATAAGCCCCCAGAAAGGGCCATGGCACGCGTCTTGCTCGGAAAGCGGGAAGCTCCAGAACTCAGCCTGCCTGCCATGATCGACATCGTATTTCTCCTCATCGTCTTCTTCATGACTGCCTCCGAACTCACAATCTCACACGCGGAGTTCCTCAGGCTTCCCGTCGCTGACCAGGCCGAAGAGCAGGAGCAGCAGCCGGGGGGCTGGGTTGTGGTGAATGTCCGTGAGGACGGAGCCCTCTCTGTGAGGGGGAAGTCGGTGACCCTCGACACCCTGCGTGCAATTCTAAGGGACGAATCCGAACTGTCCCGGGACCCGGCCGGAGCCGTAGACCTAGTGGTTCTCATCAGGGCTGATGCCGAGACCTCAACCGGGTATGTGCAGCGCGTCATGAGGGAATGCACCAACTTCGGCATCTACAGGGTCTACATCGCGGCGCTAAAGCAGCGCCCCACAGCCCTGGGGGCAAGGCAATGAACGCCCGTCGCGTCGAGCCGGAACGCGTATCACTTCGACTTACCCCAATGATCGATGTCGTCTTCCTGCTGCTCGTATTCTTCATGTTCGCTGCCCGTTTCCGCACTCTCGAAGGTCAACTCGGCGTCTTTCTGCCCAAAGGGCGTGCCTCGCCCGAAATCGCAGAAGAACTCAAGAAAGAGATGAAGGCCGTGACCCTTTCCCTTCGATGGGTGGATGGGAGGCCGAGAGTTACCCTTGAGGGCGCCGAGTTCGAAGAGACCGACCCGGAGCAGCTCTTCGGATACCTCAATCTCACAGGCGCGTTGACCGCCAAACTGCTCAAGCTCAAGGAGTTGATTCCCGATTCTGCCATCGTGATTGATTCTTCATTCGATCTGCCGGCAGAGTATTTCGTCGGGGCAATCAACTCCTGCGTCAGGGCGGGCTGGGAAAAAGTCACCTTCCTTCACACGGTAGAAACCTCGTCGTCCTCGAACGCGAGCTCATTTCCTCCCGAATGACTGGTTTGACTAACACACACCCATCGCTTTCCGCTTCAGTGACCTGCCTTAAAGGGGTTGGTCCCAGGCGCAAGGTCCTCCTCGAACGCCTTGGGGTACGAAGCATTGGCGATCTTCTCACGCATTTCCCCAGAGGATACGAACATCTGCGCCCCGCGGACGGCATAGCCGACGTCTCCGTCGGCGAAAAGGTGACCGTCGTCGGAAAACTGGGAGAGCCCTGCTTGCGTCGCCTGCGTGGCCGCAGGACTCTCGTCGAGGCAGCTCTCGAAGACGACACGGGATGCCTCAACCTCGTGTGGTTCAACCAGCCTTACATGATGAACCAGCTACGCGAAGGCCAGTGGATCCGGGTCTCGGGCAAGGTAGGGATGAGGCAAGGTCCTTTCATCGCCTCACCCCGGATCTCCAGCGTCGGCGAGGAAGAGACCCCCGGTATCGCTCCCTTGTATCATGCGACCGAAGGGCTCAGCCAGCGCTTCCTTCGCGAGGCCGTCTCCGGCGCGCTAGCGCAATTCTCCCACTCCCTGGATGACCCTCTCCCTCCTGCTCTGGCTAAGCGGCTCTCGCTGGTTTCTCTCCGGAGCGCTATCGTCAGCATCCACGCCCCTTCATCCGACGATGCCCTCGTCGCGGCAAAGAGGCGACTCGCTCTTCAGGAGGCACTTGTATTCCAGCTTGGGCTCGCACGGCACAGGCTCGAGGTACGCGCGTCGCGCAAGAAGCGCACATTCTCGAGCACCGACAAGATCAACAAGCGCATTGCTGCGCGGATGCCCTTCACGTTGACCCCGGGCCAACAGCGCGCTGTAGCCGAAATCCAGAGCGACATGGCTTCCCCTTTTCCCATGAACCGGCTTCTTCAGGGCGACGTGGGATCGGGCAAGACGGTCGTCGCGCTCTGGGCCATGCTCACCGCCGTCGCCGGCCGCTCCCAGGCGGCCATGATGGTTCCCACCGAGTTGCTGGCCCTTCAGCACTACGAACGCATCTCGCATCTTATGAAGGGCTCAAGAGTCCGGCTCGCCCTCTGTGTTGGCAGCCTCCCCGTGGCCGAAAAGGCGCGGATCAGACGGGCAATTGCCGCCGCGACAGTCGACATCGTTATTGGCACTCATGCGCTGCTCCGCGACGAGACGGCCTTCAGAAACTTGGGTCTTGCCGTGGTGGACGAGCAGCACCGCTTCGGCGTGCTTCAACGCGCAAGGCTCGCAGCCAAAGGACCGCTGCCCGACGTGCTCGTAATGACTGCAACACCCATCCCCCGAACTCTCTCCTTGACGCTCTTCTCGGATCTTGAACTGTCCACGATTGATGACCTCCCGCCCGGCCGGGTTCCTGTGGCAACTGAAATTGTCGAGCAGGACGCCCTTGCTGATCGTCTCGAATTCATTGCAGAACTGATTCGGGGCGGCGGGCGGGGATTCTATGTCTGCCCAGCCGTATCTTCTCAAGGACGCAGAGCGTCGGTTAAGCGGTTGCTCTCGCAGTTGGCCCGCGGACCGCTCGAAGGCGTCCCCATGAGGGCACTTCACGGGAGGCTATCGTGGGAGGAACGCGCCGAGACTATCAGCAAGTTTCGCCGCGGGGACGTTCCCCTTCTTGTCTCATCCACCGTGGCCGAGGTCGGGATTGACGTTCCCGAGGCCAGTCTGATGGTAATCGACGACTCGCGGTGTTTCGGCTTGGCGCAGCTTCACCAGCTACGTGGCAGAGTGGGGCGGGGCGGACAGCAGTCCCACTGCTTTCTGATCGACCGCGGAGGCGAAGCCGTCGGCCGCGAGCGCCTCGAAATCCTTGCTCGCACCCAAAGCGGCTTCGAGATCGCCGAGGCCGACCTTCGGCTCAGGGGGCCTGGCGAGATCTTCGGCGTACGGCAGAGTGGAGTTATGCGCTTCAAGATGGTAGACTTGCCTGACGACATGCAACTCATGACTACGGCCAAGAGGGAAGCGTCTCGTCTGCTCGACTCCGACCCCGACCTGGCTAACCCGGACCACCGGGACTTGGCCCTAATGGTCGCCGAGAGATTCCGAGATCGCGGTCCTCTTGCCGGGGTCGCGTAGGCAGATTCAGGAGGGGAAGAGTTGCCACTCGAAGACGTACTGAACTTCGGCCAGGACGGCCTCATTCCTGCCGTGGTATACGAGTCGGATCAGGAAGTGCCCCTGGTGCTCTGCTACATGGACCGCGAGGCCCTGCAGCGAACTCTGGAAACAGGGCTCGTCCACGTATTTCGCCGATCTCAGAACAGGGTCATGCTCAAAGGTGAGACCTCCAATCACACCCAGGAGGTCAAAGACATATTGGTCGACTGTGAGGGCAACTCCCTCCTCATCAAAGTCAAGCAGAACGTGGCTTGCTGCCATGCGGGCTACTTCACCTGCTATTACCGGCGCCTCGACCCGGACTCGGGGGACCTCGTCGTCGTGGAAAAAAGAGTTTTCGACCCGGAAGCCGTCTACGGCGGCGAAAAATAGGCAAGAAGCCTTTGCCATTCAGGACTGCAGTGTTATAATCTCGAACCGGAGAGACGCGTACGAGGGGCGAACGCTGGAGGCGCCCATGAAGGCCAAAGAATGGATGATAGTTGTCCTCCTGCTTTCCAATGCGTTTCTCCTTGCGTTGTTGGTGGGTGGTAGGTCGCCCGTCTCCCCGGCTAACGCGCAGACGGCGACTTCGTTCGGCAGCTTCGTGGCGCTCTCTGCCGGCGCCGAAGGTGACCCGACACTGTTCTTAATTGATACCGAAAAGCAGAAGATGGCCGTATACTCCGTGGTGTCGGGCAGCAGACCGCTCAGGCTCATAGCCGTCAGAGACATAAGCTACGATTTTGTTCCAGACAGCTTCAACGACACGAGTGGCCTTACTGTCGAGGAAATCAAAGCGCATCTATCCCAAAAGACGGGAGCGAACTAGGCGTGTCGCTCCCCGCTGTTAGCTGTGTGGGGGCAGTGGTATGGCTGATGAACTGTTCACTATCGAAGAGGCAGCCGAAACACTCGGCATGACCAAGGAGGAAGTGGTCGCGAAGGCGCGCGAACGGGGCTGGCGCAGCTTTCGGGATGGCGACTTGGTCAAGTACCTTGCTTCGGATGTCGGGGCCCTCAAAGCAGAGCTTCAAGGTGAGGGCGCGATGGCACTCGAAGAGGAAACTGAAGAGACTGAGGAAACAGCCCCAACGGTAGCCCCCGAGGTAGAATCTACTCCTGTTAGGGGTGAGGAGACGGCGACCGAAGAGTTGATCTTCGAGGACACCGAGGACGAGTTCGACGTCTCTCTTCTCGAAGGTGAGGAGGAGGGGGCTCCCGAAGCCCTCGCCGAAATGCCCGAGCTGGAAGACCTGGAACTCGCCGACGAAACGACAGAGACCGAAGTCGAGGACCTCGCCTCCCTGATAGAAGAGGAGGAGGCCGGCGAGCCAGCGGTTGTCGAGGCGGCGGAGGAAGCCGCCCCCGCGGCCGTGGCCGCAGCGGCTGAGCCGGATCTGGAGGGCATAGAGGAGGTGGAAGAGGCGGCCGAAGAGGCGGGCGTCATCATACCTTCTCGCCGCATCCCAGTCCCTCAGGCTGCGGCCGAGCATCCCGTGTTCGCCGTCCTCATGGTAGTTGCATTGCTGCTGATGGTCTATGCCGGGATGTTCCTGATCAACACCGTACACGGTGTCAATAACGCATTAACCAGTTGGACGAATGTCCTTGCAGGTGGAACGGATTAGAACAGGAGGTGCGTTGAGCATGAAGAGGCTTACCGGTGGGATTGTTCTCCTGGCGATTGGCGTGGTGGGTGTTCTGGTCTCGGGATGTGTCTCGGACGAAGCGTACCAGGCCGTCAAGAATCATAGCGAGCAGCAAGCCATGCTCATCGCCCAGTACCAGGAAGAGAATCGCCAGCTTGACCTGAAGGTTCAGTCGCTTCAGGCAACTCTGGCGGAGAGAAACAGGGTTCTTGCCCTCATGGAAGAGAAGGAAGGGTTGCTGAAGCAACGCCTAGAGGAAGTGTCCGTGCAGACTGCCGACCTGCTCGAGAAGCTGAAAGGGCTCGAAGGAATTCAAGGCGTAAGCGTCGAAGCGACGGCCGAGGGCTGGGTGAAGGTCGGTGTCGCAGCCGAAGTGCTCTTCGACTCGGGCAAGGCCGTTCTCAAACCCAAGGGGCAAGACGCCCTTATGCAGGTGGCTGCGGTCCTCAAGGGGTCAAGAGAATTCATAAGGATCGACGGCCATACCGACTCGGACCCGATCAAGTACTCAGCGTACAAGAGCAATTGGGAACTCTCAGGAGCCAGGGCCGTAACGGTTCTCGAACAGTTGGTATCTCAAGGGGTTGCCCCCGAGCGACTCTACTTCGCTGGCCACGGTCCTTACAAGCCTATTGCAGCTAACGCGACTAAGGAGGGGAAAGCCAAGAACCGCCGCGTTGAACTCCTAGTAATGCCCGGCACAGCTGCGCCGAAAACCGACATCCCGCGAGAAGCCGGCGCGGTGATGCGTGTCGCTCCTACAGTCGAGGTGGGACCCCCGGCTGCCGAGATGGCGGAGCCTCCCTCCGAAGAACCAGCGGCGGTTATCGAAGTGCCCTCGACGGAGTAACCTTTCGCTTCGGGTGACCTTTGCAGCACGTACTGCGACCCAGGCCCTATAGCCTGGGTCGCTTCTTATCCAGCGGCTGCCTCCTTCACTGACACCCGTCGTCCCCCCACACCCCGCTTAAGTGGCTTTCTGTGTCGGCATCTCGCGTGTATAATTGATGGGTCATTGGGAAGTCGCCGTATGCGTGTGCCCAAGCTCAATCTTTTGCACAAAGTCCTCTTCGTACTCGGGGTCGGGATCGTCGTCCCGGCCGTCTTCCTCGCCTACGTCGTGTTCCGCCAAACCCTCGCCCAGCCGGAGTCCGAACGCGCACGGCTTAAGGCTAGCTACCGCGACGTTGTCGAGACGAAAGCCGCTCTGTTCGAGGCCGGCCTAGAGACCCTGGTCAGGAAGGTGGCCGAATCGGTTAGAGGCGAGAATGTTGACGAACTCATCAGGTCGCTTAACGGCCTGGAATCGCAGGGGGTCGTCGACAGGTCGTTTCTTATCGAGGACGGTTCCGGCATACTCTATCCCGACGTGTCCCTTACCCAGGTCGAGAAGCCCGACGGTGTGACTCCGTTCCTCCCTGGACTGTTCGGCAGCCGTGCAGTCCGCAGGGCGGAACAGGCCGAAACAAAGACGGACAGCCTGCATCTCGCCGCCTCGCTTTACGAACGTGCTCTCGGCTCCGCTTCGTCAAGCGCCCTTAAGGCGGAGCTCCACCACAGGCTCGCACTGGTCTTCGCGAGGCTCGGTGAGTATGACGACGCGGCCGCTCACGCTCGCACAGCGGCGGAACTCTTCAAGGCTTCGCAAGGCCGATCCTGGAAATGGGTTATCGCTACTTACAACTCCTGCAGGTGGGCTACCGAGTCAGAGCAGAGAAGAGCCGCCGCCTTCCCTCTTGTCTCCTTGTACGCCGACATCGTCAGGGCAAAAGAGCCGTTCGGCCTTGGCGAGCGAACCGCTCTTGTCAGGGAGAAGGTGCTGGCCGGTTTGGAGGACCTCCGGGCCAACCCCCCGTCCCCTGACCCGGCGGAGCAGGCGCTGGCGTACGTGGACGTCATCAAAGAGGAGGAATCCGAGGCGGCAGGGACGCGAAGGCTGCTGTCTAGCTTGGATCTCCTGCTCCTTCCGGCCCTCTCGCTCGCTGGCTCGCAGCCCGCCCCCGGCGAGGTCGAAGTGATCCACGGCGTTGTTCAAGGGGAAACCGTTGAAGTCGCCTTCTGGACCGTGCCGTACGTCAGAGACCGAAATCTTCTCGCCGGCTTCTCCGTCAACCTTCCCGTTATCGCGGCCACCATCGAGTCCCGGCTGAACCCCATGGGAGGTACAGACAACCAGCCTCTTGTCTCCCTTGTGGATGCGGGGGGCCGGCTGCTTGCCGGCCCACCTATCCCCTCAGATGCTCCCCCTCTGGCCACCGTCAAGATGACCGAAAGCTTCCCCGGCTGGGAGATGAAGGCTCGCGAGCGCAACCCAGGCCAGATCGAGAGGGATGCGCACAAATACCTTACGCTCTATCTTGCCCTCTTGATTCTCGTTGGCGTCGCTATCTCCCTTTCCGTCTGGTTCACCGCCAGAAGCCTTGCACGGGAAGTCGAGCTAGGAAAGCTCAAGTCTGAATTCGTGTCAAGTGTCTCTCACGAATTAAAGACTCCTCTGTCCCTCATACAACTGCACAACGACACGCTCTTCATGAACAAGATTGCCGACCCCTCCAAGCGGGCGCAGTACCACGAAGTGATAGGCCGGGAATGCACCCGCCTCAGCCGTCTCATCGACCGCGTCCTCGACTTCTCCCGCACCGAGATCGGACGAAAGAAATACGATCTGCAACGAGAGGATCTTGCCTCCCTCGTTGAGTCCGCAGTCGAGATATGCGGGCCAGAGGCCGAGGTCAAGGGAATCTCCATAGATGCACGCGGCCTGTCTCGGCGCGTCCCTGTCCAGGCCGATGCCGACGCTCTCGCCCAAGCCCTGGAGAACATCATCGATAATGCTGTAAAATACTCCCCCCCAGGGAGCCGTATCGAAGTTGCCTTGCGTACTGAAAACAACTATGCTTCCGTCTCTGTCGCGGACAGCGGAATAGGAATCGACGTCACAGAGCAGAAGAAGATATTCGAAGAGTTCTATCGGGTTGCGCGCCCCGAGGTCAGAAGCGTGCGAGGAAGCGGACTTGGGCTTGCCCTGGTTCAGCACACCGTCCGTGCCCACGGCGGCTCTGTCAACGTCAGCTCGACCGCGGGCAAGGGAAGCACCTTCACAGTGACGATACCTTTGGCGAAGGAGGAATGACCTTTTGGCGGAAACACGCGCTGAGACGATTCTGCTTGTCGAGGACGAACAAGACCTCGCTTCCGCCCTCAAGGACAACCTCGAACTCGAGGGTTTCTCTGTCAGGTTAGCCCACACTGCCGAGGATGCCCTTCGGGGCTTGGCGAGGGAAGAGCCGTCCCTGATACTGCTGGACATAATGCTTCCCGGAATGAACGGATTTGACTTCTGCAAGCGTCTGCGCGACCAAGGCAGCGATATCCCCATCATAATACTTAGCGCGAAGGGCGCAGAGCTGGATAAAGTCCTTGGACTCGAGCTGGGTGCTGACGATTACGTCACCAAGCCCTTCAGCGTCAGGGAGCTTGTCGCACGGGTCAAAGCGGTTCTGCGCCGTCGGAGTCCCGCAGCGACACCTGACGTTTGCAGCGTCGGAGACATCGAAGTGGACTTCAATCGCTTTGTCGCCAGGGGGGCTAAAGGGGAGTTGCCTCTTTCCTACTACGAGTGCGAAATACTCAAGCTTCTCGTCTCCAAGGCCGGCGTTCCAGTCTCAAGAAGCGATATCATCCGAAGGATTTGGGGGCACAATGCCTACCCCACCACCCGCACGGTCGACAACCATATAGTCAAGCTCCGGAGGAAGCTCGAAGTGAACCCCGAGCGGCCACGCCACATTCTCACCGTCCACGGCATTGGCTACAAGTTCGTCGACTGACCGCCTCCTGACACGTTTTTACAATCTCAAACACCCGCATTACACTTCCCCTGGGCTTCGGCAGCTATACTACTCATCGGAGGAACCAAGAAGTGAGATTCCTACTCGCTTTGGTCACGGTAGCTTCACTGCTTTCTCAGTCTCAGAGACTGGAAGCCTATCCCGGCTCTCCGGAGAGAATGCTCCAGGAAGCATGGCTTGAGGAAGAGGCGAACCGCGACTTCTCGGCAGCCGCCGACCTGTACGGCCAGGTGATAAAGGAGGATCCGGGCGACAGGGCCTCCGTGGCACGTGCCCGGCTTGGCCGCGCTCGGTGCTTCATGCAGATGGGGAAACGCGACGCCGCCGCTGCGGAACTCAAGACCGTCCTCGACCAATTCCAGGACCAGGCGGAGGCGGTCGCACAGGCAGCTTCCTATCTCGACCAGTTGACGGGTGGGGCCGAATCTCCTTCCGTCGTCAAGCAAAGGCTGCGCGAAGCCTATGTGAAAGAACTCAAGTCTCCTGAGCAGCACCTGCGCGCAAGGGCCGCAGCGGGACTCGGAACCCTTGGGGACCCCTTGGCCGTACCTGCTCTTGTCGAAGCCTTGGATGACGAGGACCCCTTCGTTCGCAAAAGCGCCATCTCCTCTCTCGGCAGCATAGGAGATAGCTCGGCGCTCTCCGCCTTGGTCCCGCTTCTCGGCGTCCGCGAACTGCGGCCCGACATTGCCCGCGCCCTCGCCTCCATCGGCGATTCCTCAGTCATCGGCGAACTCCTCAGAGCCGTCTTCGACGAAGCCGGCCTTGGTACCTACGCCGAGTCACTTCGTGCCCTATGGACCTCTGATGCAACCGCCACTCTCTTCAAACTTCTTGAGGATTCCCGCCCGGACGCCAAGGTCAACTGGGCACTGTTGCTGCCCGACCTCGACCCGGCCGGCTCCCTTTCCGCGATGATCACATGGTTAAGCTCCCCTTCCCATCAGGTCCGGGCAGCCGCCGCCACAGGACTCGGCCGGACTGCAGACCGCTCCGCTACAGAGCCCCTCATAAAGGCATTGAGTGATCCCGCCTTGCCGGTTAGGGAGGCTGCCTGCCAAGCCCTTGGTCGGCTTGAGGCACTCGAGGCGGTTCCGTATCTAATTGATACACTTGAAGAGGACAACGTCCGACTCAAGAGCGCCGCAGCCCACGCACTGAATCAGATCAAAGACCCGACATCTCTAGTCCCGTTGATTGCTGCCGGGAACCTGTCTGCAGACTGGGACATCGTCCCGGCCCACGCCCGTTTTCTCGCTCAAGGGCTGGCCCACCCGAGCCCTGCAGCTCGCCGGTACTGCGCCAAAATGTTGGCCGGAGTCGCTACTCCCGCACAGCAGGCAGCGCTGGCCACCGCGCTCTCCGACGAGGACCCGGTAGTGAGGAGCAGCGTTGCCAGGGGGCTAGGCAGGCTGAAGTCCCGAGATGCCTTGCCTAACCTCGCGAAACTCCTGGATGACCCGTCGCACTCCGTTCGTATAGCCGCCGCAGAATCGCTGGGCGCAATAGGGGATAGCGAAGCCACCCTGTACCTCGTAGATGCACTTGACGATCCTGAGCCTTCCGTGCAAAGGGCCGTTGCCCAGGCTATCAGTCAGATCGGCGACCCGTCGGCGGCCCCTGCGCTCAAGGGACTGCTGAGCTCGGACGATGTCGAGCTTCGTGCAATTGCGATCACTGCAGCGGGCAGACTCAAAGCAGTTCAGTACCTGCCGGTGATCCGGGATGAATTGAGATACGGCGTTCCAAAAATCAGGATGGAGGCTGCCAGGGCCTTGGGGAACATGAGCGCCCAGGAAGCCGAAAGCCAGCTGCTTTTCTCCCTTGCAGATCCCGCCGCCCAAGTCAGGGTTGCCGCGGCTGAGGCCTTGGGAATGCTACGTTCGCCCGCCGCCGTTCAGCCGCTGGCCTCTGTGCTCGTCTCAGATCCCGACGCGACCCCGAACCAGCCGGAGGCCCTCCGCGAGGCTGCAGCCGCAGCCCTCGGCAGCATCGGCGAAAGCTCTGCCAGGGAAGCCCTCCTGCATGCCATGCGCAAAGACCCCAGCCCCACTGTCAGGATTATCGCTGGCGAAAGCCTGGCCCTCCTCGGTGACCGCTCGGGAGTTCCGTTGCTCATCAACTTCCTCAAGAGTGAGGCAACCGGCGTTCGCAGAATGGCCGCCGCCGCCCTGGGTCGGGTCAGCGACAGTTCCGCAGTTGAGTCCCTGAGTTATCTTGCAGTCAAAGATTCGAATGAGGATGTCCGCGAGGCGGCTATGAAGGCCGTTGAGGAAATCCGCGCCAGGGAGTAGGCCCCAAGGTGCTGCCTCGCCGGACTCCTCATTCGAATTGCCCTCCCAACCCCGGCAAGCATTCCCGCCCCGGCCAAAAGGATCGAACTTCCCATCCTATACTTCTATCTTCCCCTCTGCAAGAACGGCACATTCTCATGGCCCGCACGAATCTCGCGGCATTCGCGCCTGGGTCCCCAAGATGAACGCCAAAATGTCTTGCAACGCTGACACCCGGTGGTAGAATACCCTCGTAATTGGCGCGGATCACTTCAGACCTTCAGCCTAACATGAGGTAATTTGGATGGATCGGCGTATCATCTTCCTCATACTCGTCATCATTATCATTGGCGTTGCGATCTTCGCCCTCCGGGAGAAGGGGCAGGTGCGACCCGCTCCGGAACCCACTCCCATTGCCCAGATTCCCCTTAGCCCTTCCCCCATGGCCACTGCTTTACCCATAGCCCCAGCCATAACACCAACCCCAACACCCCCACCAACCGTCCAGCCCGTCGTTGCGATCGAGGTGCCCCAACAGGACCCGCTGAGGCTTCTGGAAAAGGCGGAGGCTCTGGTCAAACGTGGCGAGAAAGAAGAAGCATGGCAGGTCTACTCCCAAGCCGTCCAGCGCCTCGAAGGCGAGCAGGCCGCTCGCACCAAGAGAATAGTCACCCAGCTTGCGAGCCAGATACTCTTCTCCAAAGAGCCGTCTTCATTCGTCGAAACTTACGTCGTCGAGCCAGGCGACAAGCTCTACACCATCGCGAAGCCCTACAAGATCCCCCACGAGCTTATCATCAAGCTAAATGGACTTAAATCCAACCTCATCCACCCGGGCGACCGGCTTAGGGTCGTCCAAGGTCCATTCGACGCGACGGTCGATACCCGCAATCTCACCCTCTCCGTATACTATCGCGGCAGATTCGTTAAGGAATACCCGGTCGGATTGGGTGAGCAGGGAGTCCTTCCCGAAGGCAAGTACCCCGTCAAGAGCAAGCTCATCAACCCCGCCTGGACCCATCCCTCCAACCCTATGTCGGCGGACGACCCGAACAACCCCCTGGGAGAGCGCTGGATTGGCTTCTACAGCGAATATGGCATCCACGGAACCATCGAACCCGAAAGCATCGGCAAGCGGGTCTCCCTGGGATGTGTCCGGATGCACGAGAAAGACGTGGAAGAAGTCTTCGACCTGCTCGTCAGGGAACACTCGACGATCACCGTAAAAGATGGGATCTGAGGCCAAAAAATCCTAACCCCATCTTGACATGAATTCCGGGTGCTGTATACTATAAGCTGCCGAAGCATCACCATATACATGGTGATTTACCTGTTCTTTGACAATTGAGCAGCCGCAAGTGATTGGATGTGAGAACAGCAACATGGGCTCCCTCCGTGAACATGCGGAGGCGGGCTCAAGATCAATTCTTCGATTGAAGGGTTTGATCCTGGCTCAGAGCGAACGCTGGCGGCGTGGTTAAGGCATGCAAGTCGAGCGAGAAAGGCCCTTCGGGGCCGAGTACAGCGGCGGAAGGGTGAGTAATGCAAGGATAACCTACCCTCGGGACGGGGATAGCAGGCCGAAAGGCCTGGTAATACCCGGTAATGTCGACGGGGCTAATGCCCCATCGACCAGAGGTGGGGATCCCTTCGGGGACCCATCGCCTGTGGAGGGGTTCTTGTCCTATCAGCTTGTTGGTGGGGTAACGGCCCACCAAGGCAGCGACGGGTAGCCGGCCTAAGAAGGTGTTCGGCCACACTGGGACTGAGACACGGCCCAGAGCCCTACGGGGCGCAGCAGCCTTGAATCATCCGCAATGGGCGAAAGCCTGACGGTGCGACGCCGCGTGGGGGAAGAAGGCCTTCGGGTTGTAAACTCCTGTCACAGAGGATGAAATGGACAGGTGCCAATAACGCCTGCCCTTGACCAACTCTGAGAGGAAGCAGCGGCTAACTGCGTGCCAGCAGCAGCGGTGACACGTAGGCTGCAAGCGTTGCTCGGTTTTACTGGGCGTAAAGGGCGTGTAGGTGGTCCGGTAAGTCAGCCGTGAAATCCCCTGGCTCAACCAGGGAACTGCGGTTGATACTACCGGACTGGAGTGCAGGAAGGGGGAGTGGAACTCCTGGTGGAGCGGTGAAATGCGTTGATATCAGGAGGAATGCCGGTGACGAAGGTGACTCCCTGGCCTGTAACTGACACTGAGGCGCGAAAGCTGGGGGAGCGAACGGGATTAGATACCCCGGTAGTCCCAGCCGTAAACGATGGGCACTAGGTGGAGGAATCCCGACGGTTTCTCTGCCGAAGCTAACGCGTTAAGTGCCCCGCCTGGGGAGTACGGCCGCAAGGCTAAAACTCAAAGGAATTGACGGGTCCCCGCACAAGCGGTGGAGCATGTTGCTCAATTCGAGGCTAAGCGAAGAACCTTATCCAGGGCTTGACATGCTGGTAGTACCAACCTGAAAGGGAAGGGACCCTTGAAAGAGGGAGCCAGCACAGGTGCTGCATGGCTGTCGTCAGCTCGTGTCGTGAGATGTTGGGTTAAGTCCCGTAACGAGCGAAACCCTTGCCGCTAGTTGCCAGCGGGTAATGCCGGGGACTCTAGTGGGACTGCCGGTGTCAAACCGGAGGAAGGAGGGGATGACGTCAAGTCCTCATGGCCTTTATGTCCTGGGCTGCAAACATGCTACAATGGCCGGTACAAAGGGCTGCCAACCCGCGAGGGGGAGCGAATCCCAAAAAGCCGGTCCCAGTTCGGATTGCAGGCTGCAACTCGCCTGCATGAATGCCGGAATCGCTAGTAATCGTGGATCAGCTACGCCGCGGTGAATATGTTCCCGGGGATTGTACACACCGCCCGTCAAAGCAGCCAAGCGGGGCGCACCCGAAGTCGCTGGCCCAACCCCTCACGGGGAGGGAGGCGCCGAAGGTGAGCTTCGTGAGGAGGCTTAAGTCGTAACAAGGTAGCCGTAGGAGAACCTGCGGCTGGATCACCTCCTTTCTAAGGACTTAGCCCTAACCTTGGTATATCCGGGGCTTAGGGCAACGTCGGCGCACCCCTGACCTTGCGGCTGCTCTTACCTTGAGCATGCGGGAAAGCGGGCTTTCGATCCTTTTCGGTTCAAAGCCCCTTTTTCGTCTCCAGCCCATCGGGCCTATAGCTCAGTTGGCTAGAGCGTCCGGCTGATAACCGGGAGGTCAGTGGTTCGAGTCCACTTAGGCCCACGGTTATCCAGGAAAGTGGACTGGCGGATGCGCCTTGGCTGCGCAAGGCGTGGGGATGTAGCTCAACTGGGAGAGCGCGGCCTTTGCAAGGCTGAGGTTGGCGGTTCGAGTCCGCTCATCTCCACGATCTAATGCCCCGTACGGCTTGCTCTTTGACAACGGAATAGCGTCAAGTATCATCGATTTCTGCTTGCTGAAAGCGAGTGGTGAAGAGGACCCGCAAACAAAGTAGCGGTCAAGCTACTAAGGGTGTGTGGTGGATGTTTAGGCGCCAGCAGTGATGAAGGGCGCGGTAGGCTGCGATAAGCTCCGGGTAGGGGATAACACCCGTTGATCCGGAGGTGCCCGATGGGGAAACCCGCCTCGGCTTCGGCCGAGGTACCCTGGACTGAATACATAGGTCCAGGGCAGCAACGGGGGGAACTGAAACATCTAAGTACCCCCAGGAACAGAAAGAAACCTCGATTCCCTCAGTAGTGGCGAGCGAAAGGGGAAGAGCCTAAACCCGATCTGTGTTCAAGCCCTTGCGCCTTGCAGATCGGGGGTAGTGGGAATTGCGCTTCGGGGCGGTAAGGCGCTCCGGGGGAGTTAAAAAGGTCATCCCTAGCAGAAAGGTCCTGGAACGGCCTGTCACAGAAGGTGAAAACCCTGTACGCGAAAGAGTTGACCCTCCCTGCGTGATTTCCCAAGTAGCGCCGGCCCCGTGGAATCCGGCGTGAATCTCGGAGGACCACCTCCCAAGGCTAAATACTCGCTGGCGACCGATAGCGCACAAGTAGCGTGAGCGAACAATGAAAAGAACCCCTGAACGGGGAGTGAAATAGTACCTGAAACCGCACACTTACAAGCAGCGGGAGCACTATGGCTCCGACCAAACCCACTTCGGTGGGTCGACGTGGAGCAACGTGTGACCGCGTACCTTTTGGATAATGAGCCGGGGAGTTGACTTACGTCGCCTGGTTAAGCGCCTAAGGCGCGGAGCCAAAGCGAAAGCGAGTCCTAACTGGGCGCATAGTTTCCTTCGGGAAACACGTGGCGTGAGTCAGACCCGAAGCCGGGTGACCTACCCTTGGCCAGGGTGAAGCGGATGTAACAGTTCGTGGAGGCCCGAACCCACTAGCGTTGAAAAGCTAGGGGATGAGCTGAGGGGAGGAGTAAAAGTCTAACCAAACCCGGAAATAGCTGGTTCTCCCCGAAATAGCTTTAGGGCTAGCCTCGCGTTATAGTCAGCGGGGGTAGAGCACTGATTGAGTTCTGGGGCCCACCAGGCTACCAAACCCAGTCAAACTCCGAATACCGTTGGCCTTATCGCGGGAGTCGGACTGCGGGGGACAAGCTCCGTAGTCGAGAGGGAAACAACCCAGACCGCCGGCTAAGGCCCCTAAAGCAGGCTAAGTGCTAAAGGAAGTGGAGGTGCTAAGACAGCTGGGATGTTGGCTTAGAGGCAGCCATCATTTAAAAAGTGCTTAACCGCTTACCAGCCGAGTACTTCTGCGCCGATAATTCACCGGGACTTAAGCCTGCTGCCGAAGCCGCGGACCGGCGACTGACCGTCGCCGGTGGTAGGGGAGCGTTCCATGCAGGTTGAAGACGGACCGTAAGGACCGGGGGAATTAACCCCTTGTGGACTGCATGGTAGTGAATATCCCGGCATGAGTAGCGATAAAGCGGGTGAGAATCCCGCTCGCCGAAAGCCTAAGGTTTCCTGGGGAAGGCAACTCCGCCCAGGGTTAGTCGGTTCCTAAGTCGAGGCCGAAAGGCGTAGACGATGGACAACGGGCTAATATTCCCGTACCTTCCGAAAGCGTTCGAGTGATGGGGTGACGCAGAAGGCTAGGCCATCGCGCGGTTAGAAATGCGCGTCCAAGCCAGTAGAGGGGGTTGTAGGCAAATCCGCAACCCATAACCTTGAGAGGCGATGGGGAGCCCACTTATGCGGCGAACTGGTCGAGGCCATGCTGCCGAGAAAAGCCTCTAGCGAGCTCCTCGGAAGACCGTACCGTAAACTGACACAGGTAGGCGAGGAGAGCATCCACAGGCGATCGAGATAACCCTCGTTAAGGAACTAGGCAAAATTGTCCCGTAACTTAGGGATAAGGGACGCCCTCTTCGGTACTTCGGCCTCTGGAGTTAACCCTTCGGAGATCAGCCCGAAGCGCTGAGGGGGGTCGCAGGGAAACGGCTCTGGCGACTGTTTACTAAAAACACAGGTCTCTGCCAAGGCGAAAAGCCGATGTATAGAGACTGACGCCTGCCCAGTGCCGGTCAGTCAAGGAGAGGGGTTAGCCCTTCGGGGCGAAGCTCCAAACCGAAGCTCCGGTAAACGGCGGCCCTAACCTTGAGGGTCCTAAGGTAGCGAAGTTCCTTGTCGGGTAAGTTCCGACCCGCATGAAAGGCGTAACGACTGGAGCGCTGTCTCAACGAGGGACTCGGCGAAATTGAAGTGGGGGTGAAGATGCCTCCGACCCGCGGCAAGACGGAAAGACCCCGTGGACCTTTACTGTAGCCTGGCAT
>Ga0180438_10000714_pt1 | contig 61334 bp, 47 predicted proteins | sample SS_ome_12_FD_132455 | JGI IMG/M metagenome (GOLD analysis project Ga0180438, IMG submission 132455) | Hypersaline lake sediment archaeal communities from the Salton Sea, California, USA - SS_3_D_2 metaG | ecosystem: Environmental > Aquatic > Non-marine Saline and Alkaline > Hypersaline >... | reverse complement strand
TACCACCTGGACCGACACCCTGGGTTCTCAGCATATCAAACGAGTGAAGGACTTTGCCTGTTTTAACTTCAATAAAGTAAATAAAGTGGGATGGATTACCTTTTTCGTTATCGGCAAAAAAGGCGACTACGTAGCAGAGATATGCCTTTCCCTTCTGGTCAACATAAATATAGGTCCCGGCTTCCTCATTTTCAAAGTTCCATTTTGCAGCGATATTTTTTCCCTTATGGTTATCTTTCATTTTCTTTAAGGCACCTTTGGGATTCAGTGAGGAAGGAATGCCTGTGATCTCATTGGGGGTCTCCAGGACCAAGTTTCCGTGTAGTCTAACCACTTGATTGGAGGGGCTTCTGCTTACAATGGTCTGCATTCCCCAGACTGGGATACCCTTATATGTTTGTTGATAACGGTAATGGGTAACCCCGTTGAAATCCGTTCTCTGTCGAAGCAATACGAGTTCTTCATCCTGGGTTAGGCCTAAAGCCGCACCCGGTGATACGCCGTCTTGATTCAGTTGTTTGATGTAACTTTTTACATTCGATTTGTAAAACTCGACTTTTTTAGCTGCCCATGAGCTGGTAACCAGCAAGCAGCATAAAGCAAAGACTAAGATAAATCTTTTCATTGTGAATACCTCCTAAATGTTTTTAGATTTTAAATGTAATTTTCCTACGCCTTTTCAATTTCCAATACCAATACACTGAACACTGAATCCTTGCCTCCTTGATTGAGAGAGTTTTTGGGAATTTCTTTTAACCTTGAGATCAAGATTTTTTTCTTTTGCCATTCATTCAGCTGACTGAGGGCTGCTGATCGTCGTTCATCAGATGCCATTCTGGGTAATGATTCAGTGGCCGCGACACTTTTTGCCTGCCACCAGGGATAGGTGGCCTTTCGAAGGCTTGCGCGTTGTACTCCGGATGGGAAACCAAGGCACCACCCAATTTTACGTAAACAAGTCCGAAAAATGAGTACTACCCAAAGGTCTTTAAGGAAACTCTCTTTCTTTACCCATACGAAACCTCCTATTTTTTGATTGGAAATGCCAAAAGTGAAACGCTTCTTTGATCTGACAATGCGTCCGATGCGTCTTAAATATAAATCACATTTATATTTCATTCCAAGTTAATTATACAGTAAGTTTAGGACCTGTCAATTAGACTTTAGTTGTATTTTTGGTTGTAAAATTTTTTGGGGCATATAAAACTAAAGTTGTATATCCGGTCGCATCTTTGAGTCCAGTTGCCTAATTTTTTTGTTTTTTTCAGAATTCCGGCTTTGCTTTGTGGAAAAAATGGCGTTGGAATAAATTTTGTATACTCTATTTTCGATAAAACTTTAGTTGTATTTTTAGTTGTAAATTTTTTTGTGTCATATAAAACTAAAGTTGTATTTTCGCGTACGGGCCGCTCATTTTTTTGTTTTTTTCAGGGTTCGGCTTTGGTGTGTGGAGAAAATGACGCCTATCTCTGTCCCTTATTTTTTCCAAAGTTGGAGTTGGCGGTAACAGGTCAATCCTGAATAATATAATCAATAGGTGTCCTATCCTTTTTAGAAAGTAACGTATTTTGCCCTAAAAAAAGGACAGATATGGTTTAAGCAGCTGGCATAAAAATTGCTGCTGTCATTTGTTGGCGTTATTATGAATAAATTGAAGGAAGTGAAAAATGAAAAATATGTTATTTGGATTAATGTGGGCAATGATTATGGTTGGCGTGCTCATTTTGCCGGGTTGTAAGAAAACAGACGATTCGTCATATAGTATGATTTCTAATATGTGGGAATGGATTGAGTCCTCTGGTGGAATTGGCGGTGTGGTGCAAACCCCCCAATCCCAAGGGTATACCCAATCTATTGATTTTGATGAACAAGGCATCTACACAAAATACAGGGATAATTCTGTTGTTAAGAGCGGTACCTATACGATTATCAGAGCCGAATCAGAGTTGGATGGCAATGTATACGATATGGTTGTATTTGATGATGGGACACAACCTCAAGCCATTACGCTGGTTACCGATAACGACCTCATCTTACGAGAAGAATGCTACGATTGTTTTACACACGTCTATCGAAGATAAAAAGATTCGATTTTTATTCTTATCATTTTGTCGCTTTTAAACCGGTATTAATTCGCCCTTCTCGTTAGCAATGAATCAGGAGAGATGAAGTTAAATATACTAAAAATATCGCCTTAAAATATTAACTCATGCTTCGTAGCAGGGCTACTTCGCAGAGTGGTATTTTCTTAAGTTTAAAATTGATAAAATTAATTTTTTGTGCTATATATATTAAAAAATTTAAGGCGACAAATTGAACCATGAGCGGCAGAAATTAACAGCAAAAACGGGGAATACCTCCGGCGGCTGATCAGGCCGACAGGGGGCTGGTTTTCCAGAGATTGTAAAATATGCACATATATAATATAATAGCATGTTTGATTTAGTTTTAACAATGACAAAAACAATCGTTGGGAGTATTAAATGCAAACGCGCCCTGGAGGTGCAAGGGGCGGAAGCCTGCCCAGACCGAAAAAGGAGCAACTATTGGATGTGAATCGAAGAGAGGGTTTCATTAAACGAAACTGGGGATTGATCTATTCACTCATCTCCCTGTTCTTTGACGTGCTGCTGCTAAACCTCTCCCTGGTGGTTAGTATATTGCTTCGATTCGGTCATCTGCAGAACTTTAAATACTATACGAAAGCACAGGTTTTCGTGAATCTGTTGTTCCTCCTGCTGAGCCTGGGCCTGGGGGTTTATCGCTCCAGGTACAACTTTTCCACCGAGAATTTGCGCTATTATTACAAACGGTTGGTCATCTTCCTGGCTGTATTAACAATGGCTTTTCTCTATGTCATTAAAGGACAGGAATATTCACGGCCGGTTATCTTTACTACCTTTTTCATTCTGTACGTGTTCTGGGAATTCGCTCACAGCCTGCTGCTGCGGCTGCAAAAATACCTGGCTCGCAGGAAGATCATTGGTTTCAACACCCTTATTTTTGGCACCAATGAATGGACCTATAAATTCTCCCAACGCATCAGCCACGTGTTCGGCGGGTTTTTCCATATCCAGGGATATGTGGAAAGCACCGACGTTCAAGCAAATGCTTATAAAGAGGTAAGACCCTTTGTCATTGGGAATGAAGGAGAATTGGAAACGCTTATAGAAAAATATAACCCGGATGTGGTATTTATTGTGTCAGAGACCATGGAAATCGATAAATATCGGCCCATATACGAAATTTGTAAGCGCCGCAGCGTTAAATTAAAGATGGTCTCCCCTAAAGTGAGCGATATTTTCAGCAACGCAAAGATCAGGGATGTCTATGGTGTTTCCCTGGTGCTGGAGACCTGGCGCATCCATTTCCAGAGATTTAATTCCCGTATTAAACGAATTTTCGATATCTCGTTTGTTATTTTTATTAGTCCGGTGATTTTACCGCTGGGCCTGTTGATTGCTCTATTGATAAAACTTACCTCCAGGGGGCCTGTGTTTTTTAAACAGAGGCGTTCCCTTTACAAAGGGGGAAAGGAATTCTATTTTTACAAATTCAGGTCCATGTATAAGGACGCAGACCAGTTAAAAGAGAGATTGTACGACATCAGTGACTCCAACGGGGCCCTGTTTAAAATAAAAAAAGATCCCCGTGTAACGTTTTTCGGCCGAATTATCAGGAAGTTGAGTCTGGATGAAATGCCCCAGTTCATCAATGTGCTGAAAGGAGAAATGTCCATTGTTGGCCCTCGACCGCTGCCAGTAAAGGATTTTGAAAAAATAAAAGACCTCGGTATGAGTATCCAGTGGCATAAGCAGCGGGGCAATGTTAAACCCGGCATTACAGGTCTCTGGCAAGTATCGGGCCGGTCCAACCTCTCCTTTGAAGAGATGCTCTTCCTGGATTTATACTATATCGAACACCAATCGGTATTTTTCGATATGGAAATATTATTCGAAACCCTTCCTACAATCATCTTCGGAAAAGGTGCGTATTAATTAACAGTGCTAAATTAAGAATGATGAGTGATGAACGATGAAGGAAAGATAACTGGATTAATTGATGAATGGAGTTATTTTAAATTTTTCGGATTTTTTAATTCATCATTCTAAATTCATCATTGAGCTTAACTATTACCATATTAAGTTCAATTTTAAATGTTGAATATGAAAATATTGTTTGTGACTGCACGATTTCCCTATCCACCGGAAAAAGGCGACAAGGCGATTCCCTATTACCGGTTGAAATATTTGAGCCAAACCCACGAGATTACCCTGTTAACCTTTTATGAAACGAAAAAAGAGTTAAGGCATATGGATAAAATAAAGCCCTATTGCAAAGAGATGGTGGCGATTAAAAAAAGTATTCTTAAATCCCTTTTCAACATGTTGGTATTCGGTTTTTTTTCAAAATTTCCCTTCCAGGTGCTTTACTATCGTTACGGTACTTTTCGGAAAGAGTTGCTGAGGCTTTTGGCAGCTGGTGACTTTGATATTTTACATGTTTATATGCTGCGAATCGCCGGGTACGGCGAAGATGTTCAACTGCCTAAAATCGTGGAATTAATCGATTCGATGCAGTTGAATTTCCAGCGGCGGATGCAATTGGAAACATTTCCAAAGAATCTTTTTTTCCGGTTGGAGCTGGCACGGTTGATACCTTATGAAAACCGTTTGGTAAAAAAATACCACCGTGCCATTGTGGTATCTAAAAAAGATAGAGATTACATCGGGCATGAAAATGTTGTTGATATTAGCCTGGGAGTAAATACCGATGAGTTCAAAAAAAAAGGCGATCTGGCCGATAATAAAACCATTGTCTTTACCGGGAATATGGGGTATTTTCCCAATAAGAATGCATTATTATGGTTCTTAAAAAAATGCTTTGATTTAATCAGGCAAAAAGTACCTGATGTCCGGTTGATCATTGCGGGGAAAAATCCCGGGGCAAAAATCAAACGTTATGACGATGGAGAGGCTGTGCGGGTATTGGGATATGTAGACTCCATTGCCGACGTCTTAAACACCGCGCGGGTGGCTGTAGCACCCATGCAGGCCGGTTCCGGTATGCAGTTTAAGATACTGGAAGCCATGGCCTGCGGCTTACCGGTGGTGACCACATCGATCGGCCTGGGTGCAATCCCTGCAAAAAACAAAAAAACCGCTTTAATCGCGGATGAACCGGGAGATTTTGCCAACTGCTGCATCACGCTTTTAAACGATTACAGCGTTGCAAATTCCATTGGCCAAAAAAGCATGCAAATGGTCAGAAAAATGTTCAGTTGGGAAAAAAATATATCCTCCCTTATCAGGCTGTACCAGGAGGTGTTAAGAGAATACCATGAAGAACAAATCGGTTAAGTTTCTACTGGGAGCTGCTTTAACCGCTCTTGCACTGTGGTTAAGTTTTCGGAATCTTGACTGGAATGATCTGGCTGAATCCTTTTCACGTGTTCATATATCCTGGGTGGTATTGGCCGTAGTAAATGTACTGTTTACGGTTTATGCCCTGGGGTGGCGGTGGCGGATTTTGCTGGAATCGAAACAAAATCTCCCCATGAGTTATATGTTTAAGCTAAATATCATATCACAGTATTTAAACATTATTGTGCCTGGTCGTTTTGGGGAGATCGCCAAAGCCTGGCTGCCGGCAAAACGATATAGAATCTCCGGCTCTTATGTATTGGGAACGGTGGTGATAGAAAAAATATTCGATTTTTTTGCCTGGGTTCTTTTGTGGGTGTCAGTGCCTGCCTTTTTTGCCCTAAGAGATCGATTAAAAGGCTATACCATCGCGGTGGTTATCTGTTTCGTATTGATTCTTTTACTTGTGCTGGTCGTATGGAAAAGAGAACTAATGCGCAAATGGCTCTATTATTTCTCTTCCCTGCTGCCGGAAAAAATCAAGAAACGGGTGTTCAATTTCCTGGAGCGGGGAATGGAAGCCTTTTCATTATTAAAAAGATCCAGGACTTCTTTGATCATTGTTTTATATACAGCGTTAATCTTCCTACTCTCTACCCTGACCAATTTTTTACTTTTCAAAGCGTATGATTTTCGCCTCTCCTTTTTTGAGGCGTTGATTTTACTACTGGTCATCCAGGTGGGAAGTGCGCCCCCGTCGGTCCCGGGGAAAATCGGCATTTTCGAATATATGGTCATTCTTGGACTCACCCTCTTTGCTATCAATAAAACCGATGCCATGAGCTATGCACTGATGCTGCACCTGGTCTCTTATCTACCCAAAATCATCCTCGGTTTTATCTTTATGACCAACCTCAAGATCTCAATCAAGAAAACCGAAGCCGAAGTGAGCAAATTTGAAGAGGTGACCAATATCCCGGCTGAGGAGCCTTTACCCGAATGAAAAAACGACTGCTGTTCCACTTTTTTAATTTTATTATTTTATGCCTCTCAATTGGATTGGCCGTTGCCGTCTACTACAGGTTCTCCTATTCCTCTTTATTATATTCGCTGGGAGTCTCTTTTGATTTCATCATAGATAATCCTTACAATTTCAGCCTGATCGCCTTTGTCACCTATTTTTTGAATTACGTGACCGGGCTTATCAAATATACCATTGAGGATAAGTACTTCAGTATGGTGAAGTACTTCAAAGAGATTTTTAAATTATTATTGATCCTGGTGATGGCCAATTTTGTCGAGTTTTTTATCTTTTACGAAGCACGGATTGGCAGGCTGATTTACCTATATATTTTTGTCATATACGGTCTTTATTATCTTCTTTATTTATGGCTGCGTTCGCACAAGGGGCCCCGGTTATTGTTATGGTTGGCATCGGTTCCTGAGACCAATGTTTTAGAAAACTATATAAAAAAACCAGGTGCCTTTCATGTTATTAAAACCGATCAAGAGCGCGAGGGGGTGGGGCTGGAGGCCTATGTGGTCTACCAGGATGGCCATATTGATGAACATACTTCCGAAGCCCTAATAAAAAATAAATTGGCCGGCTATACTGTGGTTGAGCTGGTGGAGTTAATTGAAAAGGAAGCCGGGAAAATCCCACTGGATTATGTAAATATCCATTGGTTCCTGGAAAATTTCGATGTGGTGGACCGCAGTTACTTCAGGAGTAACCGGATGTTCAGTATTTTTCTCTCTATCATCCTTTTAATGCTTCTCTTTCCTTTAGGAATGATGGTGGCACTGGTTCATAAGCTCTTTTCAAAAGGGCCGATTTTTTTTATCCAGCAGCGGGTCGGACTGCACGGGAATTCATTTAAATTGATTAAATTCCGCACAATGGTTGAAGATGCTGAAAAAAAGGGGGCACAATTTACAGAGAAAAATGACTGGCGAATCACTCCTATCGGTAAATTCATGCGTCGACTGCGAATCGATGAGATCCCTCAATTTTTTAATGTACTAAAAGGAGACATGAGCATGGTAGGCCCCCGGCCGGAACGAAAGGTGTTTATTGAAACCCTGGCAAAAGAGCTCCCCTACTATAAATTGCGGCTCCTGGTGCCCCCTGGCCTGACCGGCTGGGCCCAGGTGAATGGCGCCTACGCAGGAAACAATATCAAGGACCATAAAGAGAAATTAGAGTACGATCTCTACTATATTAAAAACAGGAGTATCTTTATGGATTTACTCATCCTCTTGCGAACGATCAAAACGATTCTACAGGGCAGGGGTGAGTAATTCTGGTTAAGTATTTCTTTACATATATATAATCTTTTAATAATATAGCTTTCTAAAATTAAATCGAAACCGAAGGATTTTAAAATGAAAAAGAGTAAATACACGGTTGCCATTTTTTTAATTTTTGTAGGAATTGTGTTTATGCTGCAGATAAATTGCAGTAGAAAATCTGCTGATCCCAACATTGTTTTGATTGTTATAGATACGTTGCGAGCGGATCATTTACCTTTTTACGGGTATAAAAAAAATACAGCGCCATTCCTTTCTAAGATTGCATCACAGAGTGTTGTTTTTGAAAATGCCTTTTCAGCCTCTTCATGGACAGCTCCTGCCACTGCTTCCATTTTTACGTCTCTTTATCCGATTCAGCATGGTGTGATCAGGGGGTATTGGGCCAGTAGAAATAGAAAAATCGAACTGCATCGCATACCGGAAAAAATCAAAACCATCCCGGAAGTTCTAAAAGAAAAGGGGTATAAAACATATGGGATTGCCGTAAATATTAATATCTGCAAGGAGCAAGGGTTTACTCAGGGTTTTGACAGGTTCAAATTATTTCGTTATGGGCAAGAAGAGAGATCAAATCCCCACCTGAAGGAATGGGCACAAGAAATTGGATCACAAGAAAAGTCTTTTATATATATTCATTACAATGATCCCCATCGACCTTATCACAAAAGACGGCCATGGTATGAAAAAAGAAAAAATAAAAGGGCAGATATCATTGCCCGCTATGATAGCGAGATCAATTACGTCGATCAAAAAATAAAAGACATATTCGATTTTTTTTTGTGGGACAAAAACACTTTACTTATCGTTACGGCTGATCATGGTGAAGGATTCATGGAGCATAACCAAACGGGACATAGTAATACATTGTATTCGGAAGTACTTCGAGTCCCCTTCATCATATACTTCCCAGAAGAGGATAGAGTACATAAACGGATCAAGAGCAATGTGAGCAGTTTGGATATTTTGCCAACAATTAAAGACTACCTGGACATAGAGGATAATGAGATCCAGGAAGGGATAAGCTTAATGCCTCTCATCAGGGGGAAGATTGAAGATGATAACAAGCGGTTTTTTTTCCCATACCTTCGAACACAAAAAGATATGTCTCTTTTATTAAGAGGAACGATTTGGAATGAGTGGAAATACATCTTTTCTAATAAAAATACGCAAGAGCTTTATAATTTAAGGGAAGATCCCGGAGAAAAAGTCAACCTGTATCATATGAACAAGGAAATGATGAAGCGATTATTTTCTAAATATTCTGAATTTGAAAAAAATTGTAAAAAATTCAAACGGGAAAGCAAAAAAACAAAACTCGAAGCCGAAAAAATCAAGGAGTTAAAAACGCTGGGTTATGTTGAATAGTGAATTGAAACAATCGATATATATAAGAAAGAGTATAAAATGTTTCTAAAAAAAATATTGTCATTTATTATGATTATAATTATCAGTATTGTAATATTAATGGTATCTCCATCGTGTTCAAGAACAAAGGTGAAACCCAGTATTCTTCTTGTCACCATTGATACATTGAGAAGAGATCACGTGGGGATTTACGGGTATCCCCGGCAAACCTCACCATTTATCGATGAATTGGCGAAAAAAGGAACCATGTTTAAAAATGTGATTACGCCGATCCCTGTAACCGATGGAAGCCATGCGTCGATTTTATCGTCCCTCCATCCATTGACCCATAAGGTTATTATAAATGGCACTGTCCTGAACGGCAATGTACAGACGATTGCTGAAGTTTTAAAAGCCAATGGCTATTATACCATTGGAACCATTGCAGTTAATCATATGTCCCGTAGATACAACTTTTCTCAAGGCTTTGACTCTTTTTCCGATGAATTCCGCAGTTTTCAAAGAGATGCCGAGGCAGTAAACAAAAGCCTGTTCAAACAAATCGATGAATATCTTTCTAAATCTGATGGAGATAAAAAACCTTTTTTTATCTGGCTGCACTATTATGACCCTCATACACCCTATAAAGACAGAAATTTCAAATTCAAAGGGAAAATACCGGAACGATATTATAAAATGAAACCTGAAAAAATAGTTGATTTAGTCAATCGATATGACAATGAGATTCGATTTGTTGATGAAGCGTTAAAAGGAGTATTCACTTATCTAAGAAAAAAAGGTCTGGAGAAAAACCTTATAACCTGTATTACCGCGGATCATGGCGAACAGCATGGTGACCATGGGTGGCACAGCGGGCATTTTGATTTTTACTCTGAAAATACCTTTGTCCCTCTGATCTTTCATGGATATAAAATCCCAAAAGGAAAAATAATCGATACCTTTGTTTCTGTTATGGATATTGCTGTCACGCTGCTAAAAATGGCCGGGTTAAATTTTGACTATGAAACAGAGGGAAACGATTTATTCGATTCCAAAGTAAATATAAAGGATAAAGAGAAAGAGAGAGATTTTTTAATTATTGGCCATCCACCGCATATCAAATCGCTGCAATTACTAAGATATCCCTTTAGTTATATCTTGAACTTTGATCATTACTATAAAAGGTGGTACATTTCCCGGGATAATATCATTCCCCAGGATAAATTCAAAAAAATAAAGCCTGAAAATATTCAAATAAATAATAGGAAAAAGTATATAGACGTCACCATCAATTTCCCCTATGCCTTTAGAAGAGGAATCCATTACGCAGCCTTGAAAGTAAAATTAAAGGAATCCAATGTATGGAAAAAGATCAGGATAAAATTTTGTTACCGTTTAATGACCCAATGGGTTACAGAGGAAAAAATGGATACCATAACAATCGTTTGCCCAGTCAATGCACTGGACCGGATGATTTATACAATAAAATTTGTCCTCCTTCCAATTACAAAAATAACCAGTATAGAGTATGCTGTGCTTTCTAAAGATGAATTCCAGGAATATTCCGATTCGATGCAGAAACTTAAAAATGACATGTTCCGCAAATTATGGACGAAAAGAAGGTCTTCTGAAAAAGATGAACTCTTTAACGTAGTAAATGATATAGAGATGAATAATAATTTATTCAGGGATAATAAAAAAAAGTATCCTGTGGATACTGATATTTATAATGATCAAATATACAAACTATTTGAATTCTATTATAAAAAAGGAAAAGAGCTGTTTCATCATCAAAAAAAGGTCAAACCACTTTCCCAGGAACAAAAGAAGATGTTAAAGACATTGGGATATATGTAGACATAGATTTATACAGATGGACAAAAAAAATGACAATACCAGACGGTTGGGAGAAAAACGATAATGAATCGTCTAAATTTTAAATGTAAAGATTTATTTAAAGCCGAATACATTTTATTCTTTTTGATTCTTCTGGCAGGAATATTTCTTCGATTTAAGGGCATGACATTCCAGAGTTTGTGGTTGGACGAAATAATTTCGATCCTTTCATCTGCCCCATCAAAATCTCTTTCCGAAATTATTTCCCATTACCAGGGTGACCCTCATCCCCCCCTGTTTTTCTTCATTCTTCATTATTGGATGAGTATATTCGGGTACAATGAATTGAGCGCACGGTTACTGGTTGTTATTATCGGCAGCTTAAGTGTATTAGCCTCCTATTTCCTGGGCAAGGAATGTTTCAATCGAAATACCGGGCTCATTGCAAGTGCAATTGTGGCTTTCAGTCATTTTAATATTAGATTTTCCCATGAAGTTAGGCCATATATCCTTTTATGTTTAGCCTCCATCATGTCGTATACTTTTTTTATACGATTGATAAAACATCAGACAAAGAAAAATATCATTTTTTACTCGTTATCTTCTGCGTTTTTGATCTACACTCACTATTACGGGATATTTGTTTTACTGTCGCAAATAATCTTTTTATTATTTTATTTTTTTTCTGAGGAAAAAATTCCCAGGAAAAAAATATTTAAGTCATTCACTACTTCCGGTGCAATCGTTCTTATACTTTACACCCCGTGGATTCCCACTATTTTAAGAATGATAAAAAAAAAGAGTCACTGGATACAAAACTCACCAGATTCCGATTTTTTCATCAAATCATTCAGCGCCTTTTTAGGGAAAGAACCTTACCTGGTGGTTTTGTTTACAGGGTTGATTTTACTTTTGATTTTTTATTTTATTCTACCGAAAAAACACAGCCTGTTCAATGAAAACGTATTGTATAAATTGAATATCGCTGTACCTGCGGTTTTTTGCTGGCTGTTTTTTTCACTCTTTTTACCGTACTTCAGATCCATTACCACCATCCCCATGTATATTAATAGGTACACAACAGGAACGTTTCCCGCCGTAATCATACTGGCAGCCATCAGTATCGAGTTGATAAAAAGTAAGACATTTAAAACAATGGTGATTTTTTCCATTCTCCTGGCATCGACTGTTAATCTGTTTTATCACAAAGATTATTACAACAGGATAATGAAGGCGGAATGGAGAAGTGTTGTCGATTTAGTGATAAAAGAGAAAAAACAAAAAAATAACATCTATGTTTTTTCCAATGATCCGGCGAAATATCAGTTTTATTTTGACAGTAAAAAGACAGACATTAAAGTCATCCCCCCGAATATAAAAATATTACAAGGAATTCTCAAAAAAGATAAAAAGGATAAAGAATTTTGGCTTATTAATGCGGAATCAAGTTTAAAATATCCTGGAGATTTTCTTGATTTTTTAGAAAAAAAATTTATGCGCTGGAGAAGAGAAAAATTCTATATTGTCAGTGCTGCACTTTGGGTTCAGAAAGGCCAGGATGGGAATAAATTAATGGATAGATATATAGAAAAAGTTCTTAATTCCTCTGAAATTAAAGAATATAAAGTATGGAACAAAGATGCGAAAAATGCTCAAGAATTATCTCCCTCTTTAATTCCCTTATCCAAAAGGGGGGAATTCTCTTTTGATTTTTCGCAGGAGCAAGAGGAAACGATTATCACTGTCCGGAATATAATTCCTGGGAAAGATGACGTAAGAAAAATTACCCTGGGATATGAGGTTAACAAGAAAGGTCTGAATATGGAAATGCCGGGGGGTAAATATATCCATTTTGCAGTAAAAGCAGCTGTTTCACCAAATTTAATGAACAAAGATAATTATTTTGCTATCTCTGATTTTGACGGGAAGCACTGGATACCGAGTGAAAAATCATATTTTAAGTCTCAAGACTGGAGAACGTATCTTATATCCAAAAAAGTGAGACCCGGATGCAGCCGGTTAGTTCTTGCTGCCTGGCTTAATCTGAAATCGCCGGAGGATACACTGAGAATCCGGGATGTAAAAATATTTGTTTCTGAAAAACCTTTATAGTTGATGAACCGAGAAAATAAAGATAAACCTAAGTATAAAGAATGATGGGATTATGATGAGTCTGTTCTATTTGAAATTTATTTTAACCAATATACTCTTCTCCATTATTATTGGCGTTGTATTGGTCAGGCTTAGTAAAAAAGGGAAGAATGATCAAATATATTCAACCCTGGAATTACTGCTATACTCCCTGGGATTGGGGCCTGTTTTTACCGTTTTGATTTTATATTTTCTATTGATGCTGATACCGGGGCATTCGGACCTTTTTTACCTCGTATTAGTGAGCCTGATATACCTTCTGCTGCTTATTTGGTGTAGGAAATCCGTCTCCCTACTCTTAACGGAAATAAAAGGCTATTTTAAATCTTCATTTTCAAAAAAGAGGTATCGGACATTTTTTTCTTTAAAAAAGATAGAACACGCTACGTACATCCTCTTACTCTTAATCCTATTGATAGGTTTCCTTATCCTACACTTGAGCAATACGCTGCAAACGCCCCTGGAAGGTCACGATATATTGACATATGGAAATATCGGGAAAATCTATTACCAGGAAAAGGCTATTACCTACTCAAAAAATATTTATAATAAAGAAAACGGCTTTTTCTTCTCCGGTTCACCCAAACCCTCTTTCTCTCTGCTGCTCACCTGGGAGATGATTTTAAATGGGTGCTTCCACCAGGAAGTAAGTTCTGAAAAGCCGTATGATATGTCCTTTGATATCTATTTTAGGAGTACCAGCGCTTATTACGGTTTGTTAATCATATTTATGCTTTTTTTCTGGCTCCACAAGAGAAATAAATATTTAGCCTTATTGGGAGTATTGGTCTTGTTGTCAGGACTTCGATTTTTTTTAATGCTGGTCAATTACCACATGGATTCTTACAGGATATTTTTTCTACTTCTTTCCTGGATATTTTTAGCCTATACCATCAAAAATAGAGACCATTTCTCATTTTTTCTACTGGGCGTCTTTTCCGGCTTCACTGCCTTTAGCCATTTGATCGGCGTGGCAGTTGCCATGATAAATTGTATCGCCCTCTTCATCTTTTTAGAAAAACCTTTTAAAGAAAGGTTGATAAAGACATTCGTATTATCTCTATTGGTTTTGGCTTTTGGTGGTATTCATTATTTGCTTGATGCTTTTTATGGAGCCAAATGGGGATTCTTGACTTACTTTTAGATAGTATATAACGAGTTCTCGTCATCTTTAGATGATGCTATAGGGTTTTAGGATAATCTTGTCAATTTAAAGGATTTGTGCTACACTAACGCTTCAATCGTAACCTGAAAGGTACAAAAAAAATCAGATGGTTATCAAGGGTTGAATAATTTAGAGGAAAATGTAGAATGTAGAATGCAAGGTTGAATGGAGGCTTTAAATGTCGAATCATAACAATGGTGCCAAAGAATTCCCGATAAATGACTATCAAATTGATCTAGTGGGTGTTCTCAGGGCTTTATTCAAGAGAAAGTGGCTCATTATCTCAGGGGTCATTGTTTTTACACTTTTATCCCTGGGCCTTTCTACGATATTACCAAAAGTGTATCGCAGTGAAGGATTTTTTCAATTTTCAGACCCCAGCAAGGAACAGTCCAATGCGTTGTTTTCCACTGCTTCCGGGCTCCTTGAATCCTCCAAATTAATGGTGCTATCGCAATTGAAGGACCTTGGAATGCTTGAGGTGTTAAAAGATTTGAAAATAGAAGCGACTGAACCCCAAAATTTTTTTATTATCACCATCCAGGATTTTAAAAAGTATTCATCCAGTTTTGGGAACTACCAGGAATTCATTGGATTTGTAAAGAGTAATAACTACCTGGATCAAAAGGAATTTGAATATTTAAGAACTCACATCAGAAATTCCAGGCAATTTTCCAAACTGGCCCAGGCGATCTATGCACTTTCCAAGGATGATTTGAGAAATGTGGGGCAATCACTGCTGCAGGAGAAAAATTATGTCGTAGGTGTGGAACTGGAAATGGAAGCGGGTCAACGGAAAACAGCCCAACGACTTTTAACTGTTTTTGGAGAATTCATTCGATTCCGTATATTTTATGAGAAATTAAACGAGTATATCACCTCCCATTTAAATGAGTTTAAAGTTTTATCCGGAAGATATGATAATTATATTTTAAGTAACACCACCATGCTTCAGCAGCTTAAAAAAAAAAGAGACGCTCTTCAAACCCTGTATAAAAAATATCCGGCATTTTCCCAAATAGAAAGCCGACAGGTGATTGAATTGGGACAGACCGGGGAGAGGTACTTATCCCTGGTGGCGCAGATCATTGGGGTGGAATCTCGAATCCTGGACCTGGAACGGCTGGTGGAAAGTTTTGAAATAGAAAAAAGGAAAAGTGAATTATATTGTGAGTTTTTTAATGAATTAAAAAAAACACTGGATAAACATCACAACAGTGGGGAACAAGTGTTTAAAGAAATTGAAACTGCGAAGGAGAGCTTTTTTAAAAAGAAAATGCCAGATACCCCTGAAAACCGGGCCGTTTACAATTCCATCACTATAGAATTAAGCCGGTTTAATACGCTGTTTTACAAAAGCTTGCGATTTGTATCCGGCCCCTCCTTGCCAGAAACCCCTGAATGGCCGAAAAAATCACTATTTGTTATTCTTGGATTTTTTATGGGGGGGGTGATTTTTTTATTTATCGCACTCTTCCTGGAATTCTGGGAAAAAAATAAAGGTTTAATCAAGTCAGGCGAGAAATAGTTAAACTCTTTATTACGGTTATTTACACATCTCTACTCTCATTTAAATACAGTTACAAGTCGGAAAAAAGCGAAGCGAGGGTACGAATCAACCTTGGGGTGATTTTATATATTCTAAGTCTGCATAAATGACGCAAAACAAAAAAAATATTATTTACTGCTTAATAGCTGTACTTCTCACTATCTTTATCCTTCACACCGTCTATTCTACCATAGATAAGAAAGGGAGTGCCGCGCTCTCTTCACGTAAAGTAGTAGAACAATTCAGAGATATCGAAACCACCGGGAAAAAATGGTTGAACGGACATTTTGGTATTCTCTTCAGGTTTAAATACCTGGGCAATATCAACTGGTTGATTATACCGCTGTTGGCTTATTTTTTTGCCACAGTAAAAAAACGGGAACGATGGCAACTGGCACTGGTATTTGTCTGGCTGTCAACTGCAATTTTTATCGGTTTAAAGGGATTTGCCAATTTCAGATATCATTTTACACTTGTTCCCTTTACCGCAGCAATCATTCTTCTATTACTATGGGAATTCTTAAAGGATAAAAAAAAATACATTAAAACACTCTGTTTTACTTTCTTTACGTTGATATGCTTATTTAATATTTATCATTATTTTGACGTTTATAGATTTTTTTGGGACTTGAGAGTAAGCGTAAAAAAACCCTATTTCCCTTATAAACTGGTTGATTACCTTAACACCAATAATAATATTAATACCATTAAAGATATAAACATAAACAAAGGATCAAACGTTTATGTTATCAATCAGCCTCTTTTTTACTATTATACAAATAAAAAAGGAATCGATTCCCATGGACCTGAAGCCTGGCAGGCCAATAAATTATTCAAAAGGAGAAAAGGGGGGAGGAATAGAAAAAGGGTATTTAGCATCCTGAAAAACGAATTAAACACCCGATATATTTTATTGAGATCCAATGAAAAAATGATCTATCGCACCAAAATGTTAACCGAGTTTCTTGATAACGAATGTGGATTGATTTTAAAAAATCAGGGATGGTTTTTGTACAGGCTGAGAGATCGCTCCCTTGAGAGTATCCTCAGATCGCCTGACTTTAAAAGAATTAAAGTCTGGCACCCCAGGAAAAAACGACCTGGAAACATCTCACCGTCTTTACTGAAATTTTTCCAGCAGGGGCATTTTGAATTTAATTATTATATAGAGAAACATGGAAAAGAAAACGTTTTGATGGTCAGTAACAAATCACCTGACAAAGAAGGAAGGAGAAAAATGAATTTCGGGTATGAAACCAATCGTAAAGGGATTAATATGGGAATCCCCGAAGACCGGTATGTCCATTTTATTGTAAAAGCCACTATTTCTCCAAATTTATTGAATAGAGATAATTATATCTTTATTTCGGATTTTAAGGAATCCTGGGAATCGCAAAAGGCTTTTTTCTCAACTCCAGGATGGCGCACCTATTTGATTTCAAAAAAGGTGAGGTCTGGTTGTTCTCGGTTGGTATTCGCATTCAGATTCAATCCTCAATCAGCCGAAGATATAATAAAGATCAAAGATGTTCGTATCTACGTTTCTGAGAAACCTTTAGAAAATTAAAACGATAGAAATCGATAATATGAGATTTTCAAAATCGATTAAAGATATTTTACTCACCGGGTTTACCCAGGTATTGGTTTTAATCTTTGGACTGTTATTTCTTAAAATAACCGCCTGGATTCTGGATGAAAAGAATTTCGGCCTCTTTATGGTGGTTCGGCGATGGGTGGCTGTATTCGCCCCGGTGCTGTCCCTGAACCTGGCCCTGGGAATAACAAAATTTGTCAGCTCTGATAAAGAAAAACAAGACAACTATTTGAGAATATCACTGTTTATTGTTACCGGGATATTTATTGTTTTAATTGGCATTTCTCTTTTAATGGGAGAAAGTATTTCCCTTCTCTTTTTTTACGACAGCCAGTTCTCCCTGCTGGCGAGAATACTTTTTATTTATATATATGCCAATACCCTGTACTTATTGGTATATGGCTATTATAGGGGAAGACAGCAAATGGTAACAGCCAATGCATTGAATTTGGCCTGGTTTTGTTTTCCAGTCTTCCTGTTCTCCCTATTTGTGTTTTTTAGATCGCTTAATAAATATACGATCCTGATTTCATATTATAGTCTATTTACACTATTGGTTATTGGAGCCGCATTTACCTATTTCAAAAAACGGCATCTCTTTACTTTTAAAAAAATGTTCAGATTGCGATTGGAACAGGAAAGGCCCTTCTTTTTTTACGGGCTGGGGCGAATACCTTCTTCACTTTTTTTATCCCTTATTTTCGGGATTCCTGTTTTTGCTGCCACCCATAATATTTCATTAGAAGCCGCTGGCTACATGGGGATTTCAGTGGCTTTGTTGCGAATGATAGAAGTTGCATCTTCTCCCTTTAATATGATTTTTTTGCCGAAATTTTCCGAGCTGAACAGTAAAACCAGCCATAAAGAAATAAAGGAAAAAAGTTCTATTGTGGTGGATTTTATCGTGACCTTTTTTCCCCCAAGCTTTATAATCCTATATGGCCTCTCAAAACATATCGTTATATTTTGGTTCGGACAAAAGTACGTTGCCTCAGTTCCCGGTCTTAAAATTTTAATCCTATTTTCCGCTTTCTATATGGCCTATGCCATGATCAGGGGAATATTGAATGGGCTTTTTTTGTTTCCCTATGTGAATATCATATGCCTGGGTGGGTTTATTGTTAGTGTTTTATTGACTTTTACCGTTTTGAACAGAACAATTATTGATTTATCCCTGGGTTTTGGTATTTCCCTTTCCATAGTGGGGGTGAGCTCATTTTATATATTGGTAAGAAAACTAAACCTCCCTGGGTCCTTAACCAGGTTTATAAAGTCTGGGATTTGGACAGGCATGGCTTTTGGGGCTTTGATTCTAGGCGATGGCTTTATCTCTGATTTAAAAATCAACATCTACGGGGAGTTTTCTCTTTTAATGATCTTCAGGTTTTTCATATTGGGTACAATATTTTTCTTGTTTTGGAAAAAAACACTGTGGTATAATGAATTAAAAAAAAGAGTCGGTAAGTATGTTTGAAATTATCTATTCATTGTTTTTGGTATCCGGGGTAATAAAGTTTTTTTTTAACACTTTATTTAAGATTTCCCTGCCAATTGATTTTACACTTATTTTGGCTGTTGTACTGCTGATGTTCTATTTACCATTGTTTTTTACAAATATTGTGAGCAAAGGTAAAATTTATTTCTGCAAATCATCGTTTCCATTAATCGTTATCCTGTTGATATTCTACTTTTGGATGATTCTTACCCTGATTTTTACAAGATCCACCGGTTATTCGTATGAGAAAATCTTCCTATCCATATCTAACCTGTTTGCATTTGTCTTACCTCTGTTGTATATCAGATTCAGGCCAAAACGGTTTTTAAAATACCATGTGTTTATTAGTACGTTTCTCTCCCTGTTATTTATTTATAATTATCCTAAACTATTACAGTATAGAGTTCTTTTTGAAGAAGATAAGGTTTTTATAAAAGGGTATTTAACCATCGGGTATATTTCAGGTTTGACTGCCGCCATTTTGATCTTCCTGGATGTAGAAATGAAAAAACCGCTGAAACTGGCAATAATATTATTCAATGTATGGGCCTTGATGATTTCCGGGGGGCGGGGGCCAATGATATTCCTGGTACTGGTGCTGGTGTTAAAAGTCGCCGTGACAGTACTTAAAACCAGGAAAATATCCGTTCGGTTGAATCCAAAAAAGATCGTGGTGGTGGCTGCGGTTGTTGGAATTATCGTGTTTTCAACTTATAACGTGCTTGATAAATATTCCTTTTCCATGGAAAGGACCCTGCAGCGGCTAACTTTACTGCTTGATATCGGTTCGGATGCCAGTGTTTCCACCCGCCTTTCATATATTGATTTTTCTATTGATAAAATATTTGAGAATGCTGGAAATTTCTTGTTGGGAAGCGGCATCGGCAGTTTCGGGATACTTTATTCTGGCGTTGACGGAAGGGAATACCCCCATAATATCTTTCTGGAAATACAGTTTGAATTGGGCCTGGTGGGGACTGCTGCGATTATTCTGTTTTTGATCTTCTATCTAAAAAACATTCGATTAAGAGGCCCCCTGATCTACCCTTTTCTCTATATTTTCCTAAACAGCCTGAAATCCGGTTCATTCACCGATTTAAGAATTATGTTCGGCTTTTTTTCCGTATTCCTTCTTTATGATGTGGTTATGAAGAGAAAACAATATCTTAACCACGAGTAGAGGAAAGTAAATCATGATTAAGGTTTGTCAAATAACCTCTGTGCATCCTCCCCTGGATATCCGGGTGTTTTATAAAATGAGTAAAAGCCTTGCCAAAGCAGGATATGATGTGACCCTTATTGCCACGAACCCTGAACTCGAAGTGATAGAAGGTGTTAGAATCGTCCCTTTTCCTGTATACAAAAACAGGTTTAAACGTCTGCTGCTTTCCCCATTTAAAATGTTCTCCCTGGCAATGAAAGAAAAAGCAGCTATCTATCATTTCCATGACCCGGAATTGATGGTAACCGGTTTTTTACTCAAACTTTGTGGCAAAAAAGTTATTTATGATGTTCATGAAGATTACACAAAAGAGATTTTCGACAAATACTGGCTCAAATACCGTTCTCTCAGGAAGATAGTCTCACTCATTTATAAATGCATCGAGATCCTCTTTACCCGGTTATGCATTACTAAAGTCGTAGCCGTAACCACTGATATCGCTGCCAAATTTCCCCGCAAAAAGACCGTTGTGGTCAAAAATTTTGCAGATCTGGAATTAATCGCATCTGCTAAACCCAAGGCTGAAAAAAAAGAAAAACCCATTATCATCTATGTGGGGGGATTGTACCGAGCAAAGGGGATACTGGAAACTGTCCAGGCAATCGGGTTAACTCAAGGAAAGGCAGAATTGTGGCTCCTGGGAAAGTGGGGAGAACCCGGGTTAAAAGAGGAGTGTATGCGCACGGATGGATGGAGGTACACAAGATACAAAGGAGTCTTTAAACCTGAGGAAGTCTACTCCTATCTGAAAATTGCAGATATCGCTATCTCCACTCAATACCCGGTGGACAATTTTCTAACAGCACTGCCGGTTAAATTCTTCGAGTACATGGCTTGCTCATTACCCATGATCATATCCGCCTTTCCCTTTTGGGTGGAGATGTTTGGCCAGTGTACCCTTTTTGTCGATCCTTACAAACCAGGAGAGATCGCCGATAAAATCAGGTATCTCCTGGAAAATCCAGAGAAAGGTAGAGAACTGGGGCAAAAGGGGTATCGATTGGTGGCTGAAAAATACAACTGGAAAAGTGAAGAGAAAAAACTCCTATCCGTCTACAACGAAATGTTAAAATCGAAAAAAAATATAAAAATCAAAGAACCAGAAAAAATAGAGGTTTAATATGAAATTAAAAGAGGTAAAAAAAATCAAATTACCCAAAATTGAGGACCATCGGGGAAATTTAACCTTTATCGAAGGAAACAATCATATTCCGTTTTCGATCGCCAGGGTCTATTATCTTTACGATGTTCCAGGTGGTGTTGAACGGGGAGGGCATGCACATAAACAATTGGAACAATTGATTATCGCAGCCAGCGGCAGTTTTGATGTGGTATTGGACGACGGGTATTCAAAAAAAAAGGTTACGTTGAATCGCTCTTATTACGGCCTCTACCTCCCTACCATGGTATGGAGGGAATTGACAAATTTTTCTTCCGGGGCTGTATGCCTGGTGCTGGCCTCCCTCCCTTACAACGAACGCGATTATTACCGGGATTACGATGAATTTAAGAAAGTCGCATGGGGACTAACAGGAGAAAGAAAAAAGAAATGACGTTTATTAAACGGTGTAATGATACCTATTTGACTATCGGGAGAAATCATGATATCGATCCACTGGCTGTCATCGGGGAACTGACCGTACGGAAAATAAAAAACAAAACATTAAGAATCGGGGAAAATGCCGTTATAAGAAGTGGTTCCATTATCTACGAAGGCACTTCAATCGGGAATGATTTTAATACCGGCCATTATGTAATTGTAAGGGAAGAAAATAAAATCGGCAATAATGTCAGTATCTGGAGCCATTCCATTATTGATTATGGATGCGAAGTGGGAAACAATGTAAAAATTCACAGCCAGGTTTATGTCACTCAATTTACTATTATTGAAGATGACGTTTTTCTTGCGCCAGGGGTTATCACTGGCAACGACCTTCACCCAGGGTGTGAAAAATCAAGGGAGTGTTTGAAAGGGCCCATTATAAAAAAAGGGGCACAGGTCGGCTTGAACGTCACCCTCCTTCCCTATATTACCATTGGCGAAAGGGCATTGATTGGCGCAGGGAGTGTGGTAACCAGGGATATACCGCCAGGAAAAGTGGCCTATGGAAACCCGGCAAAAGTCGTTGCCGATATTACCGATGTCACATGCATCCATACGCCCCCCTGGGTCGAGCATCCATATCTGCCCACAGGTTGACTATTTGAAAGTATAAAAAAGCCCCAGACTTACACAGGACGAACACTGACACAGATAAATGATTTTTTGTGTGTGACCCGTCTGTGAAAGTCTTTGGCTGAAAAATGATAGGAGAAAAATGTGAAAATTCCGTTTGTTGATTTGAAACCACAGTATCAAAGTATTAAAACCGAGATAAAAAATACCATTGACCAGGTATTGGAAAAAGGAATCTTCATTTTGGGAGAACAAGTGGAAAAATTTGAAGAGGAATTCGCCCAATACCTTGGGGAAGGGTATTCCGTATCCGTGGGTTCTGGCACAGATGCACTGGCGCTTTCGCTGCTAGCAGCAGGTATCGGACCCGACGATGAGGTGATTACCGTATCCCATACCTTTGTGGCCACTTATATTTCCATCGTCTATACCGGTGCATCACCAGTTTTTGTAGACATTGATCCTGTGACATATACCATCGATGTAAACAAAATAGAAGATAAAATCACCCCTAAGACCCGGGCGATCATTCCGGTCCATCTTTACGGCCAACCAGCCAATATGAGTGAGATCATACGCATTGCTCAGAAACGCAATATTTTGGTAATAGAAGATGCCTGCCAGGCTCACGGCGCCCGGATAAACGATAAAAAAGCCGGCCTTTTTGGTGATATGGGATGTTTCAGCTTTTATCCCACCAAGAACCTGGGAGCCTATGGGGATGGCGGCATGGTGGTTACAAAAAATAAAGTATTAAGGGATCGACTGATGCTCATACGAAATTACGGGCAAACAAAGAAATATTTCCATGACCGATATGGAATTAATTCCCGGCTGGATGAAATGCAGGCCGCCATCTTAAGAGTAAAATTAAAGTACCTGGACCAATGGAATATAGAAAGAAGAGAGATAGCCCGTACATATTCAGCCCACAATCGCTCCGAATTTGTCACCTGCCCTGTGGAACAACTGAGCCACTTTCATGTCTTTCATCTGTATGTCATCCGAACGCCCCACAGGGAAAAGTTGCGGAAATGGCTCCTGGAAAAAGGCATTCATACGCAGATTCACTACCCCATTCCCATTCACCGCCAGCAGTGCTACCTGGACAAATTCCCCTCTTTTTCCCCATTGCAACTCCCCCACACTGAGGCGGCTGCAGATGAGATACTCTCTCTGCCTTTGTATAACGGGATGAAAGAGGAACAGGTTCAGTACGTTATTGAATGGGTCAATAAATTTGTGGTATAATACACAATGGAAATTCTCTTCCTTTACCAGCATTTTGAACTGGAAAATGATTTTGATTCAGATAGGAGTTTTTATACGTGCAAGAAATTGATTGAAGCTGGGTACAAGGTCACAGTAATTACCGGAAATCTCCACTACAAAACCAGCAAACAAAGGTACCCAACAAAATCCTTAAAACCTATAGAAAGGGAATATGAAGGTATAAAAATTTATTATATTTACTCACCTGAAAACATTCAAAAAAGTTATTTTCGCCGGGTGACAAATTACATCTTTTTTTACTGGTTTTCCAAACGGTTAAGAAAAAAAATTAAACGGGCCGACATCGTTTATGCCATATCTCCTCCACTTACCACCGCGAGGCTGGGGCTTTACATGAGTAAACGTTTAAAGGCAAAATTTGTTATGGAAGTTTCCGATGCCTGGCCCGATGTATTGATTGAAATGGGATTTTTAAAAAATCCCCTGCTGAAATACCTGCTGCGGAAAGTGGCGCTGAAGTGTTACAACGAAGCTTCAACCATCATTGCTTTAACAAGGGGGATTCAAAAAAATATCCAAAATAAAATTCCCGAAAAAAAAGAAAACGTTTTCCTGGTTACCAATGGAGTCAACCCGGACCTGTTTACACTGGATAATGAAGCAAAACTTGAAATCGAAGGATTAAAGAAAAAATTCAACACGGAAAACAAATTCGTATGTTTCTATTTTGGCGCCCACAGCCTTAACAATGCGTTGTTTACAATTATTGAGACTGCCAGGCTCCTTAAATCCGAACCGGGAATTCTTTTTATCCTGTTGGGAGGAGGGGATAAAAAGGATCAATTGCAGCAGATGGCAAAGGAATATAGGCTGGAAAATATCCTTTTTCTTCCCCCCGTACCCAGGAATAAATCACCCATCTGGCTGCAATTGGCAGATATTTTTTTACTCCCCTATCTAAAAGGGACGTTTTTCCGAATGAACCTACCCAATAAATTTTTTGATTACCTGGCAAGTGGAAAACCCATTATTCTTGCAGGGGAAGGAGAAACAGCCGAGATTATCTCCAAAAGCGATTCAGGAAAAATAGTTAAAGCTGAGGATTTTAAAGCCATGGCCAATGCAATTCTGAAATTCAAATTTATGCCCCCAAATGAGCGAATCAAAATGGGTGAAAACGGAAGAAAATATGTCTTTGAGCATTTTAGCAGAAGTAAATTAACAAAGAAATTAATTCATGTCCTTTCACAGGCAGAAAATGACAGAAAAGAAATATTGTAATGAGAGGCAGGAGGTGAAAGAATGAATCGATTGCGTTTTGGATTGGTGGGCTGTGGCCGAATACTTGGAAAGCATGCCGGGGCACTAACAGGGGTTTTGAAAGAAAAAGCAGAACTGGTTGCTGTTTGTGATATAAAGACGGAACGAGCAAAAGCAGCCGGTGAAACGTACGGAGTACCTTATTTTACAAATTATGAAAAAATGCTCGAAACAATCGCTATTGATGTGGTCACCATCCTTACGGAAAGTGGAAATCATGCCCGCCATACTATCGACATCGTAAAGAAATACGGCAAACATATTGTGGTAGAGAAACCCATGGCACTTCTATTGGACGATGCAGATCAAATGATTCGGGTATGTGATGAAATGGGGGTAAAGTTGTTTGTGGTAAAACAAAACCGGTATAATCTTCCGGTGCTGAAACTGAGAGAAGCCCTGGAAGCCGGTCGCTTTGGTAAACTGGTAATGGGAACAGTACGGGTGCGCTGGAGCCGTACCCAGGAATATTATGACCAGGACGCCTGGAGAGGTACCTGGGCCATGGATGGTGGTGTCTTTGCCAACCAGGCCTCCCACCATGTGGACCTCCTGAAATGGATGCTGGGCAATCCAATCTCTGTCTTTGCCAAAGGTGCGACTCAATTGGTAAATATTGAAACCGAAGATACCGGGATCGCAGTCATTACCTTTGAAAACGGAGCCATTGGCTTGGTAGAAGCCACCACTGCGGTGCGTCCAAAAGACCTGGAAGGCTCCCTTTCCATTCTAGGAGAAAAGGGGAACGTTGAAATTGGCGGTTTTGCAGTGAATGAAATGAAAGTGTGGAATTTTGAAGATAAACAGCCAGGGGACGATAATGTTTTAAAGGAGTTTCGCCAAAATCCACCGGATGTTTATGGATTTGGACATATAAAATACCTTCAAAATGTAATCGATACCATCAACAAAAAAGAGCATGCTTTGGTGGACGGATTGGAAGGACGAAAATCCCTCGAGTTAATTTCCGCAATATATGAATCCATTGAAACCGGCAAGGAAGTTTTTTTGCGATTCCGACCCAACCGTTGCAAGCTAGGGCTTCAGAATGAGTGATCGGAATATAAGGGAATGATATCATTGGAAAACAAACCAAATATAAAAAAAAGTTGTATAAGGGATGTCCAATTCGGAAAAAATGTGACGGTTGTCGAACCGGTTAATCTCTATGAATGCCAAATAGGAGATAATTCTTTTATCGGGCCTTTCGTAGAAATCCAGAAAGGGGTCAAGGTGGGAGCCAATACCCGGATACAATCCCATGCGTTTCTGTGTGAACTGGTTACCATTGGAACCGATTGTTTTATTTCCCACGGCGCCATGTTTATTAATGATCCTTTCTCTACTGGCAGACCAGCCAGGGGGAACAAAAATTTGTGGAAACCAACGGTTATAGGGAACCATGTCTCAATCGGAACAAATGCCACCATCCTTCCGGTAAAAATCGTGGACCGTGTGGTTATCGGAGCCGGTTCAGTGGTCACCAAAGATATCCTGGAACCTGGCATTTACGCAGGAAATCCCGCCCAAAAGCTTAGAGATTTGTAAGCAAAATCGTCCGATGCATCCGGAAGCCAAGAATCTTTTCATAATAAAATCACCTGGTGTACCCCGGTGTCTTATGGAGGAAAAATGAATATCCCATTGGTTAATCTTAGAAGAATGCATGATCCGATCCGGCAGGAGATCGACAGCGCCATAAAAGAAGTCATCGATGCCAATAATTATATTAACGGCCGTCAAATTGAAGAATTTGAGTCCGACTTTGCCCAATACCTTGGTAATAAGCCCGTTGTGGGTGTTAGCTCAGGAACAGATGCATTATTTTTGGCCTTAAAAGCACTGGAAATTAAGCAAGAGAATTTTGTGATTACAGTTCCAAACACTTTCATTGCTACTACAGAAGCCATTACAATGGCAGGATCCCGGGTTATTTTTATAGATGTCGATGAGCATTCCTCCAATATGTCGCCGGAAAAGCTAGAGGTATTCCTGGAAAATGCGAATAAGAATGTAATCGAAAATATCAAAGCCATTGTTTTTGTTAATCTTTATGGAAATCCCGAAGGGCTGGATAAAATTTATCATATCGCCAGGAGATATAATATATGGTTAATTTCAGATGCAGCCCAGGCACATGGTGCGCTAATCGACGGGAAACCCATTACCGATTTCGCCGATATCACCACCTATAGTTTTTTCCCTGGTAAAAATCTAGGGGCATTTGGAGATGCCGGTGCTGTGGCTGTGAATGATATGAATATGGCCAAAACATTCAAAATGCTGCGGAATCATGGGCGAACAGAAAAATATTTACACCCCATGGAAGCATACAATTGCAGGATCGACACCATCCAGGCTGCTGTCTTAAAGGTAAAGTTGAAATACCTGGATCAATGGAATGAAAACCGGATAAAAACCGCAAAATTTTATAACCAATTACTGGGAAAAAAAGGATATTTTGTTCCTGCTATCGATGAAAAATATAAACCAGTCTTTCATTTATACGTGACCCGGGTAAAAAACAGAGAGCAACTAATCAAACAATTCAAAGGGGCAGGCGTTTCAACCGGGATTCATTACCCGGTTCCTTTACATCTTCAGCCAGCCTATAAATACCTGGGATACGGAAATGGTGATTTCCCCGTTAGCGAAGCATTGGCCAAAGGAATATTGAGTCTTCCCATCGATGGCGCCATAACACCGGAAGAAGTTGAATATATTTGTAATTTATTGCCTTAAACGGGAAAATATGAGACGTTTATTCAAAAGAATAATTGATATTAATAAAAATCATTCTACATTTCGTCTTTTTTTAACGACAGCAGGCACTCCTACTGCAACAACATATGATTCCTGGTTTTTTATAACACTGGCACCCGCTCCGATAACGGACCATTCACCAATTTCAATGTATTGGAGAACTGAGGCACCCGTTCCTATAAAAACACCTTCTTTTAAATGGACACCACCACTAATAGCAGCTAATGGATTAATTGTTACAAAGTCCTCAATGATTGCATCATGACCTATCGAACACATTTGATTTATAATCACATGATTTCCAATTGTAATATTGGTTGTGATTATACTTCCTGGACATAGGATTGTCCCTTCACCGACAGATACATCATAACACATTCGAACCGAAGGGTGGATTAAAGAATGTGGAATATAACCACGTTTTAATGCACGGTCTACAACTTTTTTTTTGATTGAGGGTTCTCCTACAGCGCATGCAAAAAATAATTTGTTTCCATCATAAGAATCATTTATCCACTCCAGATTTCCTAATACGGGAACATCATTAATAATTTTCCCATGTAGTTCTTCGTTATCATCAATGAATCCGATAAAATTTAAATCTTTTTTTTCTTTTTTAATTGTTTTGGCAATTTCTGCTACCTCTCGCCCAAATCCGCCAGAACCGATAACAACAAAATCTTTCATCATTCAATTATACTCCTTTTAATCATATTATTATCAAAAATTGGATTCTATAACAAATACTTTAGCATTTCAATATAAAAGCATCGCTTTTTAAAAAATTGTATAAATATGAATGGGATTCAGATTGACTCTAAACATCGTTTAATAGTAAAATGTAGAAAAAATAAAGATTTCGTGAGCAAATGATCGATAAATTGAAAGAAATTGAATATATTTTTAATTTGCTGCCCTAAAGGAGAATTTGAAATGAAATCTCAAGCCATTGGCACAAAGAAGTATTTTGATCGTGTTCCAAAGCAGTGGGATGCGTTTTACTCTCATGAGAATCGGTTGATGTACCTGGTAAACACTCTCCTGCGCAAAGGACTTTATCGGCGATACCAGCTTACCTTCGAGTACTGCGGTGAGCTTTCTGGTGCAACTGTACTGGATATCGGGTGCGGTACCGGCCGATATAGTGTCGAGTGCGCCAAAAGAGGCGCTAAACGTGTGGTTGGAATCGATTTCGCACCGGCAATGATAGAATTCTCAAAAAATATTGCCAAACAAATGAATGTTGCCGACATATGTGAATTCATATGTGCCGATTTCCTGACTTATTCATTTGAAGAATCCTTTGATATTGTTCTGGCATTGGGCCTTTTTGATTACATAAAAGACCCGGACCCGGTATTTAAAAAAATCGCTGAATTGAACCCCCGTGTATTCGTGGCATCCTTTCCCCGTTTTACTCCTATTTGGGGGATTCAACGAATCATCCGATACAAATGGATAAAAAAATGTCCCATTTATAACTACAGCCAAAAACAGTTAATCCATTTATATAACAAAGCTCCCTTCAAAGAGTACCAGATTGTTCCTTGCGAGAAAGGGTTTATTGGAGTCGGTGGGTATAGAGAAAATGAAAAAAGTGGTGAAGCGAATCTTTGATATTATCATCTCCCTGATATTGCTTATTATATTCTGGCCGGTTTTTGTGATTATTGCCATTGCCATAAAAATCAGCGATAAAGGACCAGCGATATTTAAGCATGAAAGGGCTGGCAAAGATGGCAAGCCCTTTGTTTTTTATAAATTCCGGACAATGAAAAAGAATGTCGATCCCTATGATCGGAGCCCTGAATCCGGCGAGGATCCAAGGCTAATCAAATGTGGAAAGTTCCTTCGGGAATACTCCCTGGATGAGCTGCCCCAATTTTTTAATGTTTTAAAAGGGGACATGAGTATTGTCGGACCCAGACCACTATATATGTCTCAAATCCACGATTTCAGTGACTATCATAGGAAACGATTTCTGTTAAAACCAGGCATAACAGGCGTTTCGCAGATTTACCTGCGGTCTGAGCTGATATCCAAAAAAAGCCTGGATTTAGAAGTTGAATATGTAGAAAAGCATAGTCTTTGGCTCGATATTAAAATAATCTTCCAGACGTTTGCTGTGGTACTTGGGAAAAAAGGTGTTTACCAAAAATAATGAAAAAATCCCACAGGTTACCCAGATTGACAAAAAATTTAAAAAAAGTGAAAATTAGCGTAATCTGTGGTCTATTTTAAATGAAAGGAGCAGATAATGAAAGTATTGGTTGTCGCACCCCATCCGGATGATGAAGTTCTTGGCGTTGGAGGAACCATCGCACGTCTGGCCAGCGAAGGTAATGATGTAACAGTAACCATCGTAACAAAAGGATGGGAACCGCTATTCTCCAATTCCATTGTTGAGCAGGCGCGTGCCGAAGCCCGGGAAGCGAACAAAATCATGGGGGTAAACTTCCTGCGATTTATGGACATGTCGGTAACAAAGCTCGGTCAGATTCCGACTCATGAGTTAAATGAAAAATTCGATCGGTTGATGGATGAAGAAAAACCGGAGATGGTCTTCCTGCCTTTTGCCGGTGACAGGCATGAAGACCACCGGCAGGTGTTCCAGGCGTGCATGGTCGCTCTTCGACCTGCCTCCAGCCGAAACCACGTCCAGCGGATTTTATGTTACGAGACTGTTTCCGAAACCCATTGGTCTGCCGCCTATATAGAACCCTGCTTCGAGCCCCAGTTGTGGATAGATATATCAAAACAACTTCCCATTAAATTGCAGGCAATGCAAAAATACAAATCGCAATTGAAACCGGGACCGGATGCCAGGAGCCTGGAAGCAATTGCATCATTGGCAAAGTGGCGAGGTAGTGTGGCTGGAATGGATGCTGCCGAATGTTTCGTCGTGGTCCGGGAATGCTGGGCTGCACCCTGACCCTGAGGAATCTATCTATTAAAAGGCATTATGGACTCTAAAAACAGGTAAACCAAACGGAGAGATGGAAATGAAAATACCCTTATCCAACCCGGATATAACAAGTAAAGAGATAAATGCTGTTCTTGAGGTATTAAAAACTCCTAACTTGAGCCTGGGGCCCAAATTACCCGAATTTGAGAATGTTATGGCTGAGTATGCAGGCGTTAAATATGCAGTGGCCATGTCCAGTGGCACTGCAGTACTGCATACCATCATCAGGGCTCTGGAAATCGGCAAAGGGGACGATGTATTAACCACTCCATTTTCCTTTATCTCTACCTCCAATTGCCTCTTATTTGAAGGAGCCGCACCCCTTTTTGTTGATATTGATGAAAGAACCTATAACATAACCCCGGAAAGTGTGGAAAAAACCTATCTCTCCTTGCCGATCGAAAAAAGAGAAAAGGTGAGGGCCATTGCCTATGTCGATGTTTTTGGTGTACCGGCGGATGGCGAAGGTTTTGAAAAATTAGGGGAGAAGTACAACTTACACATCATCGACGATTCTGCTGAAGCCCTGGGATCTTCTAAAAAGGGAAGAAAATGCGGCTCCTTCGGAGATGTTGGGATCTTTGCCTTTTATCCCAATAAACAAGTCACCACAGGCGAAGGCGGTGTTTTGGTGACGAATAATGAAGCATTGGCTGAACGAGCACGGAGTCTCAGGAACCAGGGTCGGGATAAAGGGGCTGGTTGGCTCCAGCATGCCCGACTGGGATACAATTACCGAATCAGTGATATCAACTGCGCTCTCGGCATCGCCCAAATGAAACGCATTGAAAAAATTCTTAAAAAACGCATAGAAGTTAAAGAAAGTTATGATACTAAATTTAAGGATTTGTTTGAAAAGGGTCTATTAATCCCTCAGGGAATTCCCCTGGATGCCCATGTTTCTCCTTTCGTTTATGTTTTGCGAATGGCGGACCGTTTTGATCAAAACGACAGGGAAACTCTTTTAAAAGCTTTAAGAGAAAAAGACGTAGCTTGTTCCAACTATTTCACTCCCATCCACCTGCAGCCTCATTATCAACAACTGGGCTGGAAGTATGGAGATATGCCCGTTACTGAAAAAGTATCGGAACGAACCGTTGCTCTCCCTTTTTTCAACAATCTCACAGAGAGTCATATAAAATATGTCGTTCAAGAGGTAAAGAATTTTTTTAAGAGAGATATTGGAAACTGACATGCTAAATTTATATCAAAAAATTGGACTTTTTGTTATTTTATTTGCTTTTTTTGTTTCTGCCAATCAATCAGATACAAAAGACCTTGAGGTTTTTTTAATTTCCCCTAAAAAACTTTTAAAAGTAAACGAATCTGTTCAAATAACTGCATCAATAGAAGGAGATAATGCGCAGGAATTTACATATCATTGGTGGGCAACCGCAGGCGTAATAACCGGATCCGGTAATGAAATCTGGTATACCGCTCCTGATCAAAAAGGTACGGTGGAGATATATGTTGAAGTTAAGGATGAACAAAATTCTGTTTACAAACAGTCCGTTTCAATACTTGTCTATAAACAAATTGGATTTTTAAAAGCGGATGATATGGAATTTATTCCTGAATATTTTATTTCCCCACAATGGGAAACATTTTTAGATTATATGGAAGAAAGACAAATAAAGGTAAGTGTCGGCCTTGTCTGTAATTCCCTGGAGAAAGGAAACCAGGCGTATTTTTCTCGTTTAAAAGAGTTACATCATTCAGGCTATTTTGAACTGTTTAATCATGGATACGATCATGTTTTAAATGGGATTAATGAAAACGGAGAAATGTATAGTGAATTTTACAATACCTCCTTTGAAGAACAAAAGGAGCATCTTTTAAAGGCTCAAAATTTAGCCAAAGAGAAACTAAACATTACTCTCCATGCTTTTGGTGCACCAGGTAATGCAATCGACGATAATACAACGAAAGCAATTGAAGAGGTGACAGATTTAAAAATCTGGTTTTTCGGGAAAACAGAGTTTTCGAGATTGGTCCTGAAAAGTCCGGGGACTATTGAATCACCCATCTTCAATCCAGATTTTGGAAAATTCCTCCAGCATTATCATCCTGATGTTGATTATTATGTTTTTCAAATACATCCAAATAAATGGGCCAATGAGCAGTTTAACATATTTGTGAGAATCCTTGATTTTTTAGTTCAAAGGGAGGTGACTTTTCTCACGCCCTATGAATATTATAAATTAACAAGAACCTTTTATAATCTAACTATTGAGTCAATCCCTGATACAGATGTATCTATTACTGCAATTCCCAACGATATAAACGACAACGGTGACGGCAATACAAATTTTATGAGAACGTACGCAGAAAACACAACAGTAACTTTAAAGGCCCCGGCTGCACACGAAGGGAAAGGGTTCTCCAGGTGGATTGTAAATGGTGTTGAAAATACAAACAGAACATTCCAGGTGGTTATGGACGGTAATCATACAGCAACCGTTTATTATGAAATTCCCCTGAGCCCGGAAATAGCTTTAAATAGAACAAACTTGAATTTTGGTTGCATTACTGGCGGTATTTTCCCTGAATCACAAGCAGTCAGTATTACAAACGGCGGTGACGGGTTATTGGAGTGGACAGCATCCAGTATGACTCCATGGTTAAATATTGAACCATCATCAGGAACCAATTTCGGCATAATGAATGTATCTTTAAATCCTGCCGGATTAAAAGCCGGTGTTTATACAGGAGCCATTTCTGTTACCGCTCCTTATACAGTGAACTCCCCGCAATTGGTAAATATCACCCTTAATGTATACAATGCGAATTTAACCCATCCTCCTTTTGGGGAGTTCTCCACACCCATAAGCGGCTCAACCGTCAGCAGCAGTATTGCGGTTACCGGGTGGGTGTTGGATGACATCGGAGTAGAACGTGTTAAAATTTACAGTGGGGAGTACTTTATTGGAGATGCCGTATTTGTTGAAGGTGCACGTCCAGATATAGAGGAAGCCTATCCTGATTATCCCAATAATTACAAAGCAGGATGGGGGTATATGCTGCTGACCAATTTTCTACCTGATAGTGGTAATGGCGTATACACATTGTATGCCATTGCAACAGATTTAGAGGGGAATCAAATAACACTTGGCTCTAAAACGATTACAGTCGATAATAAAAATGCAGTAAAACCCTTTGGTGCAATAGATACTCCGACTCAAGGCGGTACGGTATCAGGCCGTTCGTATATCAATCAGGGCTGGGTATTGACTCCGATGCCTAATAAAATCCAGGAAGACGGTTCAACAATAGAGGTTTATGTTGATGGAATAAAGCTTGGAAATCCCCTGTATAACATCCCAAGGTCTGATATTTTTAATCTCTTTCCCGGTTATGCCAATAGCGAAGGGGCAGGTGCACGTTTTACCATTGATACGACTGCTTTTAGTAATGATATTCATTCGATATATTGGGTGGCAATAGATAATGCCGGTAATGCGGATGGGATTGGAAGCCGGTTTTTCTCTATTCAAAATGCCGATGTTACTGGCGCTGCGGAGACTTTAAGCCATATAAACCACAAAAAAAAACCCCCCCCCTTTTCCTTGACTGCTCAACTTAAAGGATTGACTGTCGATTGTTCAAGCCCGATTTGGGTGATTAAAGGATATAAGAACAATGCGGAAGCTTTGGCAACGTATCCCCATGACAATGGAATAACCCATATTGAAATCAATGAATTGGAACGGCTTGTCATACGATTCAGTGATGATTATACCGTTACCAATACTTCAGCGGACCGAGAGATATCGAGTGAAGATAACTATGCCAGTTATCTGGTCAAAGGGACTCAATTAAGACCACTTCCTATTGGTTCAACCTTTGACACAGACAACGGTATTTTTCACTGGATTCCGTGTCCGGGTTATATTGGGAGTTATCTGGTGGTTTTTATAAACAAGGAGCAAAAGATTCTAAACTATATAAACATAAAAATCGTGCCCAGGCATTAATTTATTTATCTTACAAATAGTAAATTATGAGTCGGTGTATTACTTTACGAGTTTTTGGGACGGACTTGACAAATTTAACTTTTAGACTTAACATTAAAATTTAGGAATAAATGGAGCTGCATAGATTGACATTAATAAAAAAATTGCTGGTACCGACAAAGTTAAAACGTGTGGTATTCTTTGTATTGCTGGACATCCTGGTTATCTCATTCTCCTTTTATTTTTCATTTTATCTAAGGTTCGGGTTTACATACCCCTCCAAGTACCACCCTCATTTTTTTTACTGGATCCTGGGAATTATTTTTATCAAGATTATTTTCCTGGCTCTATTCAGGATTTATAAGATAAACTGGCGATTTGTCGGGATAACTGAACTGGGAAATTTATTAAAAAGTGCAATAACCAGTACTCTATTTATTTACATCGCTAACTTTTTTATGAGACGTTATTTTGCTGAGCACAGTCTTCCCAGAGGCGTCATTATCATAGATGCAATTATCAGTTTCGGACTGATGGGGTTGTTAAAAATATCCAAACGATTATATATCGAGCTCTTCTCCAAAAGCAGTATCGGCAGGAGGACATTAATCATCGGCACAGACCTGAGGTCTGAACGCCTGGTCAATGAACTAAAAGCCTCCAAATCATACAAATTAATCCCCATTGCCTTTATCGATGAGGATCAGATGAGAATCGGCACCAGGATCAACGGCATCCCCGTATTGGGTGGCCATGAAAAAATCGTTGAAGTGATAAAAAATGAAAAAGTCGATACTGTATTAATCAACCTGCCCAAAGCCTCCCATAAAAAAGTCGGTAAATTATTTAATATCATCAACAAATCCGGGATAGATGATATCAAAATCGTTCCCCAGGTGGATGAGTTTAACGAAAAAATCAATGTGGTTAAAGACATTAAAAATCTGGATATCGACGATCTTCTTTCCAGGGAATCGGTACGAGTGAATTATGAAGACATAGGAAATTTTTTAAGGGATCAAACCATCTTGGTCAGCGGAGCTGCCGGGTCTATCGGCTCGGAAATATGCAGAAAACTGGTGCAGTTCGGCGTCAAACATATTATCGGCTATGAAATCGATGAAACCGAGGTGTTTAATTTGCAGTTTGAATTAGAGAAAATTACAGACGATACCCAGGCCATTGATCTGGTGGTGGGAGATGTGAGGGACCGAGAGAAGCTCTCCCGGGTTTTAGAAACGTATCAGCCCGATATCGTGTTTCATGCCTCTGCTTATAAACATGTCCCGCTGATGGAAGTGAACCCGGAAGAGGCCGTCAAAACCAATGTGTTGGGTACTCTGAATCTGGCAGAATCAGCAGTACAATACAATGTGAAAAAGTTTATCAATATCTCTACTGATAAAGCCGTCAACCCTTCCAGTATCATGGGAGCTACCAAACGGTTCAGTGAGATGATTTGCAGAAGCCTGAACAGCGAAAAAACCAAATTTACCTCTGTGCGTTTCGGCAATGTGCTGGGCAGCAGGGGCAGTGTTATTCCTTTATTCATAGAGCAGATAAGGGAGGGTGGCCCTGTCACGGTGACCCACCCCGATATCAAACGCTATTTCATGTCCATTCCTGAAGCTGTACTGCTGGTGCTGCAGGCCGCCTATATGGGGAGTGTGGAAGGTGGGGAGATATTTGTCCTGGATATGGGCGACCCAGTTAAAATTATTAACCTGGCAGAAAACCTTATCCGTTTGAATAATATGGAACCCTATAAAGACATCGACATCGTGTTTACGGGGCTACGACCCGGAGAAAAACTCTTTGAAGAACTACTCACCGCTGAAGAAGGTACAGAGGCCACCACACACTCCAAAATATACATCGCCAGGGAAAGTTCAAATATTGGCCAGAACACTCTCCAAAAAGCCTTAGATGAACTAAAGGAATCCCTTAATAACTCTGCCAGTATAAAAGAGGTTTTAAAAAGGTACATCCCTTATTATCAAAAGAGCCCTGACAATTGACCATTGACCATTGGCAATTGACAATTGATAATTGACAATTGACAATGATAAAAGTGCATGAATATTAAAATTAAAAAATATATCAAATGGGCATTGCCCTTCGTGGTGTTCCTGGTTTCCCTTAAAGCTGTCTTATTTACCTGGGGTCTTATGCGGGCAGGTTATCATTATCGCACCAATAAAGAGCAGGCAGCCGTACATATGTATTCTCTCCTCCTTCATAAACCTTCTGTTTATAAAGCCTTCCTGGAACACAACACAGAGGCGTTGGATAACCTGATAATAAAAACCGCGATATACAATAATAACATCCGCTACCTGGATGATATCGGGCTTGAACGGGTTGACCTTTCCAGGATCAAATTCACCTTCAAAGATAATTTTTACCTTCACCATTTACTCACTAATATGGGAAAAAGAGAGGGCAATTGGCAAAACCTGGATGCAGTCTCTCTTGAAATACTGGCGGATCATACCATGAACTCGCTTACGATATCTATTCTTAAGCGGCTAAGGCCGGTATTTCCCCCTGATTTTATAGAAAACCTTGTGGATTTTTGTGCATGGAAAAAAAATATCGAATTGAGAGATTACCTGGTGCAAACCTTTGCATTGAAACCCCATGAATCTCCGGTAAAAAGTAAAAAAGACACCCTCCCCAGGGGATCGGGTTTCCAGGAAGCGATTCATCAACTCATGGGTTTTTTGCTGAGAGAATATAAATTGAAGGTCGGTGATGTTGAAAAGAATCTGGTGAAGTGCCCGGCGTTTGACAGTATAAAAAAATGTGATAAACACTGGTACTTTTCAAAAATGGCAGGTTATAAACCTTTTTCTGACGGGTCTTTTACAATGGGACTGGATCGAATAGATACAAACAACGTTCTCAGGATGATGGGATTTTTTGTTCATAACCAGGCGGGAAAATCAAAAGCACGCGGCGGTGCATGGAGTCGAGAAAGAATTTCAATAAAAAAGGGTTTCTATCTCTTCAGTTTTGATTATCTAACCAAAACCGGTAAGGAGGCTTTTTCGTTTTTTTTATGGAAAGGGATTCCAGAGAGCTACCTACCACCCAGCCAGGGAAAATGGAAAAAAGTTATCTATATCTTAAATAACGCCTCGGATATGTATCACGTTTTAAGTCCTCTTTTGCGCATGTGGGGAACCGGCACGCTGCTGATTGATAATGTTTACCTGGCCAGGATTACGAATACTGAATTTTCCATTCCCACCCCCAGTGCCCTGACGATTATAGGCTCTGGGAGTAATGGAGTGTTGGAGTAATGAAGAACTTTGAAGATCTTTTAAGGGGAATATAGCTCCGCCCAATATATGAAGGTGATTAATGCAACACTCCAATACTCCAATACTCCGACACTCCAAAGCCCTTACGACTGCGCTGCTGATCCTGGCCATCGGTATCGGCCTGGTCAATGTTTTTTTAATGCCTCCCTTTATGAATCCCGATGAAATACAGCATTTTATGTTTTCCGCCAGTTACGCCTATAATGAAGAGGAGTTAAAAGAGTTGGACCGTAATGTACTGCAATTATTAAAAAATTATAAATGGTTTCATTTTATCGGTGTTGGACCTGGATGGGAAAGTATAGAAAAAATAGAAGATATCTATTTTCTCAATTACTTCTCTAGAGGGAAAAAATATATCAATAAAACCTATTTTCATTTTATTTATGGGAAAATTTTAAAATTTACAGGCATTAAAGTTAAAATGAAAGATACCTTAACCGCCTTTTATCTCTTTCGAATGGTTTCTTTTTTCATCTATCTGGTGATTTTTCTTCTATCCTTTTTTTTCTATAAAACATATTTCCCTGAAAGCTGGATCTATTTAATAACCGGACAATTGGTCATTTTTCAACTGGCTACCATTTTGAATGCCGTCAATTATGATGTACTGTTAACCCTGTTGGGGGTCTTGTTTTTTATATTCTCCTACCGTTTTTTGATCTCCGATGAGAAAAAGAACCTGATCTTTTTGATCGTACTTTCAGCATTGGCATCTTTAATTAAAACCGGGGGATTGTTATTCTTTATTTATTTCTTTATTTTACTTCTATTCAAGTACAGGATCAAACTGAAATTTTTAAAGACGCTCTTTTTGTCCCTCTTTTTATTCATCATTATTTTTAGTTGGTTTAACTATTGGTTTCCTGAACGCTTTTTTACGCTTTATAACATCTTTTTTTCCAAATTGCGAACGCTTACCAGTGCCTCTGCGGTCACTGGCAGCGCTGCTGCTCACTTTGGCTTCTTTAATTCCATAATGGACAGCTTTTTTTTTCATACGGGATGGATGGCCTTTAAATTAAGCAATATTTGGTACATGGTGGTGAAATTCTGTCTATTCCTTTCAATAATCGGTGTAATTGTTGGTATTGGTATCAAAAAATTGAATGCCGCATCCATAGAAAAAAAATGGCTGATTTATGCACTGATTGTTTCTGTGATGCAAATGGGTGCCATCCGTATTTATTATGGCAGCGTCCAAATGGCCCAGGGACGGTATCTATATCCCCTGATTATTCCCATCATTACACTCATTTACTGCGGTTTAAGTTTCATTGAAAAATGGCTTAACTTTAAACGAAATTACCTTGTGATTTTTTTCATTGTTTTCCAGGTGATTTTTCTCTTATTCGCTTTCACCCGTATTATCTCGGTATTCTACCTGGAAATCCCCTCCCCTCATCCCGGACTTTAGAAGACTTTTAAGAACTTGTTATTGAGTGAGACATAAATTACATGTTAAGTTTTTCCAAAACTAGATAGTTACGTGCAAAAGCATGGATTTTTACTGCGTTTTAGGTTATAATTACGCCTTTAAAATTATAAGTAGATAAATATAATATGATGCGAGGATAACATGAAAAGAATTTCAATCGTTTTTGTTTTATTTGTAGTGGTTTTTAGTTTTCTAAATTCTGAAGAAATCCCCAGACCCACCTATGACAACTCGGTGATATTTTCAGTAACCTATAATTTAGTTCACGATGATCCGGCGGAAATTGGGTATATTCAGAACCAATTTGGGAATGGCCTGTATGCCCGATTATTATTCTCCACTTTTTTTGGCCCGGATATGGACTGGTATACGGATATTAATAATATTGGCGATGGAATCCAGGCGTTCAAAGATCGAGTGGATTCACATATTGAAAAAGCAAAACAGTTTAACGTAGGGATTCATCTGACAATGACCTATGGAATGGCGCGAAACGTTAAACACTACAAGACAGCCAAGGAAGAAGATATTCGAAATGCCCAGTGGTATAATGATAATAATATATCAGCCCAATCACAAATGAGGGGGACATCGACGCCAGGTGAGAGTCACTCGGGTTCTATTATAAAAATGAATCACGCAGATGAAGAGTATATGGCGCAGCCAATGGCCGATAGTTCTGTGATTAATAACTATGTTTTTGCCACTCCTTCTCGGTATGCCCGGAAATTAAGGGCCCACCTGGAAACGAAAGTCAGGGCAGCCTTTGACCATTTAAAGCAGGTACAGGATGCCAACCCCAATATTCTTATTATCATCAGCGCCCCTGGAGAATCAGAGCTTAATAATTTCCGTTTAAATGAAAGCCAATACTTGCAGGACTATTTTTGTGACTATTCCCCTTTTGCCGTATTGGAATTCCGAGATTGGATCAAGCACGAAGGGCTCTACGCTGATGGAGAAAAATACAGCGGTGAAGGATATGCCAATGGCGGCAGCCAGTACCAGGGTGCCAGTGGATTGGCCAATTTTAACAGTGACTTCGGCACCTCCTTTACCACCTGGGATTTGAAAAATTACAACTGGAGCTTATCCGATCCAGTAGATACCGATTATACAGATAGTTTCAATCCCGACCCCCGTATCATCCCTGTGTCACAATATATCTATAATGGAATGATGCCCACCTTCGGTTCCAATTATATCAGCGGTGGATTCGACCCGCCTCGGGTGATGCAAACGCCTGGCACCAATGACTTTTATGACCTCTGGCACACCTTCCGGGAGACCATGATTTACCACTATGTCAAAGATATGGCAAAGATAGCCAGGGAAAGCGGCTTTTCCAAAGCTCACTATTACACTCACCAGATACCGGCAGATTACCTATTCGGAACCCGTCCCCATGACCCGTTGATCCCCTATTTAAACCCCCGCTATTACAGTTCCGCTTCCCCCTTGTGGACTGCCGACTGTTATTCCGATATCGGTCTGGGTATCACCCTTTATGACATCAATTTTGATACATGGATTGCTCGAACCTCTCAGTATGTGCCTCCTGCTGTCAGCAGCTTGTCGGATAACTGGGCAGCGCTTGAATATAATCCCGAAGTTCATCCATGGAGCGGTATAACCATGAGCCCGGTGAGTACAATATATAACCAATTTGTGAATTTGTATAATTATAATGTTCATGTTATCAACCTTTTTTACTGGTACGGAAGTGCTGAATGGCAGTATAAAGGTACCAACCGGGAGACAGGAGCCAAACAGTTTTTTGATGTTGTTAAAGACAAAGCCAGACAGCCTGTTACCACTGTCTTTACCCCCAAGGAAGTGGAAAGTTTTACAGGCAGCTATAATTCCACTATGGGGCTGGTGAATTTGAGTTGGTCGTCGAAAATCTGGCCCGATCTCACGTATATATGGAGTGATTGGGGAGATTTTAAAGAATTTGTCATCTATCGAGGGTATACGGAAGATTTTACCACCAATACCAGTGCAGAGATTGTAAGAAAAACCGGTTACAGTCACATGGATTCCGGGTTTACCTGGGGTACGACTGTTTATTACAAAATAGCAGCGGTAAATAGCAATGGCGAAATCGGTCCCACGCAGACTGTTTCCGTCGTTGTACCCGATGGCATGCCCGATCCCATTTTGAATGTCTCCAGGGATCGGTTGAATTTTGGCTACATTCTTGGAAGTGCCGCCCCTCCCACCCAGAGTTATCTCGTATCCAATAGCGGCTCAGGCGCCCTCAATTGGACTGCCACTGATGATGCTGAATGGCTCAACTGCACCCCTGACTCCGCTACCCTCGGGGCAGTGGTTACAGCTTCTGTGGACCCCACCGGTCTCTCAGTGGGAACTTATAACGCCACCATTACCATCAACGCCCCTGGGGCCGCCAATTCCCCACAGACCATCATCGTATATCTTACTGTAAAAAAATCATCCCAGAACAAACTACCTTTCGGCGAGTTTGCCACACCTGTTGATAATTCCACAGTGCAGAGCAGCATTCCTGTTACGGGCTGGGTACTGGATGATGTGGGGGTGGAAAGTGTTAAAATTTACAGGGACCCTGTACAAGGCGAGGGAACAAATATCGTTTATATTGGCGATGCACTCTTCGTAGAAGGTGCCCGACCCGATATCGAAGCAGCCTTTCCCGATTACCCCGCCAACTACAAAGCGGGTTGGGGCTATATGATGTTGACCAATTTCCTTCCCAATGGAGGCAACGGTACCTTTAAACTCTACGCCATAGCCAAAGATACCTTTGGTTATGAAGTGACACTGGGTACCAAAACCATCAACTGTGACAATGCCAATGCGGTGAAACCGTTTGGCGCTATCGATACCCCCCGCCAGGGAGGTACCGCCTCTGGAAGTAGTTTCAGGAACCATGGATGGGCACTCACTCCCATGCCCAACTCCATCCCTACCAACGGTTCTACTATTGACGTGCTTATCGATGGTGTCAAGGTGGGCAATCCTGTCTACAATGTTCATCGGTCAGATGTGGCAGCACTTTTTCCCACTTATGCCAACAGCAGCGGAGCCGGTGGTTATTTTGATATCGACACCACCCCCTATGCCGATGGCATCCATACCATTGCATGGATAGCAACCGATTTTGCAGGAAACAGCGATGGTATTGGTTCCCGTTATTTTTCCATACAAAATGCAGGGAGCAGCTCAGCAGCCAGTGGTCAGTTGCCAGTTGTCATTGGAAAACAAACTCTTGCAAGAATACCTTTTGACAATTCATCGCCTGTTGAGGTTATAAAAGGATTTAATAGGAACAAAGAACCTTTAAAGAACTATCCTGATGATAAAGGAATCATAATGGTAAAAAGCAAGGAATTGGAACCTCTCCAGATCAGATTATTTCCAGAGGGGACAGTGGGGCTTGCCCCACTGTACAATGGTTACCATGTAATCGGTGACCGATTAACCTCCCTTCCCATTGGTTCAACCCTGAACCCGGAGAAGGGCGTTTTTTACTGGTTGCCTGGTCCTGGATTCGTTGGTGATTACATCTTTGATTTTGTGATCACTGAAGGACCTTTGAGTAAAAATAAGATGAAACTGAAACGGGTAAAGATACAAATTCTCCCCAGGTCAATATAAAAATAGAAGGAATCATAAAAACCATGCCTTTTATGTTTAGGTCCTTTGAAATACCCGGTCCCATATTAATTCAGCCCAGGGTTTTTAAAGACGATCGGGGATATTTCCTGGAGACCTATAAAAAATCCGATTTTGAAGCCAATGGGATAGGCGAAAATTTTGTCCAGGACAACCATTCGTTTTCAAGGAGAAATGTTATCCGTGGGCTGCATTACCAACTGCCCCCGGCTGCACAGGGGAAGCTGGTGAGTGTGGTCAAAGGCAGCGCCTGGGATGTGGTGGTGGATATCCGGCAAGGTTCACCCCATTTTTTAAAATGGGTGGCAGTGGAACTCAGTGGAGACAATCACACCATGCTCTATGTCCCCCCAGGCTTTGCCCACGGTTTTGCCGTTCTCAGCGATGACCTCCATTTACTCTACAAATGCACCTGGGAATATTCACCCCAGCAGGAACGCGGCATCCGATGGGACGATCCACAGATTAACATAAACTGGCCTGTAAAGGAACCCATCATCTCCGAACGAGACCAGGAATTACCATTATTAAAAGATGCAGAGACCTTTTAGGAGAATGAATGAATCCGCAACAGTATAATAATCATTCAAAATTCAAAATTCAACATTCAACATTTACTAAAACTGGCATCAAGTCAGTTTTAGTAACAGGTGGTGCTGGCTTTATTGGTAGTAATTTTATCCATTACCTGTTTAAACAGGGTGATTTTAAAGGCGATGTCATTAATGTGGATAAACTTACCTATGCCGGGAACCTGGAAAATTTAGAAGAGATCGATAAAATCTATGGAGAAAACGGAGAAAAACACTATTTTTTTCATCAGGTCGATATCTGCGATTTTCAAAAAATAGAAGAAATTTTTATTAAATATCAAATCGATACCATTATTCATTTTGCAGCAGAATCCCATGTGGACCGTTCCATCCATGGGCCAAAGGATTTTATACACACCAATATTATCGGTACCTTTAACCTGCTGGAAGTTGCCCGCAAGCACTGGGAAAATAGAGATGATGTGCTTTTTCATCACATCTCTACAGATGAAGTATACGGAAGCCTTGGAGAAACCGGTTACTTTTATGAAGATACTCCCTATGATCCGCGGAGTCCTTATTCCGCCTCCAAAGCCTCTTCCGATCATTTAGTAAACGCCTATTATCATACCTATAAATTACCCATTACCTTATCCAACTGTTCCAACAATTACGGTCCCTATCAGTTCCCGGAGAAACTAATACCGCTTATGATTTTAAATGCCCTGGAAGGTAAAAAACTGCCTGTTTACGGGGATGGTTTGAATGTTCGTGACTGGCTTTATGTGGAAGACCATTGTTCTGCCATTTATTCCATAATTCGACATAGAAGGCTCGGTGAAACCTATAATATCGGCGGCGAGAATGAAGAGGCTAATATCAATGTGGTCAACAAAATATGTGAAATCCTTGAAGCATTATATCCTTTAAAAGAGAATTCTTTCATACAAATTCAAAATTCAAAATTCAAAATTCAAAATTACAAAGAGCTCATTACCTTTGTGAAAGATCGCCCGGGCCATGACCGGCGCTACGCCATTAACTGTAACAAGATAAAAAAGGAATTGGGATGGAAACCCTCTGTGACCTTTGAACATGGCCTTAAAAAAACCGTACAGTGGTACCTGGACCATCGGCAGTGGATCAATAATGTCAGAAGCGGTGAATATACAAAGTGGATTGAGAAAAATTACGAAAAAAGGTAGTATGTAGTTGAGCGTTCTCTAATTAAAGCAGCAAAAAGAAATCAAATTCGAAGCACGAAACCCCAAATACGAAACAAATTCAAAATTCAAATTTTCAAATGTTTAAAACCGTACATTTTGAGGCTAAAAGAAGACTTTCAATAAATAGTCCTAAAGATGTCCCGTACGGACTTTGTTTTGGTCATTTGTATTTTGGTCATTTGAATTTGTTTCGAATTTCGTGCTTCGAATTTCGAATTTTTTTTACACTACTTTTGTAATATGTAAAACATGTTGGTAGATAATTTTTGGTAAGCGCCTAATGCAATGAACTACTTTTCAATCTTTCTGTTCATCTTCTCATTTTCCATTGGTGTAACCACCATTGCCATTTCTTTAAAAATGTATAAAATGTACCACTTGAAATATCTCTTAAATTATAGTTATTATTTGATTTTCTTTTATGTATTTGGTTTTTTAAGTCTTATCGGCAGGTATCTTGCCGAAGCCACATTAGAAGACCTGTTAGTATCTCAGCACATCGTTCAGTCAATCGGCATTATTTTCAGTTTCCTGGCATTTCCTTTTATACTTATCGCCTGGTATATGTTCATACTAATGGTGAGGGGATTTTTGGAAAAGCCGTTGGCTCCGGCAATAAAAACGATTTATATTGCTTATACCATATCCAGCATTTTTATTTATGCGAAAGTAGTAAAGGATTATATCGATTCACATAATAAATCTTTATCCGATACAGCATCTGTTGTTGCTGCTGTAATGAATATTATATTGGTGATTATTATATATACCACCATTCTGCATCTTTTCTTCAAATTAAAAGATATCAGCGATAAAAACAAGCAAAATGCAATCAAAACCTTTGCATACTTGAATCTCGTTATTTTTACGATTTATTTTGCAGTGGTGTTCATTATATTTCAACGGTTACTTAAAAGCAGCTCTCTTTTTTTTATATTTATGCCATTCCTCCATTTCTCCTTAAACCTTCCACCTCTCCTTTATTTAAAACGTTATTTAAATCGGTATTGTATCGAGTACAGACTGAGACACCAATCGGATGAGGAAATAAGTGCTGTCCTTTCACGGTTTGAACTTTCCCAGAGAGAACAGGAAATTATCCGGTTGATCCTTCTGGGAAAAAGCAATAACGAAATTGCGGATGAACTCTTTATTTCTATTAAAACCGTTAAGAATAATATCTATAATATTTATAAAAGGTTTAACCTTAAAAACAGGGTACAGCTTGCAAATTTTTTCCGCAATTTCAAATAATGAGCGCAAATCTTATTTTCCTTATCATTATCAACTATAGACTTTAATAATAGAAATAAGATTAGATATAACAGTAAGGCTTCAACTCGTTATATATCTTATTGATTTCACTCTTGTTATTGTCACTTCTTTCCCATAACTTTACATTCTGTTTCGAAATCTCGGGATTAAAGTATTTTAGTTTATAAGTATGATTTTTTTCTTCTATGTTTAAAAAATTGAGTATCCTGGAGACCGTTCGACTGTAATTATATATCAAATCCTCAAAATGAATTCTTAATATTCGATCCGGATCATTACCGCATTTGTTACTCTGAATATGAAGATATTCATACCACTTGATATATTTTTGAACGTCCCCGGGTACGAATATGTATCTATATTTTATTGCATTTAAATAAATATCTCGTGGGTCTCTATCGATGATAATCATCTTTCCGTTATTAAAATAGTTAAGACCTCTTATTGCGTTTAACGAAAGATATCCTTCATCAACAATAAAATTATTTTTTTCTGTTTGTATCAGTGCCATAAGATTTTCTAAATACTTTCTGGTAATATTTATGAATTCCTCCTGCGGAAATGAGACATAAATCGGTTTTAACTTCATCCTGTCGATTTTTAAAAACTTTTTTATAACAACCCCAAAGAAGTAATTAAAATCCTGGATGCCGAACCAGTAGCCCTTGTACTCGAATGAAAGCAACTCCTCTATATACTTTTTTGAAATACTTAAAAATTCACCCTTAAACACATTTTTGTGATTGACTCCAAGATAGGGGACTCTGTATTTAGAATTGAGATTATATATAAGTTTGTTAAACCGTTTGATAGCGATATCTGCTTTATAGGGAGTCCAGTTATGTACGAGAGCATCCTCCAGACAAATTAGACCATCCGGATCACTGATAATACGGAGTTCTGTGTTAATAAGCTCAAATGTATCCATCTCTTTCAATAAATCAACAACTGCACTGGATCCACTTCCTCCAAAGCCAGCAACAATGACTGCTTTCACTTTAGTTTGGTTACCTTTACTACTGATGGGGAAATCTTTTTTAACCATAAATGTATTTTAGAAGAAATACTGAAGTCTGTCAATAGTAATAAGAGTCCCAAATCCACCGCCCCCAGGTTTGGGGAGCGGTGGTTTTGGGCACCTTTCCATCTTTAAACCTTCTTACCTTCACTTCTTTTCTTTTTCATGCTGTCTAAATGGATCCAACCCAGATGATTTCTCCTTGTCACCTTTTTCTCCTTTCCAGGTCCTCAACAGGAAATTCAAACAGTGATTTTCTTTGATCTACCATACTAATTCCCTTCCTATTTCCGAAATTCTCTCACCTTCTCACCCGCAAACCTACAGGCTCCATTTCTTTTTGTTGTTTTGATCCCTTTTTCCTCTTTCTTACCGTATGCATCGGCTTGCTCTGCCATTTTTTAACCTCCTTAGCTCAAAGGATCTAACGAGAGTATATTGGAATCGTGATATGATAGCAATAAAAATAGTCCCAAAAGCTTAAAAAATAGTCTCATCGTTTATAAACTTCCCGTTTGATGTAATTGCAGGCCGATTGATACCAGAATACCATCCAGGTCACCAATGTAAATATAAATAAATTGCGCGCTACAAATATTAAAAAAAGGACTTCCTGTAATTCCGCAGCAATGATTGCTTGATAAATATTGAAGACAATAACAGCCGCCGAAATGATCCCAAAATGTAAGTATAAATCAGGTCTGATCGGCACCATTGGGATATAATTATACAAATCCATCCATGATACCTTGTATTTAAATTGTTGAAAAGCGCGAATCGCCTGCCTGATTTCTCGCCTTCCCTACGCTGACTGCAAAAAGACCTTCTTCCTCTTTTTCATCGGTGGCAGTTTCATGTACCCGGGCATCCATTTCCTCATATCTTTTTTAAAAGTACTTTCACCTCTCCTCTCCCCAGGACCTTTCGAATCTTTTTTTCAATCTTTTTTAACGAATCGGTTTCCAGGAGTTTTGCTTTTTTACCAGTTTTGGGATTGGTAAGAATAAGTGTACTGCCGGTTTTTGTCTTAATAATATCCTTCAGCAGCATGGCCAGCAGTATAAGCGTCTCGATCCCGGCCAAAGCCACACTAATGACCTCCAGGACCACGCCAGTATCCACTCCTCTTGTAGGCAGCTTTGGAAGTTCTTTTGTGGTCAGTTGAACCTTTGCCGCCTCACCCAGTTCTTGATCCAGTTTTGCAGCGATACTGGCAGTATCGTTACGGTTCCCGGAAAAAACTTCAATCATTAATTGCCTCTCTTTGTTTTCTTTCATTGGATCACCTTGAAACTCGCTTGTAATATTATCCCTATTTTATAAGAAATAAAAATCTATTTCAATAGAAAATTTTTTTTCCTGGTACTCAAGTTTGTCATCAACAATATTCGATAAATTCTGAGACCCTGGTGCAGTGGACTCCTTTGGAGGGGATTTCGAGATTCGGGTATCTAACCGAAATCCAACCCCTGTCCGTCCATCTGAAATCTCTTTTCTCACCGTGAATTACCATCCCTATCACCTCATGGGTATCACTGTCGAATACAGGTGAGCCACTATTGCCGCTGTAAACATCTAAGTCGGCTGCGAAACAGGTTTCATTGAAATCACACACACATGCCCCTGGTGCATATTTCAATGGTAATCCACAGGGGTGGCCCATAACATAGATTTCTTGATCGCTGTAAATTTCATCCTCAGACAGACTTGCAACTGCCTTGCAATTGACTGTCCGGTCCAACTGTACCAGTGCCCAATCCGGCCCATCGGGTAAACCACTATAAACTCTGTGGATAATTTTTACTCCATTATAGATGTTTTTTTTGTGGAACTGTGTTTCTGGTGTGGATTCATCCTTCATTTTAAATCCAAAGATAATACGCAGGTCTTTTACATTATTTTCATTGGCAAAATGAGCTGCAGTGGCGATCACATCTTCTTTTACCAGGAAACCAGTGCACAAACGCCCGGATGCGATGGGTTGATCCCTGAAGGGCTCATTATCACACAGGTTGAAGGTATCTCCAAAATTCTTAACTTTCAGCTTTGAGAATGTTTCATTTTTTTTGATCAAATTTTTTTTCAAACAAATGGCTGCAACACAACTGGCATTTCTCCTGATTTTTTCATCTTCGATCATACAAGAATCCCTTCGATCATCCTTACCCTGAATGCCCTTGAAGCAGTCCATTGTTGTTTCCCCTGTCATAAAGATAAGTGCTTTAACCAACTCCCATGTGCCAATATGGCTGAGTGCTTTATTTAGAGGGAAGGTTTTATTGTATAATTCCTTAACTTGTGCAATTATGGCATCCCGTTCAGGGGTACCTTCACTATCACTGAATTTAAACCGCTTCTTTTCAGGAATTTGAGCACCCCTGGCAATCAGTTCCCTGTCCAATTCCTCAACAGAGAATTCAAGTGGGGATTTTCTTAAACCTTTCATATTGCCTTCCTTCCTACTTCCGAAATTCTTTCACCCTCACCTGCATGCCTGCAGGATTCATTTTTTTTGGTATTTTCGTCCCTTTTTTCTTTTTTTTACCATAACCATCGGCTTGCTCTGCCATTTTTTAACCTCCTTCACTCAAACGATCTACCGAGATTATATTGGAATGGTGATTTAAAAGCAATAAAAATAGAGCCCATACTTTTTTACTTTCCAGGTTCTTCAAAATGTTTAATGAATTCCGTGACTCTTGTGCATTGGGCGCCTTTTGAGCATATATCCCGATTGGGGTATATAACAGATATCCAACACTTGCCCGTCCATCTAAAATCTCTATTATCACCGTGCATTACCATGCCTATCACCTCATGTGTGTCGCTGTTGAATACCGGCGATCCACTGTTGCCGGCGTAAATATCTAAGTGTGATCCGAAAAACGTCTTATTAACCTCACGCACCTGTGCCCCTGGTGCATACTTCAGGGGTAATCCACAGGGGTAGCCAATAACATAGACCGGTTGATCGTTGAAAATTCTCTTTCTGGACAGCGTTACATTGGAACGCCCCACCACTTTCCGGTCCAGCTTCACCAGCGCCCAATCCGATTCATTTCCCTTGATTTTACGATACACCCTGTCGGTCACTTCGACTCCTGAATAAATGTTCGCATTGGGCACCCGTGTGACTGATGTATAGGGGTCCTCCATTTTAAAGCCAAAGACAATACGCAGGTCTGTTACAATATGTTCTTTGACAAAATGATCTGCAGTAGCGATGGTATCTTCTTTTACCAGGAACCCGGTGCACATCCGTCCGGCGGCTGTGGGCTGCTGATGAAAGGGCTCCTCGTCACACAGTTTAAAGGTCTTTCCATAATTTTTAACTTTCAGTATCGAGAATCCTCCACAATCATCGATCAAACTGTCTTTCGTGCAAATGACTGCAACAGAGTTGGCGTTTTCTTTGATCTTTTCCTCTGTGATATCGTAAAAATCCATCCGGGCGTCACCATACCATATGCCCCGAACCCCCCGTTTTGTTTCTTTCCAGGTTTTATTCTTGAGTATCTTGATCAAGTCCTGTGTACATACGTGGCGAAGTGCTTCATCTGTAGATAGAGATGCGGCTGAGTCGTAGAATTCCTTTAATTGTTTGACGATGGCATCCCGCTCCGGGGTTCCCTCCCTATCTTTGAATTTAAACAGCCTTTTTTCAGGGATTTGAGCAGCCCTGGCAATCAGTTCCCTGTCCAGCTCTTCAATGGAAAATTCCTTCGGTGGTTTTCTTATTTGATATCCCATTTTGTCTTTCCTCCTATCTTTTATTTCCTATAATTCAAAGGATCTATGAGAATTATATTGGAATCGTTATTTTAATGCAATACAAACATACCATCAAAACTCACCGTCTATTTTTATAGGCCGCGAAGACACGCGAAGAAAATAACATAAAAAATCTTAATAAAAAATTTTTGGAAGTCCAGAAACCCCGCGGCTCGGGGAACCGATAAAAGTTTGTTTGGATTTTATATCGCTTTTCCACCTGCATCCTGTCACCTGCACCTGTCACCTGTAAAAAAAAGGTTTCTGGCCGCCGGAGGCATGAAAAAAATAATTTCACAGCAGTATAAACAGGGGTATTTAACATTTCTTACCTCCTCAACATCGTCTAATATTTCAGGAAATTAGAAGGATTATGAGTCGCAGGGGGCAGCAGTCGACCTAAATTTAGGAATATTTTTTTCAGTTGAAAGATATCCATATTGTAGGTAAAGGTGACGTCGCCATTTTCATGCGTTACTCCATATTTTTCAATGATTCCGGATATTGTTTCCAGGGCAGCTGCAGAAAAAATATTGGCCTCCTTTAATTTGTTTAGAATGTTTTGCGCTTTGAATAGTGTTGCTGTTATTGTCACTATCGGGCCTGCCATTACATTATACAACTTCATGTCCGTTTCAACTTTCATTTCTCCGAAATGGTGCTTAAAGGGAGATATTACGAAATGCATATGGGTTTTTGATTTCATCATTTCAAACAAAAGTCTCATCATCAGGGACGTAAATTTCCCCATTTTTGTGTTATCCGGCATGGTTCTCGATGAAAAAATCTCTCTCATAAGATCAAGGAAAGCCAGGAATGCCCCCTCACTTAAGGGCTTTATCGAAAACTCAAAGCGAAAATCTTTTACCTGGCTTAACAATTGCAGTGCCTTCTTCCCGGGTATGGATAATTTCAAGTTTTTCAATCGGATGCCCCACCCCAATTTAAAGAATTTACCCGAATCGGGTTTCATGAATTGTAAGTAAGATGCATTTTCTAATATACCATCGCACAGTGTGATGCCATTCTTTTTCATCGATACATTTACTTTACCCAACTGGATGTTTAAATCGGTGACTGCTGCTCCTGTTTCCAGGGCTTTTTTAAGATTCGGTTGCCTGGCATTTTTATTCATCATGTAATCGGAAAGATTGGCATCCTCTTCACCGGTATCGACTTTGCCGATTTTTTCGATATCCAGGATAAACGATATTTTATCATTCTTTGCTGTTAAACCGCTCGTATTGATTTTTAAATGTTCCATGGTATCGGAAGACCGGGAATCACCGGCGTGCTGTCTCTGGAATGTTATTTTTCCTACCGATACCCGAATTTTGTTCAACTCCACCCCTCCGGGCCAGGTTAATCTGGGTTTCAATTCATTTTCAATACTCAAATCTTTCATAGAACGCAAGTCAAGGTATTTTTCTTTTGGGCCGAAGATAAAAACCACTTCTTCCATCCGGACAGTATCCAACTCTGAGTAAGGGCTGTCTTCTGACCAGATGTATTTGTAGACTAGCTCGACAAACCTTGTGAGGTCGGTGGTAAAGGACGTATTTTTTAAAGTAATTTCATACCGGTTGGTTTTGAGCGGTTTAACAATGGTGGCCGCCGGATCGATTGTATATTGACTCCCCGGATGCCGAGAATTTAAATAATCGGTCAATTGTTTAACCACTTCTTTATCCGACAGCTCAGTGGATTTTGCACAATTGGCGGTAAATACAATTAATACCAACAGTGCCGGTGCAAATAACCTGAAAAAAAGATGTTGTTTCATATTTTATCTCCTCCTTTTTTTTCGTCATTTTGTATGCCGCTTTTATTTGGGATAAAGGGCGGGATTTGCGCTGCATCCAACCACCGCATGATGCCTTCCGGTGTGTACCAGAGTTTGACGGTTTTATCGGCTGAGGCATTGAGGATTCTTCTGCCATCCGGTGAAAAAACAACCGAATAAACGGCTCCTTCATGTTTACCAAAATCAGACAACAGATTGCCCTGCAAATCCCATAATCTAACCTTTTCATCGGCAGATGCGGTGGCAACCCGTGCCCCATCGGGTGAGAATAAAGCAGAATAGATTTCTGCATCATGATTGAATTGGGTGATCATTTTACCTTCCACATCCCAGAGTCTCGCTTTATTATCATTATGCACCGTGAGTATAAATTTGCTGTTGGGAGAAAAGACTGCATCGGTGACATTAAAACTATTTTCTATATTCATTCTCTCTTTTAAGTCTATGTGTTTCAATATATTGAGTTCTGTTAGATGCTTGCCATTTACATCCCACAGCCTTGTTGACGCAGATACAGTAAGTACTTTGCTGCCGTCAGGCGAAAATATCGCAATCTTCACCTGGCCATACTGTTTCTTAAAGACTGCTAACAGGTTCCCCTGCAGGTCCCAGAGTTTGGCGGTCTCATCAAAGGCGGCAGTGAGTATTTTTTTACCATCCGGGGAGAATCTGGCGGAGATCACCCCTTTTTGGTGCTTGAAGGTTTGCCGCAGATTGCCCTGCAAATCCCAGAGTTTAGCGGTATCATCATAGGAGGCGGTGAGAATAAAACGACCATTCGGGGAAAACGCGGCCGAATTTACATTATCCGTATGCCGGTTAATGTCTGTTATAATAGTGCCTTTCAGGTCCCAGAGTTTGGCGGTTTTATCGGTAGAAGCGGTCAGTATTCGTGTGCCGTCGGGTGAAAACATAGCTGAATTGACGGTTAATGGATGTTTAATCATATTCGTTATAAGGTTGCCCCGCAAATCCCATAACCAAAGGGTGTTGGCATTAGAAACAGCAAGTACTTTTGTACCGTCAGGCGAAAAACAGGCCAACTTCATTTCATCATTTTTGCTGGTGAATTCGCTCAACAATTGATCTTTCAAATCCCATAATTTAGCAGTATAATCCTTCGAGGCGGTGAGGATACAGGCGCCGTCCGGGGAAAAGGCAGCGGATATGATGCTGTCGTTGTGTAAATGTAAGTCCGCGATCAAGCTGCCGTTTAAATCCCACAGTTTGGCAGTGCTGTCTTTAGAAGCGGTGAGAATGCTGGTTCCATCCGGGGAAAAAAGAGCGGAAGTAAGCGTGTCTTCATGGAGCCTAAATGAGGATAATCGCCGTCCATCTAAGTTCCATAGTTCAACGGCTCCTCCCAAATAAGCGATCAGTATTCGGCTGCCCTCCGGGGAAACAGCGGCCAGATGGATAATCCGAAAGTGATTTTTATACTTTTGGTTATGGGCTGGGGTCGCTGATCCCTTGAAAGTCTTTTCAGTATTGTCTTCCAGGTTCCATAGTTTAACGGTATTATTGGATAAAACAAAAACGATAGATTTTCCGTCCTGGGAAAAAGCAGCGGAATTAACGCCATATAAACCTTTCAAGGGTGTACCGCCCAAATCCAGCAGCCAGGCGCTTTTATCATTGCAGACTGTAAGAATGCGTGTGCCATCCGGGGAAAACAGTGCGACATTTACATCGCTTCTATGGGAAAATACTCTTAAAAGTTTGCCCTGCAAATCCCACATCCTGGCGGTGTTATCATCAGAGGCGGTGAGTATTGTGCGGCCATTGGGTGAAAATGAGGCAGAATTCACTTTTTTTTTGTGATTAAAATACCGAATAAGGCTGCCTTGTAGATTCCATAGCTTTGCACTCTTATCCCTGGAAACGGTGAGTATTAATCGACCATCAGAGGAGAAGGCCACGGAAGAAACTGCTTTTTGGTGCTTGAAATCCTGTAAAAGCCTTCCCTTTAAATCCCATAATCTGGCACTTTTATCCTCAGAAGCGGTGAGTATTCTGGTGCCGCAGGGGGAAAACACAGCACTGTTAACATGATAATTGTGCTGCAAATCCACATTGTATAAAGGGTGTTTTAATGTCAGGGCCGCAGATTCACTCAATATTTGAGTTACATTATTGTTCGGGTCCAGTTTGTATGCCGCTGCTGCAATGCGTAGGGCTGTGGCAGGTTCCTTATTTAATATGATCTTTGCCTGGGCGGCATAGTAATTGGCCCTTGCTATTCTGGCCTCCTTCTTGGCTTCATTTGCTTTGTTTATTGCAAAAATCAATAAACCTGATAAAATAATTATGATGCTTACCAGTGCAGCTATAAATCTTCTTCTTTTTTGTTCCTTACGCTTTATACTTGCCTGTACAAAAATTTTTTCGTTCTTATTGAGCCAGGAATTTTGAGCGTTCGATTCAATTCTAAGTGCTTCCAACCAGGGATTATCGTACCATAAATATCTTTTATCTTTCGTCTGAGTGTAATCTTTTACCGGGTCACCCATGCGGTTTTGCAGAGAAATCTTATCTTCTCCATGGAGTTTTATCCAATCCCATAAGGTAGCCCAGGCCCTTATCAACGCATCATGCGCCGGTTCTACATAAATTTGATTGTCAGTGTCTAAGTCTCTCAGGATCAAACGGGCTACCAACAATTTGCCGATAATGGTTTTTACCCGTTTATTTTCTTCTACAGAGAAATTTAAATCCTCCATTAGTGCTTTTTTACCCGCCAGTTCACCTCCTTCCAGGGCAACCATGCGCAGCAGGATCTTACGCATGGTGTCCCGGTGTTTATTACCCAAACCGTAATAAATATTATCGGCTCGTGTACGCAATGCACCGATGACACCCCCTAATTCATTATAATCATCTTCATGTAGGACCCTGTCTGTACGTCCGCTTTTAATATACAACCGGTAAAGTTCACTCAGGGTAAACGAGAGTAGTGGCAGGGCTCCGGGTGCCTGGATAACTTCATCAATAATCTGGTCAACCAATTCCGGTGGTTCAATATAGAATACTTCCTGTACCGTCGGCTTTACAATAATTTCCCTCAGCTCTTCCGTTGTAAAGGACGGGACCGTATATCTGGCCTTTTGCCAATATGGTTCAAGTACAGAGTCTTTAAACTGCGGTTCAAAATCGGCCCGAATGGTCAGGATAATTTTCAAACGATTCTTTTTATTTCTATCCAGGAAATTTTTTAGAACTTCGATGAAACGATCTTTTTTGTCTTCATTTTTGCATTGGGTTACCAGTTCTTCAAATTGATCAATAACCAGTACACTTTTTTCCAGGGTGAGTTTTTCTGAAATGGCATTTATATTATTCATGAGAGACACCTCATAGGCAAAAAGTTTTGATTCATTAAGCGCCTTATTTAAAGCATCAGAAGGCGTTTTCCCGGGTCGTATAACCGGCAGGATTTGGTAACCTTTTTTTCGCAATCCAGGTATTAGTCCGGCTTTGACCACAGACGATTTCCCGGTACCCGAAGCCCCAGTCACCACGATTAAATTATTTTCATCTACCTTTTGCATTAAATCTCTTATGACCCGTTCCCTACCGTAAAATAAGTCCATGTCTGCTTCTTCGAAAGATTGCAAGCCTTTATAGGGATTTCTTCTCGGAATGGGCGGTAGGTTTAATCGATGTTTGGGATTCAGGAATATATATTCCCCTTTATCGTGCTTTTCCAGGGGGAACATCCCGGGTGTCTGCCTGATCTCTTCATCTTTTTCAATGGTAACAGGCTCCACTTGCTCTCTTATATATAAATATAATTCAGTAGCAGTAATAATCCCATCTCCACCATCTGTCGGGATAATATCGGCTGCGCCCTGCAATCCGTTGAACAATGCCTCTGCAAACGGAGAATGTAGCATCTCTTCATCCTCACGCTTACCAATGGGTTTTTCTTGTAATACATCCAGAGCACTTTGATCGTAAGCAGAAGAAGTAATGACCTGCCAGGCCGGGTCTGTGACAAAGCGGTCAAAGCGTTCCTTAAAAATGCGCTTCGGCATAAATGCCCCACCATACCGGTACCGGCTGGACCATCTGAAAGAACCTGCAAAACAGCAATCCAAAACCAGTAATAAGTGCTTGCAGGGAAGTCTGGTAATGGAATCGTGTAATTCTTGCATAGATAACAATTTGCTTTTATCACCACGGGCAGCATCAGCAGGGACGATATAACCTCCTTCTCTATCTTCTCCGTCTGGAGGAGTTCCGTGTCCGGCAAAATAGAAAAAAACGCGGTCATTTTTCTCAACTCTTTTAATAATAGTACTTTTTAGCAACTGCTTAATATCTTTATATTCAGCATCAATCAGAGGAGAGTGGACGTTAAATCCCTGTTCTTCTGCCAATACCTCTGCTATTTTTTTTGCATCATTAACGGCTGTCCTGAGTTGAGGAAAGTAAAGATAAGCATTTATACCGATAATGAATGCGTGGCTTTTCCGAAATGGAAGTTTTAATCGTTTATGTTTTTTTCTTTTATTCTGCTTTTTCGTTTCAGTCATTGTTTGCTCTTTTTTAACCTTCTATTTCCATTCCAAGAAGCCGGAAAAATGTTGTTATTTCCTGGAAAAATCACTTTGCATTCTTGATATGAATATATCCCTCTTCCCCTGTGATTAATTTTACCTTATAAAAATCCTTCTCTTTTGATATTATTTCTAAACTAATTCCACCCGGAACTTTCATTATAACTTCACCTTTACTAAGTGAAGCATAGACAGGTATCCTGATTTTACTATTTCCCTTTAGTTTAACTTTTTGCTTTCCGGCATCTGTAATTTCCTCCTCTGACAAACTCAAATCCATCACAGTCATCTGTATCCCAATTTTATTCAGTTGCTTCCATAGAGCTTTCTGACCTTCAACCCGCTCAATCGCATTATGATAATCTTTGGATTCATTATAAATTTGATAGGCCATATTATACCTTTCCAGTGCTTTATCATAATTACAAGCCAGTTCATACAACACGCCTTGCATATAAATTCCTTTGTGATTATAAGGGTCTTCATCGACAATTGAAGTATAAATTGCTAACGATTTGGCAAGCTCATCCCTTTCTAAAAACTTTATCGCTTTTTTTCCATCATTCTTATACTGCTTTGATTTCAATACCTGGAATTTAATTTTTTGAAGCCTGAAAGAGGGGGCAAAATAAAAAACCAAGTCACTTGCTGCCGAGTTTATAGCGCCTTCTCTAACAACATCCATGGGTTTTTTGTCTGCCATCTCAATGACAGTACTGGTTGCGACTTTCTGCCCAATAATATTCCCTGTATTCACCCTGACAATTCTCATTGAAAGAGTTGCGGTTGCTTCGTTTTTGAAGTAATACACTTTTTTACCTTTTTTAGTTTCATAATGATATCTTTTTTTCTCTGTAGTCAGTTCAGTAGTGCCACTTATCACCACGTCCACGCCAAGGATTTTACCTAATTCAGCCGCTTGTTTCCCATCTACCAAACCTGAATGGCTAAAGTTTTGCTCTTTGATAATCTTATTAATCCTACTTCTTTCAGCAATAGTGTAAAAATCGGTTGTAAATCCATGTTGAAAGGTTTTCCCTGGAAGCTCTTTTCCTATGATTGTTCCTAAAATACCTTTCGTAACAGAATGAATTCCCCTGTGCTTATTCAATAAACTTGAAATAATAAAGTCAGCGGCCTTTTCCCCATCATCTGAACGGGAGTAGTTCTTGACATCGACAAAATCAAGAACCGCTATTTTTTTCACATTTTCAAGTATTTGTTCAGGTGGATTCAAAACAAAGAACTTAATGCTCTTAGCGGCCTCTAAATTCACACCAGCAAAAAGAACCAGGATTATACTTACAAAAAGAAAGGACAATTTTTTGTTTCCCATCATACATCCTCCTTATTTTTTTATTTTAATTTTTATTTTCCCAACCACGATATAACCATTGACTCGATTTACCATTTTTTATCTCCAAGAACTTTAACGTTCTGCGAGAATTATATTGTGAATGATGATATGGCAGCAATCAAAATAGTCCCAAAAACGTTCAAAATAGTCCCAAAGTTCAGGTGAGTAGGTGGAGTAAGATGAGTGAGGGATCAATTTAAATGATGAGTGTTGAATGATCGATGAAAAAAATGAATTGGACAAATCCCCCGGAAAAGTGTTTATTTAGACAAAATTTTTTGATTGTATTTTTTTCCACACTGTGCTATTATTTCAAGCGGAGGAAAAACCATGAGGGTGAAAACGGAGGAAGAAGGATTGGTGGCTGTCATCGTTGGCATCGACGGATACAAGGATAAAAAGTTTCGTCCCCTTCAATGTGCTGTAAACGACGCTGTCAGTTTGACCGAAACCTTAAAAAAAGTATGGGAAAAACCGGAAATCAGAACCCTGGTGTGGCCCCAAATGGAACGCGCCCGTGAACAAGAACAAGTATGGGGAATCCAACTCCCGGAAAATGCGAACAATGTTACTCGCGAGAACATCCTGGAAAACGTTCGATATTGTGCGGCCCTTTGCCAGGAAACGGATACATTTATTTTCTACTTCTCCGGCCATGGAATACTCATTGAGGATGAGCCCACATTGATTACTGTGGCCCACGAAAAAACCGGAGAAGGAACCGATTATATAAAAATCCGGGACATCCAAAAGGCCGCCGCATCCGGGAAATGTAAAAAAGTAATGATATTGGACTGCTGCCAGGGTCTTACGGATAATGCTGGAGATCCAAAGGGATATAAACGTTTAAAAGATTTAAGTGAAAACTGGTGGATATTTCTATCATGCAGCCCGGGAGAATCCTCATTGGAAGACCAATATTCAGGAAAAATCAGTGATGATTATCTACAGCAGGGTATTTTTACTGCCAGTTTAGTGGAAGGACTGCGGGGAGAAGCGGGAACCAGTGAGAAAGGGGTAACACTGACCCAATTGGCTTCTTTTGTGGGGAAACGTGTCCCGATTGAATACCAGGAAAGAATGAAGGCTTTCCTATCAAGAAAAGGAAAGAAAATAACTGTTCGACATCAGGCACAGACATCACAAAATCCAGTGCTAATCGGTGAAGGGTTTGCTGTTGGCGGTCCGTATCAAGTCAAAATGGCTCCCTGCTGGGTTCCGCCTGCGCAGAAATTAAGAAAAACAAGGCCAAGCAAATCTTTTATAAAGTACTGGTTCAGATATCTGTTTGGCCAGTGGCCGATATTGTTTCCTCTCAAACAGGCATTTCAAGTAGGTGGAGCGCTGCTCTATGCTGCGGTTATGCTTTCAACTGTTATCTGGCACTCTGCCCTGGCTGGCTCCACCCCTTCGCACCTTTTATTTTGGTCCCTGGTTGTGTTGGGAAGTATAGTAATCTGGTTGTTCACACTCTCTTTTGCAGTGGCCATAAACGAAGAACGCTGGTTTGTCGGGGGCTATTTAACACTACTTTTTTACCTGCTCTGGCATGGGATTGTTTTTTTGGGGTTTGGAATTTTATTTGGAATAGAACCGCATCCATTAAGTGGTATACCAAAGATGTATTACCTGGGCCTGGACCTTTTTCTAATATTCGTCGCAGTGGCCACTTGCGGCTGTAATACCAGCCATACGGTGATTGCCATCGCAGAGACCCTGAGGTCGGAAAACAAAAGAGGTGATATCCGCCAGGCCATACGGGTATTCCAGGAATTTAAAACAAAAACCTTTGGTGCATCCTTATATAACTATATCCCCATGGTATCGGCAAAACCGGTTTTCTATTATTGGTGCCTTGGTATCTCAATAATGATAGTGGGGTTTAATCTGGTTATGGTAACAATTGCTCCAGGTACTGATTCCATCTCTCTTTGGATGCTTATGCTGCGAAATTTATTGGCATTGGCGTTGATTGCCTGGTTGGTCATCTGGTATGCTGCGGCCTTTACTTACCTTCAAAAAGAAGTATATAAAAGATAAAATTACCCTCTATTTTCGTTTCCTTTCATAGATTCTTCGGATAAGACCATAGCATAAAAATATTAAAAAACCTGCAATTAGGGCATTGAATGTCTCCTGGTGACCCCTGGTATCGAATAGGAACCAGCGAATATAGAGTATGATTGGGATCGGATGCCAGTACACTATTTTCTCTAAAGTCGGTAAACGCTCATCTGTCGTTTGAATCATTGCAGCGGCTAACATATCGGTTAAATGCCCGGATATGTTCCAATTAAAAAGCTCGCGGCCCATTGGGATAATAGACATGGGTAATACCAATAAAACCCGGGCCCACCAATGCACTTCACGTTTACTTTTTATGCCCTCAAGGAAAATCTGACCGATATAAAGGCTCATGGTAAATCCAGTGGGAATATCATAAAAAAGATGGGGGATATCTTTCCATGACTTCCAGTAAAAAAAAAAGGCTGTGCCTCCAATAAGCGCAAAAATTATCTGCAATCGCCGGTTGATATTAATATTTCTCGATTTCATTTCCAATTATCACATATATACCTGGTAATATTCCCATTTTATAAGAAATAAAAATCAAATTCAATAAATAAATCACTTTTTCTTTCAGCTTTTTTAAGCACTATGGAACAGAACACTGTTATATCGAGCAAAGAAAAGTTTTTTTCAAGAATAAAAGAGGTTAAGAAAGGGTTACAAGTAGGAAACTGGATATAATTAATGAAACGATTTTACTTCCCCCTCTTTACACCCCTTAATTTTATTTTTTAATAACATTTAAAAGGTGATCAATCAACTATTTTTTTTGGGGGGGGGGGGGGGGGGTGGGCTTTTTGGGGTTTTTTTGGGGCTTTGGGGGGGGGGTTTTTCCCTTTTTTCCTTTTTTTTTGTCTT